>Ga0179593_1485349_pt1 | contig 13495 bp, 15 predicted proteins | sample CZODoug2_1_08_16_FD_185931 | JGI IMG/M metagenome (GOLD analysis project Ga0179593, IMG submission 185931) | Vadose zone soil fungal communities from Angelo Coast Range Reserve, California, USA - CZODoug2_1_08_16fungal (PacBio error correction) | ecosystem: Environmental > Terrestrial > Soil >... | reverse complement strand
CTGTTTCGCGGTGCCTTAGGGCCCTCTTTCCTCCTTGCCTTCGGTCAGCGCGTTTTTTCTCCCTGCGCCCCGTTCATCGCCCTTGAGCCACACCAGAGCTCAGACCGAAAACCTTTCCTCCCCCCACAACCCTTTCCTTCTTCAGTCCTGATCTCCGGCCTGCCTGCGCGAGCCGGAAAATCCTCCCAAAATGGAACGAGCCTCTATTCCTTCTCCTGGCCGGTCCTGGGCGAAATTCCGGCATGACGGCCCCTTTCTCCTCCTCGGGCCGCATGACTCAATTCCTGTGGTGACCAAGCTTTATTTTCGTTCCAAGTGGCCGGCTGGGACTTCACTTCCGATCGATTGACCCCCCTTCCAACTACAGCTCCAGGTCCCCCAGATCCTGATTTCCCCGCGACTCCGCTTTTGTCTCTTTTCCCTTGCGTCCTATGGGGCATTGGCTCAAGCGCGTTCCCTTCTCCCGGCCATTGGCGATTCCATACCTCGCCACCAGGAATCGGAGTTACGCCCCCCATTCTTTTTTTTTTGACTGGATGTCAAATTCGCCTGCAACCCAGCTGTATCGCGCCCTCCTGATGTCTTTTTTTTCTTTTACCCTGCTGGCGGTTCAGCAGATCGAGTCCGGATTACACGTCGGATGTTTTCCGTTTTTCCTGACAGTTGAAGCTCTCATTGGATTGAGCCCAGCTCTCCTAACAATAAGGATCGGTTTTCACCTTTTTCAGTCATCTGGGCCACCTCACGCTTGGACGTTGCCTGGCCATACTTTTTTCTTGCTTCACCTTTGACATGTGGAAGCGCCCCTCAAACAATTGGGGCAGCGACCCTTTTCCCCTTTCCAGACTATGGTTTCAGGTCCAAGAATCAGTTCTGTCCTCCGGGCCATCCAATCGCCCCCCGTCTCTCCCCTATCTCCCTGTGGCCTTCCCCTCCCTCCCTTCACCCACACACCCCCTCCGGCCTACTTTCCATAATTGACCTTTCCTCCTACCTCCCCGCTCCCCATCCATGTTTCCTCCTTTCTCACACTCTTCCTTACCCCCCTTTTCCCGGTCCCCGTCACCCCTTGTTCATCCCCCTCCCTTCTTCCTCCTCCTCCCCCCTTGCTCCCACTCCCTTCACTCTCCCTCCCCCCCTCACTCCCTCCTTTACCACCTCTCTACCCCCACCCCTCTCCCCACGCCCATTTTTCCTACACCGCACGTGCTCTTTCACCATCCTCGCCTCACTTTCTGCTACTTCTTTCACCCCCTATTTCTTTTTCTACCCTTCCCCATCCCTTCTCTTTCTTGCTCTTTCCCTTATCCATCTCTTCCTCGCCCTCTCCATCCCCACTCTGTAGTCTCTCTCCTCCCGCACTACCCCCTCTCCCCCCTATCCTTTTGTGATCCTCTCTACTCAACTATTTTCACGTTTCATTAACCCCCACCCACCTTCACGTCCCCTTCACCCGTCATTCTTTCTACTCCATCATTCCTTCCTCTCCTCCAGCACTTTCCTCGGTTTTCCTTCACCCCCTCTTTCTCTGCTAACCTCCTTTTCTTTTACATCCCTTCTTTTTCCCCCCCCCCCTTTCCTCCCCCTGCGCTCCTGAAACAACTTCGATGTTGCTCTTGAGTTTTCTTCCCCCCCTGGTTACGAGCCAGCACTTACAAGCACTGTGAAACCCCTTTCCTCAGGCATCGAAAATCAACCTTTGACTACCTGCTTACCCCCATTGCCCCCAACCTCCCCTTCCCTTCCATTCCTGGGGATTTAACTTGACCTGTTCTTTGCTCTCTAGCGCCTTTTTCACCATTGTTTCGAGTTGGAGTAAGGGAATTGAAAGGGATCTTTTTTTGGCCGGTCCGTGTTGTCTCCGAGGGCCTTCTCCTCCCTTTTCTCCGCTTCTTGAACCGCTGTGTTTTTCAGCTCTTTCTTCCCCAACCTTCTGTTTCTTCTCTGACTCCCCGGTTTTTTCAGAGTCTTTAGGGAGAGGAGAGAGATTCCCCCCCCATTAGCGTCCTTGTCTTTGCTACCGATTCTTTAAGTTCCGGCTGTCCGATTCTGTTTCGTTCGTCGGCGTCTTGCGCGTCTTAGTGCGACCTTGTTCTTTTCTTTTTTCCTCAACTCTCAAGAAATGGTCCGCCTTTTGGGTTGATTTTGCCTGGCGTTGAGTTCCCTGTACCAAAGCGGTTTCTCGACCCCCTTCTACCTGAGTGCGGACTTGCGGCGCTCACATGGCCTTTTTTTTGCATAGCTTTCACTTGAACTCTCGATATTTTTTTGCATATCCAGGGCCGCCTTTCTTCTCGGATTTTTTCCCTCCATTCGATGTATGCTGAACGAGCGGCCCCCTATACGGGGGTTCTAACCTTTATCCCCCCTTCAACGTTACACCCGGAGAGCTGCGAATGCAAGTTGCTTCTTTATCCCTCCTCTCGCTGTGTAACTCCACCAGTCAGCGTTGCATTTTTTGACTTTTTTTTCCCCCTGGCTGCGTTCTATGCAAGGGGAATCTTTTTTTATTTGATTTGTCCCGGACGGTCTCTTCTTTTCCCAAAGCCTCTTGCCGTAGCATTCACAAACGGGAGAGCACTGTCCATGCAAGCGGCCTTCGCCATCTTCCTTGAGCGCGATCTCCCCAGCAGTCTGTTTCGATACGTTCCTTTTCCCATTCCAAATTTTTTCTCTTACCTGTACCGGATGCGGTTCAACACTGCGTGCTCACCGAGTGGCTTCCCCCCCCCCTTGTGCTGTCTTTGGTTGAGCTGTGATCTTTTGCAAGCCCCTTTTTTTCAGTGAGGTTCCGGAGGGGTCGGAGTCGCAGTAATTTTTCTCCTTTCGCGCATTCAAGCTTCACACGTATGACGTCATCAGTGCTACATTATCCCTCGCCCCTTCCTTCTACAATTTAACCTCCGCCACTGGGAGTCCCCGTTTTTCCCTTCGTTCTTTTCGTTCAGTCATTCCAAGCTTAGTTAGTGGCATGCTCCAGCTAATCCCCCGTAACTCCCGGCAATTCAATCGTCGTTTTCCTCTTCTATTTACCTTTTCACATCTCAAACGTGTACGCCCCCAGTAATTGGGGCATCGCTTCATCGGTGATTTTTTTTTTTTTTCCCCCCCTTACGAGCCGAAATGTAAGTTTAGGTTTTCTTAGTTTTTTTTTTTTTTGCCCGCCGGCCGCGCCGCATGATCCTAAATGAGCGTAACAGGTTCGGCCGTTCTTTCAGTCCTCTCCTCTTTGGCTCCTAGCGCAGCTCCCCTTTTCCCGAAGCCCCAAAGCGGTGAAGTTCTTTCCCATAACGCTTTGTAGTCCCCCTCCAGGGCAAGGCGTCCTGACCCTCCCACCTCTACAGCCTGGTTGCCTTTTCCCATACCCCTCCCTTTCTTTTTCGGTCCCCCCGTCTTCCCTAGCTTTGTTACTTTTTTCTGCCCCCCTCCCCCAATTCAGGTGATAGCAGCCATCCCTTCGGTTTGGTGTATCTTTTCCTTTTCTTTGGCTTCTTACCTTCGCTTTGCCTCCGACGTTGTGTTTGACTTTCCCAAGTCCCTCCCTTTCGCGTGAGACCACTCCGAATCCTCCTTCTCGACTCTTCTCTTAGGGACTGAGGCCCTGGTTTCAATGGGCCCCCCAATCGATCACCCTCCCAAACCCGCTCGCTCACTGTCTAGATGTGCGCGTTGCCTTTGGTTCAACTCGGGAGTTCATCCCTGGCGGCGTCCGTTTTCGACTCTCTTTTTTTGAACCACAAGCTTGCAGGCCGCTCAGCCGGTCCTGCTGATTCAACGGATTCCCGGTCTTTTTCCCGCTACCTCCAACCCCAGCTATCTTGCGAGCTTCCTGACCTTTCTTTTCTTTGTGAGAATGAGGACGAGTTTCCCATCGTCCGAGAGCCCTTTCCTATTGACCCTACCCTCCCTCTAGATGACGAGGTCCCTGGCCTTTTCTCCCAATTTTTTCAATCTGGAGCCTTCTGTTCAAGGGATGTACAAAGTCCCCTTTTTTTTTCTCTGCTTTTTCCTTTTCTTTGCCATTTTGGCCGCTGGCGCATGCCTATTTCCTGGGCTTATTTTCAACTCGTACGCATGGAGGAGAGAGCAAGAAAGATTCTCCTGAGATTTACGTCCTTTTATCGACTTAAGTTTTCATTCTTCATTCTTGTTTGGGGTTATTCCTTTTCTTACCTTCTCAATCCGCCCCTTTCTTTTCTTTTTACCACCCCTCCCCTTTTTTCGGCGGACTCCTGTCTCCTATTGGCGATCGGATTCACCTCTTCTTTAGAACGCGCTTGCTCGCCTTTCTTTGTTCGCCGCATCCCGTTGCACTTTTCTCCTCGTTTCTCTTAATCCCACGAGATAATGGCCAGAGGCCCCACAAGTTTCTTACCCTTTGCATCTTCTGCCCTTCCGTTTTGCCGCTCCCCTAGGTTATAAGACGTACAACCTCTTCCCTTCCCAACCTCTCTCTTCTGTGTCCCAAATAACTTGCCTTTTTTTCTCCTTTGACTTTTTTCTCCCCCCTTCGCGGGCAAAATAAACTACAATCGGACCCCCCGCGTTTTTTGTTCCCCCCCTTTTCTGACGCTCGATAGCAAAACTTCTGTTCCTTTTGAACCTCTTAGATTTCTTCCCTCGTTGTTTTTTTGATCACTTTTGCAGGCATACCAGTATTCGGTTGTCATTTCTCATGACCCTTTTTGATTCGCAGAGTTATTATCCTTCTGCGTCCCCCGAAGTACAGTCTATTTTTTCCTACCCCAGTGACTATTACGCTAATAGGCCATGCACAATGCGGTTAGATTTTTTCACAACCGGCACGTAATGATATTTTTTTTTTTCTTTGGTACTTACGAGTCCTTGCTTCCAACGACCTTTTACCCCCCACTCCCAGCCAAGGAGTCTCCAACGTTACCAGTTGAGGCCTTCCCTTTTCCCTATTTTCTTCTTGGTCTTGTCGCAGGATTACGCCGCTTTTTCTTTTCACTACATATCTGTACATGAACCTTTTTCCCCCAGTCTTTCCCTCTTTCATTTTCGAGCGCTCTGCCTAGTTTCTCTCGCGCCGCATAACCGGTTTCCCATTTAATTCTTTTCATAAACCCACGCATTTTGCGTCAGCACGTATTTACACTCAGGGGTAGCCCGTGGGACGAAGGCCTTTGTTTCACCCCGACTCCATGACCACAATCACGGCCATTTCCCCCCCCCCCATGAAATGGGCGGAGATTATCTATAATAAACGGACAACAGTAGCCTGTGAATCCCCCGCACCCCCCCGTTATTTCTCCCATCTTGGTTTCGGCGACCGCATGGACCTTTTCTGCAAATTTGATTGGTTTCTTAGTTTTGTCTCCTCTTTCTACTTCTGGGCGTGTGGATCGCTCGAACTTTGTTTTTCCCCTTCTTCGCTATAGCTGGCAAAAAAGCCTGGAAAGTTGCTTTTTTTTTTTTTTCCGCTTCCACCGAAAGACAGAAGAACCTTTAGCGAAGTGCCTAAAGTCAAGCTTTTTCGTTCTTCCCTTTTCCGAATTTCCCCTTCCCGGACTTTGCGAAATTCCTTTGATAAGACGAAGCGAGATTTTTTTCCTTCCCCTTCCCTTCAGCCCTTTTTCCTTCTTACGTCCAATGTCATGGCCCACTACGCGGTGTCAGATCCCGATTTTGGCACTGCCAACCATTACCTTTGGACTCCAAAACACTTTGCCCCATGCGCTGGGATGGTTTTCTCTGTTTTTATGTCTTTCTTCTGAAGATGAAATTGTGACGCCTCTCCCATTATTACCCTCCACCTGCGAACGCCTTTTTCCCCCGGTTTCCCCCTGCTTCCGCCCCGACCATTGGGTTTGCCTCCGAGCTGCGTCAGTTTTTTTTTTTTTTTTGGTTTTTTCCGTCATCTCTCTTCTCTCCTACGTGTTGTTTTTTCGATCCTGTCTTTCGCCGTTTTTGATTTTCTTCCCTTTTTTGTCGTGCGGGCCAGAGAGTTGTTCTTTTAGGCGGGAACGAGTTCAATCCCCTTTTTCTTTATGGTTCTTTTGGGATGCGCGCCAGCAAATTTGCATCTTCCGATCACTATTCCGATTCCCACCTCTTCTTTCTTTTTATTCCCCTTGGGGCCATTTTGCTTCAGGGACGCAACTGGTGTCTAGGCCGCGTGCCTTTCCCCCTTTCCTTTTCCCGGTGATTGGCATTGGATGTCGTAAACGGCTGTCCCTTCGAGTTGTCGCCCTGTTTCTTAATCCCAATCCGTTGTCTTTAAATGTCGTGGAAACCGCGCCCTTATTTTTTTGCTATTTTTCGCGAGGGCTTTTGGCTTTGCTGCAACGGGATGCTGCGCCCAGACTTCCTCCACTTTTCCCTCTTTGCCAAGAATTTGAGGCACTGTCCCCGGTTATATCTTTTTTCTTTTCCCCTCCCCTCTCAGTCGACCCTTACGCTTACACAAGCTTTACTGACCCTTCCAAGCCCCTCCGGCCCCATAGTGACCAACCAAGAGCTTTTGGCCTCCCCTTTTTTTGGTCTGGTTTTTTTTCTTCTTTTCGTTCGAGGTTCCGGTTGTGTCGTTCATGGTGATCGCACTGCGACATTGACCATTTCTCTTCCCCCCGTGTCTTTTCCGGGTGAGGTCCAGGTTCCGTGTTGTTCTCCCCGACTTATCCGTCTTTTTCGTCTCCCCTTTTGTCACCTCTGTGCTGTTAGCGCGTGCTGACAAAATTGAGTTTTATTCCCCATGGAAATACGTGGTATCTCTTCGGTTCGTCGTCAACTGTTGTAAATTTGCAACCTCGGGTCAGAGGAAAGACTGACCCTTCATCTTTGTTTTTTTCGTCGTTCTTTTTTTTGCCCTGCGACAAGAAAACCTTGTTCTTCTCGCATGGCCCCTGAACTTTCGGGTTCGATGTTTGATTTGATTTTTCGTCTGAGTTCCTTTTTGGAGGTGAGTCTTTTTGCTTTTCCCTTCCCCCAGCTTTCCCGAAGTTTCTAGTCGGACTGGGACCGCGCCTGGCCTTCATATGTTCGTGTTCACTAATCCCCCTAGGTTTTTTCACTTTGCTCTGCCCGGGAAGACGGGCGGGACCCCTGCTGAGTTTCTCCGCCACTGCTAACGAGCTTGTGTGATGCCCGTCCAAATTGATCAAAGGGGCCATCTGACCCCTTTCTCCCTCCCTGATCTTGAGACATAACCAAAATCAGAGATTGAAGTGCTCCAATTTTTCAAACCGTAAGAGGCACAGATTGTGTTTCTTGTTGACTCAAGCGCGGCGTTTGATGACCTTTTTGTTCCTCTTCTTGTTCTCTTGCAACCCGGTCTTATTCTTTATAGACCAACTTTTCCCCCCTTTTTTTGTTCCCCCCGGCGTATGTAGGAACGACGGCGAGATCTTACCCGTCCCCGGTAATCGCACTGAGCGTCGCTTTTTCTCCATGTTGCCAAAAAACCACTTCTGTAGTTCGCTTTGAACCCTCTGCTTTGAATTTTCCAAACCTTCGATTGGCCTTCGTTACCTTTCCTGCCCCTGTGTTATGTGCGGAGCAACCAGGCGTTGAGTATCCAATTTTAGTTCGTTTCTGCTAGTTGTTTTTGATTCCTTTTTCACCCTTACTGGTCGCTCCCCCTAGGGTCGAGTAGGAATTTTCTCTTTCTTTTCTTTGATTTTTCTTCTTATTTTTTTATTTTTGAGCATGATCCCTCTAGTCCCACCCAGTCTCCCCCTAGTTCTTTTAATCCCCTCTCCGAGGCGGAATTCCTGCCCTTGTTCCCCTCCGGGCATGTCATACAACTTTTTCACGTCGTCCCCCTTGTCCTCCCCTCGTTGACAGTCTCAAATTTTTCCCCAATACCTCGCGCAATTCAATAGGTTAGCTCCTCTTCCCCCTTTTACCAAAGAACGTCAGAAACCCAGTAATTGGGGCCATCACCCTTTAATCTTTCTGCTTTTTTCTCTATTCCCTCCCAAGTTCCGCGTGAGTTGAGTATGCCTTTTTTTTTTCCTTTTTCCTTTTGACACGGCCTTTCGACGGGAACTACTCCGCTGGAGGAAGCTTCCCCTTGCCCGCGCGTGTTGTTATTGCGAGGTTTGTACTTCCTGTTCCCACCCGTCAGGAATCAACCACCCCAAGCTTTGTTGTGCGCCCTCCCGCTTTTTGTTCAACCCAGTGCTTGTCGGACCCGTGTCCAATTCCTTCGTTTCCCACTCGGTAACACCCCGCCCTGTGCTTCAATCCGATCGGTCTCGCCTCTGTGTAGCCCAACTCGTTATAGTTCCCCCGCTTGAACTTCTTCCTTTCCCCTTTTTAAGGTCTGGCCGAATGTACGTTATGTATCTTTTTCTCGCGAACTTTTATTTCTATCTCTTCTTCCTTCCGTGTTGTGGTGAGTTTTTTTCTACTCCCCATCCTATTGACTCGGAGAGCCCCGAGCTTACTTCCTCTTTAAGTTCACTCCAGGACTGAGGCAGACTTTTTTTTCCCCCTTTTTTTCACTCAAGCTCTGCAATAGCCAGCCTCTCCTTCCTCTTTTGATTTTCTCTGACTTCCCCCTTTTGGGCCCCCGGCCCGTGTCTTTTTCCCCTGAGCGAGCTTGCCGGTCAGTGGGTTCACCTGAGTGAACCTTTTTCCGGCCTTGGATTCCCCTTCAACGGACTGGAAATGTAGCTTTTTAGGCGGGGGCATTCCACTTTTCCTTTCCCCAGTACACGTCTGCATTTTACCCCGTTAGTTGAGCCTTCTAGCTCCCCTCTTCTTTCGAGGCCTCTTCTCGGAACGAGACCCGGACCTTCCACCTCCACCGCGCAACCCATTGCGCCCATTTTCTTCCCTTCACCTAGTGAGCAATCCCATCCCCCCCCCTTTCCTTTTGTGCTTCACCTTGCCCCTATGCTACCCTCCTCCCTTTTCCTCGCTCTTGAAAACGCGATTGAATGGCGCTATTTTCCGTTTTTTTTGGTCTCCCCGAAAGCTGTTTCGTGACGACGCCGATCGCCTTTGACGTCTCCCCTTGTCCTTTGGGGGACTCCCGGAGGTCCCGTCATTTTGGTGATCTTTTTTCCTGGCGCCGGTATTCGCACTATTGGCAAATTTTGCCTCCTACGGGTTCAATATCCTTTACCTCACGCCCCTTAGAGACTTTATGATCCTGACCGCTGGTTTTTTTGTTCTCTATTCCTCCTTGTCTCTTCCTCTATCTATCCTTACTTCCACCCTTCCTTCGACCCCCAAAGACAGCAAACCTCTTCTAATCTCCCTCTAATTTTTTCGCCATACCGTCCTTTTTGACAAGGGTCACTCAGCCCCCCGAAGGTTTGTAACCTTCCTTTTTCACCCCCCCCCCCCCCCATTGTACGTAAGGCTACGAAGTTTACTCCGGTATTCTCTCCTTTTGTTAGCCCCCTGGCAGATTTTCCCTCTGATCCTCACGGTACTCCTCCTCTTGATCCGTCCACATTCTAGGCTTTTGCCCATCGCTCAAGACCTTCGTCTTTTTCCCCTTCTCCACTTTCGCTCACGCTTCCCCTTCCTGCAACCCAGCTTCTCTTCCCGACAATCCTCTTTCTTCACCTTGACTGGGCGTTTCACCAATGATTCTCCTCATCAGCCCCCTGTCCCCAATGCGCAAACTTTGAACGATTTATTGTTCTCTCTTCAGTTTGCCCCGTTTTGATTTTTTTTCCCCTCTTTTTGTGTTACAAACCCGATGGCCAGCTCTTCCGCATGACTCTATTGGCCTCGGTACCCCCCTTCCGGCTCTTTCTGGCATTTAAGACTCCATCGCTATAATGTTGTTGACGCTAAGTTTTTCACCAATATTCCGCAGAAAACTGCCTGTTTCTTCTTTTGGTCACCAAGCCGGCACGTCCTTCTGATATGTTTCGCTTTGGTTACTTTTTTCTTCACGTCAGAATCCCTCTAGCAAACTTCCATCCCCCTCATCCTCCCCGTTGGAAGCTGAGATCCGATACTACGTACCCCTGGTGTCAGGGCTGCCGCGCTCCCCAGATCTGACACTCCTTTTTTATGGGTTAGCCTCTGGACCCTTACTGTTTCCCCCCTCTCTTGTTTGCGTTTCCTCTCCCCTAAATTCTCTGAACCAGGACGGCTATTTATCCCATGGGATTGGCGAACCCTGAGTCCTCTCGGTCAGCCTCTCCCCCTTGGAGAACCAGTTCGTTCCTCGTCTCTCTTTGGCCCCACGGTTCCAATCCCTGGCCATTCCATCGTCCACCTTTCCCCGGCACCCCAAGTGTTACTTTCGTATATCTGAAGTCCCCCCCATGGACCGTTTTTCGATCCTACCTTAACGTTCTGGAGGCGGCCACATTGGTGGTTCCGTGTCCTTGTTTTCAGAGTTTTTACTGTTTTGTAGGAATGCTCTGTCGATGAGTTTTTTCCTAAAGCCTGTTTGCTGTGAGTCTTGATGGATTCTTTTGACCCGGCCTTTATATTAACCCTATTTGTCTCGCCCAGGCATTTTCCCCTTTGGCGACTGTATGGCGCAGCTTCCCCATTTGTTTTCAGTGCCTCTGCCATGTGACCCCTCCGCGGAAACTAAGCTTCTAGGTGCGCCGGACAAGGTTCCACGGATTCCAATTTCTCCCCCGACTTCCTGGCGATTGCCTTGGACCAAATATCCAGCCTGGACTAGTTTCAATTTCTTTCGGTGTATCCATCTGCTTGTCTTTTTTTGATTTCATCGCAGGCGAGTCCGTCTTCAATTTGGACCCTGCACCACAACTTTGACGCGCATTGCATGTGTTTGTTGTGAGTGGTGCTATGGTCTTTTAGTCGCTCTGCAAGATGCCATTGTTCGCTTTTCGTTCCCAATTTTTAAGACGAGACACCTTTTTCCGACCCAAACCTGCGGACCGGCCGTACCCCCTTTCCTTTTCTTTTGCCCCTCCACAGGCTCCCGACGCGATTCCTTCTTTTCCTCCTCTCGTTTGTTTTTCTTTTCTCTGTTTGAGTTTTTGCGGCACAACAGTCCTTTTTTTCTGGAACGCCGAGAGTGTTTGGTAGGCGTTTTGCCCGGGTGCCGGTCAACTTTTTTATGTTCCTTTGAGCGCTTCCCTCCTTCCCATCTGCAGCAGGGCGATTCAGACCATAGCCTCCCCACCCCCCTCCTTAGATCTGGGTCCCCAAATCAACCTTTCTTTTCAAATTGGTTCGTCCCAGGTACGAAACTGGTGTCTCGTGACTGCAGTCTACAGATCCCCGGTTTTTGCCAGGAATTGGATGTCGTAACGCCTAGTCCCAGGGCGGTTTTGCGCCCTTCTTCTTGACGTTTCTGCCAACTTTGTCTTTCCCGGTTTTTTGAATTGGATAATTAGTTGAACCTGGCTCTCTTCCGTTTATGCTTCGCGAGTGGAGTGCATGGCTGCACGGTTCACTCCTGCCCTTTCCCAAGGTTTTTTCAGCCGTCTTTCAAGAAGTTTGAGGCCCCTCCCCGGTTACGTCCCCCTCAGCCCCTTGACTTGTGACGCCGCGTCTCCCTCGACATTTCGCTCTTTCAGTTTCTGCTGAAAGAACGCCCTTTCCCCCACCACGAAAACATGTTGCCGCCCTAAGAACGTTGCCCTTTTTGATGTGCTTTTTTTTTTCCGGCTATTCTACGAAGCGCCTACCTGACCATTGTGAGGAAGTTTAACCCCTTCGTTGAGTTTCGGTGAGTACCTTTTCTATCCACTGAGATGTGCCGTCGGCGACGAACGAACCTTCCCCTTGTTCAGACCCCCCCCCCCTCTTTTTCCTGTGTGTTCAAGAGCGTTCTCCCCCCCATCCCCTTAACCTTCGCAATAGCCGTCGTTTCCTGAGTTCGCATGTCTGGACTCTACGATCTTTCCAGATTCATTTGTCCCCCCTCGGTCATGAATCCTGAACACAGCCGGCATGTAGGAGGCTTTTGTTCCCTCTAGCCCCTCGAACAATAACACTCTTAATTTTTTCTGGATCACTGCTGCTCGCTTATGAGTGATTTTTGTATTCTTTTCCTAATGAGGTAGTGGGTTCTAACGTATTTCCCCTCATTTCCCCTTTTTCTATGGTCTGTGTTCTTTTATTCGTGCCTCTTGCCCTTTCTCCCCCTCAGACCCATTGCATGGCCTTTTTGGAGCGTGGTTTAGCTGTTTTCACTTTTTTCTATTCTCTGGCTGAATACTTAGGATGACAGGGCCGAGTGTTGTGGTCTCCTTTCTCCCCTTTCCTCCCGAACTCGCGTTTTTTCCCAAGAGTCAGTTTTGGCTGACCAATTGATCCCCGGTCCCCTGCGAGCTCTCTCGTTAAGTTGCGGCCTTGACAGGCAATTTTTTCGAGATCTCGCTTTGTGGCCCCAGTTCATAGTTTTTTCCCACTGAGTTGCGGTTCCCCTTGCTTTTTTCCTTCCACCTCTGATGCGTTGCATTCCTTTTTTAAGCGTTCTTCCCCTGATTTTTCCCCCCCCGACGTCACTTCTAACGTATTTATCGACCTTTGATTTCTCACGTCAGCTATTAGACCCTCTCGCACGGAATGCTTCCGTCGAATCCTAAAATTAGCTCTCTCCTTTTTGTACTTCTCCGTGACGTTTTATCTTGGAAATACGTTTTGACTTCTCTTCGATTCTTCTCAGTTTTCCCCTCTTAAAATGTCTCTTTGCAACATCCCGTCGCCTTCCCTGAACAAAATTCGTTCCCTTCTAGTCAGTTTAGCCCTCCATAGTGCTGTCTTTTGCATTTTTCTGATCTATCCCCTCCTCCCCCAAATTGGACAGAACTTTCGCGATTTGCAGAGCTTAGGCTCCCTTAGAATTTTTTTATTTGAGAAGGGAAGATGATCCCCCTTATTCCCTCTCCCTTTTCCCCCCTTTTATCCATATCCCTCGCCGAGGAAGGCACTCGCTACTTTGTAAACTTTCTTTACCCGTTTTTCATCCCATTTCCAGAGTAATGCGTCGTCCCGCCTCACTTATTTGCCCTTTTCCCGCGTCCCCCAAGCATGCAGTTCACCTCTCCCCCTTGCGAGTTTTAATCCCTTTTTCCCCATAGTTTGGGGGGGCCCAAGAAAGTTTCCTACCCCTTTTGATTCCACGGCGCCCAATAGGCTGGTTCCTCTCCCCCCCCTCCTGTCACGCAAGGTAAGGTTCGGATTGATTGCCAGGGTTTGCCGTGTCCCGAATTGGTCGAGATTTCGGACCCTCCTTTCTGAGAAGCGCAGATTCTTCTGCAAATTCGTTAAGGTGAGCGCGTGGATGGGGATCACTAATGTAAATTTCTCCTCGCCGGTCAGTTCCTTGAAAGAATCCCCCAGCGGCGGTTAAAGTAAAGCGTTGTGTTTTCCACTACTTCTTGTAGGCCCACCGGTCCTCGGCTTTCCTTCCTCCCCTTTACACAAACGCCCTTATGTGCAGCGTTCCCCCTATGAGATCATCCTTAGATTCTTCCTTTTGTGCTCCCCAACGAATTGACCTTCTGCCTTATCTATTCCCTTTTGCATTCTCTTCGTAGGCTTTGGTCGGTTTTCTCTGATGGATCTTATTCTT
>Ga0179593_1377579_pt1 | contig 13495 bp, 9 predicted proteins | sample CZODoug2_1_08_16_FD_185931 | JGI IMG/M metagenome (GOLD analysis project Ga0179593, IMG submission 185931) | Vadose zone soil fungal communities from Angelo Coast Range Reserve, California, USA - CZODoug2_1_08_16fungal (PacBio error correction) | ecosystem: Environmental > Terrestrial > Soil >... | reverse complement strand
CCTTAATTCGTTTACCAAGTCGTATTCATCGGTCGACCGTTGCAATCTTTTGCCTTTATTCAGCGCTTGCTGAGTTTCGTCTTGAGCTAGATGACCCTTTCTTTGGATGTTCAATCTTCTCGCCTCCAAGCGCGCTCCCCCTCTGGGTGGGCGTGCCATAATGTATTTTTGCTTTAAATTGATTCTGCTCGGCTGTTTTCCGGAGACCGTACCGTGTATCGGTCCGAAGTTTTCCCCCGCTTAATTGGCGGCTTGATCCAGTTCCCAATTAGTGTTTTTTGCGTATCTTAGTGCTTGTTTGACTTTTTTCAGATTTTGCGGGTTAGGTAATTTGTCCCCCGCGTTTCCGTTTCAGCCCTGTTTTTTTTCCTATCTAAGTGTTTTTTCTGAGAGTTTCTTTTCCCGGGTCGCCCTAGTCGCTTTTTGTTGACCCTGTCCGTCGCTCAAGCCTTCCCCCTGGTGTTTGACCCTCTAGTGTGTTAAAACCTTGCAGGACGCACGGGCCTTCCGCGACTATAGAGTCCCGCCATTTTTTCCCCCCACCCGCACTTTGCTTGGCTTTCATTCCCCTCAGACGAAGATTCGATTGGTTTCTTTGATATTGCTCGACCCCGATCTTGGGACTTCGCCCCTCTTTTGTTCCTTGGTCTCGCCGTCTCCCAAGGTATCCCCCGATTTTTTTCAATCGTCCCTCAGTTCGGAAGCTATATGCGCCAATCCGTGGCTCTGCCCGGATTTCTACCCCCAGTCGAACTCTAGATTCCATTGGAGATTTTTAGACTCCAGGATGGGGTCTATCTTTTGGCCTCAACGGATCCGTGTTGCTCTCACCTCTCCCCGCTTTTTCAAAAATTTTTCGGACCGCCGCCGGTTGTTTCTGTCCTTTTAGTTCCTTCTTTCCCTCTTAGATTTATCCTCCTCCTCAGAAGGATTTACTGATCGTGGTTTTTTTTTGCTTTGACCTCGACAGTCCTGTGCGACTTTTCGATTTTAGTACTTTCCCGGGCTGCACCCTGAGATGTCTGATGTCTTCTATCGGGTTTCTCTAGCATGGGAAAGCTTCAGGAAGGAACGGTTTAGTCTGGGATTGATCCCAGGCCGTTAAGCTCCCCCGAGGTTTCAGTTCGTGACTACAGTTTGATATTCGTGTATTCTCCCTTGGGCTTTAGTTTTTTTCCTTTCATATGGAAGTTTTTGCCTTTTGGCCCTCTTAGACCCTTTTGGAGCGCGACAATTCTTTATGAGGAAAACGATTGTGTCGCTTCTGCCCCCCCCAGCGATTTTTTGGTTTTTCAGACTCGGGGGGACTGTGACCGTCCGGCACTGCCTTTTTACTCCTCTTCTTGAGGACTTTCCCTTTAGACCTTAGCAGGAGAGTTCCCCTTTCTTGACTCTGCTGAAAACTACCTTGCCGCTGCACTTAGGTTGACTCTAGGGGATACTGATTATTCTCTAGTTTAACCCTTTGAACACGCGCTCGACCGTTTCTGGTACCCTCAAGCTGCTGTGTTCCATTCGGTTTCCGCAGATTCCGACTGATCAACACGCCCCCAAACATCCGATCTCCGGGCTTGACGCCAATTCAAAAGGCGTGTTCGGGGCTGAGATCAGACCCATAGCAGCGGCGCCGCCTGAGAAAAATCCCCTGAGGACTAAGTTAGGTCCCGCCCCTCGGCTTATGATATGTGCGCGTTTTTGAGTTTCAATAAATACAGTCAGGAGACTCGATTGCAGTTGTACAGAGTTTTCCGGGTGTGATCATACTATATTCCTGTTTTTTTTGCCCAATTTAGATTAGGAGGTCCTCGCTCTGGCCAGTACTTGGTTTTTGTACCAGTCACGTTGATGAGACAGAATGTGCGCGGGATTTGGTGCCAACTGGGTGTATGTGCGCTCAGCTGAGCGTCGAGAGCAAATTACTGATGTTACTTACCTGGAGCTAATTGGGGTAATGTCGATGCGGCCCGTCGAGTTTCCCCCCAGGGGATTTTGAGATTTCTGCAGGGTGGCAGACGGATTCTTGTAGCTTCTCATTGTGCTTAAGACAACTATATCAGTGATTGTGGAGTTCCCGCGGAAGAATTTTTCTTATGGGGGAGGGTTCCCCTCTTGTTTTAGGAATTGTGAGTTTCTTTCACTCTATCCCCGGTTTTGACGGAGTTTTGGGGACGACGTGCTGTTTTTGCATCGGGGAAGCCCTTTTACCTGGGTTTAGTACGTCTGTATTATTCTGCCTCGGTGATTTCTTAATTTCCCTTTTTTTCCCTGTTCCATACCTGTGACAGTTTTTCCCTCCCTGGTCCGGCGCGCGGATTGATTCTGTTTCCTTGAAGTTCTTGGGAGCTGTTGATTATTTCGAAAGGAAGCAGGGGTTTCCTACGAGACGTCCCCCCCCCCCCAAAAAAACCCACCACCCCCCCCCCCCCCCCCCCCCCCCCCCACCCCCCCCCCTTTTTCGGCCGGCCGGCCGCATCCCATTTTTAAAAAATGATGTGGACGTTTGAACTCAGAGGAGGAGTCCGGCGGACTTTTCTGTCGGGTATGAGCGCCTCATACGGCTACCTTGATCCTTCTCCCCGTCGTTTTTTTTATTGACGTTTTAACGGAACGTTATCACGCTTGCGCGTGAAGCCTTGCTCCTCGTCTTTCCTGTGTATTCTGTTTCTTTTTCTCTCCTTTTTTGATCCTCCCCTTTTTCGCAAGGGTTTCCCTCGTCGGTGCCCCCTGATGTTGCCATGCGCGGAATTTTCCTTACCCATGGAGCTGTTTAGTAGGATTTGTTCTTCTCTGCTGTACTGTTTCCCCCCTCGAGAACGCATCCCCCATCGGCGGATACTTCCGAACTATGATTCTGTTAGGGCCTTATTCCCCCCTTGCATTGCCCACTCCTTCGCCTAACAGCACTTTTCTCGATGCGGCGATTGGCTGACGCCGTCCCGTTATGCTTGCGATTTGCATCTTTGGCGCTTCTCCCTTTTTTTCTATGGCAACAACCATTCGCCCTTTTTTTTTAGTAGCAAGGCGTGTTTTTTAAGTCCTCGGGGATTTTTTCCCCGACTACCTCCGGTCCGGTGTTTTTCCTTCCAAGGCAAAGTTCCCTGTGTTCCCCCGCTCTTCAGTGTAGACGTTCTCCCTTAGAGAGGACGGATCAATGGTGCTTGGACCTCTTTCCTAAAGTCCTAGATTCTTTTTATCCTCTCCCCCCTACGTTTTTTTTCTGAGGTGACCAGATGTGTATATTGGCATGTTCACGCACCCGTTTCTCCCGTCCTAGCGATTTGTGCCGGATGATGACCTTTGAATCGCGGCCCCCCATTTTCACTTGTACTTGTTCCTTTTGCAAAACCCGGCACAGGTCTTTAGGTGGCAACAAATCCCCTCGACGTCGCACTTTTTCTTCCACGCGCTTTCTCGTCCCAGTCCCCCCCTGTTTTTCTAATTTTTGTTGCCAAGTCAAACTTTTGACCTATACACCCCCACCCAAAAAGATGTCGTCAACCTCCCCCGGCATCCCCTGTGGACGTGTCTGCAATAGCTCATGAAGAGTAGTGCTTCGGACTTTTTTTGTCCGCAGTATAAGGCCTCCGCCAGAATCATTCCGTCCTTTTTCCAGTATCCTCCGATGGGCTCGTGCTCCCTTTATAGTGGTATCCCCAGCCAAATCCGGAAAAAAGTTTCATTGCCCCCAGTCGTCTTTCTTTTCGCCCCTTCCCTTCCCAGCCTTTACCGACGTCGATCACAGGGCTTCACCGAATTTTTACACCCCTCCGCAGCGCATAATTCCATCGATTCACCCCCCACCCAGTCGAAGCCCTCCCTGCCTCCTGAGTCCTGTCTTCTTCCCGTTAGGATGTACCCTTCACAAGCCCCACGCCCCTCCAATTCCTTTCCCTCGTCAAGACCTACCGAGGATTTGATCCTACCCCCACCGAATCCTCTTCAGCGGTTCCCGTTAACCTCCGCCAGATCCAGTCCTTTTCTTTTAGATACCCACTCCCATTTTATAAACCACAAGGTTGTTAGTACAGCCCCCCCAACCTTGAGGATGCACTTGCTTGAAGAGTAAATTCTTAAAGCGAACTCGGTCAGGCATTCATCCTCACTAAGAGGCTGGACGGGAGGAAAAAGGTCAACAGTTATTCCAATTCCCCCATCTTTCCGAAGGGAAAGAATCCATCGTGAGCATCATAATTGCGTCTGCCCCTCATGGCTCAGATGGAAACCCCGAACTCGTTCTAGTCCATACCCCCCCACTTCTTTCTCGTTGCCCGCACCAATTTCTTCTCCGTGTCACTCCCCCATCACAATCCCGCGTCGTTTCCCGCTAACTCATCCCCCCCCCAGTGTCTTGTCCCCATTAGTTTCCGCCACTACCCGGTCTCTTCCTAGCAATAGCAGCCCCTTTCCCCTCTCTTGTTCCACCAATAAATTGACTGAAATCTCCCCATCCCCTCTTGCGCACCACCCCTCCTTCAAACGGTATCTCGACCCCCCATTACATGCTAAGCCGCTTCTCCCCCCGGTACCAGCCCAGTCTTCATGGTCCCCCTTCCTCCTCCTCCTTCTTCAGTCGCAACCGCTACCCCATTTTTTTTGCCCTCCTTCACTATGACCAGGCACTTGAGGTCGCCCGTACCACGGGCAAGGTTACCAAGGAATTTCAAACTCTCCCCTAAATTGTCATGCCCGTAAGCCAACCCAGTCCCTAGCGTCGGTGATCTCCCCCAGTATGTGTACCGGCCCTTACGCCATCCCTTCATGTTACCTGGTATGTTGTGCCCCCAACCCAATCACTCTGCTTCCTCGCCAGTGGGCCTTTCCCGAAATAGTCTGTGAGTTCTTCTCTCGTCTCTGGTCTTTCTTCCCCTTTGGCCACGAGGAAAGAAGGATCGATGAGTCGTGGGGCTTTTCTACGATCACCCGTCCTTTTACCGGAACAACGACATGAACGCCACTCAACCCCTGCGCCTTCGGTGTCCCTTTTCCGTTTCCCCTCCAACCTCATCAGCCTCGCGCATTCCTAAATCCCTTGATTATCAGGTGATGGGGCCAAATTGTGATCTGGGGTAGAGGGTCCGCCACATACGCGCCCAAAGTGAACAGAAGACTCGCACCGCACGATTACCGGTCTTCTCACCCCACTCTTCCTCGGAACACGTCCTCACGCAACACGATGATTACCATATCACGGTTGTCCCCGATTTTGAGACTAGGTGGATGGTCACGGTCACTTTCAAATATTATAAGGTCCTCTGTCAGCTAAGCAAACCCACCTACCCCTCGGGTGTGCCCGCGAGAAAAATACGAATTGGGTGAATTCCGACACTGATGGGCCCAGAGATTCCCTTCCATAGATGCAAAACTTGATTACCTATTAACTTATTTTTGCACCAACGGAGCACCTTTGTCATGATCCCTGTCGTTCCAAGAATTTATCCCCAAACTTAAAAGAGCTATGGTCTACGCCACTAGCCGTTTCTCTTCAAAGACTTCCCGTAAGGACACCTTTTATTTCTTAATCGAATTGACCATGTTCCCCCCCGGAAGTGGCCCCTTTCCTACCCCCTTAAATGAGTCGGTTTGCCCTTGCTTACGTCACGCGCCTCTTACAAGGAGAAGGTCACCAGAGCAGCGGTACCGCCCCTTAAGGAGAAAGGCGACCCCTAAGGAAACTCGTGCCTATTGCTTCGAGCAAAGAGAAGATGCTCCCCGCCGTGGAGCCACGACCAACATGTTTTTTGCTTCACCAACAGCGATCCCTCAAACACTCAGGGAGGTAGTGGAGCAATCCCGGGATGGACTCCACATTAGAGGGCAATCGGGTCCTTTCTAGCACCCATTCGATTCCCTTTTGGGAGGAAACAGGAGCGCACACCCCCCCGCGCACGCCCCCCCGCGTGACCCCCCCCCCCCCCCCCCCCCCAGCTAAAATGGTCCAGAAGCGATTGAGACGGCGTGTTTCGAATCAAAAGAAGGCCCTCAGGCACATTTTTGCCGTCTGAGTCCGAGATCTGATTTTGTAGCTTTCCAAAGCTATCGCCCTAATTCTTCCTTGAATACCCAACGAGAGAATTTGAGACGGATTGGAATTGAAACTTCCCCCCGATCGCTTGTTGCCCCCCAACTATCTCCCCTGCCTAGCGTAGGCAGTTTCGGGCATTCAAACAATTGTGTGTTCGGGTTCTCTGCATCGCGGAGAAGGTTCAGTCTTTGTGTCCACGGGGCACTTGGGTCAGCAAGTGGAGGACCAACCCCCTGCGCTTAGGAGTTTAGGAGCCGACGAAGAGGGGTAAGAAAACCACAGGCGACCATCTGAGACGTTACAAGGACACGACTTTGCATCAAGGATAGTCAAAAACGACTTTACCCCCCCCGTGTCTGGGGACACCTTCGTTCCAACGCCTCTCGAGAAAAAGCTCTAAAACAGCCCGCATTCCCACTCCTTTTTAGTGTGGCGATCCCCGTAAGTCTTTGCGGTGCCTCGATAGCCCTGAAGAAAGGGAAGGTCTACTCCCCCCCTCGTTATGCCTACGAATTCTAAGCAAGTTTCTCCAACACATTGAGATGGCGCAAACCATCATGGTTGAGAGCAGTCTGAGTCTGACTAGTGGGCCCGAGCCTAAAATGTTCATTCTCTTTTGCTCCCAATATTCCAACCCATCAGCGCCTTCTTTTGATCCCGATGCTTTTAACTTCGCCACTGTCCCCGCCTACTAGGGGACGAGTTCTCTCTCTTTCTTTCTCTCAACCCGGTTTCTGGTGATAGCGCTTATTGTTCGCTAAAGTCCTGTCCTGGTTCTTCCCGTTAAATACCTCGGGGTATATCCGACTCTCTCTAGGGATGGTTGTTATTTCCGAGATGAGGTGATTTGAGTTCCCCGGCAAAGGATGCCGCGCTCCAGCGTTTCCGGGGTTTGGTGCTGCCACATATTATTTTGTCGACCCTTGATTCAGACTGTATGTTGTGGAAACGTTCTCCCGGTTCTTCGGGACGCCTTGCAACGTCCTTGTTTAACGCCCCCCCCCCCCCCCCCTTCCCATCGCTTGAGTAGACGGGTGCTGGTCTTGAGCTTCGTTTGCGATCGTTGCGTGGCGACTTTTCACTGTCCTGCGTTTTCCCCGTTTGTCAGACAAGTCTTTCGATCTCGGGGGACGGATAGTTGTTCCTTTTTCCCCCGGTAGCCGATTTTTTTTCATGCCGTTGCTTACCCTCCGTCGTCGCATCCCCCCTCCTCCGGTGTCCTTATTCGTTTTTTCAAACTTGACGCACCTTTCCCTGCCGAGATCCTCGCCGTCTCGCCCTGCGAAATCCTGTTTTCATGGGCTTGCCGACAAGGCCTATTTTCCTTTTTGGGCTAGTTGCCTCGAACGAGCGTTGGGACAGTTCACTGCCTTTAGTGCCGTGATCGAGGGGGAGTCCGTCCCGGCCCATCTTTTTTTTTTAAAAGCATCGGCCGTCGATGTGGGCCCTCTTCCAGCCGACGCCTTCGATACCTTTGCGTGCCCGGGACCCGGTTTTTGCCTTGCTTATCTCCTTTCTTGTTTTCTTCTCTCACCCTCGCCCGTCGAGCTTCCCATTGGATTTGGTAGTAGATGCGGGACCGATTGGTTGTTCGAGAGTGGCCGTACGCCAGGGGTCTATCACCAGGGGGAGAGCGACTTCATTTGTACCAATGGGCCCGACCCCACCACCAATTGATAGCCGTCGACTTGTGTCTGGAGAAAGGTTTTCGAATCTTTCCGCCGTATTTACTAGCCTAATCCCTCGCGGCTCGGCAGTGGCCTTTGTTTTGTTTGATAGATTTTGGCCGGCGACGAAATGCTGGGGGGCGAAGATTTGATTTCCCAGAACCGTCTGAAAACCTCCAGATTGGGTTTTTTTTTCATTGTCGTATTAGTACGAGGTACGGCAGCTCCATTTACAAGCCGGCAAGTTTTAATGAACCCCCCTGGTCCGAAGGAAGTCTGTGGATAACTTGAGGAATGAATTTCAGGAGCCCCAGACACCCTGTGATGACGTTTGATAGAAGGCATAGGCGTGCTGAACGACCCCCGGTTTTACCTTCGAGTGTGTTTTACCAGACGTTTTTTTCGATTATAGTTTTCTCCATATTGTTTTCCCGCGCTAACCTTTCAGGTCTGACCCATCGTGTCTTCCCCCACTTCGGTTGGCATTCGGCACGCGCATGAGGGTTTTCTAGTCCATAAGACTTCGGGGTCACTTCCGGCCGGACACCGCTGCCAGATTTGTCGAGTCCTTTCCTGGTTTATTCGTGCGACCTTCGCGAAGTCTGTCCCTTTGGCTCAGCGACAAACAGAATGGGGACCCCGTTTTCCCCTGCTCGGAGTTATGTTATTTATCCCTCGGCGGATTCTGTGGACGGGAGATGTCCCTTTGGAAACTTTGAGCAGGTTTGGATGGCGACCCACTTTAGGGGTTGTTTCCATTAGTTTTCATTCGCCTGCCTGACTAACCCCAGCTATCGCCAGGGAATTGTCATTCCCATTTTTCCCCCCATGCTTTTTATTTTTTTTTTCCCCAGCCCCGCGGATCTGGCTCCTCATCCCGGAAGTAGCCGGGCAACCAGTAAACGACCATTAGATGGTAAACAGCTAAGAATGTTATAGGTTTCGGGGTGGGTCTCCATCAATTTCCTTAGTAGAAGGACGCGAGTTTTTCTTTTTAAATTACTCCTTTTTTCTGTTCTTCACATAATCTAGGCTCTTGTTTTCTTCCTCCCCTGAGCGTATTAGGGTTTCAATCCTTGTGTCCCCCTCCCAAGTTGTGCCCCGGAGACAGACTTTCTTCTATTGAGGTCTGGCCCACGGATCACCCGTTTTTCTTGTCTGGTCCTGGTGCGGAGGGGTTGGCGGCTGTTTCCGTGTCGGTGTTTCCTTTTGACCCAGTTCGAATTTCAAGACCTGGCGAGGAAGAGCCCTGCAGCCGGGAAATTTGTAAGTAGCGTTCTTTTTCTGGAAGATCTCCGAATTGCAGTTCAGGGCCTTTAGCTGGTTTTTTTTCACGTTTAGGTCGTACTACTTGGCTTAGATTTCTCCAGGTCTGTGAAGCAGGAGTCTTCGTAGAATGGTTACAGAAAAGCGACCTTCGTTTTGACATTTGAGGAGACGCCCGGTGGTTATTGGCGGGAATTTCAAATAAAAATCGTCTCCGTCATTTTTTTTTTTTTCCTTGTTCACGCGATAGTATGCGGTTTCAGCTGACTTCCCCCCGATGGGGTGAGGCGTACTTTCACCCTACGACCTGACAACGCTGCTGTGGCACTTTGGTGCAGCCTTTTGTTTTTTTTCGTTTCTTTCGCATTTGCTTTATTGCGCCTTGTGGTTTGCTTTTGCCCTTTCTCCGTGGGCCCTTCATAAAGGGACTTTTGGTACTTCATTGGACCTGTGGGTATATGCTGACTTTAGGGGCGATGTTTCAAAAATCTTTCTGATGCTTTACCTCCCCCGGTTTCCCCCGACTGGAGTAGTAAGGGGCCCGTACTCTCCCTTGTTGCGGCTTCGTTTTTTTTCGAAACACTTTCTTGGGTCATCTGTCAGTGTCCGTCGGACAAATCTGGTCGGATGACCAGTAGGCTATAGGGGAGGGAACTTGGTGGAAAGACCCCGCAGACTTTGCGGGACCGATGAGGTGCGGTCGTTTATTTTTTCTGCCGTTGATTTTTTCCACATTTTCCTGCTTTGCACTGCGTTGAATTTCTTCCTGCAGACTTGATGGTTCATTAGCTGATGTTCTCGCTTTATTTTTGTTCCCCCCGCCATTCCGTTTTTTTTCCCATTTTCCCCAAGCGAGTTCGTTCGGCCTGGCTGGTCAATTTTCCTAGGAACTTCCCGGAATGCCTCATCCGGGCGTTGTTCCCCGGGGCCTTTTTACGGCCAAACTCGTCGCGCAACTCCACAATCTGAGGATCCTTTCCTCCCTTCATTTTTCCTGGCTGCTGCGCTTTGTTAGGCGTTTTTTTTTTCACTAAAACTTTAATTTTCCTTCCACCTCCACGCCCTATATGGAGTTCGATGTTGATGCTGCAGTAAAGGGGTGCCTGTGCTTTTCCCGCATTTGGGCGTTCCCTTTTCTCCTGACTATTTCCCCACATCGCACGTGGCCGTCCCGATCCTTGAGTGAAGACAGACGTTCTAAAGTCCTCTATTTGGATTTGGCCACCCCCCCCCCTCCGGCGTTTCCCCTCATTGAATGGTTAGTCCGTTGGGAGCGCTTTCCGGACCGCTTCCTCCCCCCGCGAGACTGATTTCCCTGGTTTCCTGGAATACTTCAGAAATACCCATCTGTATACCTATTTAAATCCTCCGTGTTTTTTTTTAGAGATCCCCCATCGGAGAGTCCTTTTAGGTGCATAGTTTCCTCAACATGATAATCCCTCGCACGATGGGTTCTGCACTCTTCTCCTGAAGCGTTTCACACACGGAACGGGCCCTTTGCCTTTTCTCAAACCCCCGTGCCGTATTGTTGTGCACAAAATCCCGAGAATGGGCCGAGTTTACCCTCCTTGAGCGAACGCACCCCTTGCGATGTTTGCAGACATTCAACGTGCTACCCGCGTCCCCAGCTTTGTCCCAACCCCCCGCATCCATGGGCCTGATTTGGATTTCGCCCCTAGACTGTTTTATTTATAGGTTTTTCCAGCCCCCTCTCCAATTTCGCCCTAGCCTCCATGCCTATTCTTGCACGCTCCTCCAGTTTTTTTTTTCTTAGGACCCGTTTGGTTCTTTCAGAACCTTCCTTGCACCAATGTAGATTCCTACAGCCATTTCCTTTTTTCCTGTACTGACCCTTGCCCAATTCCTTCCCCCCCCTTTTTGCGTATTCACCCTTCGGACCCGCATTTTTTCCCACCTCCTCCATAGAGCATCCAGATCGAAGTCACCTGCACTTCTTCGTCACAGTTTTGATTCACGCTGCCTATTGAGTTACTTTTTAAGGCTACACAAGTCAAGAACTGCCCAAAGACGCTCCAGTCGCGCAAGCATTCTCGCCTACTCATTCTCCATTCACGCAGGTCCTACCCCTGACTCATGCAAGAATTCCCCCCTGAATTTGGTTTCGTCGCCGCGGGCTCCCCCAAGTACGTTTACCCAATGTAAGTCTTTAGAGTTTCCGATGTCACCCTCTACCGCGTTATCTCTGCGGTTGGGTTTGGTGGTGGGTGGGTTTGTGTGGGGGGGTGTGGTGGGGGGACCGTACATCTCAATCCCGCGCGTCCCCTCTTACAAACCCGTTTTTTCCCCAGTTATTCCAATGTTTTCACACCAGATTCGCATTGTGCACCAAGCAGCACTTCGTGAGAAACTGCAGTGCCCCGCAACTGTCTTTCCCGATTGTGCACCGCCAGAGTTTTTTTTTTCAGCCATTCAGCGCCTCCGAGAAAGCCAGTACTCGTGCACCGCACTACCAAAATACTCGACGCCTTTTCCCGATCCCGACCCCCGGTTTCTTATGGCTTTTTCCCCTCAGTATCGTAGTTTTCAGCTTTTCGCAGAGCCGAATATTTTCTGCCTCTTAAGGAACTATACTCCAGTCTGACCGTTCAAAATTTTTTACTATCGAAATTTCCGCTCGTCTTCGGTATTTCCGATTAATGATGCCCTCCCCAGACGCTCTATTAGCTTCCAGATACCCCCTTTTTCCCCAGTCAAAAGCCCCTCATGTTCGCCGCTTGTACTTGCACCTTTAATTTTTCCCTCCCTGAGCTCATTGAGCCGCCAACAGGACTAGCTTTCTGGTAGACCCATTCTCCTTGATTTGCCCTTCCCCCTCTTTCTCCTCCTCAATTGCTGTTCACAACCCGAGCCGATGCCTTTGGCCAGGGGGCTTGGACTCCTCTTTCCTTTTCTGTTTCTTTTTTTTCCCCCCGCGTCGTTTTCTCAAATCCGGCACTTGGGCGTCCTCCCCTTGCCCCTCTCCCTGCTGGTGTCTGCTTTTTTTCATGTCCCGAATTGGCCCCACCTCCTTGAATCCCCATTAAAACAGGGCGCTTCTGTGTCCCCTTTCTTTTCCACTTACACAGAATCTACCGCGAGCTCATTCCCTAATCGAATGATTTTTGCGGTTGGGCCACCGGTTGATTTTGTAGCGGTCTCCCCGCCCACTTGCTCCAGTCTCCGTTCGCCCTGAATTCCGAAACTCGTCTTCCCCCATTTGGTTTCTCGATGCCGGTCCGGACGTTCCCCGCTTGTCTGCTTCCTGAAATGCGTTTTTATCGCACTCTTTTCCTCCCACCGCGTGCTGCCTGCCTTGTCACTTTTTGATCATGGGCCACCCTTGCTTCAATCATCTACCCGTTCTTGCACCCGGCTCGGGCCAATTTGGCATCCTAAGCATAGAAAATTCTACAAAAGTCACCGATATTTGGCCCGTACCCCTTCTTGATAACCAGAAGTTTCCGTTCCTCCCTTTCTCCTGCCGCTTGCCCCTTTTTAGACGAGTCAGACCCTCGTTTATACATCATCTTTAAGGGTTGCCGCCCTTGTCCTCTTCGAATCTGGTCGACACGTTCGCCCAGCCTCGTCGGTGTCTTTCTCCGTCCCCCTCGCTTCTTCCTGGTAACCCAATCTTTGATAGAGACCTTGGCCTCCAGCCCCAAAGGAGCTCTTTCGAGAATTTTTTGCCCTGCGATTTGCCTTTACCTTTTTTCCGGCGCAAACCCTTTTGTTACCCCGCTCCGCAGCTCCCCGCTTACCTTTTCCACTGGAATTTCTCTCTGGTGCTCTGTTTATAGTCCCCTCCTTCCTCTGAACCGTTTTCCTAGTTTGCGTTTTTTTTTTTTTTTGGTTGTGTGATTCTTCAGTGCGAGCCCTCTTTCCCCAGCGCTCTCCGGGACTTATGTGAGAATGTATGCATCTCTTCAATGATTGACCTTTTTTTTACTTCCCCTCTCCGTTTCTCGCCCCTATCCGCGAATCTCTTCGGCAGTTTCTTCTTTTTCAATTTTGGTCGTTTGTCGCGGCAGATTCTCTACCAGTCCCCTTGCTTCTTCAATTTTCTTCCACACCCACTTGCAGCCACTTTGTCGTTTTTTTTTCCAGAAGCAGAGGCTTTTTCCGGCACCGGAGCCGGGCTTCCCCTTTGACACCCCCCCCTTGACAACTATCTCTTCAGCGGCTAGGTCACCCCAACCCCCAGACTTTGTAAAACGGCCTCGTCCAAAAGTCGTCCCGCCAGCATGCACCCCCCTTCTCCCCAAAAGCTTTTTTCCGCCGGCCCGTATACCTACCTTGTCAGTTTTCACTCAAATAGAGTTTGGCATTCTTGTCCGACTAAGTGACGTTTCCGCAAAGTCTAGACGAGTTTGAATACCGTTGCCCCCCAAATAATGGATCTGACGCCCAACCTCCCCGGTTTTTTTTTTTTTTCGCTGCTGTGCAGAGTGCCCTTCGCATCACCGTCCCCTCTCGCTCAATACTAACCCCTCCTCAGTAGCTCGAGGATTTCACTTTCCCCGCAACTGTCAGTCCTTTGTAC
>Ga0179593_1362863_pt1 | contig 13496 bp, 9 predicted proteins | sample CZODoug2_1_08_16_FD_185931 | JGI IMG/M metagenome (GOLD analysis project Ga0179593, IMG submission 185931) | Vadose zone soil fungal communities from Angelo Coast Range Reserve, California, USA - CZODoug2_1_08_16fungal (PacBio error correction) | ecosystem: Environmental > Terrestrial > Soil >... | reverse complement strand
CCGGCCCCCCCCATTGTTCCTTCTTAGCAGATGAATGTCCGTGAACTTGAGGTTCGCGCCTCTTCTTTTTCTCTGCGATATGGTTTTTAGGGACCTTCTCCAAGACACTTTCTTTCCCCAGTGGGATTTTTTTTTTCTTTACTTTGACCACAGCGGCCGTGGAATTATGCCTCTGCAACTAAGTATGAACTGCTCCCCTTTTCTGAGAGCTCTTTCTGGTATGGAACTGTTCACCGGTTGATCGGGGAGACCTTCCTGCCTCATTCGTTTCTTTTTTCTCCCTCCCTTCCTGTTGGGAGTGGGAGTTTTTCGAAGTTTTGGCTGAGAGTTTCCTTTCGCACGCGGTTTGACGTCTTTACTATCTAGTCCCCCCTGTTGCCCGATTGGTTTGGCGCCGGCGAACCGGCCGGAGCTCCCAGGTCCTCATTCCTTACCCCCCCAAGTCTAATGCTTTCTGATGAACTTCCTTTGCGCCCCGCCCTGCACGCGTCTCCTCTAATCGCATTCCCGTTCTCGCTGAGGTTTCCCCTTTTCCTTTCACTCCCCCTGGTCGCTGTACCCCTGACTAACGGCTCCATTTCTTTTTTTTTTCATTTTTTTTCCCTGATAAGCCCTTGCTGCTGAGTTTGTCTCCCCCATTTTGTTAGACCCTTCTCTCTCTTGGGTGGAGGCTTTTTCGCCTTGGACTCGGGAAAAACTGTGATCCCTTTCTTTGAGGCTCAGTCTACCTTCCCCCTCTCTTTAAGTAATCTTATTTACTTCATCCTCCGAGCACCTCGGGACTAACGAAGATTTGAAAGACATGCAGACGACGACGCCTGGTACGTCTCCCCTTTTGCAACCAACCCCGGCGGCCCCCCTCCCCTTTTTCCCCCTTCATTTCGTCCCCCCCCCTCTTGGTCGATTCCTGCTTACTTTGTTTCGATCGTGTCTTTAGCTACCTGAAGATTGCAAGCCCCCTCCGACAAGCAAGCTCGCGCCAGATCAGAGAGTCTCCCTCCCAAATCTACCCCTATTCTGTCAGTGACCTTTCGGTCACTTCTCTTGAGAGAATACGTCCTTCAATCTCCGCTTTGCTCCGCTTGCCCTTCCTAAATCCCGACCCTTTGGTACCCCATAAGTTCTTCATGTTTACTTCCACGTCACCCTGCGACACGTCTTCAAATTCCTGGAGTATACGTCCTTTTCTTCTTCAACCTGACTTATTTCTGCTTCATTTAAGCGTTCTACCGTAATCGACAGCAACAGAGTTTTTCTGGGATACTGTATCGTTACTCCCTCGTCAGATATGCCTTCTCTTGGCCCGAGCTACTGCCCAGCCCTTTTTTTGTACTCATTCTTTTTTGACCCTGGACGTATGTTTTGTGGTTTTTCTCAGATCAGATCAGATTCGAATTTTACGTCTATCTCCCTCTTGGTTACTGTTTTCTGAGGGTTTCTCTACCCCCCTACCAACTCAAAACCGAACCACCTGCTTCCGCGCCTGCATCCCCCCCCCTGGATCCCGTCATCCTTTGGTATTCACGATTTGAGAACCCTTATGGTCAACGAGATTTTTCGCGGAGCGTCTTTTACCTCGCGTTCCCTCACCGGATGAGCTTCGATCCTCTCCAAAATGGTACCAACTATCGTGAAGAAAGCTGTCGGGTTTCCCTCGTTCCGCCCTCTATGTTGCCCCGTCCTTACCATTCGTGGCCCCCTCCCGATCGTAAATCATAGTTCCCTGGTCTAGTCGACTTTCTTTTAATTGCCCTCTTACCCCACCCTTTTTTTTTTCCAGTCTGGAAGTAGGCATTTTCCCCCCACACAGACACCCTGCCAAAGGTATCCTGACACTAAATCGACGCGATTTTTACTCACCTTCCATCGTCCACGGGACGAGTGGCCTAAATATTCCCTAGTGAGGAAACACGTGAACAGAGTGATTTTCCCTAGCGACCCATTTTTGGGACTGCTCTCGGGAGTTTAACAAAACCCCCCCCGATATGTTCCCCCTATAGTCGTGCCCCTTCTCTCCAACGCGCTTCGATAACGAGGAAAGACTACCAGCACTGCACGCCAAGAGGACTAGCGACGGAGTCAGTGCACCAACTTAATCTGCCGACATCAACTGTGAGCCCACGTAAGTAACACCGAACGCTGCCCCCGACCGATTCTGCAGCAGTGCATATTCTACTTGCCTCCGGCGATCAGAGACGTGTCCACCATTGAACCCCACTTTCCAGAAAGAGGCCATTCTCTGGAACCGAGCCTGATCAATGATGAGTCTCACGAACTTCCTCTTCAGGAGGTTTAGATCCCCTATGTTCCCCCACCGCTCCATCAGAAAGTCGCTGATTCCTTTAGGTTTACCACTGCTTTAGGTCTTCTGAAAAAGATCACTCCTTTTCTACGTCCTATCTAAAATATGCACGCCCTTCTTAACCCCCTCTAAGCCGTGGTTTCTAGTAATTCCGTTCTTCAAATTTCTCTTGTATGAAGCTTCCGCAGCGCCGTTCTTGCGTTAAACCCCTCGTTGTGCGCCCTTCTGAGATATATCGTATTTGCGCTGAGCTCATCCTAATCAAATAAATTCGTATCCACCTGATCCCTTTTTTTTGTTATTCAGGCGGAACCCTGCATGTCTTTCTTGTCCTACTCACCTCCTTTAAGCCTCCTACTACGGCTTCAGAAGAGCCCACTGTCCAGATCTCCCTTCAATCTCTTGGCGCATCACCAACCTTTCCCAACAATTATTTCTTTCATGACACGGTTGGATTTGGAATTTTTTTCAAAACCCTATGGTTCCCGCCTGGTTCTGGGTTTGAGCGAGAGAACCTTTTCGTGGGAATCCCCCGGCAAACGAGTTTTACTGTCCTGGTGAGGACCTTTTAACCTTATCTTACGTAACTTCTGAAATACCCCCCCACCTATTTTTTCTTAAAACGTAGAGCCCTCTTCTCTTTCGTTTTCTGTTATTTTTGCTGACCACTACAACGATTCTCCTCAAAATATTGCATTATATGGAGTTCCCTCCTCGGGAGAGTATCAGTTCCTGATGGTTTTTTAGGAAAGAATCGTTCTTTAACTTTTCATTCTACATTTACCTCCTTACTGAAGGTCTTCTCCAATGCAATTTCTGCTTCAACTACAAGAAGGGCTCGATTACCCTTCTTGTGGCCAGGATTGCCCAGCCTCGTCACTTGACTATGCCATAGACATCATTGAGTGACCCAAGCGTCAAGTCTTTTTTTTCCATCCATTAATAAGACAGTTTTATAAGGAACGTCTTTGGGTCGGCCTCAGCACTTCCGGCTCGTCCCTTTTCATCTCATGCGGCTGGCTTTTCCGATCCTCCTATTCAGTCCTTCTTGACAGCGGAGGAATTTCCCTTTTTACTTTTGTCAGTCAAATGTCCTTTTGTGTTCTCTGAACCCTAATAGATATTCTTCTCCTTCCTTTCCTAAGTTTTCTTCCTTGCTCCTTCAGTCCTTTTTGTTCGAGTCGTCTACATGATCCTTTCTGCTGATTTCGATTAACCTTGGCTCCCCATCCATGACTTTTGAAAGGTTCACTCTCTCTGTTTTCACTAATCTCTTTTGTTTGTTATCTTCATTACACCGGTCTTCCGTCTGGAGCTCACTGGGCTCCCGTCCCCACTCCGTCACTTACGATGATGTAGAAGTCAACCCCTCCCCTCCTCCTGGAGAATGAATAACGGCTTTCACGCCCCCCTCTCATCTTCGACCCAGATCGTCGTCATTAAGACTTCCCCCTTTTACCCATCCCGGCAGGGAGATTTAATCAAGCGAATCTTCTCTCTGCCCCAAAGTCCGATAGATGAGAATGCGTCGAGCTTCCTCCCCGTTAGTAGCGAGAAACCCAACCTTCTTTCGCAATTTCTGCCCCGCCCTCAGTCCACCAGGTCTTAGTGTTCTGAGACAAGTATGTAGATTTGAGCATTCCCCCCCTGGTTCAGTGATTTCCCACGACTGAAAAACTCGTTCATCTAATCCCTTCTGTTCCTTTTTCCTCCGTTCCGGGGACCTTCTCTTTAAATTCCTTGCCACTTCTGTTATTTCACCGATTAGTCCTTTCACAGACCCGATGCTTTCCCTCCTTACCCACGACTTAAGAAGCTACTCTCTCATGATGGCAGCCCCCCCCCGCGCATTTCGCAATATTTTTAAGGATACGCTTTTTTTCGACACTACGACAACCTCCAAGCCCCTCTTAGTAAGTCAAATCTCGTAGTGATTCCTAGTTCTTTGTTCTCTCCTTCTGTTCACCAATGACGTTAAGAGGGGGCATTGCTACCCTATTTTCTCCCTCGAAACCCCCCAAGAACGAGGATGGTCCCCCCAATCGTGGATCAAGGAACATCTTTTCATGCAGAAAAAAGTTTTTTATGCCTTTTTCGTAGACCCGTTTTTTTCTTAAGGTAACTTACTATCTTACGGGTCTCTTTTCAGCAAGACGTCAGGATCGTTGCATTGTCCTTCTTTAGTATATTTATCGTACCCTCATTCTTGGACCCCCCTCATGATCCACCCAATAGGCGTCAGATATAGAAAACCTCGTTTAGATTCGGCTTACTCTGAATCCTATTAGAGCCCCTCCTTCGCCACCTTCTTTCCTCCGAATTGCATCCTCGCCCTTTATCCTTACCTTATAAACTCTTCGGGTATCCTTGCCATCCTCTCCCCACCTCTTGCTCTTGCTTTTCTTTCATCTGGGCTCGTAGTGTAGATATTTCCTCTTAGCTCGTCCCTCCAGTAACTCTTTTTTTCCCCGAACCCTCCTTCCTTCTTTGTCAAAGCGCTCTACTACCTTTTTGACAGATTTTTTATTTTTCTTTTTTCTTTTTATACGTGGGTCGCATAGCGATTTCCTCCGATCCTCCCTTTTCTTTTTACTTTTTTGTCAAGTTGACCACTTCTTCGGAATTAGCAGGTCAGCAGATCTCTTCTATTTTAACCCGACATCTTCTCTTTCTGTTCACTACTTTCTCTTTGTCTTCCTCGCCGTTTTCCGTTGCCCTCCCTCCCTCGTGGAGGAGTCTTCTTCTTTCTTTCGACATCAGACGAGACTCATTACCAGTCCTTTTTTTTTTTTTCCCTTTACCATCAATTCAAAGTAGATGACCCACGCGGTCCCTCTTCCGTAGCCCGTGAACCTCGCGTTTCCCTCATTTGTTCTAGTCCTCTCCCTCCGTCGCTCTTTCTTCGTAGTCCTTTTCTGTTTTTAGTGGGTTGTAAATGATTCTCTGCAATCGGCTAGAGGGGTCGCGCCATTCATCCCCAATGTAGTCGTTCCGAGGCACCTTGTAAGATCTTGTCGTGGCGACGGGGATACACGCTCATACGACCTATCTTTTTAAGTAAGATTAACTAAAGTTATTCCCCGATAGGGACACTGTGTCATTTATAGGTATCGCCCCGGAGCCCCCCGCAGGTTTACCGAGGTTCAACAGTCTTCTTTTTTCCTATGAAGGGCTTTCCTATTTCCCCGGTGAAAGTTTTACTTATAGTTGCTATTTTCAAACTTTCTCCTTATCCGGGGTGGAGCTTAGTCGAGTCTCGTTGTTTTTAGACGTTTTGATTGTGTTGCTCCTCCCGCTCAGAACGCCCCGATTACCGTGAAATATTATACGCTCTTCCTCTCCCTAAGATGATGTTTCCTATGCGCCAATTTAAAACCTTTCGGTCACTGGTAAGAACGCTGAGTACCTTCGTTAAAGTAGATATAAACTCCCTTTCGTGCATATTATCATATTCGAGCTTACCCTCTCCCAGAAACTCTTTTGATTCTACTGTCCTTCCATACTCTTTCCTTCCGAAGGACCCTTATATTTTTTTTCGTCCTATTCCCTTCAGCGCATTTTGGTACCTCCTTTATGCTTTCGTCGATTTTTCGCTTTCCCTCTCCCCTCTTGACGCACTGGATGGCCCCGAACCCTTTCTATTGTAGGAGGAACGTCCTTTTCCGCGGTCGGTACAAGCAGATGGCGACAGATAGAGTTGTCCCCAGTCTACACTTTTCATTGATCCTCTTTTCCTCTGGAGAATTCGTGGTTTTTTTAGCGTTGCGCTCCGTTCCTTATTGCGTTCAGTGACTTTAGCCCCCCCTCTTCCCGCCGAAAAAAATCTTCCGCGCTACGAGAACAGTCTCCTCCCCGAATGTTTCTTTTCATTTTCGAGGGCCTCCCGCTTTTTTAGCATCTCCTCGTCCCCCCTGAATCGTTTTTGCTCACTGTTTGCGTTCGTACATGTCCTGAATCGGATGATGATAAACTTCCCCCGCTATATCATGTCAAATGATTGCTTTGTATCACCTCGTGTGATATCCCCCCACCTTTTTTCCCCGGTTTGAATCCGGAGACCCACCAGATAAACCCAAAACCTCAGCCGTTCCCCGACTTTCTTCCCACCTCTGGAACAGGGTCTTTGCTTCTTAACAACAAATTCAACACCCCTCCCCCCCTCTGTTGAGGTGGGTTAGCTTACAATCGAGCGTCAAGTCCCCTTTTTTTTACCCTTTCTAATAGAAGTGGTTTCCTTTCTAGATCCGAGACCGAGAGGGAACCTGAAGAGTTTCGAAAAGATCCGCATCAGTTAACTGCCGGTCGAATTTGTTACCTCGTTCCCTTTCTTTTGATTTTAGAATTCTCCCGCCAATCGCGAATGGTGCCCGCTTTTCCCCTCCCCCCTTACGTCTTCCTCCCATCGGCCTCTCCCACAGTTTTTTAACACTACCCCCGAGTGCCCCCCCAAGAGTCCCCCAGTGAACCTTCCTTCTTTCTGTTTTTGATCAAGATCCACACGGTTTTTCATACACCATATTGAAAGCGTCAGATCTTCCAGACTTCGTCATAGACGCTTTCCCCCCTCCCTCTTTTTCGTACGAACGATTTGTGCCAACGACGGTCTTCTCGCCAAGGTCCCGACACCACCCTAATACCCTCGCCCCGACATCTCAGATCTCGCAAACCTCCGTGGCCATCACGACCTAATATGAGACTTCCTTCTGTCCTCATCTTTCTCATTTTAATAATAATAAGTGTTTTTTAGCGCGTATATTGCACACATTTTTCCTGATTCTAAGATTATGTTTGATTTCCCAGTTAGGGTAGAGTCTATTATTATCTCCTCTTTTTCAATTGTCAGAGAAAGTCTTTTCACCAGGTTTTTTGTAGGTTCGTACGCCCCACAGCGTCTCTGTGACTTCCCCGATGCACTCCGTTAGTCATTACCTGACGCCTTTTTCTTGATAGAGGATGTTCGGGCTAAGTCTGTCTCGGTTTCACGTAAGGAATATATTCTGTGGAGGTTGTCCTGTGCCTCGTGGTAGACGTGGTCTCCCTAGTCTTTGGCTGTCGCGTGTGCGGACTCTTTTCCTTTTCACACACATGCAATAGATTCTTTTGGGAGGCACCGAACTGCCACGTGTCAAGGGAATCCTCCAACTTCGACCGGCATTTAGATGCGTAAGTTTTGAAGACCTGGCTCCCACTTCTCCCCCCATCATGCCCGTGCTATGCAGATTAGTTTTAATTGACGCTCTGTGACGATTCTTGTACCCCCCCGACACTCATTCCCTCCAGCCGCTGGTGATGTGGTTTAATGTTGGGTTACACTTCCCCCCCCCTTTTACTGCATCATAGAGGTTTTTCTTCCCTAAATTCATTGCGCCCGTTGAGGGGCGTGGGTTCCTTCCATTATGGGACACCCAATTTTACCCCCCTTAGGTGCGAAAGTTGTCATATAATCCCGATTTAATTCATTCTTTATAATAATCTCTTCACATTCACCCTACGAGGCACTCCTGTCAGCCGCCCCGATGAAGTTCTATCATTCTGGCCACTTGGAGGCCCATTTCTCAAGGACCCCCGGTCTCTATTGAGCATCTTCTTCTGGATGGTAGAGCGGTCTATTAAGCTTGCCCCTGCCCTCGGCTTCCCCTGAGCGCCCCAAGCCGTCGCCGATCCCTCGCCGTCGCCCCCAGCCCCCCCTCTCAATCGCTTCGGCTTTTTTTTTAAACCGATATGGTCCCGTTAAAATTCGGAAGTACTCCCTGGACTCTGACTTTCCCTCAATCAGCTCCAGGTGGACCCATCTTTACCCGGGGAGATGGCACACCTTTACTGTGGCAATCTTTCTTCAAGAGTAAATCTTACCCCCGCTGCGCTCGTTTTTTTCATTGCCTACATTCAGGTTCTGATGCTTCCGAGGTCTTACCGTCCTCTAATCCCCACTTTGTTATTTTCTCTGGTATAGGACTAACGATCATCGGTCCTTTGAGCGTCGACTGTTTGCTTTACGGGCGCATTCCTTTTCTGGACGGAAAGTCGGTTTGCAGGTGTAGACATCTCCTCTTTCTCGTTTTTTCCTCCTTCTAGCCTTTCTTGTAGCGTTCAGCCGATGTTTCTGGCCTTCACTAAACCTATCCCAACGGCTCCTCGCCCTTCCTCGCAACCAATGTCCCCCGTCCCGGATTTGTGATACCCGAGAGACAGGTCTCTGGTTCCAATAGTCGATAGGGTTGAATGGCGACTCCGTTACCCCGTTCCCCAACCACCGGATGAGAGTCTCGATTATTTGACCGTGGTAAAGCCTCGTTTTCACTTTGAAGCTGTAGTTTTAGCGTCTTTCACATAGAATTCTTCTCGTGATTATTAGACTCCCCTCAGCTCTTCCCTAGCCAGTTACGCTTGTCTGAGGCGATGCACTTCCCTGAGCCGCTTTCCTGGCGACAATGTGACCCCCCAGCCCCCCGGTCCACTTCTCTTAATAGTCTCCTTCCCGAGAGTTCGCATTGAACATTTTCAGGTCGTCGTGGTCCATCCCCGTCTCGGTCCACGTTTAACTGTGGTTCTCGACTTTTTTCTTGTCCTTATAGAACCCACCCATGACCCGTATTCTCGTCCCTGGTCGCAATAGGCCTACTCCTGCCCACCCGCGTGGACTTTCTTTCCCCCGGCACCCCTTCTGCCCTCCCACAAGTTCTTTCCAACAGAAATCGCTTCCGACCTAGGCCAGTCCTTCGCATCTCTCGTCAACCGACCCAACCTTTACAGAACTTTATTTTTTAATCGAGGGTTCCTAGTCTGCCCCCCCCCCCCAGATTATCATCACTCCCCTTTTCCTTCGTCCATTGGATTAGGCGCGCGTTTTGACCCAGCCCTCTCTAGGAGGATTTTAACCCGCGAGATTAGGCTCAAGCGAGCAGTCACCCTCTTACTGCTGACAGCCCCCATCCCCTCCGAGCCGCCTTTTTTTTTCGTTCTTCTTGCACCAGCGCCGCGTTTCTCAATTTCCGACTGGTTCTGCACAGGATTAGACATCCTTATGCTCCTTCTTTTCTGTCGTGCGACGAACTACTTCTTCTCTCTCTTTTGTAGCAGTCTTCCCCCGGCTCGGCGGACTAACTTCCCCCCCGTTACTGCTTTCCGAGGACCGTTGCAAGAGCCAGAGAGGCTCCCTTATCCTTGAGATCCCGAGCCAACTCTTGTCTTTAGTCTTTGCCTGGTGCATCCGCGTTTGCCTCTCATCGGTTAGTTTTTCGCCCGGATCAAACTTTTTTCCCCCGTCCCCTCTCACTTTGTTTTATTGACGAATTATTCCCCCCTTTTTACGCACCCCTCCACTATTCCTTGCATCCACCTCTCTTCGCTGCCCTATGTATCGAGCACAGCACCCTTGGTCTCCCCCGCTGTTTTCCAGCTCGGGAACACCTGGTTCGTCTTTTTACCCCCGACGCACCCACAGTGCACATCTTCCTTAAACATTTCTCCCTTTCGCTTTATTTAGCATGTCCGAGCGGTCTGCGCTGGGGGTTGAGTCGGGCACTCCGTGCTTTTTCCCTCTCGAACATTGCACCGACGTAGTCGCCCGTCCCTTAGGATTCAATTTCGGTGCTGCCCTTCGTGTGGCCCGGCTTTTCCCCTCATTGTGAAGTTCGCCCATAGGACACCTGTGACCTGCCTCTTTTTGCCTTCCTCGCATTTTCCAAGAAGCTTTTGTGTCCGCGGCCTTTCCGTGTTTTCCAGTCGCCCCTCCTTGTATTCGAAAAGCTATGCGGTCCCGTCGGAGGCTGCCGTTGTTGTATATGGTCTTCAGAAGTCAATGGTATTTGGTTTGAGGACGATCGCGATTTCCGGCTTACTGTCCTCGTTTCGTCCCTTTCCATACGCCGTTTTTGAATTAGATTCTTTCAGCAGTCGTGCTGAGTGTCGCCCTTTCGCCCGAAGAATGGAGCTAATGGCTCTCTTCCCCTCGCGTTTTGAGTAGCTTTCTTAGCTGTCCCTGCGTAACGGGCTGCGCCACTCAGCAGAACGTTTTTTGCTGTCGCGATCTCCCCTCACACGCTCCGGATCCACGTCTACCCTCTGCTTCAAGCCCTTAGCTTCCCGTAGGAATCCGTCCAATTTCATACCCTTCTTTTTGACTCTTTCCCCTCCCCTCGACCTCTCATACCGACTTCGATGCTCTTACTTGAGCCTTTTTGCGGACCCCCCAAGGCCTTTCTTTCTCACTTAGACGTAAGGCGGACCGCTCGGATTTTTGCCCAAGGATGTCTCTTTGAGAAGGCATGTTGTTGACTATGCTGTCCCTCGAGTTCACACGGAGGGTTACGCCTTTAGGTTTCATCAAAATGACCTTGTATGACCGGCGCGTCGTTCCCCATTTCTGATTCAAATTACCACCTGTTGCAACGCTTCCCAACCCAGCCCGCGTCCTCTGACTTTTTCGCCTCGTGAAACTCCTAAGAGCATGCGATAGTTCATTCTCAGCTGTGTTTAGAACGACCCTCCCCTGAAATCCCTCCCCCCCACTCTGCCGACGTTTCCGACCCCGCGCGGCTGATCTAGTCTTTTTTAGCACGTTTCTTTCACCAACGTCCGAGGGGGTCTTGTTTATCCCAGCTGTTTCTACTCTGCAAAAGCAAAAGGGGCTGGCACCCTCTGGTGTCTTCCACGGTCCATTGGACCTGACGACCAAGTGTGGCTGATTTTTTCCCGGACTTAGGGAGTCGGATTGGGATCTTTCTATAAGTCTTATCTTCAGGCCCTGGCTCTTCTCTGTCCGCCGCTTTGAATGCTCCCTGCAAGGAGCGTCTTTTGTTATCTCTGGTTTGCGCTCCCCTTCTCCAGAAGATTATCTTAGCCTGAAGGCGCACCTTTCTGTGACCTTACGAATCCGTCTTTCTAGGAAAACGCTTCGCTTCCCCCTCCCCTGTCCCTCCCCGCAACCCCCACTCCCTCCCTGCGTTGGGCTCGGACATGTTATGCTTTTAGTCAAAGCTTTGGAGCTTTGAGATAGCCGCCGAACTCCTGTTTTACCCCGCCTCCGCCTGACTCGGGGTGTAATCTCTCTTCCTCTTTCCGATGAATTCTTGCCTCATCCGTTCTTTTCTTGCATCCGTTTCCTGTTCCTCGTTATGTATTGTGTGTCAGTGTTGTTACACGCCGTCTGTCAATCGCTTTCCTATTTTTCTTCCTGCCTCGGTATACAGATTTCTTTTTTTCAACCTTCCCTTTTCCGCCCTTGCGCTCAGAGAACTTTTTGCCTGGCCTCCCTTCACAGCGTGTCGGTTCGGAGTAGGTATGGCCTCCCCCTCTTCCCCGAGAACCACTCTATCCCCCCTTTAACCAGCACCCCTCCCACTTCTCTTGAATTTCACGCGGTTAAACGTGCGAGACGGTTATTTTCCCAAGAGTTATTTCCTAATGTTGGAAAGCTCGCTGGATCTATTCTTTTTTTTCCATGCCGTTGTGGTTGGCGGTGGCCCTTCCTCTCCTTCAACCCTTAGCAGAGGTGTCGGCCATCCCAGAACCCAATGAGCCCGTCAGGGGACGATTCACTTGCCGATCAGAGTTTTGAGGGCAGACCACCTCTTCATCAGTATGCGTGACTCCGCTCCACCTACAGATTTGAACCGAGAGGACCACCTTTTACATCCTATAGATCGACCCCTGCCCTGCCATTTATGTGCCAAGCCTTTCCCCGTCTGCGAATTTCACTATCCCGATTTTCCCTCGTTTTCTTCTTTCTATCCCCCAGAGAAGATCATGGGGTGGCCGCTAGGTACGGACCGTTGAGATCTTTTTTTCTGATTTTCATAAGAAAGAGCTTCTTCCGACCCTCGGCTAGATCTTTTGGAGCACCGGATTTTCCTCCTGCGTACCCTCCCCAACGCAGGCGGGTCCCGAAATTATGCCCTTTCCAGTCTCGCTCCCCCGACGAATCATTTCTCGATGTTATTCTATACATATGTCCCTAAAGCTGTGCTTAGATTTATGTTACGGCCCTTCGTCAATTTTTTTTGCACCCCCTCAGATGCCTCCTCTTCCGAAGCGCCCCGACTTACTTGCGATGTCTCAAGATTGACGCTGTTGCCAAGCTACCCCCCCTCTCAGTCCTTTGTGCAACTCACCTGATTTCGGATTTGAGTCGGTTCCGTCTTCCCTCTGCCTCTTTAGGTCACTTCCCTCTCGTGTCCACTGATCGATGTGACAATTGATCACTTTTTTGACCCCGATAGTTGATTCTATTTTGCGGTGAGACACTTCGCGTGGATAGGCGCTCTGCTTGCGTCCAGCCGTCTTTTTGCAGCTGAGTGAGATCTCCCCTCTTCTCCCCCCCAGAATTATTACTCGCGCACGATCTCCTCATTTTCCTATCCCCCTGTGAAAGCTTTGGCCAGCATCTATAGTCATTCCGTCGTGGTGCCGTCTTGGCCTTTCGTCGTAGGCACCTTAATTGGGAATTTTTTGATGTATTTTCTTCCCCTACGGATTAAATGCGGATATCCATTGTCCCCTTCTTTCCCTTTCCTTTACTAACAATAGGGGTCCCATTCCCCACTTTTGTCACTTCCTCCCCCCCCCCTTAGAAACCAGTTCCATCAACGCGCTATTCCCAGGGTGCTCGGACTGCGGAGTCACCCACTCGCTCCGTGCAACTGGCCTTTCTCTGTTTAAAACCACCCCCCTCCACATCGTCTTCTTCCGTGGTTATACATCGTCTCTCGTCATTACCTCCCCAGTCACTACTCCGCCGGGTCATGTTCGTTCCTGCGCTCTTGAGGCTTCCTCTGGCGAACGATTACGCATTCTCCATTGAGGTCGAAGTGGTGGACTCTACCTGAGCCCCGTGGTTTTCGCCGTCTCCCTCCACCGTCCTTCCCCTTACTGACCTAGCTCACGACGTACTCCATTGAGACCCCTCATTATCCCCCCGTCCTCCATCAAAAACGGACACCAACTGAACACCCCCCTCAGTCCAATGCCGTGTGCGCCCCCATATCCCCACATTTAAGGATTCCTCACCTTTACTGATAGGACAAGGCGTCAGATAGAGCTCCCTTTGATTTTCCTCGTGATCACCGGCATCTGTGTCAGAACCCCCGTGTGAACCTCAGGTTCTGCGAGCCCGGTCCCTAACTCCGCGCCGATCATAGAGATCGGTCCACTTGTAAATCCCTCCTCACTCATTCGAATCATTCTCTTTCCCTCC
>Ga0179593_1708097_pt1 | contig 13497 bp, 21 predicted proteins | sample CZODoug2_1_08_16_FD_185931 | JGI IMG/M metagenome (GOLD analysis project Ga0179593, IMG submission 185931) | Vadose zone soil fungal communities from Angelo Coast Range Reserve, California, USA - CZODoug2_1_08_16fungal (PacBio error correction) | ecosystem: Environmental > Terrestrial > Soil >... | reverse complement strand
CTCTTTTTTCTTTTGTCCCCCTCTTCGTGTCTCTGCACGAAACCTTTTTTTTCACTTAGCCTCCCCGAACCCCCCTTTTGTTATTTCCCCATGCTGCGACTCCTTCCAGTTTTGCTCCGATTCCATAGATTTTTGGAAACTTCTCAAGTTTTTAGGCTACTCTTGTAGGTGCCTCCGATGGCTTGTCCCATAGTTCTCCCTCTTGTCCCGAGTTTTTCCTTTTTTTTTTTCTGCAGTCCCAATGCAGGCCCGGCGACCTTGCGCGGTGGACTCTGCGCGTTAGCAGGGCCGACCTTTTTTTTCCTGTAGGGCCCCTTTTTGCTTCCAGGCCTTTGTGGGGGGTTTGGGTTTGCGTTTAAAATTTTTCGATTTTTGCCGGTGCCCTCGTTGAATTTTTCTTTCCCGGGAACTCCCGCCGTTGGTTTTTGGCACCCGGCCACGTCCAGGTTCTTGGCCTGCTCCCGACGGCGTCTTCACCCTTTTCTCCGTCCACTTGCCGCATCACTGTTGCTGACACCTTTTCCTCGGAAATTGTGGGCGGGGGCCTTTTTGTTCGTCCCCACCCAATTCACTGGTTTGAGCCGCGAATGCCGCGTTGTCGAGGGCTTATGCAGCTTTCTGAAAACTCCCTTCCGATTTGTAACGCGCTTATCCTTGATGAGAGTCGTGCCGGAAATCGAATTGGTTTGGCGTACCCCCCCCCAAACAATTTTCCCCCGTCGTTCTTTTGGTAATCCACTTTGCGGCCGTCTAGGATTTGGGCCACAGTTTCTTCTTTCCCCCCCCTGCTTTTTTGATGAGCCCTTTTAGTTTATTTTTTTGCCAAAGGACGCCCTGGGCCGGGCTCTCCCGTTTCGTAGGGGCGCTCCCCCCTTTTTCACCGCTTTTCTTTTTAGAACCCTTTTCGCTTTGCGTTTTTGCATTGAGCGTCTTGAGTCACGCCCATAATTCGTTTTTTCCATAAACTTTTTCCCCCTGCTGCCCGTAACTTTCCTCGATTTCTTTTTTTTTTTTTTTACGGTTTTTTTCGGTAGCGAGTTTGCAACACCCCGCTTTTTTTCTTTTCCAACCGTCCTTTTCAGAAACCCTATGCCCCGAAATTCCCCTTCCCCCCCACACCCCTTGTCTTCGATCGATCCATTGTGCTTTGCTCGTTGTCTGAATTGAGAGCTTGCGGACTCACGCACTTCTACGGCTTCCCTATGCCCCTCCTTGCCCGGAAATAACTCCGCTTAAGCCGACAGACTTTTTTTTTTTTTTTCCATTTACTCCCCATCTGTCTTTTCCACGAACCAATCGTTGTCTCCTCTTACTGTCCTGTCGGACCCTTTCACCCCCTCCTTCCCAAAGCCAGTCCCTTCTCGACAACGGCATAGTTCCCCCTGCTATTTTCTCCCCTCAACGCGTTGCAGCCGTGGTTGTTTGATACCTACACAATGCGTCGCAATTTTCTGCGTTCCGGGAGGAGGCCACCCCCCCCAGGGTTCTTGCCCTTCCCTTTGCAACCCCTTCGGGCAAGTTGCTTTGGTTTTCGAACGGGCATTTCGTCTTGATTGGGATCATTTTTTTTTTTTTTCTTTACCCAATGGAGCTTTTTTTTCCGCCTTTTTTTTTTTGTCCCCCCCCCATGGACTTTACGCCCTCATCACCCCTTTTTTTTAGGGGGCGTTTTTTAACCCTTTGCTTTTTCGCTATGTATCCTTTTTTGTGACGGTCCTGCACACGTTCTCCCCCCGCTACGCGTTTCCTGCGTGCCCTTTTCCCCGGTTCTTTCTCAGGTTAAGTTTTACCCCGCCCTTTTCCGTTGGCTCCCTTTAAAAACGGTTTCTGGTTTTGCGGTGGCCTCCTTGCCGAAGCACCGACGAAGGTTTATTGAATCTTTCCCATTTACTCCATTTTTCAATCATTCCCGTGTCCGGCTCCCGGCAATCCGCCGATTTTGTGCACGTTTTATTTGCTCCTTTTTTTGCTCCCCGGTAATACGGGTCCCTTACGCTGATGGGGTTTTCCGATCCAGTCGTTTCCCCCCGTGAGCCCCCCCCGTTCCCCGAGGGGTGTTTGGGGGTTTTTTTTTCTTGGTGACCACGTGTTCGAATTAATTTCCCACCTTTCCAATCGATTTTGGGAATCGTTGGGCTTTGCGGACGCCCTCCCCCGGAGTTCCTTACGGAGTTGCCAGTTACCCAATGAATTTACGAGGGAACTCAAGACATGATGCATGGGCCTTTTCTTTCATGGGCGCCCTCTTTGGTAGCTTTTTTTCTGCGCACACCTGGTTCAGTGTCTTATATTTGTTTTTTTTTTATATTGAAGCAGGGTTTTGATCAGATTTCCTTCCGTATTGAAACATCATACTACATTCTATTCCCTCCAATATCCTCTCATTGTACCTTCCTCCTCTCATATACTCATTTTCACTTATATCCGGACTTCTATACGTGAAGAGCTTTCTCGGTCCTGTCTTTCGCGCTCAGCCGACCCTTGAGTCTCTGTGCTTGCTGAACCGGCATACTTACGTTCCTTCTCTTAATATATAACACGCTACGCTTTCTCTGTCTGTTGTTCCATCCATGAGTCTCTATGCGGACTCACCACACGCGCGACCTAGTACTCTCTTTTATCCTTCTTCTCTAGGATCTACCCGGCTGTGTTCCCCCTCCCTTTCGAGATCACCCTCGCTCCTCCCCCTAAGCCAAGAGCCTCCTGCGGATCTAGGAAGGGTCGAAGCCTCTGGAGCTGGTGCGTGAACGCTCAGCCACGACCCGTATCCCTGGTGCAGCAATTCTATTCTAGCTGCCCCATCACAGAGCATCTTCTCCCCCGACAAGCCTTGTATAGATTTCATTAATGAGTCGTTATATGATTTACGAACCAACCATGGTAGGGTCGGTAAGGAAGGTTTGGGTGTCTGCGGCAAAGAGAGTCGAGCAGTCTTTCAATGCTCGACTGTCCTTTAAGTCGGATTTTCACGTACTGCCTTCTTCCCAAGCTCACCAGGAGCAACCATTTTCGGGTGAGATCTTTAACTCATAGACTAGACTGTCTTCTTGCACTGGTTCTTACGCCCCTTTACTCCCCCAAGGTGTCCCTCGCAGCAATGTGTGGATTAACGACCAGGGTGCACCCCTTTTACGGGGCTGCATTATCCGTAGAAACACATACACTGAAGAGTTTTTGTTTTTGTCCTATGCTACCTGGTTATTTTCTTCAATTCTGTCTTTTCATAATCTTCCTCTTTTTTCTCTCACGTCACCTTCCTTTATACATGGTTGACCCCACTGTTAAATGTCGGACTTGCTTCACCACTAGTGTTTCCCTCTACCCCTCCTCCATTCCTCCTCCCTTCTCCTAGGCTCGGTTAGTTTTCGTTGACGGAATTACGCTCCGAGGCTTTTTTACGCTCTATTCATTTGAACTCTTTGCTTTCCTCTTTTCCCTTCCTCCCCCCTCCGATCGTTTCTTGTCATACCACCCCACGTCCTTACCCTCCTTTCCCCTCCCTCCCAGCTCCCAGCGCGCCTGTCACTTCTTTTAGATTAGCTCCGGTGTTCGATTCTTGCATTAAAGAGATGGGTCACGTGCTTCATTACTGAAGGACACTCTTTTTTTCTTTGCACCGATTCTCCCCACCCCCCTCCAGTGCCCCCCTCACTCTCACCGCACAATGCCCCCCTCCCCCGCATTCTATTGTTCATCCCCCCTGACTTCTTCTCCCCACTCTTCTCCCTCTTGCCTCGTTGTCTTTTTTATATTAAGTCCCCCCTCTTATCCTCTTTCCCACTCTTCCTTCCTCTTTCCACTCTTGGTGTCCCCAGACGGCATTTTTTTGTTCGTTCTCGTTTTTTTTTTTTTTTGGAACCCTCTTCCTCTGTCTCACCACGAATTTCCTTTCCCCTTTTTTTTCCTGTTCAGTGGTGTTTCCTTCAAACACTCCGCACGTTTAATTGTTGTTTCCAGGCGCGTTCTTTCCTTTTTCCCCCCACTTTTTTTTCCTTTCTGCCAAGTTTGGTTTTCACCTCTTTCCCTCATCCCCGTGGAATGCCCGTTACTCTCCCCACAACGTTTGCAGGCTTCTCGGCCAACAACTACGGTTCCCCCATGTGGCGGGACGCCTCTTTTACATCAGATTTTTTTTTTTCCCCCTTGTCCAAGTCTTCCCCATTGTTCCCACCAGATGCCAGGTTGTTTTTCTCCCCCTTTCCCGGAGCTCCTTCCATTTTCCACGACGTATCATTTATGATTCTTTAAGAAAGAACAGCTTTTTCAGGAGCCTTTCCTCTCCCTTTCTGCATTCCTCCTTCTCTCTTATTACCTTTCCTTGCTGCCTCTGTTTGGAGTCCATCGCTCCGGCTAGACCTCCCTCGAACGGGTTATCCTCTTTTTTTTTTTCGATTGCCACCTTCTCCACATTTCTAAAAATTTTACTGCGCTTAGGGTGTTCCCTCCCGGTGAGGTGTTCTTGCCGTGTTTTCCCCTGATCCCCTTCCCAACATTCCGGCGAACGAAATGGGTTCTTGCCTCATTTTCTCGCGCAAGGGCGTTTCTCTCCCCCCTTCAGGGTGTGCCACACCCTTTTGGGCCTTTTTCTTGGTTATTCTCCGGAGGGGTTCTATGTCCGGGGAGCTGGAGCTTTCCGACGGAGTTGTACATTTAGGTTGTTTTTAAGGCCGGGAACAGTCCTCTATTTTCTAAGATTTTCTCGCGGTATCTTGTAAACGGCAGTCTTTTTTCCGATGCCGTAAAAAAGGGTTTCCGTTTTCTCTCGTGAGAATTCCTGCCGAATTCCCAGCCGTGGTTGTGTATATTGATCCCTTGACACCCAGCCTTTCCGCCATCCGCCTCACCCAATCTGGGGTCTCCTCCCCGCCTGGCAGTGGGTTGGTTGCCCGGTGGTCTCCTGATATATATATACTTTTTCCCCCCCCCATATAGTTTGGGGTTTTTTTTGTTTTCCGCCCGGGAGGCCTGCACGGCCACTTCTGGAGGGGAACTCGACTTCCCCTGGAGGGCCCCATCTGTCTTGATGGGTTTTGGGCGGAATTCCTTTCTGTGGTCCCATCCGCCACTAGTTCGACGCACCTTTCGTCCCCTTCTTCGTCTTGCGCGCAATATCCTCCTGTCCTTTTGGTGGCGTCTCCCCTCTTTCCCTCTTCCCCCGGGTTTTTCCATCGGCTGCTGGCTCCCATCCCTGCTATTCGAGTTCCCTTTCGGCCGGGCCCTTTTTTCTTTTTTCTTTTTTGCCGCCCCCCCCATAGGACGGCCCGTCTCCCCCCTCGCAGTTTTTCCGCCAGGCATCCTCGTACACCTGTCACACCCTTTTTTTGCTTTTTGACTCTGAGGCGCGGTCGTTCGTGATTTCACCCTCCCTTTCCCCCTTTCTCTTCCCCCCTCCCTTCACCCTCTCGTTTTCCCCCTCGCAGAGACGTCCTTCCTGAGGGCCTCCCCTCCCAATGCTTCTAGTGCGTCAGGGTCCTTAGGCAGCCAAACCTTTTTGCCTAACATTGGGGAACCCCCAAGCTCCACGTCTCTTTCCGGTATTTTTGGAACTTCTTTTTTCTTTTGGCCAGTTCCATCGCCGCCCCCCGTCTTTCAGAACCCTTTTGCTCCTTATTTCCGAAGCGGATCTTCCTCTCAAAATCCCCCCCCTCTTTTGTTTCGCTCTTCCCCCCCTTGTGTGTTGTCCCGGCTTGTTTCTCTGCACAGTAGTTTGCTTCTCCTCCTTTCGCGTAACTGCAGATAACGCGCTGCCCTTTTTTTCCTTCTCTCTCCCCCCCACCTCCTTTTCTTTTCTTTTCCTTTGTTTTTCCCAGTCCAAGTGCTGATCCCTCCCACTTTTCCCTCCGCCATTCCCTCGCGCGAATTTTCGCCAACACTTTTTTCCTTTTGTCACCGCCCATGAACGATTTTTCGGGGGCGTGCGTTCTTTCACCCCACAATCGCGGACTTTCCTTCCCCCTGCTTACGCCCCCCAGGGCGCTTTCCCCTTATTTCCGGTTGTATTCTCTGAAGCGCAGGCCTTTTTCAGTGACACAACCATTGAACCCCTTCCCCTTTTGGGCGAGCCGGCTGCTCCCCTATTTTTCTACCGGCGCGGTTTTTCTCTTCCCCACGAGGGTCTGCGGCCCGATGAAAACCTTCTTTTTGCTAGAGTCAATCTCCTCCCCAAAAACAGAATTTTATCTCGCGCCACACCCCCCTTCCCCCTTCTCTCTCGTCTTTCCCCCCAAGGTCTTCCGTCCTCCGGCCTGCTAAACACGCGCGACCTCGACCCCTATGGTTTTCTCCCCGAATCCGTCGTCTTTTTGTTGTGTTTCGAGGCCGGGGCTTGGACTTTTTCTTCTTGCCGCCACGTGCGCGATCGCCCCTGTTACACCGCCGTTTTTTGCGGCGCGGCCGTCTTGCCCGTCACGCCATCTTCACGATCCACCTTTCTTCTTTTTTCGATAGACCCTGGATCATCCCCCTGTCTAGGCCCCCCGCGCGGTAGCCGCTAGCCGCGCCGGCACGGGCGGGACTGCTCCCCTAAGAGAATGCGTTTTCTAAGCTTTCTGTCACTTCCTCCAGTGTTCACCCGCCGCACCCTTCAAGATGACGCATTCGATTCGCCCGGGGACTCCTGAACACCACCCACCCATATTTTCCCTTCGCCCCCCCCCATCCTCTTTTTTTGCTGTTACTTTGACAGCATTTCTCTGAACGCAATCCCGTCCTCTGTAGGCACTCGCCCCGTGCCCCACCCCTCTCGCTATGCCTTGCGTCGACAGCCTTTGTCCCTGATTGAATGCACTTATTTTTCCTTCCCAAACGTTGTGTGGTGGCGGTTCGCCCTTAGTCCAGCCTTCTCTTCGTTGCCCTTCCCTGTCACCGTTTTTGCCGCTCCAACCTTGTATCATGCACTCCCCATTGCGTTTTCCACTATCCCGCATTTGTCCTTTTCCCCCTGTCAGCGGATAAAAGTGCTCCCTTCACCGTGGGATCTCTCCCCCCCCCCCCCCCCCCCCTTGCATTCCTGGACCCTTTTTTGGATGAGGCTGCCCACTTTCAGGTTTCCATAAAAACCCTGCCGTCCAAAGCCGTCACCCCCCCCTCCAGGAAACGGGGCCCCCCCCCCCAGAAAGTCCTTTCCGTCCCCCGCAGCCCCGCGGCCGGACCCCCCCTTTTTTTTGATTGTCGTTTTTTCCCCCGAAGAGATTTTTCCCCTCCCCCCCCCCTGCTGCAGCTTTTTTTTCCACCCCCCTCTTCTGATCGGCGCCTCCATTGGCGGCGGACCTTCGAGGAAACGAATGTTTTTTTTCCGAAGCCCCCTTTCCCCTTTTTTTTTGAGGGGGCCCCCCAAAATTGTCCGGTCCCTCCCCCCGATGATCCCACGATTTCGGGTCCGACAACATGGGAGTTCTTTCCCCTTTACAATTTCGCGGTATTTGAGTTCCATTTAGGTGGCCTCCGGTCCGGTCATCGATGCCTTTTTTTCCCGCGAACATTGTCCCCCTCGTTTTCTTTTTTGGCATGACCATTTTTTTTGAGATCGACTTTTCCGCAAGTTTTGTTAAACGGTTTTCTCTTGTGACGGGACTTTTTTCCTGCCGGGGTTTCCTTGTGAGTCGGTTCACCCCCTGGTGCAGGGTAGGCACCCTTTGCCCCCACAACTTCCTTTGTGTCGCGCGCCGAGCCGCCCCTGCTGAGTCTTTTTCGCAGACCTAATTTCGTGTTTGCTGCTCGTTCAGAACCCTTGCGGCCAACTTTCAACCTAACGAAATCTTTCCCGCGGTGTCCCCCATGTTGGCGTCCGTCCTGGGGGGCCCTCGTTCGCCCGCGATTCTCACCCATGCATCTCAATGTCCCAAGCATTTTTTTTCCCGGTATATACCCTCGACGGCCGCCCATTTGATCCCCCTCTTCCCCCCTGAAAGGTTTGTGGTCACCATTTCGTTCCCAGGTTTGCGGGCCCTTTTGGTAGCGCTTAATCATCGAAACTTTCTTTTTTCCCCTTTGTTTAACTCGTCAGGCGTTTTTTTTATGCGCGGCCCCACAAGCACCCTTCCCCCCCCAATTGTGGTTCTTTTCCCCTCTTCTGATTTTGCCCCGCCGCAAAAATTTTTTTTCCCCCCCTCGGAGGGTGTCAGCTTCCCTTTTTTTTTTGGGCGGGGCTACGCCCTACTTGTAGTTTCGTGTTTTGGCGGTTACGTCCCCCGGGAGCAGGTTCCCCCCCCTCCCCTGGTCAGGGCCTTAGTGTTACGGCCGTTCGTTGGAGGCCATTTTCCCAACTTCGCCCCTCGTGTGCAGGGTGGGCAAGGCTTTTCCTGTTAACTTCCCAAATGCGTCTCTGCCCCCATTCGGCATCGGCCTTCTTATTCGCGCAGATGTTTTTTTTTTCCCAAAAGAGCAAAGTCCTCCCTTTCTTTTGGCCCTATTTATGCCATCCCCCACTTCGGGGTTTTTGCTGATTTGCTTCAAAACTCCCCCTCGACATCCTCTTTGAAAACTTTCCCTCACTCTTACTCTCTCTGGCAGCTCTCTGCGCAGCCTCTCTTTTCCCCCCCTCATTATATGGAAATCTGCCTCCATCCCGGAAAAGTTTTTTTTTTTCAGAATTTCAAGATTTTCCTCTTGCATGTCTCAGTCCTTTCTTTCTGGGTCTTTCCCCACTGGTATTAGTGTTTCCCCTCTTAGGAAGAATCCCTATATATCTTTCCCATCATCGTGGTTTGTTGTTTGAATGCTCACGCTTTAGCTGCCCTCTCTCTGTCACTCCGGCAAACTCGCGCCCCCAGCCATGAGGTTCGGATCTCAGTCCCGCCTTGCCTCATATTTTTTTTCCCATCGCCGCAGCCCCAGCGGGCCCCGCCCTGATACATCCTTTTCTTGTACTGCGGCAACGTTTTTGGGGCTGGGGCTTTCGTCTCCCCCCCTTAGGCTTCACCCCTTTTCGGTGTTTCGGCAGAACCCAAAACTGCAGGGCGGACGGTCAGCTCCGCGTCCCTTTTGCGCGATTCGCAGTCCCCCCTCTCGGAAAATGTAGGCATTTTCCTGCGGCATTCACTTTAGGGGACCTGTTCCACGTCGGATCAGTCCCACTTTTTTGCCACGGTGGTGCCGATTTCTTTCCTGGCAGAACCTCCGTTCCTCCGCCTTGGTTCCACTCCGGGGTGTTTTTTTTTTTGATCCAATGACCGAGAGGTCCCCGCCCCTGGACTCCTCCCGCGTCAGCGTCTCCCCCCCCGACGCTTTTGCACCCCCCTGCTTTTTTTTTTTTTTCCCCCTGCCAGACGAGGTGGAGTGTTGCGTCAAATAGAAGATGTTGTCCCCCCTTCAATGGTGTTCCTGACGCTTTTTTTATGTCTTCCCCGCGTAAGTTCCCCTTTCCGTCTTCTTCCCTAAGCTGATGAGCGGCGCTCGGAGGTAATTCCCTTTTTTTTCCCAACTTTTTTGGGCCCTCGGTCCCTACAACACTTTTTTTTTTCCCAGTCTGGTATATATCTACCCTTCTCCCCCCTCCTTAGCCCCCATGGCTACCCCCCCCGCGTAAGGAGAACGGGCTCCGACCCCCCTTCCTACCGCCCACAGTTCCCCCGCTGAGGGTCTTTCGGTATGCAAGACCCTCCCAGAATTTTCTTCTAGACTGCTTTTAAAACTATATCTGAATCCCCCTTTTTTTCTATGTTTTCCAGAGCTTATTCGCCCTGGAGCCCCGGTTCTTTCTCTTTTTCCTTCCTCCCCTTAGGAGTTCACGCAAGGAAGGATTTCCCACAGCCCCACGTGCGGGGGGCGGACAACACCCAGAGTGCATCCTGATACAACCCTGTCGCGACACAACCCCCCACCACCTCACATCACGTTTTGGCCCCCATGGTAGCCTCAAGGACAACCACCCTTTTCATACTTTGCTCACCAGAAACCCGTGTTCGCGACGAGCCTTCCCCGCCACCTTTTTGAAACCCCCTTCGACTCATTTGTCCTCGCTTTTTGATGAGATACTTTGCGAAGCGCCCCAGCAACCCTTTCGCGCGTAAGGCCCCTCTCCCCCCTCTTTTTTTTTTCCCAGTTCCCCCCCCCCCCCACTTCCTTTCTCATTGTCCCCATTGGCAATTTTTTTCAGAACTACCTTTCTTTTCGGACACTCCCTTTTGATCCTCCCCTGTAGGTCACTCTCACATCCCCCCCATGACACAATGGGCCCATATCGTCTTTTCTCCTAAAATCAGCCCCTTCCCCGGTCTGAACCAACCCCCCACTTCCTACGATGTTGCTTCCCCTGGGCGCGCAACTTTTTTTTTTTTTTTCCAGTCTTCTCAGGCGGTTTTCGGCGGTCCCCCCCAGCGACTTTTTGAAACCAACCACTCTTGAAAGTTTTTTTGTCGATTTTATTTCTTCATCCCCCGCCTAGCGAAATTGTGTATAGGAAGTTTAACTTTCTCCCCCTAACCTTCCGACCACGACTGTTTCCCGGGAGTGCTCCCCTCCTTCTGGAGCGCCCGGCCGGGTCATAAACGGCCTTCTTTTTTCTTTCCCACTCTGCTTTTTCAGACGGGACCCCCCCATTTTTTTTCCGTCGCATGTTCTTGGGCCGGTTTGCGTCATCCTTTCCCCCCCTGTGCAAGGTTTTTTCCGGCCCCCATTATCCCTTTTCTCTGTTTTCCCTCCTTGACAGGCGATTTGCCTTCGAAAACCCAGGGACCCACCCCAAAAATCCCCCCCAGCCCCCCTTTCAGTGCATTCCTTTTTTTGACTCGTTGCGGGCCCCCCTTTTTTTGCATTCTTCCCCCCCCCAGTCTCCGCGTTCATTTTTTTTGACCGCGATTTCTTTTTGGACGGCACCTTTTCACAATCATTTTCTCCCTTTTCCCCCCAGACACCCCCGGACTTCCCTCCTTTTCCCTGCCAAGTTGTATTTTCCTGTTTACCCTTTTTTTGCCTACGTACCTCCTGATGTCCCGATCAACGCCTTTTTTCGCACCCCCCCTCCATGCTCAGCGTTTTTTTTTTTTTTTTTTTCTCTGCGGTTCTTCAACTTTTAACCACCTTAGTTCCCCGTGGGCTTGCGTTTTTTCAGTGGCCCTTCTCTAACCCCCCGAAGGCTCCACAAACCCCCCCAACCGCCAAAAACCTTACACGTACTTTCCCACTCGTGGTATTCTCAAGCCTTTTTTTTCGCTTTCGCTGCCCGCCGTTTTTTAGACCTTTTCGGACCGTCTTCTCCCTCCTTATATCCCGGGTAGAGGCTTTCGGTTTGAGCTTTTCTCGATGCCCGGCTCGGGGTTTTCCCCTTTTCGACCGCCTCCTTTCTTTTGAAAAGGAGCCCTCTCACGTCTTACTGAATCTTACCCCTCCCGATCTTTCCCCCCCCTGTCCAGCTGAAACTAATTCTGAGAATTGTTTCTATTTCGGCTAGTGTTGTTCGTTCCTGCGATTACCCACATCCCCCTTTTTTTTTTTTTTTTTTTTATTTTTTTTTTCGGGTCCCCAGGCTTTGCGGACCCCCCCCCAAAGGCAATGTGGCGTTTGCGTACACCCCAAGGTTTTACAGTCCCCGGTCCCCCCCTAGGTGTCTTTGGCCACCCCCGATCTGATATTTTTTCTGGGTCCCCCACGGCCCGTGATCCTTTTCTGCCCCCCTACCCCCCCTTCGGCCCCCTTCCGCAAAAAATTTTTTTTAACTCCCCCGTTTTTTTCCGTTGGTTCCCGCATCGCCACTCGGTTTTTCCAAGTTTGTTCCCGGCACCTTCGGTGCCGAAACCCACCGTAGTTCATCTTCCCGGGGAGCTCCCCCCTCCCCCCCCGGTAACGGGAGGTCCTTCCAGTTTTTCTCCCCATTTTTGTTTTTTTTCAAATGGGCCGAAGGCCCCCCGCAAACCCTTTTTCATGGCGTTTTGTTGAAAAACCCCTTTTTTCTTCCCCCCCATTCGGCCCTATCCTCCGGGCTTTTTCCTTTGGTGCCTTGAAGCTGACGCCGCGGAAGGCCAGCTTTCCTTCTCCCCTATTAGGGACTCGCAATTCGAGCGTACGGACCCCCACCCAGTACTACCTTCCTAGGCTCGGGTTTTTATTCCCCCCGATTAAGCTCGGGTCCAAAAAGCTTCCCCGGGTTCCTTCTTTTGGAGCCGACTCTCCCACCCTCCACCCCCCCCTAGTTTTTCCACCACGAGCGGCGTTTCAAAGTATGTCTTGTGTGCTACTTTTCGTTTTCTTCCTCCCACTCTTTTTACCCGCAAATAGCGCGAATTTTTGAAGATCGATTTTTGCACGTGGACTTCCTCCTGTTGATAAGTCCCTGAGGTCTCCCCTTTGACCCGGCCCATTGGCGGGGCAGGCCGCGACCTTTCGGGACGTTCTCGAGGGTTACTCTTTTGGGGTCCTTCCCGGCGAGACCGCTATTCTTTATTTTTCGCGAGGATTTCTCTCCTTCTCAACGTTCTTTTTCGTACCTTTTTCGCTTTCCTCCGGAGAATGCCGCTCGCGGCATTTTGTAGGTTGGGACCTTCTTTCGGAACCCTTTTTGCACTTTTCTCGGTTGAAAAGCGCCCAGAAGGCAGATTTTCTTTTTCCTTGGTGAGTTTCTTTTTTTCCCCGCCCTGATATCCCTTTCTACTTCCTTACTGATTCTGCCCTGGTCTTTTCTGTTTCCTTGGCCCATGGTTTATGGCGGCATCGACGCTTGTCAGCCCATCCTGTCGAGGATGGCCGTTCCCTTTTTTTCTTTAAGACAAATCCTCTTTTTTTTCAGGTGAGACTTTATCTTTCCGAGCTCCCTCCGGTCCATACCTCAAGGCCCCGTTGCGCCAGGTCCTCTTTTTCTTTAACATTAGGACCCTTCGGCCCGCCAGGGGTCGTTTTTCCCTTCTTTTTTACGCATCGTCTCCCCCCACTTGGTTTTTCCCGGGAGTCCCACCCCCATTATTCCGCCTGCCGCCCAGTGGGCGCGCGTTTGGGCAGACCAATTTTTTTTCGATTTTGGGCGTCTTTTTGTTCTGAGTTTTTTCCCCCTTCCACCCCGCTCTTTTGTTTTTTTCCTTCTTGCCGTCTCTCCTCAGGGCAATCGCCCCCCGAGGAACCGGAGGGTGTCGTTTATTTGGCTGAGCGTTCTTTCCATCATCAAAGTGAGCCCACCCGATTCCCATTGTTATGGTTGTCCCTGATTTCCTCGGCGACCTTTCCTTGGACGCTTTTTTTTCGTCCTTTTTTCCCCCAGCTGCCTCGTCGCTTTTTTTTTCTTTTTTTACCCAGGTTTTCCTCCAAAAAAAACTTTTCCCCGGTTCCCTTTGACCGTTTTTTTTTTTTTTTTTCGGGCCCTTTTTTTGTTCCCCAACCCTTGACCCCCCCCCTAGTTCGGGTCGCACATTGAGTAGACCGGCCGTGAACGTCTTGCCTCTGACTTTGGCCCCCGAGCTTTTTTGGCTGACCAACTTGACAAAGCCCTACTTTGGCCGGCCCCCCTGTGCGTTACCATGTCTTTTTTGTTTTGGCATCTTTTTTCTCCTCAGGCCTCCCAGACAGTTTCTC
>Ga0179593_1601036_pt1 | contig 13497 bp, 18 predicted proteins | sample CZODoug2_1_08_16_FD_185931 | JGI IMG/M metagenome (GOLD analysis project Ga0179593, IMG submission 185931) | Vadose zone soil fungal communities from Angelo Coast Range Reserve, California, USA - CZODoug2_1_08_16fungal (PacBio error correction) | ecosystem: Environmental > Terrestrial > Soil >... | reverse complement strand
AACCCCCTGGCGCGTCCCTTTTCCCCCCCCCTCCCTTCTCCTCCGGAGGGCACTGCGAGGCAAATCTTTTCCCTTCGGATTTATCGATGTCAGCGCCGCTTCTTTTTTCTTTTTTTGAGTACGGGCGACAGTGCTGTTGATGGTGTTTTTTTAAACCCTCCCTTTTCTCTTTTTCTTCCCGCAAGAGATTGGAGCCGCCCTCCTCTTTTCTTTCTTCGCAGACGGAAGAGCAATCAGCGCCCTTTCCGATCTGTAGCGTCTGAATGCTGGCGCATGTGGCGGATCAGCCACCCTCTTTCATTTTTTTCTGGCACCAATCGCAAATTAATCTCCTCCGTGTTGTTGAGAGAGATTACCTATGGGTCCCCTCCCTTTCTCCCCGAGTTTTGTGCTGATACCGCACGGCGCCCTCTTTCCCCTTCCCTTTTTCCCACGATGGGTGCGACAGATTGCGATTCCCTTTTTTTTTTTTGGTACCGTCGGGCTGCTGAGAGCTAAAATATATTTCTTGAACCTTTCTTTTTCTTTTTGGTTTTCAACCCCAGCCCCCTTTTCTCCCCTAATCACATTCCCATCGACTTACATCTCCCCCTCCTTTTCCTCGCAGTGCCTCCGGAGGGCCCCCTCCCTATTCGAGATAAAGCAAAGTCTTCTCCTTGTCTTCCCGGTTTTCAGAAGATCAGAAAAAACACCCTCCAGCTCCTTTTCCTTCCCCCTTCCATTATACTTAATCGAAGGCGGCGACCTTTCTCTCCTCCTTTAAGCCGAACAAGATTTACCTTCTGCCGTGGTGCCGATCGACCGTAACTCTGAATTCCCTCTTCTTTTTTCCCCCTTTTTTCCATTCTTTTGAGAAAAACGTATCTCCCTCGTCTCTTCTTGAAGGCATGGGAGGCGTGTCGCCTGCGCAGTTTCCTTCTTAGCGAAGATCAAGAAAATTCTGGTCCCCCCTTCTCTTTTTTCCCCGCCTAGCACGGGACACAGCGCCCTTTCCGAAACGCTTGATGGCTTTCTCTCCACGTCAATGTTCATCCTTTGTTTTTTTTTCTCGCCCCCTGGTAGATGGCGACATTGTGGTCCCCTCTTGAAGGATGCGACCACTTCTTCTCTCCTTCTCCCTATAAAGGCCAGTTCGTAAGTAGACCAGTACCTCTTCTTTTTTTTCCTTCCTCTCCCCCCCCAGTTCCCACCTAGACTGGTCCCACCCTCTCTTGGAGAAGGAGCGCATTTTGGCACTGAAGGCCGAAAAGGCGCAACCGTTTTTTCTCTTTCTCCCGGCGATGGAGAGCCGGCTTCTTCCCCGGAAGTTAGGTCAGGTCTTCTCTGCATTTTTCAAGAAGATTCTCCCCTCGTATTTCTCCCTCTTTCTCCCTGCGGATTTCTCGCGACGAAAGGTTCTCTTGTACTCCTGGTTTCAAGATTGCGCTCTCTTTTTGGGTTCGCTTCCCCCCCCGAAAAGATTCTTTTGATTTGTCCATAGGCTTGCTTTTCTCCTGAAATAAACCAAACTAATGGTATCGTGTGCAGTATGGTAGGTCAAAGCCCATTGGTTCTCTCCTTTTCCCTGCGTCCTTCTTTTCGACAACCATCTGCGCGCCGTCGCTTGGGATCCTGCTGTGCAGGAGAAGTTCCGTCCTTTTTTCAAAAACGGGGCGTCTTTTTTTTTCCGATTTCTTACGACGGAGACTTCAGCTGGTATTCCCCCCCCACGCATATGAAGAGGACATCTCTCTCCTTTTTGAGAGAGATTGTCCGCGCAGGATGAGTGGCAACGCCTTTCTTTTCTCCCCCTTCCCCCGGAAGAACTCTTTCTTTTCCCCCCAGTTTGTCAAGAGGGACGACAGTGAATTCTCCCCCCAGCGGATGATCGCCGAGAGCTTTTTTTTTTTTTTTTCCCTTCCTGCGCTCGGCTTGTCATTTCTGCTCTCCGTTTTCCTCCCTCCTTGCCCCAAGGATAACAATAATTCACCTTCATTAGTTTGGTTCTCTAGTAACGATTCGACCCATCTTTCCCCCCCTTTCCGCCCCCTTCGTCGCAGTGGCGAACCCAGCTCCTTTCTTTTTTCTCCTCAAAAGAAAGCATCATTTTTTTTTGCTTAAACAGAGGTTCTCGCTCTCCCCCCGGGTCGTAGCGACAACGGCCCTTCCGTTGAAACGGTGACGCGGCTTCTCCGCGCGGCCCTGGGGAGCACTGATCGAAATGCGGCAGTCCCCTTTCCCCCCATCGACGAAAATGAATTTCGGTGCTGGAGCAGTTTAGACGGACGTGCCCCCCTTCGTTCTTTCTTTCTTCCATTTTCCTACTCCGTGGAAATTCATAAGGTTGGAACTGTGTGCTCTTTCCCAATGAAATGTCTCTCTTTTAACTGGCCTTTATCGTGAATCACAAACCCCTTCTGGAGTTCCTTCCTCCCCTTCCTCTTTTTTCGGAGTCGTTGTGCCACCAATGTTTTAACCGTCAGACAGGAACAAACCTTCGATGCCGACCATCAGGCATCAAGCGTTTTCCTGGGACCCCCTTTTTTTTTCTTTTCGTCCTCGTGAGCTGAAACGAGGGATCTGGTCCATTTTCCACTGAGCGTCGAAAGCCCTTTTTGTCCTAAGAAAACTCAACCCTTCCCGCCTCCCTTCCTTTATTTTTCTCCCCCCGGCGCAGCAGACCTTTTCGAAAAAGAATTCTCTTTTCCAATTTCAAATTTAGAATTTGCAAAAATCTCTTTTCCTGGGCGCTCTTCCCCTCTTTTTCCCTCTTTTCGGCGTCAGGGTCTCCCCCAGTTAGCAGCATTAGATTAAGTAGGATCTTGCATTGCGGTGACGGCTGAAGGTGATGCGGAAGCTGCTTCTTTAAGACAAGTGAGCCCTTTATCGAGAATAGCAAGGGAATCCCCGACCCCCTTTGCACTTGGTCGCCCTAAAAAGGCGTTATTCGATGTCAGCGCCCTGCTTTATTTTTTTTTCCCTTTGCGCCAATGTGCTGTTGCGGTGTTGAAAACCCCCCTTTTCGCGGGGTGAGAGACAAGCACTTTCCTTCTTCCTCATAGCCCGACGGTAGACGCTTCGATTTTTTCTCTCCCCCCCCCTGTGGGTCCAGCGGCGTCGTCAGATCGAGCTTTCCTTTTCCACAATCGTTCGACGAAGTCAGAATACCTTTTCGACAAATAATAGCTCGATGTGAATCCTCCTCGTGGTTTTTAGAGTGTTTTTTTCTCTTTTTTTCTTCCCCTTCTCTAACGGGGTGGCGCGATCCGCCACCTCGCCTCCTCCTCCGCAGCATGCCCACGCTGTGTGCGCGATTTTTTCTTTCCCTTCTTCTTGCCGCTACCGTCGGGATGCTGAGCGGCTCCAATTTTTTTTTTCCTTTTCTTTTCGTTGGATCGCTGGTGGTTTCAACCCCGCCCCTCCTCCCATTCAGGATGGATTGCATACTTTTTCACCCGCCCTTTTCTTGGCTCCCAGAATTGCCTCGCAGTGCCCGCTTGTCTTCTTCTTCCCCTTTTCTTCCGCTCCCGCAGGGTTCGACAGGAGCTTCACTCTGCTTCCGCAACAACTCAGCGGTCCCCTTTCCCTCTGGACTCCAATGCGTTCTACGGAATCGAAGGCGTTCCAGTCCTCTCCTCCCGCCGAACCAGCTTTCCTTTTCGCGTGGTGAAGATTTTGCACATTCTCACTTGAACAGGTGAAAAATTCCCAGTGGACTTTCCTTCCCTTTTCCCCCGTTTCTGCTGCAGCCGTTGCTTCCACTCTTCCTTTTTCTGCGTGAGATTTGAGTTTTATTAGAAAGAAGGTTCATCCCCCTCTCATTCTCCCGCCACGGTATCTGCCCCATCCCCCCCCCTCAGAGGACCGGGACACAAGTCCTTCCCAGGCACCGAAAAGCTTGATTTTCTTCTTGGCATTCAACTTCCATGTTGTTTGGATGAATGAGAATTTTCCCCGCCAAGGAGAGGGGACATTGTGGGCAACAACTCTTCCCCCGCGCTGACGGTGTTTCCTTCGAACTCCTTCTTTTTGTGGAGGCAACTACCCTTCTTTTTCCTTCTACCACGGCCAATCGATCGCCGGGCCTTTCCGAACTCCCGTCACCTTATGACTGGCCTCTGGAAAATGAAGAGTTCTCACAGACACCTTTTTTCTTCTCACCTGCTCCAGCACCCGCAACTAAATGTGTTTTAACCCTTGCGCTTTTCTCTCCGGCCCGACTGCAGCTGCAACGCACTTTTCCTTCCCTGCCTGCGAAGGTTAAAGCAGTCCAAGCTCGCCGGCGCAGAGGCGGAGATTTTCAACCAATCCAAAAATTAACACCCCCTTTCGAGAAGACTTATCCTCCCCCGGTTAAAAAAAGCCTCTTTGGGCTTCTGGGTGCGATCGCAATTACATTTTCTCCCCTTTTTTCGGCCAAGAGCGAACTACCCTTGCACAATAAGTCCCCCCTTTTCCTTCAAGCATGTCTGATTACTTTCTACCCCCCTCCTTACCCTCATAAATATTTTATAATTATTCCCTCTTTTTTTCAGGTCTGGTACGGTCAACCGTTACTCACTTTTCTTTCCCATGACACCGCGAGCCCGTAATGATTTCGCCCCCCACCAACCTCCTTCGAAAAGCCACGTCCAACTGTGCGGAGAAGTTCTCAAGAATATTTTATATATCAAATTCCCCCCTGGGTCGTCGATATACCATCGAGCCACGGCTATTAATCTCCGAATTCTTTTCCCTTCGAGGCATCCGGATATAAGCATAGCATCCTGATTAACAATTTTTTTAAAACTCCTTTTCCTCCCCTCAGACCGTTTTGAAATTCCTTTTTCCGGCGCAGACTGCTGGCCAGTCCTCCCTCGTCGGAAAGAGAACTTTCAACCTTTCCCTCATTCCTCCCCCCTTCTTCCTTCCCTCTGAAAACTTCTCACTTCCCACCCTTGCGACTGCCAGCAGTAAGAAAAACTACCCCATCAATCAGTCCGCAGGCTCGCCTTGTAATGTTTTGATCTCTTTCCCCTTTTTTCCCACCTTCCCCCTTCTAAACAATAAATTCCCCCCCCTTCTTTTTTGCAGCTTTATTTCTCTCCCTCGTGACGGGCTACGCAAGCCTATGGACTTCCAATTATTTTTTCCTCCCCCTCTCTTTTCCCTGGCGGCAGGACAATGCCTCTCCCCCTTCCCCCCGAGAGCGAACAAGATTGAAAACGAATTTTCTTTTTTCTGCGGCCACGGACAATCTCACCTCCCGACGGAGAGCGTTGGTGTTTTTCCTCCCTTCTCAGAGAGGCCCGGGGCTGCCCCCAAGAACGAGAGGTTTTTTTAACCTTCCGGCTCTACATAGCCGCCAAATATCAACTACTCTACTTTTTATCTTTTCCCTTCTTTTCTGCTTGCCGTCGCAAAACAAAAATGATCCCACGCGACATTTGCAGCGCGAATGAGACAAGATCCTGCATTTCCACTACCAACCCCGTTCCTCCGGTGGGAACTGGGGGCGGATGTCTTTATAAACAAGAAACTTCATTCCTTTCAACATCCATTTTTTCTGCCTTCTCTTAAGCAAAAACATCCTCTTCCCCCTTTTCTTCAGACGGAAGATAGGGGAGGATTACTCCTCTCCTTTTTCGTGAGCGTGGGATGGAAGCATTAAGCCACACCACTTTCCCTCCAAAAAACCAAAAAAGTGAGCAGATGACGTCCATCCCCAGCGTTTCTGCAATGGGCAACGGCGTGGCGCTGTGCATCTGTTTATTTATTCCTTATCTAACTCCCTCTACCGAGTGCGGAGCTGCGATTCGACACTTCTTTTCTTTCTGTCGAAGAAACGCAAACCCTATTCTTACTCTTTTCTCGTGGCCACGCCCACGGCGCAGCCAGAAACGGTTGAACTACATTTCCCTCCCCTCTTTTTTTTAAATTTAAATTTCCAATTGTTCGCCTTTTCCCCCCCTTTTTCCTGATCTGCACACGTCAGATCTGCCCCTCTTTCGTCAGGGCGCTGGTGTGATGTCACGAAGAAACAAACCATCCCCATTGTTCTGCGGGGGCGATGTGGGGACTCGACTGACACTTGCAGTCAGAGATGGTTTTATCTTCCTTGTTGCGTAAGCCTGAACTGGAACGGACTCCTTTCCCCCCCCCCTTTTCGGTATCGAGTAAATCGCCCAATCTCTTTTTACGACTCCGGAGGACATTATTGGTGGCTCCCAATAAAAAAGGCCGGTTATTCCTCCCTCTATCCTTGCCTCCATTTCCCTTCATGTTTGAGTTGACGAGGCACGAAAAAATGTGTTTTTTATTCCTCCCCCCCCGCCGATCACGAAACGCATTTTTTTCTCAACCACTCCCTCCTCCCTCTCTGCCGTAAGGTAGCGCCCGCCTCCTCGCACGGAAGACGCAAATCTCGTTTGTGTCAGTGGCGTCGTCAGAAGAGACGTCTGTTCTTGCTCCCCCTTTTTTTTACCACACTGTTCCGCCCGCCGTCCTCACCCCCCCTCGAAAATCAATTCTTCAATCTTTTCTTTTGAGATAGAAGAATTATTTGTACGATGGGGTCCTTTACTCCCTCTTGCCGGCGGAAAATCCGACCAACCTTCCTTCCCGATAGGAACGACGCCTCCTACATTTCCTTTCTTCCTTTCCGGCGGAAGCGGGAACCTCCTTCATTCCCCCTTTCTTTGAGTCGCTACACAAATTCTTTCTTAGCCGTCTTTTTGATTCGCTGCGTGGTTTATACCCATCAACAGCACATTTTCCACCCCCCCTTTCTCCCCCCCGCACTAACGGCGATTTTCATAACCGCCTTGTTATTGGCCAATTTCCCCCCGTGCTCAGGAGGCTCTCTCGTTTTCATTTTCCTCGATCCACGCCACAAAAAGGGGAATGTTCGTCTTCGGCTTTTCCCAGAAGCTTACTAACCCCCTCCCTCTTCACCGGCATGAAAACCACTGCCTCGGGACAAACGGCAAAATTTACATTTCCCTCCCTTTCCTGATATCTTCGACATACAACCCCCCCCCCCAGATTGAAATATTAGGTGAAGGTATGACTTCTCATAACCTAACACGAGTCTTTGAAATTACTAAATTGAAATCTTTTAACCCCATTCCTCCCCTTATATCCCTCGTTTCATGCTCGCGCCGTTGCTTCCAATCCTTTTCCCCTCGGGAGGCGTGCGAGAGTGTTTCTCTACTTCGCCCGTTTTTTTCTTTTCGAAGCGCAGCTCCAGCACCCGTCACAGACTCCCTATTTTTTTCCTCTTTTCCCGTCCAGATGGACCAGGGACCGCGCCCCACTCCCCCCGAAAAGCTTGATGAGCCTCGCTTTTTTCATCGCGTGGTTTTTTGCCTGCGGAAGGCCAGTCCCCCCTCATTTCTCGGGTCAGTGGGCCCAACCCCCATTTTCCTCTTGCACTTCCTGCGCTAACATGCACATTTCTCTTTTCCCTTCCCGTTTCGTCCCTTAGACACGGCAATCGATTTTTACCGTCCCTTTATTTTCTCTTTCTTCCATGCCCCAGTTCCAACCTTATGGCCTTTGGCAACATGACGAGTGCGCATTCACCGCCCACCTTGATCATGGGGCACTGACGACCATCTCCCCCTACACCCATAACCCCCCCTCCTTTTTCCTTCATTGGCGGCCGATGAGAGAGCCTGTCCTTTTTTTCCTACCGCAGTGCACGGTCAAGGGCGACCCGGGCTTTTTTTCTTGCCCTTTCTCGCGTGACCAGGACGAAACTCAGGTCGATTTTTCTCTTTTTTTTTTCTTGCTCTCCCTGTTTCCTCGACCGCGGAGTATTCAAAAGATTTGAGGCGCGGGATGGTGCGATGCATTATTCCCTTTATATTCTGTTTTCTTCCACGCGACGAAGGTTTTCTTTGTTGCCCCCTTTTCCTTTTTTTACCCTCCCTTCGGCATCGTACATAAAAATCACGAAATAAAACACCAAAACACTACACAACCCCCTTGGAAAAGTATTGTTATCCCGTGGAGACCAGTCCAATTTACCTCGCAGAACAGACAAGCGAGCGAGTTAAATGATTTTTCCCAACTTTTTTTTATACCTCTCTGGATGAAAACCACCAGGAATTCCATCTCTTGGCTTCAAGCTGGAAAACTGGGAGTACGTTAATAGGGCGGTTTCATATCCCCTCCTTTCGATTCGCAAACTAACGCATCTGCGCAGCAGAAAATGGTCTCTTTCCATTTTTTCTCTATATGTCACGGCGCAGTGTATTCGCCCCTTCCTACCCTCTGGAAGCTCCCGTCGGACCAGAAATACTGAAAACCCTTCCCTTCTCCCACAGTTTTTTAAAGATGAGCATTCCTCCTGCACACTGTCATGGTGCCCATCAAGTCCCATCTTCAGGCGAACGCCCTCGACTTACGCACAGAGAATTGTCATGTATTTCTGTGACTAAGCAGGACTGACAACACATTTCAACAATCAACTTTTTACCCTCTCCCTTATTCTTTTTTTTTTTTCATTAGTTGGTTTATTCTATTAAACTGACTTTTTTTACGGAACGAAGACTATGTAATTCACCCCCTGTAAACCTTCGTAGCCGGGGACACGTTCTCCACCCCTTTTCCAACTTTTCCTGCCCTGAAAATGCCATACTCCCCTCCGGCGATGCGCCAAGTGACTGTCGGCGAAACCTTGCAATTTACCAGGGTCGTCGCTCCCCATCAGAACAGGTAATTTGTTGCCTCCTCAAATCCTTTTCCCCCTCTTCTGAACATGACCGAAGCCCATCTTCTCCCTGACCGAAAAGAAGCCTAGTAGAGGATATTTTTTAACCTTCTCCGCCAAATGAATCTTCCCCAAGTGAAAAATCGGGTGATGGAGAATTTTTACTGAGACCTATCGAAAAAAAGGTTTGGACGGTGAAGCGCTCTCTTCCTTTTTCCAATGATTCCACGAACTTCTCCAGTAATAATTTTCTGGGGCCCGAATCATCCCTTTCCTGTACTCCACCCCCTGAATTACCCCTTTCTCACTGACGAACTTCCTCTCTTTAACCCTTCCCAAAAAAAATTCACCCGGCAAGGAGCGTCCCACTTAAGTGCGCATCGTAAGCTAGCTGTCTTAAAACTTCTTCCTGCACCAAAATCTCCTATAACTTGGCATCTTGTGCTCAGCAGAAAAAGTCACACCCAAAATCACATTTTACCAAAAACAGAACAGGGAAACCTGCGATGCCCTACCCTCTCGCCTCAAGCTTTCTGTGAGCTGGGCAAACGCGCGGATCTCCTCTTCAACGCGGAATCTGATGAGATGAAAAGACTTCTTCACCCGATTACAGGTTGGCGACTACCTCCCTCAACCTCCACTTGCGAATGGTATGTTAGACGTTACCAATTCCACTCTCTCCCTTAAATCCCTTCTTCTTCAGGATCGTGGAAAGCAACGGACTGTCCTCCCAGCGGTTCTACATTCCCATGCTTTTACCTTTTAAATTCAAAATCTTAGTTTCACCAATTTCAGTTTCTTTTTTCTCCCCCCCCGTCGATTCGAAATTAACCCGAATATTTCCTTTCCCTTTCTCTTTTCGGTGCGTGATGTACGAAGATACTTTTCCTCTTCTACTCATTGCCGCTACCGACGAGGGTCAGGTGACTATCCTTTTTTTTCCTTTTCCTTTTTCCCCCCCTTTCGTACGTGAGCTCTAGTTGCGACACCCCTTTTTCCCTTTTCCAAGAAATGAGGCCTCGGAGGCACTGCGATTTTCCTTCTTTTCTGGTTCTTTCGCTTTCAGCGCGATGCGGTTATGACCACCCATCTGCTTTCTCTTCTTTTTTTTTTTTTTTTCCCCCACCAGCGATCCGGACGCTTTGGTCGGGGTCTTTCTCCCGTTTTATGCTCCGTCAGCAGCCCGACGGTAGCGCCCGTCCCTGAGCACTTTACAACTACGTCTTTAACCTCTTTCCCCCCCCCCCCCCTTTTGGCACGAGGACGTCCAGTACAGAATCAAGAAAGACTAACCCATGGCGGATCCCACACTCGTCTTTTTGCCTACCCCTGTCCTTGTCCCCCTCGACAAAATAATCTATCTCTTTTTCCTCCCCTTCTTTTTTCTCTCTTTTTTCTCTTGGGCCATGCAGCCTTATTATGAACTGCATCTGTGGGAGGATGCCGCCAAACACCTTAATCCTTTTCCCTAAGCAAAGATCTTCACGGCGTCTTCCCCTTCTCCTCTTCTCCGGAGGAGAACGGTACTTTACCGTCGGGATGCTGACTTTACTTTCTGACCCGCCGGCGTCGGCACATCGTTTGTCCCCCCCCCACCACTTTGACCCTTTTCGGCCCGACATCCCCCATTTTTCCTTTCCCTTCTCTACAGAGAAGAAAGAACTTTTTATATTGTCCTTAATTTGCCCTCCTGATCCTTCATTTCGGGGACCTGACTCGAGCTTTTCTTTTTCAGCACATCTTTCCTCTTCCACTGGTATTCCGGATTTCAGCAGCTTCCGCCCACCCCCCCTTCGGTGGGACGCATGAAGACTATAATCTTCCCTTTCCGCCCTACCACCAGCCGCCCTGACGCCGAACCAGGTAATATTTCTTTTTTTTTCCCCGCTTCTTCAACGGCTATTGAAATTACTAATATTTGACCTTTCCTTTTCCTATTCTTTCGAAAGTTATCTTTAATATTATCTTCCCCCCCCCCCCTTTCATTACATTCCCCTTTGGGGTTTCCTTCGGCTTGAGTTTCTTACGACCTTCCTTCGCAGTTTCGTGCGAGAGCAGATACCATCCCGTACTTGGTTTTCCACTTTTTTCCTTTTTCAGCGCACGACTATACCCCCCCTTGAAAACAGCATCCACACCCCCGCCCGCTTGACCCATTTCCCACTCAAACGAAATTGATGGCCCACTCTTCCTTACATTCGTTTCGTTTTTTTCCGCAGGCGTAAGTATCCTTTCCATAACCCCCTCCTCCCCGCCAACAACTTAATTGGACCACGGGAATTATCCCTCCGCCCCCACTAATGCTACATTTTCGACCACTTACCGGAAAGTATTCTATATTTACAATAAAGGCCAGTTAGTACTCTTTCTCCCCCCCTATCGAAAGGGAAGGTACACACGAAAAAAACGATAATTCCCACCACAAAAAACACTGATTTCCAACAGTCAAGTTGCCCACTCTATTCCTCATGCGAAGCATCCCACTTGGGAAACTGCGTTTTTTTATACCGCTCCAGCAACCCAATTTTTAACCCCCTTTCCTTTTCATTCATTGCGAGACTCTTTAACCGGGACACGAAACTACCTCATTTCGGTCAGCAGGCTCCACACGGCAATAGACTGCAGCACGTCTTTAGAATCTCCAAATGTCAACAGCTAGACGGAGGGCTGAGATTTCATTACTTCTGTCGAGACAAGCACCATCAGGTTTAAAAAGCCTTATTCCTTTTTTTTTTTCTGTATTGCTTGGGTGCGTTTTCACCTTTATCCCTCCCTTTTTCCAAGCTTCGCGTTTAGAGGCCACCCTTTACGAACATTAACTTTTAAGTACGTCCATAGACTGCGTATCTCCCTCCTTTTTTACACCCCCCCCCCCCCCAACTAATGAATAATAAATATTATACCGAACCTTCTTTTCAGTATGGTAGGTCACAAGAGACAACTTTTTACTATTTATTCCTGATTTTTTCGGACACACTCTGCGAGACAGGCCTCTCCTTTTTTCTCCCACCATGAAATGTGACAGGAGAAGTTTCCTCTTTTCCCTGGCGGAGAATAATAGAGGAAGGTTTTCAGTCCATTTTCCGGTACTGCGTCTTGCCAAGCATTATAGACGGACAATATATTTCCCTTCCCCCTTTATTTTTTTTTTTTCTCTCCTTATGTCGCCTTCTTGGTCCAGCAGACTTACCTCCTTTTTTTCCAAAAGTAATCGGAAAAAACGGATTCTATAACCCCTTTTCCCGCTGGCCGACATCCACAATCTTCACACACCATTGCCTGACACTCAAGGAGAAAAAAAAATACCCCTTTCCCTCCCAGCGTTTGTCGAAAATCAGTACTTTCGCAGTTAGCCTTTTTTTTCTTATTTCTTCCCCTCCTCCCCCCCCCCCGCGATAACAATAATTCCAACCTTATAATTTCACCCTCTAACGAATTGAATGCGGGACGTTTACTCTCCTATTTCCACTTCGAAACCAGTAGTCGCCGTGGCCTTTCAAACCATTTTTTCCTATTATCCTTCTCCCCTCCCCCTCCTTAAGCAAGGCGATGGCAAGTCCTTTTCCCCTACTTTTTTCTAGACAGGTAGTAGCGCACTTTTTCCCACCCTTCTAGTCTTGTTCTCCGGTACGAAGGAGAAGCTGTCAAGGATCCTTTCCCCCCACTCCCCTCTAACCTTGCACTCTTTTGCAGATGAAGTCGGGAACGGTTATACCCAATTACTCTACACCTCATTTTTGCGGCGTGATGAGAGCCAGTTTTTCCCTAATGCTCCCCTTTACTTTTCCGGTGCTATCCTTCCTGAAGTCTTCCATCTTTTTATTTTTTAAGGTGGAACTGGGGGCGATTTCTACAAGCTTTTCCCCTTTTTTTTTTTTTTATAAGGACGAACTGGCATTTATCGTGCCTTCCCCCCCTTTTTTAGAGAAGGAAGTGCGCATTTTTTTTTTTGTTTCCCACCAATCCCCCTCTCCTGGCGTGAGCGTGATGGAAGCCTTCCTTCAACCCCCCCCCCCGCTTTCCGTTCGCCCTACTTTTTTTCTTCCCCCTTTCCCCCCCTGCGTTTAGTGGCACCTTTTATTTTCTTTGGTTCCCGGCGCATCTGAGTGGAAGGCGGCTTTTACTTCCTTTTTCCCGGTGCTGTTGCTTGCGCTTTCGATCGAAAGAAACCTTATGTTTATCCTCCTCCCTTCCCACATCTTCTCTCCCCTCCCAGGCCTTCCTCAGGATCGTTGACCTCCACTTTTTCTTTGAGTCTTACGTTTTCGAAAAAGAAATATTATCCCTTTTTTCCATTTTTACTTTTTCTGCATTCAATCTCGTTCTACGTTATATGCCCCATTTTCTTTATTCTTTCCCTCTTGGTTCGGCGTCAGCGGGCTTGTATTTTTTACTGATATCCAGTCGCCGACTTCGAATAATTTCCTTATTATTCTTCTCATTCCGGTGAACGCTGAAGTTGGTGCTTTTCCTGCTGTTTCCAAATTTTTTCTACCCCCTTTTCCTTCTCCTCTCAAGGCATTCCGATGAGCCTCTTATTTCCTCCTTCCTCCCGACTCGGCGGTTATTCGAGTCAAGCGCGATTTTTTTTCCCTTTTCTTACTGGGCGGGGGAGGAGAAACCCCCCAAAACTTTTTTTTATTTTCCCCCTTTTCCTGTCGGTCTGGGTTCGGCAAGAACTAGCTTGCTTTCGTAGAGAACGACGGAGTTACCAGGCGCGCCTGCATTTTTTTTTATTTCCGTCGTCGTCGTCAGAAACGAAGGTCTTTTCTGCGCCTTTTCCTATCTTCCCTTCCTTTCCCCCATCCTGTCCCATCGAAATA
>Ga0179593_1569451_pt1 | contig 13497 bp, 27 predicted proteins | sample CZODoug2_1_08_16_FD_185931 | JGI IMG/M metagenome (GOLD analysis project Ga0179593, IMG submission 185931) | Vadose zone soil fungal communities from Angelo Coast Range Reserve, California, USA - CZODoug2_1_08_16fungal (PacBio error correction) | ecosystem: Environmental > Terrestrial > Soil >... | reverse complement strand
ACCGAAGGAAGAAAGAGAGGGAGGGGCAAAGGAAAGGAACCCTCCTTATTTCCATTTCCATTTCTTTCTTCCTTTTTTCGTTTTTTTCGTTCCCTCACTTAGTTTTCCTCTTCCCTGTTTAGTTTTTCCTCCCCTTTGGTTTCTTTTTCTTCTTCTTTTTTTCTCTCGTTTTTTTTCATATTTTGCCGGTTGTCGGGCGGTCGAAACTGCAGGGGGGGGCGATTCGGACGCCAGACCCGCGGGACACTGAGGGGGGTGCGACGATAGCAGGGTAAAGCGTGGCGACAAGGGGTCACTTTAGTCGGGGTGGGTGTTTCACTTTGTTTGGGTCTTGTTTTACGCAGAGGTGGGCGCGCCGGTGTTTTCACCACCACTGGTTTTTCTGGGGCGACGGAAGGGGAGCAGGGGAGGAAAGGGTAGGCGGAGGAGAGGGGGGGGGGGAAAAGAAAAAGGGGAGCAAGAGGAGGCACAGGGAGAGAGTGGGGGAGGGGGACAGTAAGCTGCCGGCAGGAATCGTGCCGGGTGATTCCGGTCGCTTGCTGTCCGTTGGGCTCCGTTACCTTGTTACCGTTAAGCACGTGGGGGGGGAGTCCCCCTCCACTATCTTATTTACATATCCCTTCACTTTCCTTTTGCTCTATTGTGTGTCTCTTTTCCTTACTAATTCTGTTTGCGCCGCTCTCATTTAGTTTCGTTCATTTCGTTTTTACTCCCTTGTAGCCGAGGAACGGGGGGAGCCGAGGGAGAGAACAGGTCCGCAACGGGAGTGGGGGGCGGAGACGGGCGGGGGGGAAAAGGATGTGCGGAGGAAAGGAACAAAGCGGGGGGGCCGGGGCGGGGGAGGTGAGACAGAAAGAGAAGTAGAAGGGGGAGGGAGAAGGAAGCAGGGGGGGAGGGCGGGGCGAAAAGGGAGGGGAGAGCGGGACGAAGGGGTGGAGGACAGAAGGGGGAGAGGAAGGAGGACGGGAGGGATGGGGAAGAGGGGGGCAGACGAACGAAACGTGGGGGGTACGGCAGAAATGGGGGGACACCCCACAACCCAACACCATGGGGGGGCCTGCACCATGGGTCCGGGTCATGGTCCCGAAAGGCCGGGGTGAGGGGGTTCTTTCCGGATGATTTGTTGGGCCAACACCTTTCTGGAGGGTGCAAGGCGTGGGAGGGGGGGGGGGGGTCGAAGGGGGGGAAGGGGTGGTGAAGACAGGAGGGAAGGGGGAATGGAGAGGGGGGAGGAGAGCAAAGAGGGGGGGGGAGGGAGAGGGGAGGGAAAGAGTTAGGATAGGGAGAGGTTGGAATATTGGGTGTAGGAAGAGGGGAAGGGAGGACGGGGGACGTAAGAGCAGGGGTAAGGGGCCGGGAGGAAGTAGTGAGGGGGAAGCTTTTGGGGGAAGTAGTGGGGAACAGGGCAAACAGGTGTATTGGGTGTAGGTATGGGACGAAGTGTTGTGGATAATTCTTTTTCTCACACGTTTTTTTCATTAGTCTAAATACTTAAAGGCAATTATTTGCGTTTTTTTACCCTTCATGCCCTCTCCACTCTTACTTTTTTCTCCTTTTTTCTTTTTCTTGCACCCCCTTGATTCCCTTCCTCTTGGCTTCCTTATTTTTTTCTTTTTTCTACCTTATTCTCTACTCCCTTTTTCTTCTTTTTTTTCTTCTTCTTTTTTTTGTTTCTTCTATCTCCTTCCTTTGGGCGTTGAGGGGCACGGCCAGACGAACGGGGGAAGGGGCGGGGGGAAGGGGGGGGAGAGGAGAACGGCAAGGGGAGCAGAGAGCGTGGGCGAATGAAAGACGGAGGGGATAGGGGGGGGGAGGAGGGGAGAGGAAGGGGGAAAGGGGGGCGCAGGTGGGGAAAAGGGGGACGTGGGGGGGGAAGGGGAGGGAGGGGTAGAAGAGGGGAGAAGGGGAGGGGGTAGGGAAAGCGGGGGTAGGTGGGGGAAAGGGTGGGGAATTGCAAAGTGGCTAGTGCGGGGGCTGTCAGGATCCTGGAAGATTGCAAATCCAGACAGGTTTACAATCGGTGGTGGTTACGGGACCGGGTACTAACCACTGGGCGGTGGGGGAAGGGGGCGTTTGATTCTTTCAGTTATAGTTGTCGGGAGGGTGAGACGGAGAGGGAAGAAAGGGGGGTGGAAGGGAGACAACGTAGAGGGGGGACAGGCCCCTGGACCCCTGGAGGAAGGGGGGGAAGGCAAATGTTGGGTAGGATACTAAGGGGGCAGAACTAAGGTGCACGATGTGTGAGGCCCCAGGGGGGGGGGACGAGAGCGGGTTTTAGTCGTGAAGGAACGGACCGGGTATTGGGGGGTGTTGGCTTGGGAATGGATGAATCTCGTTCAGGTGTTACCTGCATTATTTGTTTCTCCCGGAGCGGTCCTACTCTCACGGTTCTTTGCACCCAATTAAGGGTGTGAGGGGGGTTGACCTTGGGGGGGTAGGGAGGGGGGGGGGACGGGTAAGTGGTGCGCACGGGGGGGGGGGTGGTGGGGGAAGAGAAAAGAGAGGGAGAGGGGGGGGACGAAGGGGGAAGGAGGGGGGAAAAAAAGGAAAGGAAAGGAGGAGAAGGAAGGAAAAGGTAAAGGAAGAAGAGAGGAGGACAAACGTCGAGAGTGGAACACGAAGGAAGAAGGGGCCGAAAAGAAAAGAAGGCGAAATAAAAGTAAAGAATAAGAGAAAAAAAAAAGACAAGGAGAAGTAAGAGAAAAAGCATGGAGAAAATGGATGGGGCGGAAGGGACGGGATCGTATGTTATGTGGGGATGGTGTGAATAGGATGGGTACGTGGGGAGGCTGTAGAGAGAGCAACAGCCGAAGGCGGGGGGGGGTGGTGCAAGGGGGGTGGTGGGGAGGGGGGGGATCGCAGGACGCGGGTGGCAGGACAGAAAGGGTGGCCGGTGGAGGGGCACAGACAGGCCGGATGGTGAAGCTGCGATGGGTGGAAGGCAGGAAAGGAAAAGTGGACCGGGATAGGCGGAGGGGGCGGGAGGCTTGAAAGGGCGGCGGGGAAAGGGAGAAAGGGGGGCAGGGAAACGGGGGGTAATAGGACCGTAAGGCGGGGAGAGAAAGAACGGGCGGTGACGAGAAGGAGTGAAGGGGACATGCGAGAACGCGACTAACCGAACGAGAATCACACAGCAGCCGATGAAAGAAAAAACGGACGCAAAGAACGCAGAAGGGAACCAACCCATAAACCAACAGCCCCACACGGAGAACGGGGTGAAGGCCAACGCAACCCTGGCAAGAGGGAGGCGCGGGGGAACCGAGCGGAGCACCCGGACCCGCCGTGGATGGGCAGAACAGGAGGAAAAAGGATGACGACCGAGGGGACACGAATCGGTGGGAAAATGAAAGACAGAAGAGAACGGGGGGGAAGAGGCAATGGAATATAAAAACAAGAAAAAGAAACAAAAGAGGGGAAGAGAGGGGAAGAAGAAATCAGGGGGGAAACCGGAGTAAGGAAAAAAGAAAAAGGAGGAAAAAAAGAAAGGACCCCCTTCGGACTTATCTTTTCTTTTTTTTTTTTCCTTTTGCGTTTTCTTTTGCTTCTGTTTTCTTTTTTTTTGTTTTCTCTTCCCGCGTTTCTTTACTTTTTCTGTTCCTTTTTTTTTCTTTTTTTCCTTGGGGCGGTTTTTTACCCTTCTCTTGTTATTCTTGTGTTTCTTTTATTCTCTTTTTCTTCTTTCCTTCTCTTTCTCTTTTCTCTTTTTTTGTTTTTTTTTTCTTTTTTTCTGGCGTTTTTTCTTTTCCTTTATTTTTCCTTTCGTTTTTTTTTCTTTTTTTCTTTTCTCTTGTCCTTCTTCGCGTTCTTTGGGCGGGGCGGCGGAGTTCCTCTTTTGTTCACTTTTTCTTGCGTGTTCGTTTTTTTTTTTTTTTCTCTTCCCCCTTGGCGGTTTTTGGTTTTTCATCCAGCGTTTTTTTTCCTGTTGCACACCCCACCCTCATCATCCCCTTAACGTCTACACCGCATATTCCTCCCCGCCCACTTCTCCAATTGACATCTTCCCTCCCCCCTCCCCCCTCTGGCGCGGTTTCCTTTTTTTTTTTTTCTTTTTCTTTTTTTTTTCTTCCCTCTTTTTTTTTCCCTTTTTTTTCCTTTTTCAGTTTTTTCTTGTTTCTTTCTCTTCCTCTCTGGGGGGGTTTTGTTTCATCCTTCTTATTCTGTTCTCTTTGCTGGCGCGCGTTTACTCTTCATTTTCTTTTTGTATTCTCCTTTTCCTCTCCCTTGGCGTTTGCACGCGGTTCTTTCTCTTTATTTGCGTTTTTTGTTTCTTCTCCCTCTTCTTTGTCTCGCCGGGGGTTCTTGGGTATCTGTTTGAGGTTACGGTCGGTCCAAAGGTGGGGTCATTCGGCCAGGGGGAGGGACAGGGGGGGGGGAAGGGGGCGGGGGGGAGGGAGGAAAGGAGGATGGATGGGGAGGGGGGACGAAAAAGCAGTGGAGCAGGGGGGTGGGTCGGGGGGGGGTGGGCGGCGGGGGGAGGGGGGGGGAGGGCGAGGGCGGGAGGGAGGAGAGGCGGGGGGGGGGAGGGAGAATCACGAGCGAAGAAAGTAGGGGAGCGGACGGGGTCTAGAGAGAGGGGGAGGGGCGAAGGCCAAGGGGGGGCGCGAACCCCGACAAATGGGGGGACCGGCCGTGCTCCAGGGGAGAGGAACCGGAGGGGGGCAGGAGAACGGGTCAAGACACCGGAGGGGCAGCAGGAGGAGAGGATAGGGCGAAGAAGGTGCGAGAGGGGGGGGGGGGAGGGAGCTGGGAGGAGGGGGAAAGGGAGCGGCTGTGCGGGGGGGTCATGGGTGTCGTCGGAAGTGCACTGGGATGGGGGGAGAGAGGCCGGGGGGATGGGCGGTGCCGGGGAGGGCTGCTGGCTTCTTTAAAGCGGGAAATGATTGTTGATATTGGTTCTTGCGACGTGGAATGTGTTGTATATGTTACGACCTTTCAGGTTTTTTTCATTCATCTACATTCTTTTCTTTTTCTTTCTGTGTCGGGAAGAGGCGGGGCGCGAGATTCTGTGTATTTTCTTTTTTTCCAAAATTTTTTTCTTCTTTTCGATGTAAATTGGTTTGTGAAACCACCATTGAAGTTGGGAATTGGTTTGTTGTTAGATATGCCCTTTTTTCTGTTTTTTTCCACTTTTTCCCTCCTTTTTTCTGTCAATTGTTTCTCTGGGGGGCGGGCGTTCCTCCTCCTTTTTTCTCCCCTTTTTGTTGTTTCATAATTCTCTCTTCTTTTTTCTTCCCCTTGTTTTTCTTTTTTCCTTCTCTGGTTGTTTTTTTTTTCTTTTTTACTTCCCCCCTTTTTTTCTTCCTTTCTTCTTTCTGGTTTTTGCCCCTAGCGTTCCTCCTGGGGTTGTGGTGCTGCACACACATAAAGCTCCTGACCTGTCTCTATGCCGGTTTCTCCAAAAACTTTTGTTTCCGACGTCCGGCAAGGGTCGGGAGGCCGGGTCTTTTATACGTGATGGGGAGGGGTGGGGAGAGGGGGGGGGAAGGGCCGGGGGGGGAAAAGGAAAGGGGGGGCCGGAGGGGGAAGCGGTGAGGAGGGAAAGGAAAGAGAGGAAGGGGGGGAGAGAAGGGGGGGGGGGGATGGGGGGCGCGGGGAGGAAGGGGTAAAAGGAAAGGGAAAAGGGAGGAGGGGGGGAAATAAATATAGGAAAAGACAGAGGGGGAGGGAAAAAGAATAGGTAGGAGCGAGAGGAGAGAGAAGAGGAGGATGAAAAAAGGGAGAGCAGAGAAGGGGAGTTGGAAAGGGGGTTTCTCGTTTTCTTCCCATTTTCCCCGCCTTAACTCTTTTTTGATTTTCTTTTTACTCCCTTTTTTCTCTTTTTCTTTTTTATTAACTTTGTTTTTTTGTGGAGTGTTTTTTTTTTCATTCCCTCTCAGTCTGTGGTTGTCTGGCTTTTGTGTTTGGGTTGTTTTTTTTTGTGTACGTTTGTCTCTCTAAGGGTTCGACTTTTTTTCTTTTTTTGCGCACGGTTCTCGGGGCTTTTTGGTTGGGGTGTGCGGGCGTTTTGCTAGGGTGGCGGGGGCGATTCTTTGTTGTTAGGCCATCGTGGCGGCCGTTTGTGGGTTTACCTGTTGGTAGGGTCGAACGGGCGATAGAGACAGGGGGTGGGGGGGAGGGAGGTGGGGTTCGGTTTATGAGACGCGCTATGTGTAGGGCGTTTTTGTGTTCGTTTCTGCCTTATGATTTACTGTGACTAACAGTGTTAGTGGGAGGGGGGGAGGGCGGGAGGACCCCCCCAGGGGGGGGGAAGGGTGGAAGGACGAGGAAGAAGGAGTGGAGCGAGGGAATCGGCTTGGTGGATGTCGTGCGGTGGGTGGCTAGTGAGTGTGGTTTTAACAAGCGGTGTTTTAAGGCAGCGTGTTTTCGGATAAGGAGAGTGGGGAAAGGAGAGGGGTGGGGTGGGGGGTGGGGGAAGGTGAGGGTGAGGGGGGGAAAAGGGGGGTGAGGGGGGAGGAGGGGGGACGAAAAGGGGGTGGGGGGGGGGAGTGTGGGAAAGAGGGGAAGAAGGAAGAAGGGGAGAAAAAAAGGGGGAAGGAGGGGGAGACAAGAAACAGGAGGGGGAGGGAGTGGGAGTTTGAGGAAGAAGTGAATTAGGGGAGTGTTATTGGGGGTGGAGTCGTTTGGGGTGTTTAGTCATAGTTTTTTGTGGAATTTATTTGTGTTGGAATAGTATTTCTTTTTTAGGCTTTTATGTCAAATGTGTTTTAGATCTTTAAAACTTTTTTTTTATTAATTATATTATTTTTTTTTTTTATTTAAATTTAGTTATATTATATTATCAATTAGAGTTTTTATTTGGTCGTTTTTTTTTTACTTTATTTAAATTAATTTTTTGGGGGTTTATATTTTTTTATTTTTTTTGGTTATTTTTTTTTATGCAATTAATTTCTTTTTTTTATTTGTGAGTTATTTTTAATTTTAATCTTTTATTTTTAGGGTTTCTTTTTTCTTTTTTTCAGTTTATAATTTGTGAGGGGGGGAGTTATTTTGTTTTTTTAATTTTTACCTTTTTTCTTGTATTTTTAATTTTTATTTATGAATTTTTCACTTCATATCTATTTTCAATGTCTCTCCCCTTCTTTTCGTTATTCTTCCCTGTTTCCTTGCGCCGGGAGCGGGTTCTTTTTTTCCTCATTTTATTTTCTCTCTGTTTTGTGAGCATATCGGCGCAAGTGTGGGTTCATTATTTTGCTTTGGGTCCCATGAGGATGGAGGGGGGGGTAAGGTGGGGGGGGGGGGGAGAAGGAGGGCAAAGGGGCGGGGGGGTGAGAAGGGGGGAGAGGACAAGGGGTGGGGGGGGAAGGGAATGGGAGGGGGGCGGGAAGAGGGAGTGGTGTAAGAATGAGTGGAGAAAACTGAGTGATAAAAAATTTATCAGGATTGTAGGGTAATAAAGGAGGATGAAAATTTATTTTAGTGATAAATTTCTTTGTTATATTGTAATAATTTTTTTATAATTGTTTTTTTTTTATTTTTGTTATCACATTTTTTCTTTTTTTTGTTTTTTTTCTTTTTTAGGGGAGAGGAGTTTTCATATTCTATTTATCATATTTGTTAAACTTTTTTTTTGATTTAACTTGTTTATTCATTATTAAAGGTTGGGGAGTTTAGGTGAGGGGTGAATTACAGTGTTACCTGGATACCAGTTTGTGACTATTGGGTGGGGGGTTTGATGGGTGCGTTAGAGAAAGTAAACGAGCACATGGGGGGGGGGGGAGAAGAAGGGGGGAAGAAAGAGGAAGGGGAGGAGGGGGGGACTCAATTGCCTGGCGTGCCCTCCGGGTCTTCCTTGCATGCCTACTTGTTTCCAACATTTCACCCACCCTGCTAATGTCCTGTGCATTTTTGTGGTTGTTGTCCGTTTCATTTTCATTTTTGTGGTGGCCGTGTGTGGTGGGGGGCTTCTTGTTTTAGGGTTGGTGCACCACCCAAAAGCACGGGCGGGGAAGGGATGGGGGGCAAGGGCGGGGCAAGCCAGGGAGGGGGGGCAAGCGGGGACAAAAGGAGGAAGAGGGGAGGAGGGGGGGGGTGGTGAGGGGGGGGGGGGGGGGGCCTGGAGGGATCGTGGTTGGGGCGGGGCCAGGGGGACACGGGGGCAGAAGGTCTTGGGGGGCAGGGGGGAGGGGGAAGACAAGAAGGGAAATATTGGCGTCAGTGGACGCCGGAGCAAGAGGACTAGGAGGGGGGAAGTTGAAGGTGGGTTTTTCTGGAGGCCCACGGTTCGGTTGCTCGGGCGGGTGGGGGGAGGGAGCGGGGGGGGGTAAGACAAGGACGGGTGAGAGGGGGGTGGGGATGGGAAGCAAGGGGGGGGGAGGAGGGGGGGGTCGGTGAGTGGAATAAGAGGGGAGGGACGGGTGGGGGGGAGGAGGAGGAAGGGGGGGGGGGGGGAGCAGGGGGGGGGGCGGGGGCAAGAAAAGACAGGAGGGGCGAAAGGGGAGGGAAAGGGAGGGGGGGGTGGGGGGGGGGGAGAGCAGGGCAAGGGGAGGGAGGGAGGGGGGGAACAAGGGGGAGAAGGGGGAGATGCCTCCTCCTTTTGTCCGTTTTTGGCCCACCCAACTCGTTTTTGTCCCGGACGGTTTTGTGCTTCCGACTTCTCCGCTCCTTCGCTGTGGGTGTCTCGCTGTAAAATAGTCTTGCGTGTTCCGCAGCGTTCCCTTTCCCTCCGTGGTTTTCGCTTAATATTCCTTGGGTTAAAGGGCCAGCGGGGGAGGGGGGGAATGGGGCAGGAGGGAAGGAGGGGGGGGGAACCGGGAGAGAGAGGGGGGGGTGTAGGAAAGAGGGCGGGGAGAGAAGAAGGGGAAAGAGGGGAAGAAAGGGAGAGAAGGCGGGGGGCGGGAAAGGGGGGGAGTGTACTTCGCGGGCTGTTTGTTTTTTTTCTGTATTATCCTCCTTTTTTCTTCCCTTTTTTTCTCCTTTTTTCTTTTTCCGTTCTCCACATTTTTTTTTCTCCACTTTCTTTTTCTCTTTCTGGGGGGCGCGTTCCCTTTCGTTTTCTTTTGGGTTTTCTTTCTTTCACTTCTGAATTTTCATCTTGTTTTTTCTTTTTCCACCTTCTTTTTTGGGGTGCGGGCGGGGGTTTTTCCTTTTTTTTTCTTTTCTTCTTTTTTCCTCTAATTCTGTTGTGGGGAGGCGGACGCGGAGGGGCGGGTCGGACAGGTGGGCCACGACCGCCGTGCGGGGGACGGTGGGCGGGCGGGACCGGGGGGCGGGGCGCCGGAGGCCCCGCACGACAGGGAGCGGGAGGAGTCGAGGTGCAGTGGGCCGCGTGGCGGCGGGCCACGGGGAGCGGCGGGGGGCGGGGGGGGCCGAGCCGCGCGGGGGTGGGCGGGGCCAGCGGGGGGGGCGCGCGGGGAATGTGGGCCAACGGACGACGAGCGGGCGCGGGGGGGGGAGGCCGGGGGGGAAGGCGAGGGAGCAGAGGGAAAGGGGGGGGGGCAAAAAACGGGGGGCCCAGAACAGGCGGGAGGGGCGGGGGGGGGGGGGCGCGGGGGGGGGCCCCAGGATCGAACTGAGAGAGGGAGACTGGGGGGGAGGGGGGGGGGGAACGGGAGGGGGGTGCGCAGGAAGCCGCGGGGGAAGGGGGCCGCGGGGAAACCGAAAGGGAAGAAGGAGAGGGTGGAGGAAAAAGCCAGAAAAGAAGACGGAAGGCGGGGGTGGAGGGAAGGCGGAAGCGAAAGGAAGACCCGTGGAGGGAAGGGACAGGGGGAAGGAACAGGGCAAGATGAGAAAGGAGGACGACGGGGGGGGCGGGGGGGGAAAAGGGACAGAGGCGGAGGGTGCGGGGCGGGGGGGAAGGGGAAGGGGGGGGGGATGGAGGAAGGGAAAGAAAGGTGGGGAGGGGAGGGGAAGGCAAGGAGGAGGGGAGAAGAGGAGGGGGGGGGAAGCAGGCGGAGGAGAAAAAGATGGCAGGAGAGGGGGAGGGAGGGGAGGAGGGATGTGAAGGAGGGATAGGAGGGAGAGGGGAGGGGACGGGAGGGGGTTTTAGTTTATTTTTTTTCTATCTTTTACTTTCTCCATTCTTTTCCCTCTATTTTTTTCTCTCTTCCACCTCCCCCCCCCAGCGGCGTTTATCCACTTTTGTTCTTTTACCCCCTTTCCTTGGCGAGAGGCAGGGGGGGGATATTGAAGGAAGAGGACCTGAGCAGGACGGCGACGATGAGGGGGAGGGTGAAGCCAGGGGGCGGGGGGCAAACGGTAACCGGGGGAGGCAGACGAAGGGACGAGCGGCCAGGGGCTCCCGGGGGGGGGAGAGGCAAAAGTGGGGTGGAGGCAAACGAGCTGCGAGACAAACAAACCACCGCGGGGAACTGGAACTACGGCAGGGGCACGACACAGCACCAAAACCAGGGGAAGAGGGGGGGCATCTAGGGAAAGAACGAAGGAAACCAGCGCGGAAAGTAAACGGGGACAAGGAAGGCAGAAAAGAGAGGAGTAGCGAGAAAGGAAGGAAAAAGAGAGACAAGCAAGGAAAGAGAGAAAAAAAGGAGGGAGGAGGGGGGGGGGGACGAGGGAGGGGAAGGGAGACGGGATGAGAGGGGGGAAAAGGGACAAGAAGGGGAGAGGAGGAGAAAGGGGGGGAAGGGGGGGGACGGGAGGGAGGAGAGAGGGGGGGGTTTATTTTCCGGGGGTGTAGTCTTTTGTTGTCTGTTTGCTTACAGGAAATTTCTCACTCCCTGGTGAAGGTCACTTGGGTGGGGGACGTTCTTTTGGGTGCCTTGACATTGGGAAAGAAGAAGGAAGGGGGGGGGGGGGGGGAGGAGAGAGCAGGGGGGAGAAATGAGGAGGGGGGGGGGGAGGGCGGAAGAGGGCGAGTAACAGAAGGGATTTTTTCCAATTATTTTTTTCTTTTCTTTTCTTTTTTTCGTTTTTGCTTTCTTCTCATCTTTTGCCCCCTCCGTTTTTCCCTCTTTTCCTTCTTTTCCCTTTTCTTTCTCCTTCTGCTTTTTCCCTCTGCTTTGACCTTCCCGTTTCCTCTTCCTTTTCCGCCGGCGGTTTTTTTCTGGGGGACGGGAGCCTTGGGGGGCCTGGGACACAGGGAAGGGGGGGCGAGGGGGAGGGCGGGGAGGTGCGGGGGCACAAGGGTGGCAAGCAGGGGACACAGAAACGGGGGACGAAGCTGGCGAGGAATTACCCGGCGGACGGTGGGGGAACCCGAACTGGGGACCGGGGCACGCGTGGCCGGGGGAACAGGCTGGGAACAAAAGAAAGTGGGAAAGGTACAGACAGAGGGGGGGGACGCGGGAGGAGATCAACCTTCCCTCGTTTTCGTTTGTTCGCCACCCTTTGGGGTTTCTACTGTTTTTCCTCTTAGTTTCGGGGAGAGCGTTTTTTTGCATTTTTTTACCTCCCTCTTCCTGTTCGTTGTTTTTCTGGCGCTTCTTCCCGGGGGGGGGTTGCTTTGGCTTCAGCTCTTGCTCCTCAATGCGTGACCCTACCAGATTTGGGGGGGGGCCCGTTTTTCCTGGTGCTACCCTTTGTGGCCGTACAACAACAGGTGGCAGAGGGGCCCTGGGGTATGCAGGAGGGCAGATGCTGTTTGGGTTGTGGAAAGGGGGACTGAGAAACTGCTGGGGGGCGGATATGGACAAACTTTCGGAGGGGGTTTTTATACTTGTTATTACGTTTTTCGTGCCCTTTTTCTTTTTTTCGGTTTTCTCCTTCTATAGGGCGGCCGTTTTTTGTTTTTTCAGTTTGTTTCATGAAGATTTTGTGGGGGAATAGTCACTTATGGGGGGGATGAGGAATAGGGGGGGGGGGAGCAAACTACGGAGGGGCGAGAAGGGGTAAAAGAGGTTTGCGAGGTGTTGTATGGAAGAGTGGTAACGGGTTGTTAAAACGAGAGCGCGTATCGGATTTTTATTTCAGGGGGGAACAATTTTGAGGGGGGTTTTTTGTAGTATTTGCCTTTGTGTTTCAAAAGTTTTTGAGGATAGCTCTTGGTTTTTTTTTCAGGGTGTTTTTTTTTTTCCTTGATTTATTTGTGGGAGGGCGCGGGGCGGGCTGTTCATTTCTTCTACTTGGGGACGGCGGCGTTATTTTATGTGGTCGCTTCCAATGAGTGTGTTCCTTTCAGCTTCGGAGAGCGGGGAGGGATTGTTGAGGGAAGGGAGGAGGGAACGAGGGGGAGGAAGTAGAGGGGAGGGAAGAGCGGGTTTTTTTTCTTTTATGTTTTTTTTATTTTTTCTTTCTATGGTTACTATTTTATATAAATTTTTTTGTAATTTTTTATAAAAAGATTTTTTTCTTTTTCTCTTTTTTTATTTTGGTAATTTAATATTTAAATGGTTTATTTTTATTTATTTTTTTTATTTTTTATTTGGGTGGGTTTTAATTTTTTTATTAATATTATATTCTCATTTTTAGATTATTTTTTTTTTTTCTTTTTGTATATTGGGAGTTTAATTTTTTTATATTTTTTTTTTAATTTTTTTAATTTCTTTTCGGGTAGCGTTATAATGTTTTTTTTCTTCTTAATTTATTTTTTTTTATTTTTTTTTACTTTGGTTTTTTTTTAATTTCTTGTTCCGGAGGCAGGGGGGGATAAGGGGGGGAGGGGGAGAAGGGAGGTAGAGGTAGGGGGGAGGGGGAGGGGGGGTGACAGAGGAGTGGGTGTGGGGAGGCAACGGGAGGTGAGGGGTAAAGGTATGGGAGGGGGTCAGAGGGTGGTGCAAGCGGGAGCATTGTGTATGGAGGAATGGAGTTTAACACGGGGGAGGAGAGTACAGGGAGGCAGGGTTTTGGTGAGGGAAGGGAATTGCGGGAACCGTTGGTGAGCGAAAAGAGTGACGCTTCTGAAAAGTTAGTCTTTGTTTTGATCGGTAGGGGACTCTGTTTTTCTTGTGTGATGCACTTTTCGTTTATTCTTTTCTATTTTTGTTAGGTTTTATTTTTCTTTGGGAGTGCGGGTTTTTTTGTTTTTTGGGGCGGGGCAGGAGGAGTTCCTTTCAATCATACTGTTCTATTTCTTTCAGAATTTTAATTTGTTGAAATTGTTAATTGGGATAATAAATGGGGTAAGTGTATCGTCTTTAGTTGGACGTTTATTTGGTTTTTAATTGTTTATTTTATTTTTTTTCGTTTTGTTTTTGTGGGGAGAGCGTTTGTGTTGTTTTTCGTTCAATTTTACTTCCTCTCGTTTGGAAGTTATACATTTTATTTTCATATTGGTTGTTATCTACCTCTTTAATATTTAAACATTTTTCCACCATATTCACGGTTTATTTCATTAAATACTAAAATTTTTTTTTGTTAGATGATCTTTACCTATTTCTTTTCTTTTTTTGTTTCTTTTACATTGTTTTTCTTCTCTTTGTAACTTTTTTTTTCTTTCTTTTTTATTTATTTTTTAGGTTTGTACCTTCGTTTTTTTTACTCTCTATTTTTTTTTCTTCTCCGTTGTTTTTTCTTTTTTTTCCCTCTCAATCTTTTCCTTTATTTGTGTCTTCCCCAGTGGGCTTTGCGTTGTCGTTGTTCTTTTTTTTTCCTTCTTTTGTCTTT
>Ga0179593_1507285_pt1 | contig 13497 bp, 11 predicted proteins | sample CZODoug2_1_08_16_FD_185931 | JGI IMG/M metagenome (GOLD analysis project Ga0179593, IMG submission 185931) | Vadose zone soil fungal communities from Angelo Coast Range Reserve, California, USA - CZODoug2_1_08_16fungal (PacBio error correction) | ecosystem: Environmental > Terrestrial > Soil >... | reverse complement strand
TCCGTTCTCTTTTTTCTGCAGAAGAGGGATCGTCAGAGTTGCTAGGGATGAAACCTCCCGGTCTTCTATCCACATCATGTCTTTCTTCTTTTCGTCTGTTCTGATCCCAATTGCGTTTCTTTCCCTACTTTTAACAACAATACCCGCCGCCCCCACTGATTTCCCACCCACGGCACTTTTATTTACAGAGCTGCGTATGGCTCTTGGTTTTCTGTTGCAGCCCCTCCTCTCACGCTCAGCACCCAGCATACTTTTTGGTCTCAAGGATTTGTTCATACTCAAATCCCCCTCCTCCCCCTCCCTACCCTTCGCAAACAGCTTAACCTTTTCGGCGGAGATTTTTTCAGGGTTCGGAAATACTCAGGAAAAGGTGTCCCTGTAGACGGCTGACAGGCGTGAAATTCTGTTCCCGTCTCCTTTAGCTTTGTATGTCACCTTACGTCCGGCACTCCCTTTCTCCTTCCCTTCTTTTTTTCTAATAGGCCATGCCCTCTTTAGGCAGAAACCATTCCTGATATCTTTCTCCCTCATCTAACCGCCGCCCGCTTTCCCCCCCCTTTCCTGCTTTACCTTCTGGTCCTGATATCCTGATGATCTGCTGCCTCGGTAAGGGTATTTTCTTTTAATAATAATAATTTTTGGGGTTCTCCTCCCCCTATTCAGGCATCAGCGCAGTTCGGGGAGAGCTGAAGTAACTCCTTCTTGAGATTTTTCTCCAGTTACTTTTCTCCCCCAGATCCCCTTCGAATGTTTCTCCCCCCTCCTTTTCCTGATGGAGGATCACTATGACCCCTTCTTTTACTCGTGCGGCCGCCAGTACTCCATGGGGAGAACCACTGGAGACAAGACAAGGAGACACCTTTTACCAATCCTATTTTCGCTTTTTTTCCACCTTCTCTTTACTATGTCCGGCCCCCCCCATCCTCAGCACTCCTTCCTAACGCTGCGGTTTTGACCTTCTTCTTTTCTGTATGCGCATTCCCCTCGAACAGTTTGGTTTGGTTTTGTGGTTGTGGTTTGTTTTTGTTTTTTTTTTTTTTATGTTTGTGGTTTTTTTTGTTTTTGGTGGTTTTTTTTGTGGTTGTGGTGTGGTGTTTTGTTTGTTGGGTTCTCTGTTTTTTGTCTTTTTTTTTGTTGGTGTGGTTGGGTTTGAGGTTTTGTTTTTTTTTTGTTTTTTTTTTTTTTTTTCCTTTTGTTTTGTGGTTTGTTTTTTTTTTTTTTTTTTTTTTTTTTTTTTGGTTTTTTGTTTTTTCTCTCTTTGGGTTTTTTTTGGGTGTGTTTGTTTGGTTTTTTTTTTTTTGGGTTTTTTGTTGTTTGTGTTTTTTTTTTTGATCGCCTGCTTTTTTCTTAGCGGGCGATTTATTTTTTTCTTCCGACCCCGCCCTCATTAGAAACCATGCTGTTTCGGGGGAATCAGGGTCTTTCCTTTTCGTCTGTCCTCCTCTTTTTCCTCCCCCTTTTGAGCTTAGCCACGCCGATCAGATTGTTTCTTTAGAAGACGGGCTTTCCCCCCCCGCAAAATGTGCTAGCGCACGGAAATCCACCACTCCTCCGTGGCGTCCTCATTCCCAAAGATTGTTTTTCGTTCTCCCATTCCCTTGTGCCTCTTGCTTCCTCAGCTTTCTCCCTTCCCCCCCCTTCGTAATCCAAACTTCTGCAGCAGTCGGCCTTTGAAAAGAGACCTCTGCTGCGCGAGATGGAACTGTCAATTTCTTTTTTACCGGTTGATCCCGCCTCCCCGCAGACCACCTGCTTCTCACTGTATTCTTCCCCCCCCCCTTCCCCCCCTCCCCTTGGGATTGATGGAACTATCCTCGGAAAAATCTTACTTCTGTGTTCGACCCGCAGAATATCAGCAGTCCCCTATGATCGTCTAGCCTTCTATCTTATACCGCTCTTGTCGACTTCTACTGCCCCTCCCCCACTTTCTTCTTCTCTGGTTGAGCTTCCCCACGGACATGTTGAAAACCGATATTAGTGACGTTGGCAGGCTGCCCCCATTCCGATGGTCCTGTCATATGTGGCTGCGAGCATGCCTATTTCTTTTCACCAGCGGCGAGGTTGCACACACACTTCTCCCGATGCTCCTCCTGGAATTTGCTCAATCAGAGAACGCACCCCTACCCCTTTTTTTATCCGGAGATATGTCCTGGGTTCTCATTCTTTACATTTTGCCGGTTCCCTTTGATTCTTCCTTCTCCTGCGGCCTCTCCGCGCACTTGGTTCCGAAATTTGGGCTAAGAGAATCGGGATTGATACTATACCCTTCCAAACATTCCCCCCCCCAAGTTTCCTCGTCTCTGCCTGAAAGCGGTGCTGGAATGGAAGTTTTTCTTCCTACCTTTCCCGCGATTGGCTCGTTCTTGGATCGACGCATGGAAGTCCCTGTAGGGGCGTAAAGTTAGCCGTTAAGCATGATCGATTTCCTTGCATTGTCTATTATATGCAGTGCACTTTTTTATGGCCTTGGCCCGTGCCCTCTCTTTTTTCTTCTTCTTTCTCCTCTGTTCTTCCGGGCATGTTCTCGTTTCATTTTCCCTCTTTTTCCCCTCTCCGGTTGAAGGTTTTTTTCCTCAGATTCTTTCCACACGGCATAGACTAAATCCTTTTTTCTTTTTGTAGAGCGGTAACCAACGCGGTCCTCTCCTGTAGATTATCGCTATGTTACCATTCTCCAAAACTTTCTTTTTCCCCCGCCATTTATGTTAGGAAACAATTAAGGTTATCAATGGAAACGAGATGTGAAAGAGGGAGGTTTCCTACTTTTGACATTCCATGCAGTCGACCGTGCCCTTTCCGCCTTTTTTCCCCTCTTTCGTTTTCTGCCCAATCACAGGTGACTTACTTCATGAGAATTATCTCGGATAAGATCTTCTTCATCAGGTACAAGCGAATTGGATTAGAGTCCTGGATGCAACCAACGGCATTGGCTTCTATCCTTCCCCTCCGATTTTCAAGTTCCCCCCCCCCCTCTTTTCCCGTTCTGTCGCACCCCGAGGTAAGTCTGTTATGATTTTCGTTGGAGGAGTTCTCCTGCACCTAAGGAAGATCGATTACCGGAGAGCGAGCTTCCCCCCTGATTTAATTACCTTCATGAGACCAGTTACTGCGCGCGCCTCTGATTTCTGCTTTTCCTTGGCTCCCTTTTTTCCGATCTGAAACCCCCTCCCCTTCCCCCCTACTTTTCACTCTTGAGATTTTGAGTAGAATTCTTCTCTCTTCTTCGCTCGTGTTCTTTAGATGGAGTATACTCCTCTTTCCTTCTCCGAATTCCGTTTGCTTATTTACTGGCCCTATTGTGTCTCACCTATACTATCTCAAGGCCTCCTTCCCCCCCCCTCCCAATAAAGGAAAGATCTCATTGGAAAAGTTTCTCGCCCCGACTTTTCCGGTTGAGGGCCTTTTTTTCTTTCACCAATATTATCCGCCGCGAATCACCCTTTTTTCTCCCGAAGGTCGTTTTTTATTCCCCAGGCCCCCTTTTGGACTGATGTTACAGATTTGATTTTCTTCCGACCCGATCTTCAATGGGTCGGTGATCAGCCCTCTCTCGGGAAGATGGCTTCTTTTTTTTTTTTGTTGTCCACACTTAGATTCCCCCCCTGTTTTTATTCTTGTCCACTTGGCCCTTCAGGTTCCTTGCGAAATGGATACTAAGCTTCCCTCCTCTGACTAGTCGCCGTTATCTCCTGTACCCCCACGTTGTTTTTTCGAGTCTTCTATCACCCGGGCCGCCCCCTCTCTTTCTCCTCTTTCCGGTTCCAGCTCTGACGACGCCTTACTCCCGACCTGACCCCCCTCCGAACCCAGCTCAAAGCGCGATCTATTTCCCACGACTATCGGACCCCCGTTCCAAGAAATCGATTGCTGATGATCGCCACAGGTCAATCGGGTTCAACAATGAACACTTGGATAGTCGCAGGTTTTTGCTAGTGCCGCCATTTTTGCACTTCCCCCGACCATGCGGGCTACTTAGATCTTGTTCTGTCTGGCGATAAATTTCGTTGTGATACAAGTCTCCTCGCCCTGACACTTGAAGTGCAGTCCTATCCCACCCCCCCCCCCCCCCAGTACACCCCCCACGGAGATTTATTCTCTTTTGCGTGTGCATTTATCCTTCCTATCGTCCGGTTCATCCCCCCCTTGGGATCCCTTCTCCGACGAGGGCGAAGAGCGGCTTGTTATCCTTTCCCCGCTTACTTTTGAGCCGTCGCTTAGCTGAGGCCTTCCCTTTTTTTTTCTCCTTTGAGCGGACGCAATCCTAATCCCCGGACACTCCCAAGAGATTAAACCGCCGTGCAAGAGGCATAATGGTATCCCTTTCGGTCCTTTTTTTGATATAGTAGCTAGAATTTTTTTTCATCCTCCTTCGTTCCTTCATCCTCCACCCTCCCTCGAATGACCCATTACCCCCTTCCTGGGGTGCTCCTACCTCCCTCCCCACCAGAAATTGCGTTCTCTTTTTGTTCGCCGGGATGGTCGACGACTTTACACCCTACCCTTTTTGTTTGCTATACATTTTCTCTATCCCCCCCCCCCCCTTGCGTCGATGAGGATTATCTCTTGAGCCGGCCAGCTTTTCCAATAAATGAATGAAAAGCGTTTTCTCTGATTTTCCGGTGATTTTGACGTTTTCCCCTTCGTCAAGGCCTTCCTTTTGCCGACCTCCTTTCTGTCCCTTTCTTAAGTTTAATACAAAAACTATTTCGGTTTCTTTGTGCGTTCTCTACAATCTTTGTTGACGCGTTCCCTAACATTCCTGCTGATTTACCTTTGGCGCCTTTAAACCCTCCCTCATGCTGAGATTATTCCGCGTTGCCTGATAGCCCCAAAACGCCGGTTGAAGATGTTTCCTTTTTTTTCAGCGTCGTAATACAACCTTCAGACCTCTTTTTCCCTCGCCATTCTACTTTTCGGAACATTCACGAGACTTTTCCCCTCCCTCCCTATTTCCATCACCGCCAGCCAAGTTCTTCCAGAGCCTCCTGTGCCCTCCCTATAAATAGATGCTAACAGAGGCAGGTTTAAACGGAAGGCGCCGTTTACCCCTTCTTTGGTATCAACCCGTTTGCCCTATAACCACCTTTCTTTATTTTCTTCTCCCTTTTTTCTTCATTGATGAATCTCTCTGATTTCAGCCTCTCAATGTGCGGGTGAATGTGGTTTTTACATCCCCCCCATCTACCTATGGTCGGGTATTCTATCGTTCCCCCCTGTTCGTGGCCGATGACTTCGATCCTCCTCTTTTTCAACGGCCCCCACCCGGATGGAGTTTCCAGTCTTCCTTCTCTCAAGGGCAATTTTTATACTTCCCCCGAGCGGGCACTGCGTTTGTTTGATGGTCTCCCTTAACACTCCGAATAGGTCTTACTTGCGATGTCCGGGCCCTGCCCTGAGCTTCTTCCCCCCCTAGAGATTCTACAGTAGCTTTTTTTAAACATAGTGACGACTTTTTTTGTAACTGTGGCCAGCAGAGTCGCGCGAAAGACTCCCTTTGTTTTTGCTGGATTCATCGCTTTCTCGGGCCCACCTCTCTTCTAAGTGAGAGCCCTGATTCTTTTTTTGCCTGGATCATCGCACTGGCAGCCGAGGCCGTGGCCGGATTGATTTTCTACGATGACAGTTTGCCGCGGTCTATTCCTCGTGTAGAAATAACAAGGCCCCCTTTCTTTGTACGGGAAATACGAATTATTCTTCCCCTTTAATGTCTGACTTTTTTGTATTTCCACCGGATTTCCTCCCTTTTTTCACCCCCCACCATTACCTTAGTGGACGCGACCGCACCTGAAACGCCCGACTTGTGCTCCTGTTAGCTGGAGCCTTGTTCTGAGAGCATCTCCCCCTCCTCTTTCGCAGTAACTGCGTCCACCACTTGTTGATTACCTTTTTTCTCGAGTGTTCGTGTCTTTCTTCTGATCGTCGCCTTTTCTTGCACAAAGCCTCTCTCCATCACTCCCGTCCTTCGTTAGGTTTCCTTCTGATAAGGGCGTTGCTCTGAAGATTGCCCAACAACCGCCGAATTCACTTTTTCCCCCGATCTCCCACGACCCCCACTCCCCCCTTTCTGGGGTAGGGCCTTCGCCCTACTAGCCCGTTTCCCCTCCTTTTTTTTTCTTCCGTTCCTGTGCGGCCACCTTTTTTGCCCCTCATCTCATCAAAATCGGCGAGTTCCCAGTCACTGTTTTTTCGCATCTTTCTCGCGGAGATTGGGTGACGGGTTCTGCCCCTTTTAGAGACCAGGGTCCCTTCTGACAAGGAGACAAGGTCCCTTTTCTTCCGTTAAGTTCTGTCTCCTGTCTCCCCACCATTATTACCTCTTCCCCCTTTTCCCCCCCCTTCTTTCTAGGTGATTCGACGCCTTATAATCGGAAACCATTCTTGCCCTTCTCTTTGTGGAACCTCCACGCCAGTCCGCTCTTGAAGTTCTTTTCTTTTTTCTCAGTGTCCTCCCCCTGTTTTTCATTGATAATATCTTCTTCCCTCCGTTGTGTTTGTTTTTCTCCTCCTCCCCGCTCCTTGAGCTTGCCTCCCCCGGAAGAGAGGTGACTTTCATAGCTTTTTTCCCCAGATGCATTCCCCGATCCTCCGTCCTGAATTTTTTTCTTTTCCTCTTTCGGCGTAATCACCCTTCCCTTTGCACGGGCGGGCCGCTTACTAATTTTCTACCCTTGACAATGGCAAACCGGTTAACCCTTGTCTCCTTGTCTCCTTCCCCTGTATATTTCTAAGTTCGTCACCTCCCCACCCCTTTCCCTAAGAGAGCCTCGCCCCCTTGCTTTCCTTTCGCGGTTTTTTTTCTCTTCCTTTTTTTTCTCTGCTTGAATCTAGGCTGCCCCTTTCCCGCGCTTTCGTTTCCTTTCTTCTTTTCTTGACAGATATGTCCCTCCACTTGCCTTGGGTCGGGGTTTCTCTTGCCATTTTGTAGGTGGATGGTGGGAACCCCTGTTTAAGTTTCCCACCTCCCTTTTGAGCTCCAGGACGCATCTCCTCTTGGAGCCCCCCGTGCTGTGACCCCTTTCTTTTTTTCACCGCCAAATGATGATTCTCTGTTTTTTACCACGCGCCGATCTTTCCCTCAAGTGGTACAAACAATGTGTTGCTATAACTCGCTGACGATGATCTCTGCTGTTCTCGCCCAGGCCTTCGTGACCCACAACGGTCTCCCAGCTTGACTAGTCGGATTTTCCCCGAGCTGCAAATAGAGGGACCCCCAGGCAGGGTGCCGTCCGGTTTATCGACTGACCCTGACCCCCCTGGCTGACGGCGTCGGCTGTCCCCTTGTCTCCCTCATTGGGTTCTTCTTTTTCTGTTTTCAAAATCCGTCTTCCCCCACTCGGATATTTCGCATGCTTCCCCCCGTTTTCGCGCCGGCGTGCTTCCCTAGAAGGATCACCGATTATACAGGCTTTTGGGTGGGGGGTTGGGTTTTTGTTGGTGTGTTTTTCGTGGGGTGGGTGTTGTTTTTTTTTTTTGCGGGGGGGGTTTCTGATTTATCGACTGCAATCCCCCCTTATGGAGTAGTGAAGCGCGGTTTCCCCCCTCTTTTCTACAACTTCAGTAACTGCCTGCCCTCTGCCTCCCACTTACCGTCTTTCCCCCTTCGTTGTGGATAGATGTTCTTTCTCTTCTCCCCTTCGCCGATGTCGAAGATGAATTGTTATCAGTGACCGAAAATAGGGTGTTCTCCGCCGGAGATCTTCCTTTACCCTTCATGTCCCACAATCCAGCGGGGCCATTTCTTTTTTCTCCTTATAGAATCTCTGACGACGCCACTTTGATAGTGAACTATTTCTGTAACGAAGAATAGTATACTGTTCGATAACTTACTCCCCCACTCACCTTTGCTTTTCCGCTTCACTCGTATCCGCGTGATGCATTTTTCCCAGTCAGACCGGACGTAAGAGGTTCTCTTTCCTTTTCTGATGGAGTAATCCCTGTTTCTTGTAGGGGTCGAAACGCATTAAGTTATAGTATAGCATATTTGCTTCTTCTTTCTTCTTTAGGGCCCCTTCGATTTCTCCCTGGCACCGTCTTGGCTGGTCCTCGGTCTGCGTTTCCTTTCCCTTTCCTTTTCGTAAAGAGTGGTGCGAGTTTTGCTCATCGCCTTTCTGCGGTTTGTATCCGACTTGAAATCAAAGACTCCCTAATCAATACTGAACCCAGTTCTGTTTGAGCGCATGCAACGCCTTTACTCTTTATATCCTGACGTCCCGCCACCACATCTTTTTTTTTTCCTTTCTTCCCCTTTTTCCTTTTTTAGGAAAACTGAACGGTACTCCATGCGGGCACCCCCCCCAGAGACCCTGAAGAGGGATTGGCTCCCTCACGGCAGGGTACAGTACTTCTCTCTGAACCTTACCTGCCTAACGGCACGGCTGGCTGTAGCCCAACCTTTTAACCCCCCTTATCTAACGCAGTATTTTCTTTTTCTGTCGGCTCCTACTCATCGGTATAACCGTACTCAGTTGGATGCTAGTTTGCAACTTGCCTTGTCGTTTTCGACCTCGTCGACTCCTTACCCAACACTCATTACCCGTTTTTTTTTTTCCCCCGGTCTGTAGCCATTGCGGAGGTGTTGACCTTTTAGAGTTAGGGAGTTCGTACTTCACGACTGAATCCTCAGAAATGGTAGATGCTTGCTGTACCCTTCTTTTCTTAATACTCCTTATCCAGTTCCTGCGAAGCTTTTCATCTTTTCTCTTATTTTCCGCTCTGATGGTCTTCTTGATCTGGAATTCCGATCTCAAATCCAAGTACGGCTATCCTCCTCGCCACCCCCCACGCTAGGTCTCGTTCTGATCTTTTGTCCGGGCGAGCTGGTCGATAAATCCGATCTTAGAACTTTTGCGCGGCCCCCCTTTCCCTTTTGATGTAATTTAAGAGGATGATACCCTATCCATTTTCAAGATTCCCCCCCGCACCCCCGATACCGTCCCCTCCCCCCCCCTCCACCCAGGAAAGGTTTTATTTTCCCCTTTCCCTGCCGATTCATGGCTCTTGAGGAAGGGTATCAACCCAGATTATCTCTCGAATCACAGTTCTTTTCCCTTCCGTATTTTTTTCCGCCCTTCTTTCGATGCGCCCGAAACTCTTGTCTCCGGACCCTTATAGAATGTTTTGCGTCTAAGAAAAATAGAGATTTTTGATATGGCTTGAGCGGATTTACCTCTTTTTTTAGCCCCTCAGATTTTTTTGTGAGTGGTTTTTCCCCCCTTTTCTAGCATTAGTAATTGGCGGCGCACATTGCTCACTCCCGACCTTAGACGTCGCTCGTTCCTTTTACTCATATACCTTTTGTTGTTTGTTTGAGCATCTCCACCCCGGCGACTCCGCTGTCGCTTTGTACGATCATGTGTCCCTCCGAATGACCTGACTTTTCATCGCGCCAGCTGTCTCCAAACCAGCGCACCTTTTATTTTTTAATTTGGGCCGAATCCGGTCACTACCCTTTTTCCTCAATCCTTTCCTATGTTGTTTTTTTTACCTCCCCCCTGTCGCGGGTTTTTCCGTCGAACACATCAAAATTGGATCTTTATTCCTTTCTGACAGTCCGCAAGGTGCCTTTTCCTCCCCAGACATCCTCCAGTCAGTTTTTCTTCTCTGATTCCTTCGCGGCCTCGATCCCTTTTTTTTATCCAGTACGTTTTGAATCCTTTCATGGTTCGTCGAGAAGACTTCACGGCTTTTCCTTTCGGGCTGAGTGGTGAGGCCCTTTGAAGTTCTTTCTCGGTGCTCCAATCTTCCAATTAAAATGGTACACATCGATCCTTCCGGGATAAGTAGTCCTGATGAGCTCCAGCTCTCCCCTCCCATCTTTTCGAGAATGTCAGCGTATAGTTGTAGGCAGCCGGTGTTTTTTGGATGTTAATAATTGCTATAGTCCTTCATTCTGCCGCGTCGTGGAAAAGATCCTCCCCTGAGCATCGGCAACTTTATCCCTGCGATGTCCTTCCTCTGGATACTCTCTTCGCGTTCCACCTCGCCCGTCTTTCTCCCCTCACTCCTCCCATCTCAAAGCCTACCCCATATGATCTTTTTCCTCATCGCGCCACCACACTTCTTGGTTAATTTTTTGTTTGAGGCGGAAGTTTCCGCTTTCTCACCCGACCCCGTTCCCTTTTTAGCCCCTTCGCGCTCTCCCCCCATCCCCTTACACTGGATAACGGAGAGATCGGCGGACCCTTATAACTCCTTCATGGAAAAGTCCTTTTCGGAGATAGTTACAAAGGGTTGATTGGTCCCATTTCTCTTCCCTTTTGCCATTCGGTCTCCCTTTGTCTTTTTTGCCTTCCCCAAGGTGGTCTTTGCCTCATTGAGTCTACAGAGTTTGAACAATCCCCTAATGCCTTCTTTCCCAAGATTTTTCTCCCCTTTTGCCTTAAACATTGTGCCTTTCTTTCGTATTCCGATTTCCTTCTTCCCCCCCAACCGCGGTGGATGATTATTCTTCTTTGAGAAGCGTATTCTACCCCCCCCCCCTTCTGAAGTTCTGAGCCTCGTGCCTTTTTTTGCCTGGCTGGCCACCCTTTCCCGAGCCGCTTCCGCCAGTCCCTATTCTCCTCTTCCCGGTTGCGCTCCCTTGCCCTATCCGCCTTGCCTAAATATTCCCTCTCCCTTTTCTTTCATCGAGCAGGCGCTTTTCTCCCCTCCCCGACAGCGTACCCCAGGAGTATCATCTTTCCCCCCCCCCGGTTCCCCCTTAAAAAACCCCTTTATCGTCTCGACCGGTTCTGACCTGCAAATTCCAGCCACCTACTGTCATCTCCCCCCTTTCTGTGGGGAATGTTTGTTGTTATCTCCCCCCTTCTACGATGCTGCCGGGACGAAGTAAGACTCTACACCTTTGTTCGGGCAGTCTTCCCTCTCTCCTTACCTTATCAATCCCCCGGCGGGACAGGTAATTTTCCCCTTCTGACACGCTTCTTTCCCCCTTTTGATTTTACCCTCTTCGAAGCTGGGGATTTGCGGAGAAGATCGGGTGCCACCCTTTTTCCCCCCCACCCCGAGCCGGTGGACATTGAACTTCTTATCAGTGCAATCGGGTTCCCCATGTCGTGGCCTTCCCTCTCTTTTCAAAAGTGACCATGACTGACTCGGACACCCAGCGCGGTAATTTTGATCGCCTGCGATCCTCTTTTCTATATTTCGAGTTTTTTCCTTGATTCTTCCAGCTCCTCTTGCCGATTTTGGTAGAGTTCTCCATCCCCACACGGAACTTTCTTTTGTCCCCTAGCTTCCCTGTAAGAATTTAATGGTCGGCGGTTCTTTCTTATCCCTTAAGCACACGTCTCTTCCCTCTATTTTTGCTCCTTCCCTTTCCTCACAGAATCCCCTCCTGCCGCTTGTTCTCTTTTGATAGCCACTCCGGAATCGAGAGATCCCCGCTCCGCTTTTTTCCTTTCTCGTCGTTTTTCTTAGCCTATCAACTCCAACCTTTTTTCATGATTGGATTCTGCTGGGGAAGTGGGATTCATCATGTCGTTTTCCAAAAGAACTTATTCTATAAATCCTCTTGCATCTCGTAGTGAGTAGGCGTCGGTACTGTCATCATTTCTTCTTCTTTCTCCCCACACCCACCTTACCCTCCGTAAATCAGAAAACCTTTCTTCCCTCCCCAGTCCTTTAGCAGAGTGATGGCGGGGGTTCCTGACCCCTCCTCGACCTCCGCACCCCTCAATCTAGTCACTTGGGCAGCCTCGAGAAGTTTGCTTCAGATCCCCCCCATAGCGTCACGACTAGCCAGCATTCTCCATTTCACTATTTTTTTTTGCGATGGTTCGGGTTCTTTTTCCCCCCCCCTCGAGAAGAAGGAGTTCACGGAACAAGCGGAAGAGGTTTACCTCTCATTTTGTTCCTTGTCTCCCCCCCTTCTCGGCCGCACCGGATTCTGTTCAATTTGTATTCCTCCCCCTTCCCCCCTCTTTCCGTCGGCCTTCTGCGGAGGATTTCTGGTCAATGCATAGACACTGCCCCGCTTCCTGGACGATCCCCTTGCCCTCTTCAGTCCCCTCCCGTCCAAGGCTGTTTATTTCTCGTGTATTTTTCTTTCTTCTTTTTTTGTAGCTAGACGAGAGAGTTTCAAAAACCCAAAAAAAAAACCCAAAACCCCAAACCCCACAACCCCAAAAAAACCAAACAAAAAAACCTCCCCATCAGTTCGTTTTTCATCCTCCCTTGAAGAGTTGAAGGTGTAAGAGCGTTTAGTTATAGCTCCCCTCCCCGCAGAATTTATTTTTCCTTCAGTATTCCTTCCTTGAGGGAACCCCCTTGCACAGGGACGTGAATCCGGGCTTTTCCTCCCGCCCTAATGTGTGTTTACCCAGGTCGACCCAATTTTTTCTCCCTTGTAACACTTCCCTTCCCTTTTTCTTCAGTCTATGTCCGTGATGCCTTTTTCCTGTCACTCCCCCATCTCCTCTTTAGAAGATGTCGTCCAGTGTGCCTTTTCCGTTGATCGGACGGCGGATTGGTCTTCTTTTCTGCTTCCTCCTATTCCAGTCCCTTCTCTGCTGTTGCGCTCTTTCCTCTTTTTTTTTCACGGACCAAGCCTCATGGACGAAATACTTGGGGTTGGTTAGACTTTTTTTGCCTCGTGTGTATTGTGGGCCCCTGTCATTTCCCAGAGCAAGACATTTGCGTCCCCGGAGGCCCTCCGTCCCTACGTTCCCCCATTTCCTCTTTTATGTTATTATGATTTGTCACCCCCCCTGCGACTGATCCCGCTGTGAAATAACAACGAGACGCTCCCTTGATTACTCCAGGGAATAACCCCCCTCTTTTGTTTTTTTTCTTCTTCCCGACTATCCCTCTTCTCTCTTTCCTTTTTTTTTAAAAGGCTTGCGTGGTTCTCTACCCCACTGCTACAGATGACATTCCCTTCGGTTCAAAGCTCTTTTAGAGATGGTCCCCCTGGGGAAGGTCAGGACCCCTGGTCTACTCGCCCCTTTTCCCGGGATGACGTTCTTGGACCCTTCCACCCTCTTTTTTATTTTCTGGACCCAAACCTCTTTTTTCAAACTCTGTTTTCTTGGTGTTCCTACGGCCAAGGCCTATTCGTCGATAGGAATAGACTGAGATTTACTCCGCGATTTGTAAGCCCATATTCCTCCCCTTAACCCTTCTCCGATTACCGCGTCTTCCCGACCTTGGCTGACCCCCTTCTCTTCTTTCCCTATGATACTTTGATTTTTCATGGCCATCCCTCAACTGTTTGGATTTTCTTCCCTAGAGGCCTAAATCCTCAGTGCCCTCAACTTCGTTCTAGCCTATCTATTCCTTGGCTCGGGCCTTTCTGTCCCCCCTCCTTTTTTAGTTTGATACCTTTTTCCTTTAGCCCCTCTGCCCGGTCTATAGTGAAATATCTCGCGATTTTCCCTCTTGTTAGCACCTTCTAACATTCCCCTCCCCCACAGTTTTCCCTCCGATTAGTAAGGTTCAGGTCCCGGGAGTTTCCTCCGTCCTCCTTTTTGTGACGTAGATGTTTTTAGAAGCCTGGGT
>Ga0179593_1368879_pt1 | contig 13497 bp, 19 predicted proteins | sample CZODoug2_1_08_16_FD_185931 | JGI IMG/M metagenome (GOLD analysis project Ga0179593, IMG submission 185931) | Vadose zone soil fungal communities from Angelo Coast Range Reserve, California, USA - CZODoug2_1_08_16fungal (PacBio error correction) | ecosystem: Environmental > Terrestrial > Soil >... | reverse complement strand
ATTCTTTTCCCCCTCTTCGTTCATCCCTTAGGTCAAGGCGTATGAAGGATATTTACGCCCTTTTCAGGAAGCTCTTTTCCCCCCTGGCATCCCTGAGCCCAAGTCCCCCCAGAAACTCTTTCCTCGCTCGATTGCCATAGACATCGACCCGAATCTTGTTTTCCAGTTGCCTTTTTAGCCTCTTCTTGTCGCAGCGTGATGCCCTTTGGATGAGCGCGGAATCTGTTGGAAGACGCTCCACCCTTTTTTTAAACCCAGGGACATCTATTTCAAAATGGCGGTACCAAGACCCAATCCTCACACTTTCGAAGACTATGATGATCCCTTCTCTATCGGACTTACGTAGTTGGTGTTCGTTTCTTCCTTATGAGGCGCCTAGATGTAGGTGCTCCCCCCTGAGGAAAGCAACCCCCTGTGAGGAGGACTGAATCTCCAGATTCCCCTTTTTATTCTCTGCCTTGACGAATCAGAGACCTTTAAGAAGTTAATTTGTAACGGGTTATCCCCCCCGACGTTCTCCCCAGCGGTTTTTTTAATAATCTCTCCCCCCCCCCCTTCCGAGGCCTCTTCGAACGTCTTACTCAATCGGTCTTTCGATGCCTCTTTGATACCCCCCTTAACACGATACCCCTTTGAACGCGTTTGACCTTCAATCATGTATGCTTTCCCCCCCCCACAACACAGTTTTTCCCCCTAGGGACCCTTGTGAGCCCCCTCGCTGCCCGCGCTAAATTGAAGGTTTTTTCTCTAAGGGCCGGTTTCTTTCCCCGCATTTCGTTCAACACTTCTTTACCCCCCCACCGATTCTTCCCCCAACCCCGCATCCTTTCGCAGCTTGGATTTTCCCCAACAGTTTTCCGCCTCCTCATGTCTCCCCCATGGACAACGTTTTTTCTTCGACTTTGCTTGTTAACATTGGATGCTGTCCACAGATTTGTGGAAATCAGTTTCCCCTCTATTGACGTAGGTTTGTTCTTCCTACCGAGTAAGTTTACCGGCTTGACTCTCTCCCTTGCCACCTTTCTCGCCTCCATCGCGCCCTTCTTTGCGTTTCAACGCACCCTCATCTGCTTCCTTTTTTTCTCCTTGCCTATGCCGGACCATACCCTGCAGGAAAATGACTTTCGCAGGTTGCTCACTTTGTGACTTTCTTTTTTTAACCAGCATGGACGACCCCCCCCCCCCCACTTCGGCGCCACACTAAAATCCTTGGGGAGTTTTTGTTCGGCACAGCCCCCCCCCCCCTTGTAAGAGAATCTCTACACAAGCCCTGGGATTTTTTCAACCCCCCACCGAGGTTTTTTCTTCCCTATCTCGCCCCCCTTGAGCCGCCGATATACACACACGTTGCTTCCCCCTCTTGCCCCCAGCACCTGAGTTGGTGGCATCCCTCCCCCCAGAGAACTTCCCCCCCCCCCCCCCTCGCCGAGGACCCTTTGCCCGCCCGTCCTTTTTTTTCCTAACTCATTGGGTTTGCAGCTCGAAGTTTCGGCGCTGCTGCTTTTGTCGCGCGCGCAACAACCCGTTTGTCACTTACTCTCCTTCCTTTCCCTAGGGACAATCAACCTTGCCCGTTCTTTTTGTGTTGGACCTTTGACGTCTCTGCCCTTCTTTCTTCAATCGCGATAACCGTTTCCAGCTTCCACTTCCCTTTTTTTCCCTTCTTTTTGCCCTCTAGCCTTGATTCAACTTTTGGCAAGTTCTCGTTTTCCTTTTTTTTTCCGTGCGGACCCTTCCGAGAAGGATATAGACAGGTCAAGTATTTGGCTTGTTTTGCGGCGGACGCGGTATATGTTCGTTTTGGACCGATTGTACTTTTCCCTCTCTTTTGCTTGGGTGATAGTTAATGTGTCTTTTCTTCTCTCTTTACACCTTTCACGTCGGCGCCTTTATGTCCAGGTTTCTTTCCTTTTTAAAAGGCTTGACTTGGAGGCACTCCCTTTTAGCCCCCTCCGTCCAGCCGTATTATGCTTTAGAGCAACTGACTTGATCCCCTTCTTTTTTTCCCTCGAAGGGACCGGGAGTCCCCCTTTTTTTGCCTCGTTCCGTTCCCTTTTTTCATTTTTCCCCACCAACAGTTACTTTTTTTCCATTGCATGTCCCCTGTGGCCGGTGCGATTGCCTTATACGCGGAGCCTTGCTGCCGGCCCTGCGGATGATGTTCCTTCGACAGACCCCTTCTCTAGTGCTTTTCTTTCCCCCCTCCGTCGGCCCCGCTGCATTTCCCTTTTCCTTTTCCGCGAGGACTCAGTGCTTTCTCTCTGCGCTCTTTCCAGCCGTGCTCCCCCGGTTCCCCCCCGTTTTAATCGAAGGACATTCGAGTGTTTTTCGAGATCTTGTTTCTCCTGCCAGGGCTTCTCCCTTTCCGAGGTCCGTCACCTGGTTTGGGAGTAGGTCCCTTTTTCAGATGACAAGAAGCAGCCCCACACTGGCAAATGTTGAGGGTCAGGCCCCAGCTGAAGGGATTTCTACCGCCCCTTTTTTTACAAAGAGATACAGTCCCCCCTCTTCTTTCGAACTTTCCGCTGAAACCAAGCTTTCCTCAGACCCCCCTTTTCCGTTATCTCTCTCTTTTTTCCTTTTGTTCGAGAGATCCCGTCACCTCTTCTCGCTTGTTTTAGCGGCCAAGTCTCCTTCCGTCAGGGAACTCCTATCGTCTGGGTCCCTTTTTTTTTTTAATGACGGACCCGCTTGATTTAAGACTAACTACGTTTTGACTCCGTCTTTTTACGGCAATGACTTATTGTATACGACCACCCCGTTTTTTCGGAGGCGCACCGGTCACATTACAATTTTTGGAATATACCCACGGATATCAAAAACCTTTTTTTTAATTCAATTGCCTTAAGTATTTAAATTCATCGTAGGTCACCGGATGAGCACCCCGCGCAGGATTTTTCAGTCCACCTATGGAAGTGATTAATCCCGATGGCCCTACGGGGAGTCTGTGCATATGTGATGCAGAGAGGTTGTTCCGAATCCTTCAACCTGTTTTATGCCCCTTTTTTCCCATGACTTTTCAGCATAGCGCCCCCTCCCCTGGAGATATCCCGGTGTCTACATCCCCTCTTCAAGGAGTCCTTAAGCCTTCACAGTGGGACGTGTTTGTGGAGCCCCTTACGTAACACCGAAATAAGGTCCCCTTTCCGGTGATGTCAAAACTCAGATTTCCTCTTAACTCCTTCCCCGTTCTTCCGGACGACGTCCCTTTGACTTCGGGAAGTTTCTCCAACCGTTCTTCAGTAATTCCCCTTTCCCAATCGATGCCTATCTGGCCAAACTTTCCGATCTGTTCCAACCCCACATATCCCCCCCCCCGCACAGCCCAATTCTTAAGAAACTTCCCTTCCCCGCCCTAGCCCTTCCTCCAAACGAACTCATTACCCTTATCCTCCAATGTTAGTCATTCCCCTCCCCCTGCCCCCGAGCGTTCCCGCCGGACCTTAATAAGTGCCCTCAGAAAAATCTTCCCCTGATGGTTCCAGATTCTTTTCTCAGTTCGGGAAGTATACCCGTTTCACAGGAATTAAGTGACCACTTTCCCCAGAGAAGGACCACACTCCTCCCGCTATTCCTCTCCCCCTCCCCAACCCCACCCACCCCCACTTAACCCTTCCCCCCCCCCCTCACTTTCCCCTCTCCCTCATTATTACCGCCCACTCTCCCGCCTACATCCTAACCCTCCTTCTCTTATTTTCGATCCCCTCCTGCTCATGTACCCCTTTCTCCTTACTTCGCCGTTTCCCCACATCCCCCCCCTTTCCTACCCCCCCCCCTTTCCTCCCCTGCCTCATGTCTCACCCTCCTCTCTGCTACCCCCCAACGCCACCCCCCCCTCTCTTTCCTCTTCATCCCTTCCCCCCCTCTCCCCACTCCCCCCTCCTCGTCATCTTTTCACTCCCTCCCCCCCCTGAAACCCGGTTATGAGCCCAACTATTTTCCTCATACGCGAGGAATGTGCTCCAGTGTTTCCTTACATGTCCGTTGTGCTATCATCGGTTGTTTTTGGTTTGTCCTACTCTTCCCTACCAATTTGCCACTCTCGGTCCTTTTTAAAGCCACTGCCCTTGCTCATTAAATTCCGCGGGTTTTTTGCTCGTTTCTTCTGCATGGTTTTTTTTCCCACACCCCCTATGCAGTATGTTTTTAATGTTTTTTTTTTCCCTTTGACTCTCCCTGCTTACGTTTAGCCATTTCCCCGTCAGAAACTCCGCGTTCGGTCAGACCCCATTTTTAGAAGGTGTAGATAATTATATGCCCCTTTTCGTTGTTTGACTACCATGTCCTTTTTTCTTTCCAACGGTAGTGGTATTTTTACTCAGGCCCTGGTTTGTATTATTCAATTCGTTTTTTCATCCGCTTTGAATGTCAAGAAGGAGACTACCAAATTTCCGTATTTTTCTGAGATAGTAAGGACAGGCCCGACCTCCGCATCTGAAGCCAGCTTCTTCACGTGACAGCAAATTCCTTTTTCCGCGAGTGGCTTGCCCGCTCTTTGGACATAATTTAACTGCGGATCTCCTTTCTTCCAACTCGTTTGTAAATTCCCCGTCATTTAGGCCCCCCAAATTCTAGCTTGGAATTTCCCTCCCTCCTTTTCCAGTCATTTTTGCCTCGTATTTCTTCCGTGTCAGGTTACCCCCTTCACTCTCTCCTTATTACTTTTGTAGCCCACAATCCCTTTTTTTTCATGTACTGGTGATTTCTTTTTGAGCGAGAAGTTACACCTCATGCGCAATCGGCCCGACACATCTTCCCTGCGTAACGATTTTTTTCATACAAACTGCCCCTCCCCTCTATCGTGTGTTGCGACGCTTATTTAAACTACATGCCTTAGTGCATTAGTATTCCATCTGTTAAGCCACCTGGAACCTTCCCCGAGGCTCCCCACCCAGAATTTGAGTATCTTTGTATACTTCCTAGGCCCCGTGGACCTCCTCTTCACCCCTATTTCCGCTTTCCAGCCAGTCGCATTACCGGGAGCAGCCTCCTCTCCCAGGCTCGAAGATTTCGCATGCCCGTATTTCCTCGCTCAACTGGAGTCTCTCTTACCCTGTCCATCCCTCTCCAAAGCACCCCTTAGCTTTTTATATCCTCCCCCCATACCCCAAAAGCCTGCGGTCTTTAGATAGTTCTTCTGCCTTCATTTTCTAGAATTATGGCTCCCCCGCGGTTCGGACCTTCCTTTCAGTCTCTGCAGAGATTTTTTTACCTCTTTGTATTTCCGCCTGTCCAGCCGGACCCCCTTTAGACCTGCGCCCACCCCCACGGGCCGCTTCGTCAACCTTCCTCTGGCGCAGGTTTGTCCCCCGTTAGCACTTCCATCTTTTCCCCCGATGTCGGATTGTCCACCGGGTTTCGACTGTTTCTTTCTTTCCTCTTTTGCTTGCTTGCCCTCCGGTATTATTTTCTTTTTCCGAGCTCTGATGTCGTTTTTCGGTTAATCTCCTTTAATGAGCCTGTGTCTTTTCCAGTCCTTGAAAGAGATTCAAATACCGTGTCCTCCCTTTTTTTTTCCTCCTCTGTGTTGTTGTCTCTCTTGAATTATTTTCATCCCTTTCCCGGGTCACAGGCGTGACCTTTTAGATTTCCCCTACGAGAATACCGATCGTCCCCTCCTTTTTTATTCATGCGTCACTGAAGAACCCCCCATTTTTTTTATAGACTGCGATGCAATCTCCCTTGACGATTTTTTCTAAGTTCCTCAGCGCCTCTTTTTTTTTCCTTCGCAGCTTTTTCCCGGCGGCTTGCTCTCTGTTGGGCTGGACTGGACTTCCCAGAGAACCACCCCTTAAGAGGGACTCTGAATTGGTCCTCTCCCCCAGAATATAACTCGCTCTTCCCGGTTCCCTGAAATAACCCTGGTGTTGAGGACTTGATGAGAAATGTTTCATGATAGGGTCTTGTCTTGCCCTCCTTTCCAAAAAAAAAGGTGAGACTTCTGTCCCTTTCGAGAATGGACCCCCGGCTTCATGACTTCGAGCAAGACCGATCCTTTCCCCTTCCCCCCCTGCTATCGTTAAAGAGAAACCGTTTTGAGATCTTCCTTACGAGAGGCATTTACTCTAAATATATATACTACTCTCTTCGTTTCTCTTTCTCAGAAAGATTTGCTCCTAGATTTGGCTTTTGAGAATACACTTTTTACTGCAGTGAAACTCACTTTATACTAGGGCTTTTTCCCTTTGTAGCAATATTAGGTGATGCGCAGATAAATGTTTTTTCCCCCCATGCTGCTGATTAGGGCATTGGATTCCTTCGGTGAACCCTCTCTTTCCCTCAGAAAAGCCCCCCCCCCCACCAACCCCTCTCCAAACCCTATCACTTGATGTTTTAAGGTTTGTATGTACTAACGAGATGAGGGGTAACTGACCCACTGTTTTTTCGACGTTTGGCCCCTGCCAGCGGACCGGAGCCTCTGTCAAATTTTCCCCCCCTCCCCCCGGCGAGATTGATCGGTGTTGGTCTTTGCTAAATCCCTTTCGTTTTACTGCCCTGGATATCCGGTATCCCCTCGTCCTCCCTTCCTTTCTTGCCTGAATGTTCCTGTGACACTTTTCTGCTGCTTCCGCCTTTTTCTTTTCTCCGACGATCTGCCCGGGCCGGCCTTGTCATTGTGCCTCGTTGTTCTATCTCTTATGGTTCCCAAGCCTGTTGCCGTCACTCACAATTCCTCGAACCAGAATCCCTTTTTATCTGCCCACATCCTTTTTGACGACCCCCATGTACCCCTTTAATTCTTTCGAACAATACTTATGGGCTTCCTCCCCCCCCCCAATTCAGGTGTGACATCATTCTCGCGTCACCCCTAGCGATATCCCCACCCCCTGTGCTCACAGAGTCCCCTTTCCCATCCGCATGAGTTGTGGTTGGGCGGAAAAAAGACCCAAGCACAGCCAATTTCAGACCGAGGCATTTTTTCCATTTTCCCCCACCTATGGCACTCCCCCCTATTTTTGCCAGCGGTAGCCGCGAATTCCCCGCCTTGGCGCACATGTTCCCCTCCCCCGCGCAAAACCAACTTTCGAGACTTAATTAGCTAGCCCCCTTTTTATCGGGGATACTACCGGTGTCCCGCTAGGGTGACCCCCTTGAAGATCCTAGTCTTCCGAGATACCTTTTCTTGTTACAACCCATCGGTCGCTTTTTTAGAATCCTTGATTAGTACCGTTCTTTTGAAAGTTTCCTCGGGATGCACGTGAATTGTCACAACTTTTTCTTGGATCCCGGAGCGACGTCCGAGTTACTAGCTTCTATTGGAGTTTTTCTTTTTTTTCTCTCTCGCGGAAGGCTATTGGCTGTGAGGCTCGTCCCCCGGTTGTCGGACGGCCGGCATTTGTTTTACATTTCTGGAGCTGCAGAGGATTTCCTTTTGAAAGGGGTCCTGAAGACCCTTTTGTGTGATACACAGAGGGGAGCTCAGGACCTGCTCTATAGAAATGTGACAACATATCTGTATCGCCGAAGAAGCTATGAACTCGATTCTTATGTCCGGACCCGAACTCCTAAAGAGCCCCCTCACGCGCGTAAAAGACTCTCTTTTCCCTCGCTCTTCCGAGGGAGAAAACCTAACCAGGTGGAGGTAAAATCCCCCAAAGTACGGAGTGGGGACTTTCAAGCTGGGTTGTCTCCAGCTCGTCTTCGCATGTAAAAAAAGAGAAATGGAGGTAAACGGCGTCTGCCGTTTTTAATTTGCGGATTTTAATGGTCAATCGATCTAAACCGTAGTGTTGGAATCGGACAACGCCGTTCCAAAGCCTTTTCCCAAGAAATTCGCTAAAACCTTTCCCCTTTTCAAGGTCATCGTGACAGCCCCTTTTTCTAATACTTCCATCGGCAGAACAATCCCGTTCCCCACGAACAAGTCGGTTTCTATTCGATTTTTCATTGGGTCTTGCCGTTTCTCTTAAGACACCTGTGGTCCCCAAACCCTTTTTCGTAGACCCGTCTTGCCGATGCACCTACTCCTCAACCTCAATGATGTATTGGCATCAAGCTTTCCTGCCGGTTTTATCCAGTTTCCCCACTCCCTCAGTCGTTTCCACGGCGGAGTTACATTTCCGCCCCCCGATAAGAACCTTTTATGTTATTTTCCTCCGACCGTTGTTGTTTTTAGATCGTCAATGTTTCGGCCCTTTTCGCTTGCCCTTACTCTCCCCGGAGCTTGAAGAACCCTCTTGTTGGAAATTACTGGGCGTTCCATCTTGACCGACCCTTCCCCTTTTTACAGAGTTGATATTTTTTGCATCCTCCCGACTATTTGACTTTACCCCAGTTTTAGGAGCCCCCAGGTTCATACTGGTGACGTCCATCGGATCGACATCTAGAACAATCTCATCATCTCGGTCCTTGAAGATTCTTATATTGGAATCTCTTCGCCCCCCGACAGAAGAATCGCACTGACGTTCCCTCCTTTTTGAGTCCTGCTTCCGATTCTTTATTTCGTCCGACCGGCTTTGAATCCCTCCACTACTTTTCTGTGAATTCTGACTTGCTCCAGTATCCCCGCGTCCTTTTCCAGACCACAACCAAACAGTGTTACCCTTCGTTCTATCAGGATTCACACGTTTTCTCTCTTTTTTGACATGGGTCAATTTCGAAGCCTGGGGTGTCGTCCCAGATGATTAGTATGAAAGCCCGTTTATGAAGGGGCATGCCTCAATTGTCAAACTTATGAACTTAGCTCCATGGGAGGGTATATACCTTTCCCGGGAACCCGTTACGACCCTTTGAGTTAGCTTCTCCCCCGAGTCTTTTGTCACCCTTTTCAAGAAAATCCGCTGACCAATCTCATCTTGGAACCCACTCCATTTTCTGTAAGCCACATTTACCCACTATCACGCAAGCCCCCATCGCCTACGGACGAACCCCCCCTCAAAGCAGACGCGTGCCGCCCACCCCGACCGAGCCCTTTCCTTTCTATGTTCCCTGTTCCGGATCCCTGGGGCCTCCAACACTTACCCGACCCTCATCCGGAACCTGTCCGATAACGGCTATCACCAACGCGACAGTTCGCTTGGTCACCTTTTTTATCCGAGTGCACTCCTCTAGTAACCTCAGTCACAATAGCTGCATTTATGGAGAATTTTTTTTCTCTTTCCTTATTCCTGCGTTTTTCGCAACTGTTTATTCCTCGCTTCCGTCATTTTAGATTCCCCGATGCACCAGCCCCCCATTCGGTTTTAAGAGATTACTCTCGGATCCCTTCCCTTTCCTAAAGATAGAAATTAGATTCGTTCGTTCTCCCCAAAACATCCCTTTGGATTTTTTGGGAGGTATATTGTGAGCACCAGGTGTTTTCTCGGACAGTTGACGAGAGAAGTCAATGGCCCCAATAGTGTTTTTTTCTTCTCAATTCAGCGCGTTGGACACCTACTTGGGTGCTCTGCCTTTAAAACAGGCTTGCATCACTATTGTTTTTCATTCCTCTGAAATGGTTTTGTGGAGTGTTCGTCAGTGAGTTGTTGACCTCGTCGACCAACTGTTTACTCCCCTTCTTAAAGTTACCCATTTCCTGCCGGTTGCAGTTCCTGTCCGGTAGCAGGATCCATTAGCACGACTCTATGCCAGTGTACCCCATATTGACGCACCCACTTTGAAACGGAATTTATCTTAGTAGGACTCTCTAGTGTCGTAAGAGGCTACCTTTAACTTGATTTAGCGATTTTAAGAATGCTGCGACCAGTAAAGCATGCCTCCCCCCCCCCCTCGATGTCTTTCCCCTTTTGGCCCCCACATCATCCATCGCTTCAACTCTCCTCCCACGTTGAATTATCCGTCCCGGCTATGATAGACAGTTTGAAAACTACCTTTCCTGCCCCCGATTGATCTTGTAGGGGTTCTTCTGGGCTTGTTGACCCGCTAGTATGAACGATGAGGAACGCACCTTAGCTCCATGATACCAGAACAGTCTCAATTTCAGATTACGCCAAGAGATTCCCCTATAACCCTTACGCCCCCGTGACGAGTCGTTCTTATGGCACGTTACCTGAGATTCGTAAAATGGTCCCCACCCCGTCTGCCTTTCGTTTCAAGCGTTCCTCTTACCCATGACATTGCAGTCTTGAAAGTCTTTTTTTTGGTAGAGTGCAATGAGGAATGACGATTGTGGACCTCGCCTTAGTAACCCTTGCGAATGTGAGGCCCTTACGCATCCACAGGTCCCAGGACCGGTTCGGGATATAGTCATAAGCGTGACTGAAAAGTCTCGTGACCGTCCCTTCTCTACAAGTTTCGCGGCTGAGATTAGGACAGGTTCCCCCCAAATCAGCCCCGAAGGTCGATGATAATCACGTACAAATGTTCTCCTTGTATGACTTCAGAACAATTCCATATAATTGATATGGATGCTGGGATCACGCCCACTCGGTCCCCCCCTCTTACGATTTAATATTGAGCAATAACATTTTGTGAACCCCCTCAATTCGTCCCCCCAGAAAAAAGGCTTTCAGCTGACTCACCCCGGAAAAGATAGCTGGGAACTGTAGTCCCCTAATAGGTATTGGTCCCGGATTTGATATCATCCTCCGCTTTATTTCTGCGAAGGTTTGTCCCCCTAGGGCCCCGAGTTTCCAGGACCAGCTCTGCTTTTTCATTTCCTTCATTCTGACTGTGACCGACTGATAAAGATTGTGGACAATTCCCCCATCCGGTTTTCTCTCTTGGTTGTTGTAACACCTGATTTATCTTCTTCAGCCCTGTTTTCCTCTGGTTAAAGGCTGATTGCAAGTGCGATTAACCACCTCATAAGCTTCCCTGCTTTCCCGTTTCCAAGCAATCCAAGACACCCTTTTTGCGCGCGACCACGCCGTTGCCAAATAGCCCGCGTTGCTACACAGAGAGGTGTTTCGTTTTTCTTCCCAGTTGGTTTTCGCGCGAATATGTGCGGGCTGGCTTGACTGTCAAAAGAGGTTTGCCCGTCGATTCCCCGACCCAGGTTTTTAAGATGCCTGTCATCACCATGAGAATCTCGTGGTAAATGGTCAGGCTCTATCGGCCTACCCCCCCCCCGGTTTTGTTCTGGAGTGGGTATTCCACCCCGTGGGGCTGATCGGAGGGAGTACCGGTTCCTACTTTGAGGCCACGACCCTTTTTAGAGAGTGCCTTACCCTTCCGTTTTGATGAAAGAGTTTTTTCATGCCGCGACACCCCCGAAATGCTCGTATGCACGCGGCATCCTATGTCCCGCTCCGAAGGTTGCTAGCATTTCTTCGATTTCCTTCTAGACTCCCCAAATGTAGCCTCGCTCTTTTGATCTTTTTGTCGATGCCCTTTCCCTCCCTTGCATCCAGAATGAATCCCCCTTCAGAGTCCCTCAGCATATGTCGATAACCCCCCAACACGAGACGGCCCTTACCTTTGTATCGATCAACGTTTCCAATGGGGCCGCGGTCTCTTGAGTGGGCGTTCTGCATTCTTTATACTTTAGCCCGCCCCCAGCCGCATCCTTTCCCAACCTCATTGAGCCTCTTCAGCAACGTAGATCACGCAGACGTGCGGTGACGCGCCCAGCACATGGACCCGGGAGGTCGACGGATTGGCGTCAATAGGAGTCCTTTCGGGCAAGGCGGCCTAACCTGCGAGATTCTTTTTTATTTGACCGAACTATTTACGAAAGCGCGCTTTGATTGTCACGAGGTAATGAAACTTCGTGCGAAACTTTGTCCACTTCAGGCCCATCTGACTTGAGTTAACGTATAAAGATCTGCCCTCTCTCCTTTCTCCGATCTGGCTTTTTACTAACCCCCCGAACTTTGAATCCGAAGGCCCTTCCGCCGTCTCCAATTGTTTTTTCCGACGAGGATTGGCCACCCCGACATCTACCTCCCAAAAAAACATTTGCCGTAACCCTTGACCACTACCGGGGTGCGATGGTCGGCAACTACCCCTGTCAGCCTCTACACCCGGCTCTCTGGTTTTTACTCAAACCCCACAACCCTCTTTGCGCCATTTATTCTTTCCCCGGAGCTTGAGCTTCCCAAACATGGTGTCCCTACGCCCATTCCTGCCTTTGTCTGTTTGCACCCCAGCTACCTGAAGCCACCTTCCTTTCCCGCGGCCATAGCAATGCGATTCTCTTTCGATGGCCCTAAGCATTGGTGGTTACTCCTGGTTTAGTTTTTTCCTCAAACTGGAGCGTTGGTATCGCGCTTCCACTCATTTAGAAGGTCCCCCCCTCGCTGAAGGCGCATAGTATCCAATACCGGGACCGGCTAGTGGTCCCCATCTCTTCCCATCCCCTTCTCACTTCCATCCACATCATTGCCTCTTAACCGGTGATCGAGCCGATAAAACTCATCTTTTTCATCCCCCCGCTCGGGATCTTTTCCTCCTTTTTATATTCAAAGTTCCGATGGACCCCGTTTCTGGTGTCTTCCTTGAACCCTTTAGGAGAATAGGATTTCCTCTTTGCTGGTCCGCGGCTGTATGGGTTGTGCTGCCGTGGCTATTCGATTGGGCTTTGTTTTCCTGTCTACTTTGGGAAGAGAGATTTTATTTCATTCTTCTTTCTTTTAGGAAGCGTGTTTGTCTTTGTTTGTGAGACAGGGAGGAAACTTCGTTTGGAGACATTCTTCGCGGGTTTCCCTTTTTTCCCTGGCGACCGTCACCCTACGATGGCTAAAGATGATTGCCCTCCCCAGTTTAAAAAGACCCTTGAGTGGTTTTTTATTCAAGGGGCAAAACAGCTTGACCCACTTCCAACTGGAATGACATCATACTTGGTTCGGTTTCATCGACACTGTCCGTTACTAGGAATCTCGTGCGATATGCCTGGTGAATCGATTAGCCATCCTTTCGTTTAGAGAACCCCGTTCGGAAGGTTGACCCCCCCTCCCCCCGCATTCGACGCCCCTCCTTGTGACTTCGACCGTGAGCTGCTTGCCGCTTCTACTCCCCTTGGTTAACCGCTTCCCTCTCCTTCCCCAGGTATTCTTCCGAGAGTGCGATCAGATTGTGTTCGGCCCAGGTATATAATGTTTACCACGACCCCACATGTTTGAGCCTCCAAGTATTGAAGGCACTCCTCCCCCCTCCCCTTTCTGGTTTGAAATTTGATTGGTCGGGTCGTTTCCCAACGACGAAATCAATTCCTTCTTCTGGAATCCCGCGGATAAGAACTTGAATCGCTCTTTTTTTTTTTTTCCCTTCCTTCCCCATCATTTTGTTGGTTAGGAGATAAGTCATTTCTTCGCGTTGTGAAATAGCGGACTGAACGACTGTATCGTGGTAACCTTCCCTGTCCTTCCCTTTTTTCCCCTAACACGTTAACAGAAAGTTTGCTGGTTTTCCGTCCAAGATCCCATGTTGGAGTGGTTGGGGTGGGGGGGTTTTTTTGGAACGTACCAATCTCCTGGGAAAAAGTCTAAACCCTCTTCTCTCATGTTCCCTCCTTTATGTAAGAGAGTTACTTCTCTGGGCGGATATGGACGCGATTTCCAAGCAAGACGCCCGTGACTTACGGAAACTTTTCACCCCTGAGATGTAGTCAAGTGATTG
>Ga0179593_1444523_pt1 | contig 13498 bp, 10 predicted proteins | sample CZODoug2_1_08_16_FD_185931 | JGI IMG/M metagenome (GOLD analysis project Ga0179593, IMG submission 185931) | Vadose zone soil fungal communities from Angelo Coast Range Reserve, California, USA - CZODoug2_1_08_16fungal (PacBio error correction) | ecosystem: Environmental > Terrestrial > Soil >... | reverse complement strand
CAGTCTTCCCCAGCATTTGCAACATGCTTCCCCTACCACAGTCGGGTTTTGTCAAAGGTCTAGACCCCCGGAGTCTCCGAAGCTTCTTTCCGGCTCAGGGTCGTCGGTTTTACCCCTTCGACCATTCAAGGAACCCCTTTTGAAGAAGGAGCCTCCTACTAAGTGATTTCTTCCCCGTATGGTCCTTAAGTACTACTCCACTTTGATTCCCTGACAAGGGTGGTTTTTCAGAATTTTTCCCCCCGGCCGGCCCCCCGTTCGATTGCGACCTATGTAATCGCTGTCTGTAGGCCGGGTCCTAGGTTCCTGGAAGAATTTAGCTCCTATGAAATCATCCGTCTTAACGCGATTCAGTGTCACGGTCTATGATCCGTAGCGACTCGGCGCCCCCCTCCCTTTATAGCTTTTTTTTTTTTGCACCGTGCGCCGTTGCAGCCAGTGCGCCCGTAGACCAGTGCCGCGACCAGCCACAGCGTTAGTCCTGTTGTTCCGGGAGGTAGTTGGTAACTTCTCTGGGGCCACGCACCTTTGGCCTCTTTCCAGGAGGGTTGCCGGTCGGCGCCTCCCTTTTTACTTGAACCATTTTTTGACTTCGTTCCAGTCCGACTGAAGGCTCTTTCTCCTGGAGCCCTGTCATCCTTGGGGCATTTCTTTTTCTGGAATGTCGTAGCCCTCAATATTCTCGCACTATCCGATAAATTGTGCTAGACACGTTTTTGGGGTCACAGGTCTGGTTCCTTGTAGGCGGCATATTATTGCCTTTTCAGTTGGGGCTTTTGGTCTTTTTCCCTTTTGACACATCGGCCCGTAAACCCCCCCCTCCCTTTTTTGATGCTTGTCTTTTAGGGCGGCCCCTTCCTCGCACTCGGTAGCCTCTTGTTTGGTTCAACCCCCTTTTCTTTCTCAGGGTTTACGGCCTGGTCAAAGAAGACCGTGTCGAGTTGCTTGGCTTCTTTTTAGGAAGGGCCGGTCCGCTGTCGGGACTCCCGTTTATATCACCACCGCTCCTCTACGTGGATTCGTAGGTGATTTCCTCCAGTAAACCCCCTCGCACCTTCCTTTTGGTGAAGGATCACGTTCTTTTCTCCGGGTGGACCCTCGTTCAAAGGCGGTTCGTTCGGCACTTCCCCTCTTCTCTCGTTTCATTTCTGCATGTACTGCCATTGCTGCTCAGAATTGTTCCGGTTAAAGACCCCTTAGTTGGCTTCGGTCGGGATCAGCTTTTCCCGTCAGTTTTCCCCCGTGTTTTTTGCGGCGATTCTTTCGACGATCCTTTGCTGAGTTTACCTGCATGGAAGGTGCCCTGGCGATCTCTGCACCTTAAGCTCAATTTCCGTTTCTCGGCCATCGCGTTAGCGGTTCTCCCCCTCTTTTTTCCCTTAAGTTCATCGATCTTTTCTTTTTTTAAACCCTTTAGTGTAAGATGCCGCGGCAGGAACCCCCTTGTTCGTTGGCCTCGGCACATGTACGTGCTTTTCATTCATCACCCACCAAGTTTTCTCTTGAAGCTTTTTTCCGAGGGAGAGGATAATTACAAGTACTTGACCGGGAAAGCTTCTTTCTTTTCCAGAAAAAGGTTTTAGGGTCCGGGGACCCCTCATTTATCCTCTTGGATCAAGTCCTCCCACTCGTTAAAACGGGAGGGACTTTTCAGGGGCAGGCGGCCTTTGCTGGTCAGGTCGACCCCCACAGAAGCATTTTTTTTCCCAGGTGCCTTTTGAAGTGAGTAACTTTCACTTTCCTAATATGATGACACCTTCACCAACATGGTTCTTCCCCTTGACAATGAGGAATCCACTTTTCAGCAGCCCCCCCATCACTTTCCCAAGAAGGATACTCCTGTAAAGTTTTGTTTTCTAATTGACCCGAAAAGCCTGTTAGTACGGACAGCCCGGAAAAAGAATGCGACACACATGCGCACCGCGGCGGGTTGGCCCCCATTTTTCTCTCCAGTGTTTCAAGTGATGCTCCCTTTTTCCAAACTAGAAAGAGGTTTTGCGTACTGGACGGACCTTCCATCTGTTACTTCCCTTGTGTTCTTTTATGTCGTACATCTTAGCTACCCCCCCCTTGAGACTTGAGAAGTGGCAAGGGCCATTACGTAGGTAACCTGCTAAATTTTTCTCCCCCGCGGTTGCTGGCCATTTGTTTGGGCTGGTTCGTCTGGTTGTAGAAGGGCTGAAGGATTCCTCTGGACGGGAGTTCTCCCACCCCTTAAAGGGGTTCTATGTGTTCGACCCCTGTTTGGCTTCATACCTGCGGTCCGTTTTCACCGTTTTCAGCTCGTTTTCGTTTCCCAGTTACCATTCCGTCTGACCTCGACAGCACGTATGACTGTGTTTCCTGATTCCCCTTTCTTTTTCTCATGATGGGAAAGTTGAGATTTCTTGAACTCCGGTAAGGGGCCCTGGCCTTCCCCTGAGAAGTCTAGTGTAGGTTGCCGCCCAGGTTCAGCGGTCGTTAATTTTCCTTTCTCGAGCCAATTTCGTCGGCTTTTCTTTTCCTACCTGGGAAGTTTTTTCGGACGTAATCAGACCAGTACGGGTGCCCCGCATGAACCGTCCCCCACAATTGGCGGGAATTTACGTTACGCGTGCCGCAATATCCCTTTGGGTCTTTTCCCCTGAATAAGGCCTTCTGAAGCGCTTAAATGACAGTTCCCCCTTCGTAACTCACCCTCGGGACCCGGCTTTTCATTTTCCCTCTCCTGAATTGGAACTTTCACGCCCTCTTAACGGCCATTCCGGCCGTTCGTCGTTGCGGCAGTAGTACCGAAAGTTCTTCTCCCTCCCCAGTTTCGTGCGAGCATGCCCCCCCCCACCCTTGGCCAGAAGAGTTTCAATTCCCCTTGAGTTCGGTCCTCCCCCCCCAGCACGGATGCTTGACCCCAGGACGTCTGGCCCTTCTTATGTTTAGATTTGAAAGAACACGACATTTTGTCTTCGGCCACGACTTCGGGCTTCTCCTGTTCCCCGAGCCTGGAATGCATTGAACATTATTTCCCTCTTTCACGGTCTTCTGAAAGGGACAGAAAAGGGCAGGAAAAAGATGACCCCCGGCCGCTGATAAAAGAAGTTGTGTCGCAACCCTCGCGCACCCGTCAGGTGTTTGCCCCCCGTCATCACCCCCCCCCCCAGGACCTATTTCGCCTTCTTTTTTTTCCTAGTTTTTACTCTTGCTTTGATAGTCCCCAAGTGCTAAATGGGAAGGCCAAACTTTTTTGGAGTAGAAAGTTACCCCCTTTCCCCCCCCCTCCGCCCATTGACTCTGATTTCCCCTCCGCCGCCATTACTTTTTTGATAAAGACCTTCTGTATTTTTTAGGTCGAACACAAATTGAATATTGAGTTACGGGGCCGCTAGACGGCCGAAAACACCTATGAGTCCCCCCCCCAAGGAACATGCCTGTGGTGGTGGCACGCCCCACCATTTTTCCTACATCTTCTTTGCAATTTTGGAGGTAACGGAAGCTTCTTAGTGGCTTGGCTATTTTGGCATACCCCCCCTCCGGCAGAGGACTTGGACGCCCCGGGGAGTGCCCCCTTTCCTGTCACACCCAGACCGCGTGGATCCCCCCTGCTTACTCCTTTGGGATGGCAGAGAGAACCCTCTGAAAGGGGGCTCCCCGCAACGTAAACCAACACGGTGCACCCTACCGGGAGCTCTCTTCTCTCATAGTGCGGGGTTTCTTTTCCCAGCCCTGGGTTCTTTCCACTAAACTTCCCCTTTAAGAGTCTCTTTTCCGGTCTAGGGATAGCTTGTGGCTGTGGACACCGACCAGTCTCCCTTATCTAACTTCGCCATTTTCTTCTCAATTCTTTCCCCTGAGGAGGAGATGGACTCGTAGTTTGATGAATCTCCTCTTCTCGGACTCCCGGGCACAAGACAACCTTTTAGGAACTGCCTCCCCCCCCCTTCGGGGAGACGGTCTAGGTTAGCGCCGAGTCGTTACCCTTCCTGGGAGGTTTTCCCACACGTACCTCCCCGCGCCGGCTTATCCAGGTGGTCTCCCAGTGCCCCCACCGGAACCCCCCTTAATTGTGTTCGTAGAGCATTCTGATTTAGTTCTGTGAGTTCCTCCCTTCTCTTACTCCTCCGTGTTTTTTCTATTCGATCCACAAATATTCGCACATCATAATCTGCGCCCCCCCCAAAGGCATGTTTTCTTTTTGTGAGATCTGGTCTTTCTAGCCTATTCTCCCGGTAGACGAGGTTCTGAACCTCGCCCATTGTCGATTCCCCTAAGGCGCTTCCGCGGACCTTCTTTCCCCCCTCCTCTGCTTACCCGTTACTCCCTTAGTAGCGGGAAAATCTAAAGTGTCCTCATTTTTTCCCCTATGACAGAGCCGCTCTGCGCCTTTGTCATATCATTCTTGGTTTATGTCCTACGCCACTCCAAGCCTGCGTCGGTGACCGGACAGAAGAGAGTTCTTAGCTCCCAAGACCTCCCCTCTCCCTTTCTTATCTTTTTAGTCCCATGGGCGATTTCCTTAAATTAAGAGATTAGGAGGCAGAGTATCCCCTTGGCGGGCCGTGCGCTTTTTCCCCTCCCCCCCTAGACACTGGAGCTGTCTATCGCCCTCCCCAAGATAGTTTGAGTTCACTAGTTGGGGTGCATCTTGGGGTCCTCTTGGATCCAACCTTGTTTCTGACTTTTCCTCTCCTTCTTCCCCGCGATGTCACTCCGCCTTCCCCCCTTTAAAAGTCCCAGCTGTACAAGAAGACCAGGTTCGGCATGAGGAGAGGAATGTGTGGAACACCGGGAGTCAGGATTTTTTGCAGATCTCGGCTTTTCTTCCTTCTCCAAGCTTACTCACCTTCTTAAGATAATGTAACATCAGGGAAAGCATTTATTGGCGTCCTTTTGTTCCTCCTCAGGTATCTCCCCGATAGAGACCTGGGATTTGATGGGGTTCAAAGGGGAATTAGTCACCCTTTTCCCCCAGGCTTTTTTTTTAGAGGGCCGGCCCTCCCTCTCCCCCCCCTGTGTCTAGATTCGAGTGGGGGACTTTCCTGGTGGTGAGAACGTCCCTTTTTACACAGAGGTTTTCTCTGTTATCATTTCCCTGTAGTACCCTGGTTAGGGGTCATCGCTGGAATTACTTGCCCCGCCCCCTTTTTCCTCGATTTAAGGAGTCGTCTTTAGGCTGATCATTCTTCCACGTGCTGACCGGCTATTTTTTTTTCAAAGCGAGTATCATCTTCGACTGGCTTGTTTGAGATTGATGTTGTGAAGGTCCCCAGTTCCCAGGGGAAACCCCGATTACTCTTTTTTCCATTGACCGGGCATGATTGCAATTACTCTTGCTGGGCAAGGTATCTGGTAAGACCACGCGATTATTTAGGTTAAGGCGGCTCCACGACCACTTTCCCCTTCTCCCCGCACCCAGTTTTCTTCTCTCTACGTCGACCGAGGAGGATTCCATTGATGTTACTGCCCCTAGGTGGAATCTTCATCTTCCTTTCAGAAGAGCTACTGCAGTATCACTAGCGTATCGCGGGCCGCCCGGGAAGTCTTCCCCCCCCAGGAGGTCCCCTTCCTTTTTTTCCCTTCGAAGACCTCTTTGACCCATAGTAGCGCTACTGGACCGTAAGCAAATTTTTTTTTGTCATTTCTTAAACCAGTAGTTGTTACAAACACGTTCCGGCTTATTCCAAAGTGAAGTTTTCTACGCCGAACTTCTCTCAAAGCACTCCATCTGCACAGTGGGCCTTTATGTAAAGGACTTAATTCCTTTTGACAGGTAAGCCGGGGCAAATCCTTTTGTGGGGATCGCACGCTCTTTTCCGTTCTGAACTTAAGGAATGGATAAGAGTTGGTGTCACGCCCCCAGATCGGGCCTTTTTGTCCCCGGTTCGGGCAATTGCTCTCTATCAACTTTTTTTTGCCTGACTAATCCTCTGAAACAGTTCCCGGTCCCGCCCAGCTCCCCTTACACCCCTCTACACAATTTCCCTAATCCATTCCCGAAAAGGAAGCAGGTTGACCATGCGGGTCTTTATCTTCAACCCACGAAGCGAGTCCAAAGCCACAAGACGACCTCCCCCCAACGCGGCTTTTTTCCTTTTAGCGACGGTGACCCTTTTCGTCATTTCTTAAAGGCCCCCCAACGGTCAGGCGTGTAATGTCTGGTCTTTCTAATACGTTTTTTTTTTTGTGAGAGCTCCTCCCCGTTCCCCACTATTTTTTCTTAGGGTAATGGTTCTGTTTCCTTCTTTGTAACCCTGCACACCGGAGACCGCCTGCCTTTGTCAAATTGAGGGTCTTCTTCAGTATGCTAAGGGTGGAAGTTTACGAGGAAGAGAAAAGGGAAACAGAGCAGGGTTTTATGTATGTAGCTTTTTTTTCTATTCTCTGAGCCTATTCTGGTTATTGTGTGACCGGTTGGTTACGCGAGGAGGATGCCGGGCCCGTTCCCTATCCCCCCCTTCTTCTTATTTTTTTTTTCTTTTTCAAAAATCTCCTTGGATGTTAAGGAATGACAGTCCAAGCGTCCGTCCCCCGACGTTACCTTTTCCCTCCTTTGTGCCCAGTTATTTCTTTGGGACGAGCGGAAGGTGCTTCGATTTCTCCCGGCAATTATTTTGTCTTGCCTGATAGAAATGGGTCGACATGTGGAGACGCTTATGGAGCCCTGTCAAGGACATCCGTTCCGGGTTAGGCCATTCTTCTCGTCCCTGTTTTTTCCCCCCTCTACCCCGAAAACCAGTGTACTTCCCTTCCCACTGGCGCTCGCATATTTTTTGTTTTTTTTTGCTCGTCCGGTCCGTCCCCTTCCCGCGAAGAAAGTTTGCAGATCATGAGACCTAGGCTCCTGCCAGACCTCTTTTATGTTGTAATTATATTCCCCCTTTTTGCGTGCTGCGGAACGAATGGTCCTTCCTTCTGGCATTTACTCCCTCCCCCTTTCCCCCACGCAGTTAGTCCGGAGAGGGTCTCTAGAACACTTTGTTCGTTCCCTGTCCGCAGTTTGCGTTAGAATGATCCGCAAGCCGGAGCATTTGCTTTTCTTTTTTCCCCATTTCCTTTTTCCCTCAAGGGATTGGTCACCAGTATAGGACAAGTATCCCTTTTTTTTGTCTTCTTGCACCTCCCTCCCTCCCGATTTTTTGAACCGCGATCTCCCCCGCAACGCAGGATAACGTAACAGAGCGGAAGTACCCTTTGGAAAAGTCGAGAAAATCTCCCCCCTCCTCTTTGCCCCTCTTTCTCCAATTTTGTACTTCTAACCGTGAATGGCCCCGCAGCGATGAGTTTCAGAGATTTAAACCTCCCTGCTCACCTCTTCCCCGGGCGGCTTGGTACTTCCTCCATAAACCCACCGGACAGTGATCGAACGGGCTAGATGCAGCTTGGCCCCGGACTTCCCCTCCCCCGCTTTTTGGCTTTACAGATGTTGCCCGACTCCTTCCCCTTTTTCCCCCGGCCCCCCTCCACCCATTTTCAGTTCGCCTTGAGAATTCCCCTCCGAAGCTTTGCCGGCCAGGGATCTTTCGGTAGGAAAAAAGTTTCCCTTTTGCGTTTTGCTTCCTTTTCCCGTTTCTTCTACGGAGTTTCCAGATTCTCGCAAACTTCCACATGTAACACGGGTGGTTTTTACGACCACATTATAGTTTTTTTTTCCACTTCGATACCCTTGTCTCTTTTCACCTTTCCTCTTTCTTTGATAGTGGTCTTTTTTTTTTAAAGGAAGACCCTTTTTTGAAGAAGGAAGAAAGATGTGTCGTGTAAATCAACTCCCTAGATGTTAGTTTCTTACCACGCCTCCCTCGCTTTTTCTTTTTCGCCCGCTACTCCCTCACATGTGGCTCCCTATGGTAGGCGAAAAGGTGCGACCCAGCGGTATACTCTCTATGAATCTTTCGCTTTTTTCTTCCGTCCTTTTTACCTCCTCCATTACCCCGCACTCTTCTGTAAGAAGAGGTTGATAGAGCGAGAGCGGAATGTATGCCACACCCATCTTCTTCCCCTCGCTCGTTCTTTTCTCACAACCTTTGAAAAGTCTTCTCTTAGCTTAGTGAATCGTATGGAACGATGCATTGGAGGCCAACCTTTGATTCTGGACTCCTTTTTAATACGAGGCCTCTTTAACAGGGGTACGAGCGAGCAGGTAGGTTCCCCCTTCCCTTATTAGGTGATGGTATTTTTCTTTTTACAACCCCCCCTCCTACCCAATTTTTTCTCCTCTCTGACTGTTCGACCGGGGAGCGACCCCAAGATTAACCTTTTTGTGGTTAGTAGGTCCTCTGATTCTCTCTCTTTTTATTCTTCTCATACCGATATTTATTTAATAATACCAGTTTTTGGTGTCGAGAGTAGTCCCACTAATCATCCTAATCGCGGCTTCCCCCACCCCCCTTTCCTTTTTTGTATCCCAAGGGATACATGACATTAGACTCGCTTTTCTTTTCCCGTCTTCTTGTTTTCCCACCTCTACAAGTTTTCTTTTTTGACCCCGATCGGCTCTAAAGAGCCTAGCCTTAGCGTTCTTAGGTCCTCCTAGTACCTCCAAAGGTGCATCCCGTCCCCCCAGGTGGCCTCTACCTTTTGCAGAGCCGCCTCGGCCCCTGATTAGTCCCGCGGCCGATTACAGTGGGCGCTTTCTGTCCATCCGTCCTTTTTTATCCTTTTCCCTCCCCCTGTTCAGATTTCCCGTAAGTGAACAACCTTAATACTGTAGGTTAGAGTGACGTTTTACGGGGCTTGTCTACAACGTGAAGCCCTCCCCCTCTCTCGTCTCTCCCCTTCCTTTTATCTCAGATGGAGGTTTGTAAACGTGTAGCCGTCCCCTCAAGTTTTCCTTGACTCAGAAGAAAGCACAGCGATTCGTTTTCCCCCCTGGAGCTTTTTTTGGTTTCCCTCTTCGTGGCAAACGCACCTGGTGGGCAGCTTTTTGTCGGATCAGAATGATTTTTCTTAAACCCCCTCCTCCCCCTCTCCCCTTTCCCCCTCCCTCCTCCCTTTTGGCGAAGAGATGATTCGAGTGAAGTGAAAAAAAGGGAGGGTGGACTAGCCTCGTGTTCTCTCCCCTCCCTCCCCCCTTCCCCTTTCCTCCCTCCCCCTATTCCCCCTCCTTTGCGAACCTCCCCCCCCTCACCCTCCTTTTCGTTATGAGCGTGTACAGCGGTAGATACCTTACATGCGAAAGGTGTTATTTTTTTTCTTTTTCACGTTTCCCCCCTCTTATCACCCCCTTGTAAATGAAGGGGGCCAATACGTGAAATAGGCTCGTTTCCCTTTTTTCCCCTTGTCCCCCGCCTTCCTTTCTTTTCTCTGTCTTTTTTTCTTCCTTCCCGCCCCTTTTTTGACCTGGGGATCCCGCTGTGCATTTGCTTGTTATTTGTAAGCGCTGGCGACTAGGACTTTTACGAGGTCACCCTTCGTCTAGGCGTTCTCCTCTTTTTTCCGAGAGGCGGCCCTCTTTGGACCGTTCACAAGTTTTTCTGCTGGCTCGCTTGGGTAACAAGGACCATTGGCTTTCTGTGACTCCTATACTCTTTTGTTATCTCTTTCCTTCCCATACGCTTTTTTTTTTTAAACTTTTGGTCGGTACCCTCACACGGTTCGATTTTTAAAGGAAATTCGAGACCCCGTTCGTTCTATTAGGCCAGAACCTCCGATTCCTCCTTTTTGCTTCCTTTCCCCCTGCTCTTATCGGTCCTGTTGGAAGGGTCCCTCGAGCTCCAAATGGCTAACGCCTCTGGCAAGGAGGACTGGACCGGACGCCACCCCTTTTTTATTTAGGGTGGAAGATTGTCTTCGCCTCCCATCTTTCCGTAGTCCTCCGCCCCCCCATGGAAGGTAAGGCTTAAAAAGCGGCCAAACTGTACGTCGTGAAGTACTCCTTTAGTGTGTCCCTTTAGGGCTCATACGGCCTTTTTTCTAGCTTTCTTCCCCAGTACCCGCCTTTTTTACCCTATGGGATAGAGAAATAACGGGGAGGCGGGCTACGAAGATCCAGGCACTTAGATCCCCCCCCCTAGTACCAGGTTCGTGCCTTCCCCGTTTTCCTCAGTCTTCTTTCTGGTCCTGTATACCCCTGCCCCAAGCATCATTCTGGTCTGACCTTGGGAGAAGTTTCTTCGTAGCCTTTCCCTTTCCCAGCTTCGGAAACCCCTCCCCGGGGACTGAAATAGTGCAGCGGCACCGTTTACAAACCTACCTTTACTTCCCCCCCCCTTTTATAAGGTCTTGTGGAGAAGTTATTTGAATTGACAAAATTTTACATACTCCCACCAAAACCTGCCCATTCCTGATTTCATTTCATGCCCCTGAACATTCCCGGGTTCCCCCTCGCGCTTTTTAGCATGGTTAGAGCCACGTACTGGCTGATGCCCCCCACGTAGCCCTCCACTCTTACTCGACGTCTCCCTACTCTACAGTTTTTTGGTGAGCTTTCTCCCAGTATACCCAACTAGCATCGTCGCAGGCGTGGTACTCCGTTCTGCATTCTTTCCGTTCCCCACGTGTTCTTGATTGAAACAAAGAAAGACGTTGGACCTTTCGGGCTGGAAGGGTTAGGGGTAGACCTGGGTTTTGAAGTTGTTTCCAAGATGCAGGGCTCACCCGGGCTCCGGACATCGCACGTGAGGAGGGACAGTTCTTTGATTTTCCTCGTGCAGAGCTTTGCATTCTTCTGACTAATAGGTCCCTTGTGATAGGTTCGGCGAAACTTCTCTGGGGGTACGAGCCTTCGGAGGTTCCCCTGAGGCCCCTAGTCTTTCCACGCGGACCGGCACACGAATGATAGTTTTGTCCAGGTGGATGAAAATGAAAGCCCCGTTTCAGGCGGTAAGAAAGGTTTGTTTTGTTTTTTTCAAGATTTTCGACCATAGTCGGATCCTCGAACCCAATTGAGGACATCCCCTTTTCTTCCCTTGTATTGGAAGTTCTCTCTCACATCGTAGGTAAGGTTACGTACGTCAGAAATTTCTCTTTAGACTTTTATTCATCAGTTTCCTTTTCTCCTTCCTTTCCTTGACCCCCCCCTTTTTTACCCGTATGTCCCCCAACTGAAACTTCTGAATACCCCAGCCGTTGTACGTCAGAGGGGTAGGTCTTGACCGGATCACTCCTCGACGTCTCCCTTTGTCTGAGTTTTTCCTCCTAACCTTCCCCTCTGGGCTATCTGAATAGGGTTGCAGATTCAGCACGACATCATATGAATGGTCCCACAGGAAACTTCCTCCTTTTCGTCCCCCTTTTTCGTTTCCTCTTCTCCTCCCATGGTTTATGGGATGACGCCCGTTAATGATAACAGCATGATGGGTCTACAATTTTCACTTGGAACCGCTCCTTTCCCTTTTCATGGCTCTTTTTCCCCTTCCTATTATAGGTCTCTGGCACTCCTCCTTTGTGCATCATCTGCGCAGTCTTTGATGATCACTTCCTTTTCCACAAAAGATTCTTTCCTCCCTGTTTTGAACCTTCTTTCTCCTTTCCTTTCCGCTTCCCCGCTTGCGCCCTGGTGGTCGGCTAGACCGGGGCCGCCATTCGATTGACCCAATATACGTAATATAGCCCCGGCAACGGCGGCTTTCTTGTTTTCCTCTCCCCCGGACCGTGTCTTACCTTTTTTTTGAATAGCCTCACCGCTCGACAGAGAGTGGAATAGGCGAACGAAGTTTTACATTTTGGGACGGTTCGAATTTTGCGTGCACACGACAGCCCCCTTCCCCACCACGTTTTTCCCTCATTCTCGTTCCCCTTTTTCCCTCCTCCGCCCTGCCGGCACCAAGCCTTTTTCTTTCTTCCCTGCACTATGTAGGTAGTAGAACACAGTGATGTATCTCGGGTATTTTTTAAGAGTGGTCCGTACTCTTACTCCCCCTCTCTCCTTACCACTTCCCCCTGCTAACGTGGTGTGAAAGACACGCCATAGAGATGCAGCAAGCATGTGAGCATTTCGGTTCCCCCAGTGGGCCGTTCCCTTTCCCATTGGCCTTCCCCTTCTCCTCACTTTTTCTGATTGAACTCCCCGCCCACCCTTTGCGTGTACCAAAAGCCTGAGAATTTTCTTGACCAAAGTTCCCCCCCTTTTCTTGGTCTGCGTTCTCACTTCGACCCTTGGGACCACTGTTGAAAGGTTTCAAGGTGCACCCCCCATCCAGCGGGGGCGGCCCTCTGCTAGAGGTGCCTCTTTCCTCTTCCGGGCTTTTGATCCCTTTTTTTTCCAACAGTTTCCATCTCAGGAAGAAGTGAAGCAGGAGCGCGGACTTTGGAAAGGCAAGATTTTCCCAGTTTCCCGCCGATTGCTAGTACACCCCCTTCTCCCATCTTCCCCCTTTCAATCGGCTTAATCTTCGGTGCTTAGCGGCGGGGGATGCCCCATTTTCAGTTATCCCCCCTTTCCCTTCCGGTCCCTCTTTCTATTCGAGGTTCTTCCCGGCCCTGAAGTTTCTTTTCCGAATGGTCGAGTGGCGCCTGAGCGGCCGCGGTTGTGTTTATGATTCCCCCCCCTTTAAATTCTTGGTATGTTTTTTTCTCCGGCTCTTTCTTTTCTTCTGTTTATTTTATCTTATCCTTTTAATTCTTTTCCTTCTGTGGATAGCTAAAATACTAAGAGCAAAGTCTGTCCTCTCACCCCCCTCCCAACCTTTTTCCGTTTTTCAGGTGGTCTCCCCCAGGGCTAGGAACAATTCGCTCCGCCGGGCGCGAGAAAGTTAGCGTGTTGTAAACCTCCTTACCCCCCCCCTCCTCCTCCCTCCCCTTCTTCCCCGTTACCGTCTCCCCCTACAGGATCTGCCTACTGGCACAATCCTAGTTTTTCAGCCAGGTGATTCCCCTCCTTACAGTTCAGCCCCCGCTCAACTTCCCTCTACCCCTGTAAGATGTGAGAACCGCTACCGTACGTTCTTTCCATTGATGTTCTCTTTCCAGCCTTCCTTCCTTTTGTACTACTCTTTAACCTTTTCCCTTCCTTCTTCTATAGTGTGACGTGTAAAGAGATCACCGGAAGGATACGTTAGATATGTCCTGCTTTCTCCCCCCCCCTCTTTCTTGGTGAACGTGTAGACTTTTGACGTAAGTTTTACAGCTAGAGAGCCAAAAGTGGGGATTTTTGTCAATACATGTCCTCCGTTCTTGGGTACGCTTTTTTTCCACTAAACCTTTTGGAGAAGAGGTAAGGATATAGATGAGAATGTTTATCCCATAAAGAATAGTTTCACCCGTCCTCCTCATCCCTTTTCCTCCCTCCTCTTAGATAATGGGTCGTGCCCCCACCGTATCATTTCTTTGGAAAGAGCCCAGGTTTTTGACCGTCGACTCCCCTTCCCCCTGCCGCCCTTCTTTTCCCTCTTTTCGATCGTGTTTAGAACCTAAACCTTAAAGTAAAGTGATGGCTGCAAGCAGTGGAAAGTATTTTAGAGCCTTCGCAACTTTTTCGCCTTTTCTTTCGTTTTTTCATTTTTCCCTAGACGGCACAGTAACAAAGTTTGCCGTTCGCAGGGGTCAAGAGTAACCCCTGGTGAAGATTTTTTTTTCGGAACAAGGTCCT
>Ga0179593_1522336_pt1 | contig 13499 bp, 18 predicted proteins | sample CZODoug2_1_08_16_FD_185931 | JGI IMG/M metagenome (GOLD analysis project Ga0179593, IMG submission 185931) | Vadose zone soil fungal communities from Angelo Coast Range Reserve, California, USA - CZODoug2_1_08_16fungal (PacBio error correction) | ecosystem: Environmental > Terrestrial > Soil >... | reverse complement strand
TTGCCAAACGGGGTCTCTACCTCCACGTCGTACTCTCCCTCCATACTTTTCCCCTCGCCCCCTCCAGTTCCTCTACCTTTTTTTCCACTAGGTAGCCGTCTAGACTGCCTGACCGCGGCCCCCCGGGCTGCAATTACGTAAAGCATTCCCCCCTCCTTCGAGAAAAGGCAGTTATGCCTGCCTTTGCGTCCCCCTCATCTCCCCCACCCGCCCCAGTTCTTATCTTTCTTGTCCTCCGTGTGGCTCTTCGTTTTTTTCCTTCGAGACATCTTGCGAAGACGGGCCTGATTTTTTCGATTTGGCCGTCTTGCAGAAACGTTGCGGCCTCCCCTTTCTCCTTTGTTGTCTTCACCTTGAGTCTTGAGTCCGCGGTTGGTATGTGGCTGGGACGCGGGTTCCCCGGCCCTTTGTTTACGTTCGTCCTTTTCCTGTTTTTTTCTTCTCCGATTGCCCCCCCCTTCTTAGGATGTGCTGTCCACCCCCTCGGGGCGTTGATGAGCGAGGCATTCCCGTTAGAGTGTTAATTCCCTCAGGGCCCCCCTCCGTTGGGGCGTGTCCTCTCTTTGTTGTTCCGGAAATTTCTTTTTAAGTCCTTTACCAGGCCCACGGTTTTACCGTCGCAATTTGGTCTATCCCTCCGAACTGGTTGTAAGCGCCTCGCTTGTTCCCTTCCCGACCCGCACCCCTGCGTTGAAGTTTTTTTCTTTCCGGCTTCAAAACGTGCGTTGCTTGAATGGAATTGCTTTTTTTTTCATGACGGTTTGGTCTATTTACGCGTTCCAGCTGATTTCGGCGGTTCTCCATTCTTTTCCTTTCCGTTACGTACACTGACCTTACCCACGGACCCTTGGGAAGATTCTTTTCCTGGTCTTTGCAAGGCGGCCCCCGTCCTCATGTGAAACTCCGGTATTTTTCTTCCTTCCAACACATCCGTTCGGTCGGGGCAGGAGGTTTCGGCTTTGCGTGCCTGGGGAAGCCACCCCTCTTTTTTTTGGGGCATTTAGCTTTGCGCTTCTCGAGATTCCTTTCCCCCCCTTAGGCTTTTTTATTCGCTGGGCTTGTTTTGCCAGGGCAAAACCACCGTTCACGCAATTCGTTCCCTTGACCGCTCCGGTTCTCTCATCTGGGTGATGGCCCCTTTCCCCGCGAGTTCCACCGTGGTGCTCCTGCTGGGGCAGACTTCGTGTTCTTCGGCCGGTACTGTCTTCCCGTGCGGCACGGAATGACCCCCGTACGGGCGATGATGACTGATCTTTCACGGGCGAGTTCCTCGTCCTGCCCGACATCGTTTTCTCCTATTCTCGTTTTTTATTCTCTTCTCCTTTTTCCTTTGTTTCTTTTTATGTCTTCTTTTCCCCCCCCGAGTCGGCGGCCGCCCGGGTCCGTTTCCCAGCTAATTGGCCTCCTCCGAATTGGAAAATATTTTTGGCTTCCCATCACGGTTTTCACTCCACTCAAGTTTTTTTTTTCTTCCCTACTCACCCGAGACGTTGCGCCGACACCCCCGTGTACTCAGTCCCCCTTGCCACTTGTCAAACGACTGGATTGTTCTTTTCTTTTTTTTCGCCCTCTCATAAAACAATAATTCTCTTCCCCATGGGCCCTCTGGGTTCTTTTTTTCTCCCCCCACTCGAGCAATGTGTTTACGAGGTTTAATTTGCGACTTAGGCCCATTTTCTCCCGTCTTCCCTCCCCCCGCCGTGCCTGTTTTGGGTTCTTCCTGGTCAGCTCCTTTCGCCAACATTCTCCTCTTTTGGGTGCCGGTTTCGTCTTTTGCACGCCATCCCGTCGTGGTGAAGCTTTTTGACTGTTTCCCATGCCCATGCGTGTCCGGAAAGGTTCCGCTCGTCGTTTAGAGCGTCTTCTCTTTCCCCTCTCCAAAACCCACCATGTTGTGTTCAGGGTGGCGCCACTGCACCAAGCATCGCTTTCAGGCGTCGAGGCCCTTTCTGTGCCCTCCTCCAGGTCCCGGCCGCAATTTTTGCCCATCGCTTCTTTTTACTCGACCCTGCGTTGGTTCTCGGTTAATCCCCTCGTTGTTTTTAGTCTACCTGGCTTCTGATTGTCACCTCATGTGCCGACGTCAGTGTCTTTCCCCCTGGGCTGGGGGTTTTTTTTTTGGAGGATCCCCCAAAGTACAGACTAAGGTTAGTTCGTCACAGTGTTTCTGACTGGCCCGTCGTGGGTACTGTTGTTTCTGGGTCATATTCCCTATTTTAATACTCTTGTTGTTGCCTTTCGAGTTGACTTGTGGACATGTAAGAGAAGCCCTCAAGTCGGCACTTTTGCCCCCGAACTGTCTGACTTTGGGTGCTGGGGGGTTTTTGCCCAGGTTCACCCAAGGATTCTGAGGTTTCCTGGGTGGTTGGTATTCATTTCCTTCCTGCGTGACTCCCTCCGTTTCACCAGAGGGGAGCCACCCCGTGGGGTCCCCCTTTGCTGTGTCCTCTTAGTACCTTCCCCTCCTTTCGTAAATGGTTTTTTGCCCGCAGACAGCCCCCTTCCCTCAGCTCCTTTTTTCTGGTGCCGGCTGTGGGCAGCTGGCTTTACGCAGGAATGCCCGGTGGTGGTTGTTTCCGGACCCTTCCTCTGATTGCATTATCACCTGGTCGTTTTGGGTGCGGTTTTGTAACCCGTCACCAACTGTCCCACGCTTTTGGGTTCCGCGGTGTCTGGCGCCAACACGAACCTTTGTCCACACGATGGAACTTTAGCCGGTTTTTCCCTTTTTCGTTGAACCCCCTCCCTTCCCCCCCACCTCCCCCCCTCTCTTGGGATTGGTGATCCTGGTTGGTCTTTTTCCCGGCCTCGTTGAACCCCATTAAACTTCCACCCTGGTTCTGGGTGGGTCAATGTCCACTTCCTGAGGGCGCCCCCTTCTTTTTATATACTCCTCTTCTGCCCGGTCAGCGCGTTCTTGACACCTGGTTTCCATCCCCGACGTGTTTGTTTGGCGGACGGTGTGTTTTCAGGGCACCCGAACCAACCTTGTCTCTGTTTGAGTATTAATCTTTGAGATTGGAGGGTCTCCCCCTTTTACGTTTTTAGATTTTTTTTCCTTTACAGGGGTGCATGCTTCCTTTTTTTACCTTTTGTTAGGTCCTCCCTTTTTTTTCCCCCAACTGGCGTTCGCGACCTGCCTGGAACCTCCTCTTATACTGACCTCTGCACCCATTGCCTGTGAGGTTATATTTTTGAGTTCCAAAGGCGCGAGGTAGTTTTGGTATTTCCCGTACGTCCCCCTTCTCCCGTTCTCGTTCTGTGCAATCATCGCGGCTGTGTTCATCGGTTGGGGTCGCAGTCCCCTGGGCCGGAATCAACCATGCGAATTTTGCCCCCCCCTCTTCTTCAGGGTGCAATTACGTTTTGGTCGTTTGGGACCACCCGCTGAAGGAAACGTTTTTTATTCTTTGTGGTTTGCATGGTTTCGCTGCTTTTTGGCCTTCTTTTTCACCCCAATGGGGTCCCAATTGCCAAGCTGCCAGGCCCTCCTTTACAAAGTCATCTGTCCCCGTTCTCAGATTTCCTGGCCGTTGCGATTTTTTTTGCTCATTTGACCCCCCCGTAGTCACGGCGGAGGAAACCTCTTAGTGATGTTACATCCCCACGACATTCTCCAGTGGATGTCTTCAGTTGTCCTCCCCCTGGCTCCTCTTAAGAACGTCCTCCTTGGACCCCCATTATCTGCGTTGGGTTCTTGGTAGTAGCCGGTGGAGCTCTTTCCGATTGTCAGGCGCCGAGCTTCTCGGTTAATCGATCACGGTTGTTTCCTCACTTCCATCAATTCTTTCCTTGCAGGTCTCCGCCCTTGCCGAGTTTAGCGGCTCAAAGGTAGAATTTTTCTTGGCGTTGAGGGTCTGCGCTGGGGTTGCTTCTTTTTCACACCATCATTTTCTTTTTTCAGCACGTCGTTTCTTGAAGATTCTTTCCCCCACCTGCCCTGGATCCTGCCTGTGTCCGTTTCAGTCCCCTCCTAGATTGTTAAAAAATTTCCGTCCCCTTAGCCAGCTTGATGACCCTGAAGGGTTCCCACAAGGTTCGGCCCGCGGCCTTTTTTGCTTTTTCGCACAAGTCGCGATTTTCCCCTACATTCCGGGACCCTTGTGGTTTTAGTTCAGGATTCCGTTTACGCCTGACAGCCGCCTTTTTCCCGTCGGACGGTCGTGCCAAGCCACATTTCGGAAAACTACCTCCACTGACCGATGTGGTGATGGTGACGTGCTGTTCTTTTTTCATTCTTCTTTCTCTTGCCTTTTTTCGTGTGTCGTTGTGTTTCCCCTTCCGGGGGCGCGGGATTGTTACGAGCACTGATTCGTGTAAGGGAATCTTCCCGTTAGCCGTGTATTTTTTTTTTTTTTTTCTGTTTCTCTGTCGATTTTGTGGATCCCCCCCCTTTTTTGCAGCTCAACTGCCTGCCGGGGCCCTTTTGATGAACAGGTGATGGTTTCATGGCGGGTCTCTCTACACTTGCAGTCTAGACAAGCGGCTTCTTTGAAGTTTTGCTGTTTCCATTTAGGGTTATTTTGGGAGGGGTTTGAAGGATGGTATGGCTTCTGAGGTACGACTTAATGTGTTGCGACCGTCTTCTTTTCCTCCTCCTTCCGTGTTTGTTTTGTTGCCTTATATGCCCCCGGTCGTCACCATCGTCGTCTCGCCTTCACTATATTTCCCCCTTTTTTTCCCTGACCCTCCGCCCAAAACTTTACACCCTAGGTAGCCGTTTTCCATGTGATTCCCTCTCGGCCCTCTCACTTTCCTTTTCTCAGCCACGGCTCTCCGCGAGGACCGCTTGAAAGCTTCCGCGTGGTTGGAGTTTATCCTCACTCTTCACGGCGGAGGAACGGGTAGCGGCCATTGTCCTGATTGTGCTCTACGGCTTACCATCTCTCCCGGACAATTTTCCCTCCTGGAAATTCCGAGGAGTAGGGGATGAAACGAAACCAGGACTTCCCCCTCTTCCCTTCGTTGTCTGGACTGGTGATCGAGCGAGGTCACGCCGGCCCGGACCCCCGTTTTCCGCGCGGCCTTTTTTCAGTTTTCTCCCCCTGCATTTCCCCTTCCTGAAGGATGGCTGGAACACTGATGCCGGACTTTGCCGGCGTTTTTGTTGGGCGCAGCCGCGGTGGCCACTTCTGTTTCTTGTCCTTTTCCCTACTTTTTTTTTCCCTTCCCCTTTCGTTCTCAGGGTACCCCCGAATTTCTGGTTCCCCGGTCACCTCCGGGTTAGGAACGACCTTGCCCTGTCGTAGTCTCCATTGATTTTCTTTTCGCTTTTGGACTCTACTTGGCCGATTGTATTGTAAGGTTCCCCCTTCGGAGTCCTGGCCCCCTCCGGCAAATGTCGAGGGTTCTACCGAGGGTCCCCCCTGCTGCCGTGCTCGGCAGACGATTGTGGTGCCGAAATCGTCCCTGTGATTCGATTTACGATTTTCCCGGGGATTTTTGTCCTAAATTATACGGCCCGTTTCAACCCTTTCTTTTCGCCTTGGGGTCAGCCGTGCTCGGAGTCCCTTTTTCGCAGCTTGCGTCAGCCGCCAGTCTGGGCTTACATTGCTCACCCCCCTTCCCGACCGCGTTTTGGCGGGGGCGCGGGCGTGAAGCTTTTTCGCGATTCTGTCTAGGGACTTAAGTTTCTTTCATTTCCACTGGTCGTTTCCCCTTTTTTTCTGCGCTTGGGGCTTTTTGTAGGTCCCGGTTTTTTCCCCCCCCCCTTCCCCCCCTTCGAAGACACGTGTGGGAACGGGAAGAAGAAGGTCGCCTCCCAGCGTTGTGATGCCCCGGACCACTTCTCTGTGCACTGGTTCTTGATTCTTTGCCTTCCTTCCGGGTCTTACAGGCGCCGAACCACTCTTGAACACGGGACGCTGATGTATGGCCGGATTTGAATTTACCGAGGTCCTGCCCTGGACGCCTCCTCGCATCTTTCCGAACTCACGATCATCTTGCGGGTGCGTGCTGGTAAGTCTTCCTTTGTCAGGTCCCACGACCGCCCGGGTCCCGTTTCCGCGAGTATGGGCAGCCTGATTTCGGGGTCCCTTTTTTGCTTGTCCCCGGGGTAAAGCCCATAAAAGGTCTGCCCCCCCATCCTCCCCGAGACGTTTTTCGTGGGGGGTGCCGTCTGCCAAACACCCCCGTTCCCCCGTTTCCGTTTCCCTTTTCCATGCCCCCTCTCATGGAGGCATTTCTTCCGCGCACAAATATTGATCTGCCGGCGGTCCCTTTTTAATCCACCTAGGACGTTTTTCTCGTTTTTTCGAGGGTTTTTGAAATGCGGCATACACCCCTTCTTTTTTCCCGGTCGTGCCTCCCGTTTCATGTTGTTTTTTATTTTGGGTTTTGGGGGGGGGTTTGGGTGGTGGTAATGAGGACAACCGGTCTTTGCTTCTTGTGCGTTCACGCTGTGTTTGTCGCGGCCTGATACCTTTTTTCCCCCCGTTTGCGTGGTTGGGTTTGTGCCCTCAAATCCCCTCCTTTGGGTTTTTTTTTTTGTTCTCGCGCAGATAGCCTCGGCGTAGTTTCGACAACCCCCTGGGATGTTCTTGTTTTGTTTTGGCTGTCTCCCAGCCAGGGTGGTGCGGACTGTTTTGGGTGGTTTTTTTTTTCATTCGGCCCCGCCCTTTTTTGCTCCTTGCGGCAGCTGCATTAGTGGAAAACGTTCGCAGGTTCACAATCCTGCCGGTTCCTTCGTCTCTTAGGTCTCCTCTCCCCGTTGCAAGTAATGGACGGTGATCTCTTGCTTTACCCCCCCTGGAATGGCATGGCATTTGTGTTTGTACGGGTTAAACCCCCACTCACACCCTCGAAGATCTTAGACGTGTTCCCCGGGACTTTTAGAGGGGTGTTGCGTCCTCCCCTCTATATCCCCCCCCCCTCCTCGTTTTTTTTTGAACCTTCTCTTCACGAGAGCAATAGTTCCGTGTCCCCGTAAAGAACTGATGGTTTCTTTGTTTTTTGTGGTCGCCCCCCCCCTTGGGGCACCCCCCCCCACTTTGTTGCGGGCGGCCGGGTTTTAATTTTCCCCCTCTCTCAGGTGGAACTTCTTGAGGTAGGCTTTGCGAGTGCGCCCTGCTTCTTTGGTTGTCCCTCCTGCTGTTCCCCCCTGTTTTCTTTTCCCCTTGGTCGGGGCCCTGGGCCTTTTGCCAAGTTGCCAGCGTGCCGCGCTGGCGCCGCCTTTCTTTGCCAGGGAGCCTTCCAGGTGTGGTGTTCTCTGTAAAAACCTTGCGAGGCGAGTTTGATTGCGGCTAGGCCGTTTAACCTGGCTCTTGGCTGGGACATTGGGTTCCCCTTTTTTCCCACCTGCACCCATTGCTGGATTGTTGATGAATCCGCCAGGTCCTTCCAAATCGGGGCCCTTCCCCCTCTTCCCAACCTCGGGTTTTCTGACGTGTTTCTTGCGAACCCTCAACCTGTTTTTTTTGGAGACGGGATTGTTTGCGAAGGATATTGAGTCAGACCTTCGTTGCGCCGTTGACCCTTTCCCTCCATCAACATCTGTATTGGATTTTTTCCATGACCCCCCCCCCGCGGATGCCTCAAATCTTTTTTTTTATGCTTCCGTTGACGATGGGGCACGGCTCCCTTGGTTTTCGTTCCCCCCTGTGGCCCCCCCGATGTGAACGGTTGTCTGGAGTGTTGCAGGCTGGTTTGCCCCCCCCCGTCTTGGTTTCTGTATGTCCTGTTTTCCCCTTTTTCTACCGGGATGTTTTCAGCGTCCGCTTTTTCTGGTTTCTGGTCGGTTGACTCTGACCCCGTTGCGGCAGCCTTTTTTCGGAAGGTTCCCCCTCGACCGTTGAACTACCCTTAAGTACCGTTCCTTCCCGCACCACCCTCTTTCGTTCTTGTGCGGCTTTTTCCTGGAGGTCGTTCGGGGCGGATCTCGCGTTTCGTCCGACCTTTTTTCTTGTTCATGTGGCTTAACATGGGCTTTGACGCCCGCAAATTCGCTGCCCCATCTCATCAGTTGCCACTTCTTCCGCAGGGCTGGTTTCCTCACCTTTGGAAACCGTTGGTTGGCGACCAGGTCTTGTTCGTGGTGGACTGTTTTTTTTTCCGTTTTGTTTTTTTTGGGCGGTTTCCCACCCCTTGGCCGCCCAGTCTCACCCAGGCCCGCCAGTGCCCCTTCAGTGAACTCCCCCCCCCCCCACCTTTCCCGCTGGCGAAGAGTACTGCCGCTTCTCTGTCTTTCCCGGCGGAAGCGTTCCCGCCTGGCCTGAGCGGGAGATTTGTTTTGGGTTCCTTCATCTTTTTTCAGCTTTGTTTCCCTGGCGGGTTGCGCTAGCTGCGAGGGACGACCTTGGTGGTAGATTTTTTCTGCTGGCCCCCCAGGGTCGGTTTGTTGGCCCTTGCCGGACCTTTTAAGGAAGGGCGTTCTCGATTTTCGCCCGGACACATTTTCCGTTTTTCGTAATCGATACAGGGGCTTACTGTCCTTCGCCAAATTCCAGAGTGCAAGGTTACTGGTTTTTTCCCTCGTGGGCGAAGTGGTCAAGCGGCGTTTTCCGTTGGTCGTTCCCTTCGGTGGGGTGCGCTTACAAGCCATCAGGGTGGGACTTTTTCCGGAGAACTGCGGACCACGAATTCGCCCCCCGGAACACATTTGGGTGGCTTTGGTTGTCCCGCGCCCCCATCATGACATAAGGTCCAGCACGTATGAGCCAAGGCGTATGTCACCGTTCATCCCTTTCCAACCCGGGGCCCCCGCTTCCTCTTCGAAGGGCGTGCCAGCCCCATCCTTCCCTGGCCCTTGTTCCATTTTTTGTGCAGAGCCCCTTTCCTTTGGAAACCTGCCGAGGTCGCTTTCCACGGTTGCTTGGCCCTTTTTTCCCCACTTAGTTTTTTCGAACTCAAGCCTCAAGCTCACGGGGAAAGTCGCAGTTTTCTGTTCCTGGCCGCCCGGTCTTCGTTTCGTTATTCAGCGCGGGATCAGCGTCTTTCCCGTTGGGACCCAATGGCTCTTCAACCCGTGCCTTTTTGTTGATTCTTTTGAGTTTCTTCCCGGGCGGGCTCTCCACTGCCTGCTCTGACTGGTGTCCTGCGAGTTAATTTTTTGCGCGGGCTACATTAAGGCATCTCACGAGTTGATTTCAAGGTCTCGTTGGTCTTTTTTTTCTCGTTTGTCTGTGTGAATTTATTCTTTGGTTTTGTAGGGTTTTTTCTTGATTGGCGAGAGTTTCAGACGTTATTTGGACGGGCCGTTGATATTTACTTCCCCCTTTGTTGTTGTTTGTTTTCGATGGCTTGGACAACGGTCGTCATACCCCTTTCCAGATCTTGCTCTTTCCGACATCCCTTACAATTCCTCCCCTTTTACTCCCCATCTTGTTCTTTGTTGTCTAGATTGCCTTTTTGTTTCTGGGGCAGCCCTTCGGTTCAGCCCAGGTCCCGTTTCCTTCGCAGCAGGCATTTGGCTTTTTTTGTCACTCATCTCACTAACCACCCGGCCACGGGTTCTGCCGGGGCCCACCTCAATCAGTTCTGTTCACGTCCCCTCCCCTTGCCTGGAAATTGCCCCCGGATTACCTCGGCCTCGGGCCGACTACCGAACCGGGACACTCCTCCCTCTGAGGGAGGCTTTTTTTTTTAGTTCGTTTTCTTTCGGTCCCGTCGTTTCCCTTACCTGTTTGACGCTGCTCTCTTCTCTGGCTCTCGTTTCCCACCCAAACGGTCGGACATTTTCTGTTGCAAATTGTTGGCATTGCTTCGGTCCCGCGTGGGCCGTCGGTGTTCCTCCTTTTCAGGCTCGCCGTGGTCAGACTCTTTTGTTTGATAAGCTCATCTAGGCGGAGATTTTACTTTCCGGCGTACCGTCAATATTTGTTCCTTCCGTTTCGCACGTCTACTCTGACCATGGGGCTGTAAGCGCCCCCATATGAGCTGGGACCCGGCCCCTGAGGTCTCCCGGTGCCCGCTCGTCAACTTGATTTGCTGCTGCCCGGACTCATTGGTCTGCTCTGTCCTGGTTCGTGTCTCCCTGCCCTAAGAGACTTTCAGGACATTCTTTACGCACCCTTTCTACGTTCCGGCCCCTCCTTTGGGCCATCGGCTGTTTTTCCGGGGTTCCTTCACTATCCGCCCAGTTTGTCCCGCCAAGGGTTCCCTGCTTCCTCTGTGATTAACCCAAGATTTTTACGCCGTTTCAGGCGGGTAATTGGGGTCCTGCGACACAGTTACAGTTAGGCGCAGTCAGCTCTTCGCTTTTTGGTTCGAGCTTTTTCTTTTTCCCCACTGGCGGGGCCTGGGCTGGATTGGTGTGGTTTTCCCCATGGCCCCCCGTCAATCCCCACGCCATTGAACGCGCCCTGGCCCTGGCCTGGACCCCGTCTCCCCTCTGAGGCCCGTGGATCTTCAAGTTTCCTTCCCCTCGTCTTCCACAAGTTGATTTGAGGTTTCAGCCATGCCCACGCCCCTTTCCCAGTATTCTCCCTCTGAATCACGGCGGGCCTGGTTCTGCTTGATTCCGCTCGATCCAATTTTCACGATTTATTTTGCGTGCAGCATGTGTCAGTCCGGCCGGTTCTCGCGCCGCTGGGTGCAGGCTCCGCCCGCCTTTAAGGTTCCGCAGCTGGAGCCCCCTTTTTACGTCGTGCTTTACAGGCGAAAGAATCGCCGATTGACTATGATTTCAGGTTTCCTTTTTGCCACCGTTCCTTCGGTCTTTTGACCAAATTTTTCCAACGAACGCTGGCCGGGTTTCGCATTCAAACATATTTGAGCTCCCCGAATGGAAGTCGTTTTTTTTTTCAGGGTGTGGTTTCGAGTGTTTAGAATTCCCCCCTTCGAACCAGGAGGTCCCCAGTCCGCTGCATTTGAGTTCCGTTTTTCCTCCTTTACCACAGTGCTCTACGCTGTTTGGTCCCCTTAATATAGGCGGGTGCATGTTTTTGGCCTTTTCCACCATCTTTTCCCGTGAGGGGTCTCTCAATGGAGAGAGGTAGTTCTCCAGCCAACCCCCCCACCTTGCCGTCATTCGGGAAACTTTGATGTCCAGCGGCCCAGCGTTTGATACTCGGTTGTCTGGCTCCCCTCCAAATTCCCCCCTGATCCCTCTTAGTTGACATTTCCGCAGGGCCCCAAAGTCGTTTCTCGCCTTATCCGCGACCTCGGTTTTTTTCCCCGGAGCGATTGCTCTTTGCACCCCAGTGAAGAGTTGTTGCCCCGTTGGTTCCGAACCCCAAAGCCCCCCCCCGCAAGCCGGTGCATTTTCAAGTGGCCCGGGGGCCTAGGTGGCCGTCTATTTTTTTCCTCATCGTGTGAATCGTTTTGGGGATATTCGTAGTCCCATAGTATTAAGGACCATGTCACGCCCTGATGCCGGTGGGATTGTTGTACGCAAATTTGGTAGCTGCTTTTTGCTTTTTTTTTGGTGTTTTCTTTTGTTTCCACCCTCTCTCCCCCGCGGCCTCTTTCGAGCCGTGTCTGCAACACCATTGAGCCCCTGGCGCACCCCTCAGATGTTTGTTTTTTGTGTCCACCTTTTGGTCGACATCGTTCTTATATTTCGCTGCGCGGGAACTTTCTTCTGGCAAATCCTCCCGCCCTTTCCCTCTGTTTCCCGCGGCTGGAGAATGCCGGGCTCATTCCGCCCTCCACGGTGTTTGGGTTTTTTTCTACCTCGGCGTTGGCGCGTGTTCGCTAACGACCCGGTCTTTTGTGCTGGGGTTTCGTATTTTCCCACCCCAACCTTTGCCACACGCTGTTGTGATCGGCCGGTCCCCCCATCTAGTGGCCCCCCCCCGATCCTTTTTTCTTGTGGACCCCGGTCCCAACCCCACCGCTCACGTTGCGGGGGGGCGCGTCGACTTGTGTCCTCCCTTCGCCGTGGTCTCCAAACCCCTCTCGAACTCCCCTTTCTTTGTTGAATATCCCCTTCTGCTTTGGCACTCGCTCAAATATTTCCGGACTTCCCGGTTTGGCTTTTCGTTCCATAGCCAATTCCCGTTATTACGGGTGTTGCCTTCCGGAAATCCGCCTTTGTAGTTATTTATGTCATCCGCCCCTTTTGCTCGAGTTCCTCCGGTGATTTTCCGGTTTCGGCTTTGAACGCGGTCCGACGCTTGGAGGAGGCCTCCTAAGCCCTTCCCTACCCCCGGACAGTCTTGTTCTTCCCACAAAGGAGTAATCTTGAGTATTCCCGCAGGTCCTTCAAGGCCGGTCGTTTGTGTATTGCCTGATATCGCCCTTGATCACCTTAATCGCAGTTCGTTTCAATTGGTCCGCCGTCAATTCCATGTTTAGCGTTTCCCGCTATTCCTTTGCCCTCTCCTTTCCCCCCCCGTTTCCCCTAGAAGGTGCTTTCTTGGCCTCACCCTCAAGTGCCTCCTGTCGTTCTTGGCCTGCGTGTTTCTTCCGGCTCTTGGCTTCTCACCATTGCCCTCGCCCCCCGGCCGCCAGCCATTTGCGCCCAATAAACACGGCCCCCCTCCCCGGGGAAGAGTTGATTCTTGATATATGGCTCTTCCGCACATTTCGCCTGAGGGCTCGGGAGCTTGATGTTAATCTACAAGCTTCTCCACAGTGCACTGGTGGAAGGGTGGTCCCGTTTTTGCCTTTTCTTATGATTCACCCGGAATATTCCGTCTGTGGACCCCCCCGTCCTCTTTCAACCTCGTTTCCGGTTTCCTTAGCTTTTCCCTCCCCTCTTTTTTCCCCAGAAATCCCCCTCTTTGCGCATCGTATTTTTCATTTGTCCAGCAGCAATTTTCCCTTTTGCAGGGCGCAACCAGGTTTTCCGTGTCTGCGAAACGTCCTCCTGCCAGTTGTTGAAGTTTTTGTGTGGCCTCGCGGTTTTGTTTGGCCTTCAAGCAAAAGTCTTTTTTTGTAGCCGTTGTTTCGGGACGCCCATTTGCCCTGTAAGAACCTTTGGCGGTTCGCTCTTTTGATCATTTGATCCCTTTTGAGTACCTCACCCTTAGTATCTGCCTTGCGGATGTCCATTTCCTTTTTCTCCCTACCCCCTTTCCGCTTGCTCCGATCCAACGGGGGCTCTCCTTTTTTTTTCCTGGCACCAATCCCGGAACCTTTGGGTGGTTCACGACTCTCTCGGGCTTTTCCTGTCTTTTGACAAGCCGGGCCCTCGAGTCCTTCACCTTCTTTGTAGGCGGTCGTTGTCTACTTTTTTTCCACTTCCAGACTTTCCCCCCGGTCTCAATGGTATCGGTTCTGGCGTCCCGCCTTGGGTTTTTTTCCTCGAGGGCCTCGGCCTCTTTTCCATTTTGTCAATTTTTCGGACAGTATGATCCTCCCTTCATTTGACAATTGCTCTTCCCCGGTTCGCGATTCTTTGATGAGTTTGATGTTCCGCCCGTTTTTTGCAGGTTTTCCCCTTGAGCTTTCACAGGGCCCCGGGTGCTGTTGCGTTAGTTCATTCGCTTGCTCGTAATTACGTTTGCCCCCCCCCTAGACAGAGGTTCTTCCTAGCCTCTCAAAAGGTATGGTAGTTTCGGTTCTTTAATGGAGTGTTGTTCTTGTGGACCTTCTTTACGCCGTTAGGTTTTGCACGT
>Ga0179593_1493025_pt1 | contig 13499 bp, 12 predicted proteins | sample CZODoug2_1_08_16_FD_185931 | JGI IMG/M metagenome (GOLD analysis project Ga0179593, IMG submission 185931) | Vadose zone soil fungal communities from Angelo Coast Range Reserve, California, USA - CZODoug2_1_08_16fungal (PacBio error correction) | ecosystem: Environmental > Terrestrial > Soil >... | reverse complement strand
CTTTTTCAATTTTTTTCTTCCTTTCTGTGAAAAATCGTTATAGTTCGTCTTCTCCTCCAAGCCGTACTCCGCTGGTTTTCCCCCCCCGTGCATATGTGTCGTGCTCGGCCTTTCTTGCCCTTTCAGCGAGCGCCTCTTTCCGACTCTTCATCTGAGTTGTTTGGGCAAGAGGACGACGTTTCGTCACGTTTTTTTTCCCCCCCCCTACAACCTCTGTCTGACCTGTTTAGGTTTCCTATTTTTCGCGTCCCACAACCCCAACATTACTCCCTCCCCTAACGAAATTTTCAGGAATAATGGTCGCACCCCCGTCTCTTCCGTTGTGTCGGGAAGACATTCTCCGTGCCCACTGCCCTCCCTTTGTTCCTTCTACTTTTTACCCTTGGGGAGTGAAAAAAGCAGTAGACTTAGATATCTCGCGAAGTTGGATGATCTTCGGTGAATTGAAACGGACCTTCCATTGTTGTTCTTCCGGTCCCCTTCCAGGAGAAGACAGAATTACGTCAGGCATTCTTCCCCGCTGACAGCGTTGGAATGTCTCCTTCCCTATAGTATCGTACCGGAAGGCCCGGGCTTGTTCTTTTCCCCTTTTTTTATTTAGTAGTTACAGTAATCCCTTTGACTCTTCTCCACACCTCGCACTGTTCAGTTCTCGAAGACCCCGAGTTCAAACCCTTTAGTCAATTCAGCCCTTTTTCTTCTTATTTCTTCTCTTCACGCGTCGTATCGAACTCCCCAGACGATTTCTCTTGAGCATGAATACTTGACGCGGAGAATCTGGGGGCGGGTTTCCCCCTTCATGTCATGCGGAATCCGTTTTTTTTGCCATGCTACTCTGTGCGAGCGCTTCGCTTTTCTTCATCCGGACCGGACACGGGACGCGGGTGGTACCCTTGCAAATCTCGAACGAGCGCCCGTCCCCTTCTCTCCGTCGTCGCCGTTTTGCCTTTCGGTTTCTGTCGATCTCTTTCTCCTACCCTTCTCCCCTGTAGTGGGTGTCTCCACACATTCTCTCTACGGAGCGTGTAGACGCGACATCTTTTCGTGAGGGGGGGGGTGGGTGGCGAAAACCTTGTCTTCCTTCGTTGTGATGATCCCCTTCCCCCGTTTTTTCCCGTTCCCCTGCCCTTCTGCTTCCGCTTTTTGTCTTCCTTTTCACTATGAAGGGAGCTCCTCGCTTTCCCCAGCAAGGTTTTCCGAACCTAGAATGTTAGGCGACCAAGTTTTCGCTCCACCTACGGACTTTCTACCCTTTTTGGCCCCATTCCTAGAGTTTATTCCTTACCTACCGCTAGAAGCCAACCGCGCCCTGTACTCCCTCCTCAGGCCGATCAACCCTTGATACACGCGCAGGCAGACAGACTCGTCCTCTACGTGACAAAGCGGGTCCAAACTCTCTCGTTCATCTATTTTCCCGCTCTCTACGGTCGTCTTGCGCAACTTTTTTTATCTTTCTCTTTTCGGCGCCGTTCGTTTTATCGATCCTAGGCGGACTTTTTTGCTTCATTAGATCTCCCTCGTTGGATCTGGTGTAAACGTCGGTGGGTTGAGTTTGTTGCTGACATCGACGAAACTTTCCCTTGTAATGTTCGCGTACTTTCCTCTTCCCGATGGCGGGCAGACTCGTTTTAGCACAACTGCTCCTTAGACCTGCTCGTTCGAAGCGATCCTTTTCATGAATGCTCGGCATTGGCTTTCTCTTCCCGTAGGGTAGGGGCTCCGAGTCGGGGTTTCTTCGTTTGTGGAGATCTTGGTTTTCTCACGCGCCTACCTGGGCGAGCCCTTTTCCTTCCTGGTCACTTCCGGGTATTCCAGTACTCCCTTTTTTCATTACTCCTCCCCTTATTTTGCTTGCTCCTCCTGTTGACTGAAGAATTCCCCTACGTCGTGATGATGAATCCACCATCTTCCACTGTCTACATGGGCCGGAACTTCCCCCTCACTCGCGCGTGAAGGCACCCCCCCCCTGCGGGGCTTGCCGTCCTTCATCGGCGCGCCCACTTATACGCCATGCCGGGCGTTCCTTATCTCCAATCTCGCCACTTTTCTTCGCTTCTACCCTCTCCGGTTCTTGCCTTGCTCCAAAAATATGTCACCCCTGCTGGGTCCTATGAGCTCCCTTTCCGCTGGCGCTTCTTTCTCTCTTCTACGTACAGTAACGGTTCCCCCCCCTTTTTTTTTCCCGGTCCACCCTCTCCTAGCTCCCCGAATTCGCCCGCGTCGCCGTTCCTCTCTCATCCGGCGCCCTTCCGAAATCTCCCCCTCGCTTTTCCCCCTCTCAGAGCCCGAGTAGCTTTTGCCTCTGGTCCTTTTCCTGATTTACCGCTCTTTCCCTAAGATTTTCCGTTTTTCTTCGGTACCCGATTTACGCCGTTGACGGACGATGTATAGTCATTTGGACTGTTTCGACAGCTTGGCTCTCTTCTCTTTCTCTCGCTCCGGAATGAGGTTCCTTCCCTTGCTGAACCAATCTGATGTCCGCTTTTATTTTCTACACACCCTGTTTTGAGTGAGTCATTATAGTAGTCAGTTCTCAATTCGATGCTCTATTTTTGGTGTCTTTTGCTTCTCTTTGAGTCGATTTGACCCCGTTGTTTCCTGTGTCGCGGCGGCGACTTTCGGTTTTCTCCCCTCGCACAAAAGCTAGGACCACTCCGACCCTGACCGAGCCCCTATATCGATCCGGGTTTTTCTCCCTCCCCCTTGACGAAGGGTTTTTTCCCTCTCTCCCCGTCCCCAAGGTCTCGAGATCGAACCTGTGTCGTTTTTCTCTTCTTTTCCGCTTAGTCAAGGGTTTTTCCCTCTTTGGCCGACTGTCGCCTCCTGCCACGCTCGAGTCGCAGCTGGTCGAAATAGAAGTCGTTTCTGCATATGACGTACTCTCCCCCTGCGTCGGCGTTCCCCCCTCTATTGGGTGTGACGATGGTTTATTCTCTCCTCTTTGGCACGCCACCGGAAAGACTGAAGAGTTGCTGTGTCTGCATTTTAGGAGGATGTAGCTCTCTTTCTTTTTTCTCTTTTTTCCTAGTGCGACTTGTCTGGTTAACGCCTCGGCATCGCTTCTCCCCCCTTACTCACCATGACTAATACAAGGATGTCTTCTCCTCTTATGGCACCCCCTCCGCACTCGATCGTTCTTACTGTCCTTATCGGTTTTTTTCGCTCCCAATCGCAAGAGAAAAGTTCTTCCTACGATAATGGTCGTTTTCTAGTTTTTCTTCTGACCTGCAGCCCAGTTTCTTTCCCCCCTTGCAGTATTACCCTTCCCTCTTCCGAAGGATAGTTCGCCCCGTCACTCGACCCTTGCTTTAGCGTCCCAATTTTTCCGCCAGATTCTCGGTCTTCCTCACCCCCCACCCTTTTTGAGTCGACATTCCTTTTGGAGTCTTTTCTCTGACTCTTGCGACACGAGTGTTTTGGGTTGTGCGCACGAGACTGAGTGCCGACCCTTCCCATTCATTAAACTTTATTCTCTTTAGTCCCGCTCCTCCCCGTCACAACGCGGATCGGTCTTTCCCCCTTCTGGTGATGCTGACGTTCTTAGTGTTCCTTCTCCCGAAACCACCGATGATCCCTGGACATTTCCCCCCGTCGGCCTGTTCGCGACGTCCAATTCCGCGCACAACTTCACGCCTTCCTCTTCTTTTCTTCTCCCCGTTTGTTTTCTTTCGGGGGGCTTTTTCACCCTTCTTTCTGGGGAGTATCCTGCCGCCCCCCCTCTCCTTTTAATTTTTTTCCCGATGTTTCATGACGGCATCTTTAGGTAGTGCGGCTTCCCTCCTCAAGAAAGTCTTGTTGACCCGGCTCGCGCGCCTGGTCTTCTTCTCTCTTGTTCTCTTACGTACTATCTCTCTACCAAACACGTCGGTGTCAATGTTTATGTATGGTAGGCCCTGCCCCCCCGACTTTTCGGTACACCCGCAAACGATTCGCGCCGTTTCTTCTCCACCGCCGCTCCTTTTTTTCTTTTCTTCATTAATTTTCTGCTCACTCCGGGACGGGTTCGGGATCCCGCCGATTCGTCATGTTGAAGTAAATCCCTTCTCTACTGTTACTCACCAGGGTGACTCTTTTTCCAGCGGGAATTAGGAGAGTTTCGTTTAAGTTGATGATCATGTGTCGTGCTCCACGCCTGGGGCGGTAGACCTAGCTTCACTCCATCTCGGCTTCAGCATGGTTCGTCTCTTCTATCTACCTCTCCTTTTGGCCCTTCTCCACTCCGCCGCGTGATTAGCAGGTCTTCCCTGAATCTCCAGCTTCAAGTTCTTTTCGTCTTTCTTTCTTTTCTCTTCTTCCTTCCTAGTCAGTATACCCTTTCAACTTATCAAGAATAGATCCCCCTCCTTTTACGACCGGAAGATATGTGATATCTTCCATCTTCCCCTTTGCGTCGTCTTCCTAAAGTTTTTTTACTTCCTTTGTTTCTTCTTCCTTCTCAGCCCTCAAGCGAGTCTTCTTATCCTATGAGAACCCGGTGTTTCCCTTCCGTCTGCCCTGCCGAAGTGGCAGAACCGGACCCTCTTCTACGCCCGGGAACGAAACCGGGCATCCCTCTTCCCCCCTCCTCTTCCGCCTGCTCGTTTTTTTTGGAGGAAGTCTATGTGTTGTCGAATTTCGTCCCCCTCCGTTGCTTTAGTCTCTGCAACGGATACAGATATCGACTTCCTGTCTTTCTCCTTTTGGCTTTTTGCTTCTCTTTTCCGCGGCGAACCCTTTTGGCGTCCGAGAAAGTGATGTATTCCCCCTCGGACCATCGGAACGCAACTCAATCTCTCGCGCCCCTCTCCTTTCTCCTGGGAGCAGTGCGATATAGATGAGTGCACCCATTGGGAGCTCATGTGACTGTCGCCATTCCTCCTTCATTCTCGAACCAGGGTTTTTCAGCATCCAAAACCCCCCTTCCCCCTATCTGGACACCCTCCCCTGCCCTTCCAAGCAGGCGTTTCGATCAGATCCAAAATAGTCTTTTTTGTAACCCCGTGCTTTAGAGTTCCTACGACAGGCCGTAAAGCGGAAGTAGCCTTTCCAACTTTCCCCCCTCTTCCGCGACATCTTTATTAGAGTAGAGATGGGGACCTGTGAACCCTCTCCTTCCTTGGTCGGTCTTACGGTTCCCGTGCGATGAGCCCCTTCTCTTTCTCTCTTCCTCTCCCTGTCTCATCATCTTCTCCGAGACTGTTTTTTTTCCCTTTTCGCGAGAGTGAAGCCACTCCCTGTTACGGTGCTGCTGTGACGCGAAGATTGCGCAATAAGTATAGTTTCCCTCTCCCATTGAAAGGAGAGGGCGTCCCTCCGCTCCACGCGCACTTCGAAATTTATTTTTTTTTTCCCTCCCCTTCAGGCATATAACGGTGTACTCATTGCGAGCTGCGGCCCCCCAGGCTTCCCTTCCCGAGTCCGCCCCTATTTAGGCGGCCGGGTCTGGGTTTTGTATCTCTGGCTTTTGGCTCCTTTCCCCGCGCCCCCTGATCGACGTGAAGATTTTGCCCTCTCCTTTCGGCCGTTCATTTCAGGCTTTATCTCTTTTTTCCCTTGTTGTTTGTTTCGCTGATCCCTTTCTGAAGTTGCCGGAGGATGACATTCCACTCGGCACGGCGACGACGGGATTTGAGGCCCGTTGAGAGTTCCACCCGCCATCGCGACTTCCGAAGGACAAAAACCCTGCTTCGGCGCCCTCCCGCAGCCCCGCCCGGATAGATTATTCTTTTGTCCGTCCTTTTCTTCCCCCCCGTGTGATCTCGATTTGGAGCATTTTTAAGTCTCAGGTGTTATGTTCTCCCTACCTATCCTATTCGCCCTTGCTCCTTGAGATTACTCGGCCTGTTTTTCTCGTCGATTTGGGACGAGCCGTACAACCTTCCCCCCTACCTTGAACGCCATCATAGCATGACTCCCCCCTGACGTCGCAGAGATAGTGGAGCGACCAACCGCTTTCGTTCTTGACGAAACTCCCCAGGCTTACGTTGCGCTTGTAGTTTCCGGATGTTTTTCATTTAACCAGTATTCCGCATTGAAGTCTCGATTTGGTTCTTTTTTTCCTTTTTTTGCGGATTCCGATATGGTCGCTACTCCCTGAGTGTGACTTTGACTTGCTTCCCGGTGGGAAATGCCTGATCGCGCCCCTTTTCCTTTTCTCTTTACTGCTTCTTTGGCCCGTTTGAATATGCTCCGATCTTTTTGTTTTAGGCGCAAAACCCACGTTATTGCTCCTTCTTCCTTCTTGGTTAATTGCGCACGGTTAGTCAGGACTTTCGATCTTTAGCCTCTTCATTTGAGGATTCTCTTTGCGATTTGCGGACACTTGGATAAGCCACCTGAGAGGCACGACCCGGTTTCGACAGCAAGGACCTTTGTATGTCGACCCACGACTGCCACGTCGTACACGCCGCCTCTTCCTTTAATGCCTTATACACTTTAGTCTTTTCCTGTTCGGGATACCCTCCTTACGACTTCCTCACCCGCACCGGTGACGAAGACGAGGAGGAAGATTTTCTTTTTTTAGGGGAGTGCCATTCTGGAAAGGTTTTAGTCAAGGGCCTTTTCTGTGAAGCGGGGACTCCTCCTGGCTAAAGCTCGCGTAGTTTTTTTTCCCTTTTGTTCGGCACCCAATGCCCCGCCCCTCCCCCTGATTACCGGTTCCCCGTCTGTCCCCCCCTATCCGTCTTGGTCGTATGTTTCTGGTGGTATGAGTCCGACTTGTGTACCCTGGACTCCTTCTCTCCTGAGCTTCGGGAGTCGTCCCCTGGGGGTCTTCTGATTCTATGTTGTTTCCTCTTTTTACGGAAAGCTTTTTAGCGATGAATTCTCCCCCAAGGGTTGACGATCACTCCCCAAAAAAGCAAAGGAACCACAATTCCCCACTTGGCTGGAGTTTTATCTTCCTCTCTCGGCCTGTCGTATCGCTCCTCTGAAAATTCTGCTAGATTTTGTCCTAGCTTGATTACCTTCCTCCCCCCTTGCGGTTCTGCGTTTCCCTTATTGACCTTGCGACCCCTTTTTCCACTCTCTCGAAGGCTCGGTGTGTAACGTTTTTCCGCGCCCCCAAGTCCCAACACACCAACCAAAACTGAACCTGTTTCCTCCTATCTCTTGTCTCCCGTCCCCCCCAGTCCATCTCTCGTTCTTCCCCTCCTTTCCTTACTCCATTCTTTCGTGGCGTTTGAGTCCTCCGTTTCTCAAGAAGATCGTTGTGGTACCGTATCCCCTTCATTGCTTCAAAAAGGAAATTAATTGACCCTTTTCCGAGGTTTCTTTCGTCTCTGCTTTCTTCCTTTAGCAGGTAACTACACGCTTTGCCGGATCTTCCCTCCGGCGCCGGCGAAACTCGCTTCCCGTTGATGATGTTTTTATGTCCTCCTATGATTCACTCCTACGATTATTTATTTCCTCGTTGAGACCCCTCCCTCAACGCTCCCGGAGTCGACGACAGTAAGATGGTGCAACCCCAAGGCCCACCCTCCCTGACATCCCGACAATCTATATTCCCTCCTCTTTTGGTTTCTACCCGAGTATTAGGTGCCATTAGGCCTCTTTGTGTCCCCATCGTCTCGTTTTATTAGCCCTTTCGACGCGTCTCCCCCTTTTTCTTCACTTTTTTCTGTCCATTCGGTGCCCCCGCCTCCCCCCCCCGGACATCCATCCACGTGTGATGAGCGGGCTTACCGCTAATCTCCTGTCTTCTTGAGAGGATGCTCGTGGAAGACTTTTTCAGACTACATTCACCCTTTAGTGTCTCCTTGCTGGCATGCACGCATGTCTCCCCCCCAACCCACCGCCACCACTTCCGCCCTCCCCTAAAATTCCTGTTGGATTAATGTTTTTTTTTCGTTTGAACGCTCTCTTGTTTGTTCTTGAACGGACCTTCTCTTCCAAAATGTCATGTCTTGACCCCTTTTTCCCTCACCACTGCTAGAAAAAAGCTTGAGCTCTACTTTGACGTTGATGATATCCTTCGAAGTTGGACAATCTAACAGCTATTTTTTTTGCTTCTTGCTTATATTTGGTAGAGCCCTTTTCGTGCGTTTTCCTATCTACTGTTGGAATTATCTCGATCGATTACGGTTGCATAATATCTCTCCAGACTTTTTCCTTGTTTTCCTTCTGTCTTTGAGGTTCCGTCAGCGTGTTTCTTTCCCCCCTCTCTCTCCTTAGCAAGATGAGAGACCTCCATCTAGTTTCACTCACACCAGATATTTCTTTCTATTCTTCAATGCGTTGCGGCATCGTCTAAACAATCTCACCCTCCGGCTGGGTCATAGATTCCTCTTGTAGCCAATCTTTGGTATTTAAGTAATGATCTGAATATTTCCTAACCAAAGCTAGGCAGAGTCTAGCCGCCTCTCCCTCTCTCCACCACCGAGGGATGAAACACTCTTTCCCCACTCCTGAACAGCCCCTTTGTCCTCGGCGTCGTCGCCGGTTTTTGTCCCGGTCTGTAGTTTTCTCTTTCGAAGGCGCCCCTGCTCGGCAGGGTGTCGAAGTCGACCCCTTATCGATATCCGCAGCGGTCGGAGGGCGATTTTCTACTCCGTGGTCGTGAGGAAGGCGGTCCCTCCCTTTCTTTCCCCCAGAATTCAATGGAAAACACCTTCCCCCCCTCTCCCCCCAGATTTTGACAGCTCGTCGTCCTTCCTTCTCCCTATTTTCCAGTTTGCTTTCTTAATTTTCCGTTGTGCCGGAGAATTACACCAGGTTTTAGCATGACCACCCCCCCTACGATCCCCTCCCAGCTGCGTCCCCGCAGGTGTTTTACCCTAAAGCTTTCGAAGAAAAAGTGAGTTCTTCCCTGCCTTCCGCCAGGACTTCCGAGTTCGTTTTTTTCCGCGCCAAAGTGAACCCCTCGACATCGAGAGCGTTCCCCTTGTGTCTATCTTCTTTCTCTTCCTTGTCTAAAAGACTAGGGTATCTTTTTCCTCTACTGGTCCATTCAACGTCTGTTCCCCGATCTTCGCTATTTTGTGAGGACCGTTAATTGGTTTTTGACCGTTTCCTTTTCTCGTTCTTCTCCCCCCCCTGAGGGAAGTTCTCCTGACCAATGGTTCCCCTATATGAGTGGTCGGTCCTCCTCTGCCACCTCAATAGACTTACGCATCTACCTTTTAAGCCCGTCCCCCCTAGCTTCTGACCTAGATCTTCTCCGAATTTGGGCCTCCTGATTGAGTGAGCCCCTTCCTTTTTCGGGGTTTTTGCTTTTCCCGCGAGTTGTTTTGACGTCATCCTGTCTTCTCCGTTTTGAATTCCCCCTTCATTCCAGGGTCATTATCTCCACTCGTTTTGTTGTTGTGCTTAGTCGGATTCCACTTCTGTTTTCCTTCCTCCTTAGAAGCTGTGCATCCCCCCCCTCCGGATTCGGATAAGTCTTTTCTTGCCGGTTTGTGTCCACTCCTCTCTCGGCGATCAAAATTGAATTCCTCCTCATCGGCTCGAGCCTTCCAATCGGTTACTCCTCTCCATTCCGGGTCCGCCCCTGGAACTTCTTTTTCCGTCGAGATCTCCCCCCTACTTTCTTTAGGGTTTGGCTGTCGAAAGCAGCCTCTGCCTATTTCGCTTTTTTATTTAGTCTCCCTGTTGCCTATTCTCTGGGCGGGCACTCCGTAACCCCCCCTTTCACGGTCTCTCCCAATGATCCTCGTCATGAATTGACGCCATTTCCCCTTTCCTACTGTTTTTCAACCAGCAGGACTCAATGCTGAGTTTTCAAGTTCTACTTTCTCCAAAATTTCGTTGACCGCTGCTCGACGGAGAGTAGATGTTATTGCCCACGATCTATTAACTTTTCGATTCGGCGGGCAGTTTTGCAACGTCTCTTCTTTTGCTCCTTCTCTGGAGCCGTTCTTCTTTATTTATGGCTCACGAAGTTTCAGGATTGTATCTTCCCTTTTCTGCTCGCCCTGAGATGCTTTCCTGTCCCCCACTCTTTTAGGTTATGAGACCCCCCTTTTCCCTGTAGGGTTTGCGAAACTTAGCTTCGCTAAGTATTTACCGCTCCTATATCGCTCTATTTTCCGGCAGACGATTGCGGCGATCCTTTCTTCTGTTTCCTTCTATATGGATCCTCACGTCTCCTTCCTCCAGGGTGTTTTTTCTCGTCCCCCGCGCTTATCCCCGAGAAGCTATATTACTATTCTTTTTGCAGTCGACTTCTTCCTGCAAGATTTTGCCGGTTCCTATCACCCATTAGAAAGAAAGGAGAACTTCACCCTTCCCCAGGAGACTATTTCTTGCTTCTTCTGAGGGGGCTTTGAAACTGGTAAGATGATTTTTTCTTCCCCTTTCTGCTACGGTCCCTTTGCTTTCCGGCCGGCTCTTAGCCTCCGACGGCTCAAGATCGTTAGGCCCCCTCTTGGTTCCCTCGGCAGGTTTTCCCATTCCCTACTTCACCTTCCTTCCTCTTTTCGTGTTACACTAGATTCGGTCCTCCCCCCTTCTGGGGTCCTTCGAAGGACTTTTTCCCCTCCCCGGAAGACATGAGTTAGCTCGCCGGTTTCCCCGGGGTACATAGATTTTTTTTTATGTTCTTGACTTGAGTGTTCGTTCTTCCGCGCCCGGACTGGAATCGCCCTGCGTCCTGAACTGCAAAGTCCCCCAATTGTTTCCTCGATTGATGCCTTCCTCCAGCCCGCTTTGTCTTGACATGTCAACGGTAGGGCTCCCTCCCGAGAAAGGGTATTAACTCAATTGCTTTTTCGCCGTGATACTAACCGCGCCCAGATTCCACCTTCCCGGAAGCTATCAACTTCCCTTCGTTAGGACGCTTTCCCCTTTTTGTACACCGTCGAGACGGCTAGCGGCAACCACTTTAGATCGACGTTCCGACCTGCGTTGTTCTTTCTTTTCCCGTGGTAAATTGGCCGGAGTGAGGGCTATTTGTTCTTTTTTGGGACACTGAGAAATGAGTGTCCCCCCCACTCCAGGCCATTCATTAACCCCACGAGGTTTATTTCTGCTTCCTTCTTCTGGGATTAAGTAGCCCAATCCCCCGATTTCGCCGTCTCGTTCCGGTCAACCCGCTTTCTTTTTGATGCTGGAGTCAGCTCTTGATTTTCCCCCTACGAGCACATCTAGGCCCACCAGACTTTTACCCTGAATTCCGGACTCTTCTCGCTCCGTCCCTCTTATAGGGGATGACTCCTTCCCTACCCATTACCGTTCATCTTCTTTCTAACCTGTTACCTTGCACTTTCCTCTCGTTTAATGAGTTTCTCCTATTTCCCCTCCCGTTTTCTGTTTGGCCACGTCTTTTTGAGACTCCTATCCCACTCGCCTACTTGGTTCACACTCAGTGTAGAATGGGACCCCTTCCTGTTCCAACCACGTTAGATCATGAAAGCTCGAATCTGAGATGGGTCGAAGACTCGGGCCCCCAGTATATGCTGGTGTTTTTCTCCCTCCCCCCCCCGCCTTCCCGCGAGAGACGAAGGACTCTACGTGGTGCGTATCCCTCCTCCACTCCCAGTTCGTATTTGTACGAGCCACATTTCGTGCAACGCCTCCCCAGCACTGTTTTTTCTTATATGGAGCCCAGAGTACTGAGCATCGCCCTCTCAATCGTAACTGTCGTAATGTCATTTTTTCCCAGTCATGCACCTGTTCACTACCTCTACGTGGCCCAGGCTAAGGCATGCCCTAGTAGTCTTTTTTTCGTGTTTGGTCTTTACGTAAAAGCCATAGTGATTTACCCTCCAAGTTGAAATCAACCTGAAGATAGATTTGGTTGCAAGCCGCGATACTTAACGCTTACTCTTACGACGACTTTCCTCCTGATGGCGGTGGCGCAGTCACTTCCGGCCGCCGTCACGAATAGAGTGTCTGAAAGAACATGCTGTGTGACGAGTCACCATTTTCTGCTTCCAAGCGGATTACCTGTAAAACAACCCCCCCCGTCTCTTTATTGCGCTTTTCAACAATTCTTTTTCCCCTGAATCATTTGAGAACGCTCGATGGGTTTCCCTTCCCGTTCTGAAGGACCCCCCGTCTTTCCACATGTTGTGCCCCTTTTCTCGAGCCATTTGAAGATTCTCCCCTTCGTAGGTTGCCTCTTTGATACGATGTTGTCCTTTTCTTTAACGCCGACCTTCGCTGCACTGCGATAGCGCGTCTCCGAATTATAGGCGTTCCCTTTCGCATTCTTTTCTCCCCCGACCCGTTGGAAATACCTCCTCCCGATTGCTTGAGTCTAGCTCCTCCGCGGGCAGGACTTGTCTCCCTTGATGTCTTGGAGGTTCTGATCCTGCCTTTGCGAATTCTCGAAGGTCGTCTACGTACCTCGCCCTCGGAGCAAGCACTGCTCAACCTTCCCCTTCCCCCAATCCCTTGCGACATCATCTTCGCGTGCGCTTCACGAGTGTCTCAGACCAGGAGCGGACAACTTCCGACAGGCAGAAGTCCCGACGACTCTGTGATTTGGCGTGCCGTCCTCCCGATGCGTCTTTTGTTGCCCCACTTTCCGTCCGAGAGTCGTCCCTTCGTCTGCCTCCGACAAGAGCCGGCATTCATACCGTCCGACTGGCGACGCGTCCGCCACAGCTGTTTTGACCCACCCTCTTGCCAAGAGCCAGCATGTCCTCCTCTCTTTCGGCAGTCGCCGGTCTTCCTATCTGGTTCTCGTTTGTCCCCGGTTCCCCTTGCTTTGCTTCCGTGATCCAGTGAGTCTCTTTTCTCACCTTTGGTGTGGCAAATTTTTGTGAGCGTGCTACAACTGTCTGCCGGTCGCCGGGCTGCTCCCTCCTCCCTCCGGACCCACCTTTAATATCTGCTTCCCGACACATGAATTCCCCCTCGTCTCTAATCTTCGCTGGCCCCTCCTTAGCTCATCGCCGTGTTTTGCAAGATCTCCTAGAAGTTTGCCGTAACCAGTTGTCTTCACCTCATACTCTTCACTCCCCAGATGTCCGTGACCATTTTTTCCCCGTCAGCATGAACACAGCTCTGCGAAAGCCACAGTTTGCACTTCGAGCATTCAAGTCCGCATACGCTCAGGACCTCCACGGCTACACTCCTCTCGAGCCCAGATCTTGCACCCCTGCACCCAGCGCCGAACTGATCGTTCACTTCTCTGTTACCCAGATGACCCACCTCCTCCGGTTCTTACTCCTTCAACGTGGAGACGGGAGATTTTCTTCTTTCCGGGATTTTGCCTTGGTGCGCTCTCTTCGGCGCGTCTGGCCTACGTCGATTGCGCCGTTGATTTGGGAGGATCCCTTTTTTCCGAGTGCCCTTCTTCCGAAGTTTTGAGCCCACACTCGTTTAATTCCACTTCAGGACAAGGTTGAATATGCCCGACTTCCTACGCTCCACCCTGCTTACCGGAACGTTCGATGATCCGCGGCCTCCTGCTCTGCTCCCCGGTCTATGGCGTCTTGTTAACCACAAGACGGGTTTCTGCATCTGGGGTCGTTTTCCTTCTTCGTCGTTTCAGTTTTGTGTGCTCACGTCTCCTGCCGCTACCACTGATCTTAGCAGTCGCTTTGCTCGTCATTCTCTGGCCGCAGTCCTTTTTT
>Ga0179593_1724375_pt1 | contig 13500 bp, 16 predicted proteins | sample CZODoug2_1_08_16_FD_185931 | JGI IMG/M metagenome (GOLD analysis project Ga0179593, IMG submission 185931) | Vadose zone soil fungal communities from Angelo Coast Range Reserve, California, USA - CZODoug2_1_08_16fungal (PacBio error correction) | ecosystem: Environmental > Terrestrial > Soil >... | reverse complement strand
TCAAGGCCCCCAGTTTATTTCCCTCCCTAGCTGATGGTCACCACACGACCGAGGCTCCCACTGAGTTCCTTTTTACCCGTTGTTGTTTGGATAAGCCCCCCTTTGCCCCCCAAACCCGCGTTGGTGTCCCGTCTCGTTTCCCCAGTCCTTTGCCTTTAATTCTTTTCCTCGAGTTCTATTCCCTTACACTGCTATCTGGTTTGCTCTTGTACGAACTTCGACCCCCGCCCCTTTTTCCTCTCCTCCTCTCGTTAGCAGCCTGGTGTTCAAAAATCTTTCGCGTAAAGGTCGAAAGAGCTCGGGGATGCCAGGAAAATCCCCCTATCCCTCCGATTTTTACCTCCCGACACCCCTTGGAGAAAATCCCTCCATCTGGATCACCCCTCCCTCCATCAAGGATCATTCTCCAGATTCTCGTAAGGCCTCGATTTCAGACGACCCTTTTTCTCTCCCTCCGCTTACCCTACTCTCAAAGCCCCCCTTTTCGGCTAGTCTTCCCTTGTCAAACCAAAACTGGTCCAGCCTAGTCTCTTTTTTCCTCCCTTTCGAAGGATTTTGAGCACATTTGGTGGCTGTCGTTTGTTAAGCGATCTCCGGACTAAGTTTCCTCCTCCATCTTAGTTTCTATCCTTCGCAAGGCGAAGTTCTTCCCTGTAGATCTTTTTCCCGTGAACCGGACGACGGTTTATACGACTATCAAAGCATTTAGATAAGATCCACCTTGGCAATCCGTCTTTTTTCACGTTGTAGACTTTCGTTCTTCTGCCCCCTCCTCGGTCTATACTCCTTACCTCCGGCGTTCCTCAGGTCCCAACTGCTCGGTCTGTGCTTTGCGGGATTTCTGTTGACGGTATGTCCCCGGGTTCCTGCGCCTCTTCCACCCCCCCCTCATGGATTCTTCTATCGATTTCCTTAAGATTCTTTGAGCAGGCGATTCCCCCAATCCGGTATGACAGTTTTCTATTCCCCTTTCTTCCTTCCTCTTCCTGTACTTCCCAGTTCCTTTCCCAAACATGATTCTCCTCATTCTCTAACTTCGGTGATAAGATTGTTTTTCTACAAAACCCCCCTCGATGCCCTCAGCCCCTCCCTAGGTGACTTTTTCCCCCAGATGACTTCTCTGGAGTCACAGAGATGACGGGTACATCCACGACATTCCCGGTATCAGAGCTCCTTCGCATGCCCTTCCCACACAGGTCCGCACGTGGTCTAGTTTTCCTCGCCTTTTTATTTAGCATCCTCCCCGATTCTTTTTTCTTTCCTACCCTTTTACAGTGAGGGATAACGCCAGAAGTTTACCCACCAGTGAGCATATGTCTAGAACCCCCCCTTTCAGTTCTTTTTTGTCCTTTCTGAATACGGCAACTTTCTGGATTTGGATTGCGACGTTTTCGAGACTGTTCCTCGGACCAGCACTTCCAGTCCGGCAGGATGTCTGTTTAAGTTTTCTTCTCCCCGCGATATTCCATTCCCCAGAGCTCCTCAGCTGAAAAGCGATCCAGATCTTCCCCACGGGCCCCTCCTTCTGCAATTCTTAAAACTGAAGATCTCCCTTCTGAGTTCTTGCCTTTTGACCTTCGTCGGCTTCTTTCTCCCTTTTTCTTGAAAGTGCTCTTGAGGGGGGAGTTCCGGCTTCTCATTTCGTTTCCGTGACCCTTGAAATCCTGTTATGGTCTTGTGCCGAACTCCTTTGCGACTAATTGCTGCTCACTTCTTCCTTTTCTCCCTCCAGTCCTGTTTTTCACCTCTACAGACATTCCCCCCCTTGATTCTTTAGTTTTCGTACTGATATATAGAAGCCCAAGTGTTGAGTGAGTTGAGAGGAATAGGTCTTTTGGAGACCTCGAAAATGCTAGACTGATTCTGCAGTAGGTCTATTAAAGGCAGCCGCTACCTCCTCCTCCTTCGCCTCCTTCTTTCACATTCAGAACTTCCATTATCCCCACAATTTCCCCCCTTCTGAGAATGTTGAATTCACCTGCAGCAAAGAGGAGGTAGCCTTTTTCCGCAGTGATCGCTCAAACCTTTTTGCTTTTTTTCCCTCCCCCCTTAGTTTCCCCCAGGCTATTCCTTTTCATATTGTGAGATTACCTTTTAACGAATCTCCTGCCCAGGACAGCTTTTGTGTCAGACCTCCACGGGTTTCCTTCTGCCCCCCCCCCTCTTTCTTGATTTGAATTTCTTTGGCCTTTTTCCGATTTTCCTTTCCCGATGACCATTTTCAGCCTTCTCAGGCTTTGTTGATGAGTTCCGCGCTTTCTTCATGCTCCGCCTTCCCTTTAGCTCCTCAGCAACTGTCTCATCCTCTTTTTCGCTGCTCCCCTCCCACAACAGGTGCCGGAGGATATCCCAGGACCCCTGACTAACTCTCCCCCCCTTTTCTTCCTCCTTCTGAGATTCGAACCTCAGGTACACCTGACCGAAGACCGTTGATTTGATCCCGCGCCCCTGCTTAGGCCCCTCCAAGCCCTCCATTTGTGTCAAATGGTTCCGGTTTTATTCCCCCCGCAGAAGTATAAAAGTACGTTCAAGCCCCCAGTCGCATTCGAACCTCCTTCCTCTAAGACAGCCCCTCATTCTCAAAGTCTCCCTCAGGATTCCCTCAGGGATTTGAGAAAAATTCACTAGAGTGTTCGTTTCTTTTGACTGCTCCATTGAGATATTTTAAGCTTAGAGCTCAAGAATTGTTTGCTTAATCATACTTCTCTTCTTTTTCCCCCATTACCTCTTTTCTGCTTACCCCCTCCCTCCCGGGCTTTTTTCCCCCCGACTTTTACTCCACGTAAACACAGAAGGCATTGGAGAGAAACCCGAATATCTCTTGACTTGCGAACTTTTGATCTCCTTTCCCACCGCCCAGAGACTTTAGAAGGACTGATACCTAATGGATTTTCTCTCTCTAAACAATCATAGATATTTTCGAGGGAAGGTCCTTCTTTTCCACGATCCGTGTTTTTTTTACTATTTCTCCCGCGGTTCCTAGCGCTCGATAGACTCCATCCGCGATCCTGACGAATGAACGTCCCTTCGTTCTCCCCCCTCGAAGTTATAGCATTGTTCTTCTCGCCTCCTATAGTCGTAGAGGCGTAATAATCTTTTTACCCCCCCCCGTCCTGGACCTTTTACTCAGCATTCCTTCCCACTGCCGTAAACCCCGATATTATCCCAGTCGCGTGCAGTCCCTTCCCTCGATTAGCCCCTGAACCCAATCCCCTTCTTTCTGTGAATCCTCCATAGATCTTTTCCTCTGGGTTCCCTTCTTTTCTGTCCTGAAAAAGAGACCTGAGCACCTATTCTTATGCGCCCCCCTTTGTCTCCCCGTTTCACTTCCAATCCTGTTCCCCCCTATCCCACGAAACCCAAGCGATAGCGATTAGAGCCTTGGCATTTCCATTCATGCATGGCTAATGAATTTGCTTTCGAAAGCAGTACCGAAACCATTTTCTTTAATCCTCTCTTATGTCTACTCTGGTTCCTTTCAGCAGTCTTCTTATGGACTCCCCCTTCTTTCAGACAGAACGATAAAACGAAGAAAGTCTTTTTTCTTCTTTTAGAGGTTTATCTTCATTTTTTCCCCCGCTAATGACCCTTTTAAAGAAAGGTTTCTATCCGAGATAGTTATGCAAGTGACATTCCGCAGAACTTCTTACCCTTCCCCTTGTCTTATTCCTTCTTTTTCGGTAATTGTTCCCCTTTCTCCCGTCTGCTTGACCCTCAGCTAAGATTTCGTCAACCTAGATCTCCTTCCTCGAATGTAGACCAGATTGCCTTCAGATACCTTGCGGCTATAAGAATTATCCTCCAATCCTAAGGGACCCTTTTTCAATCTTCCAGTCCATGCCCGCTCCCCCCCAACTCCCCCCTAATCATCGGATTGACTAGTTGATGGTACCACTTTTTCTGCTTTCTGGAACATACCCCTGACATCTCTTTGTTAGAGCCCGAGACTGTCCCAACAACGTCGCCGAGTTGGTCATCCTCCGGTCCCCCAAGTCTGCTTTGCGGGTGAATCGGTTTTCCTGTGAAATGCCTGATTCGCTGGTCGACTCTTGTCATCCATGTCTACCTTCATCCTACCTCTCCGATAGCGAACCCCTTTCTTCTCTTCAATCTCGATCTCCTTTAATGTCACACCTAGTAGCTTAGTAAATTCTACTCTTTTCAGGTATTCCATTTCCGGCAAGACTTACTCCTACCCCCTTTAAATAAGACCCCACAAGTGTAATATTGCCTCAGGATCTGTCCCCACTCACTCCCCTCTTAAACTCCCTCAACGCGTAACCCCCCTCCTCACGGGCATCTTTTTTCCCCATCTGAGAGACAAAAATTCCCTATTCCTCCTCATTACCCACAACTTGAATTTCCCCTCTTAGGAGCCCCCCCACGAGGCCAGAGTTTATGTCAACGAGATTTCATCACCTATTGGATAGAAAGTCGCTTACCGTTTTCCGTTTGTTCATATTTGTTTTGAGACTTCCCCCTTAGTCCCATGACGCAGTTCGGACTCTAGCAAAGTTTCTTTTTCGATATGGTCACATGTCGATCGGTTCCTCGTACTACCGAGTATTCTCACTACCGAGATGGAAGATCCTTATTCTCTCGCTTCCCCTCGCACCCCAATTACGCCCCCCGGGCTTTTTTTTTTCTTCTATCTTTTCCCGTTGGAGAAAGTCAGGCCCCCCCCCTCTCCCCCGATCCTTCCCGTTCTATCTTTGCGATCATTCAAACTTCCTCCTTCCAGTCTTTAGGCCAATCGGACCTGTAAGAACTGATCTTATCCCTTCTACATGCTAGGTTTAAGCACCCCCTGAAGGTTCTCTTATACCTCCATTTTTGATAGCTCCGGCTGGGCAACAAAAGTATTCCTATCCTCCTTGTCTCCCAGGTCCTAAGGATGGTTCCCCCTCTTTTCTACTCCCACGCTGCATTGTAGAAGTTATGATCCCTTCGAACTATTCCCGCAGTCGCTGTCATGACGTGAAATCCCCCCGAGGGTAAGAAATAAAACCCCCCTGACTCAGACAGCTTTTGATCCGGCATAATCCCACCCCTTTGAGGATATGGATCCAAGCATAATCTTTGCACTCCTTTTGTTGGAGACCCTTTTCACTCCCTACATAGGATTTAGTTCCCTTTTTTCCCCTTTCTGTGGCTTTTTTAGAGATGGAGACTGCAAGTCAGTTAACTCCCTTGATTGGGATTTTCTCTTTAAAGTACTGCAAGGCTTTAGTAATCTTTGCTTCACCCCCCTCGAAAATCTGAACTCCTTCTTTACACTCCTCTGGTTCTCCCCAGAACTTAATCACCCCGGTTTCTCCTAAAGAAGAGATGCTCTTAAGATCTTACGTGTGGAGGTCTACTCAGCTTGTTCCTGCTTCTCTTTTTGACCCCTTAACTTTCCCCCTTCCCCCTTGCATTGTCTCCCCAGTTCGTCACACCAAACAAATATGCTTTTTCCCCCCCATTTCCCCCCTGAGATATTTCCTGATGGACCCTCTTAATCTTTCAAGACCTCCCTTTCTCGGCAATTGACGCCGCTACGCAAAGGGGTCTCCCTGATTTTATCCGTCTTCGCAATGTTTTCGCTCGCAAATGAGGAACTGGTTGGCTTTTCGCCCATTTTACCCATCTCCTTCGTCTATTTGCCCAGAGTGTCTCCATTAGCAGAATTTTCACCCTTGGAATACGATCGGTCTCTAAACTCCCCCCCACCTTTCCAAGTTTTCCCTTTCTTGATGATTTTCCCCTCCCAGGTCTAAGTTCTTGTTGTTAGATCAAATCCTTCTGCTGGGAGACAAAGTTCAATAGAGTGTTTACCCTATTTTTTCTTCCTCCCCTTGTTTCATTGTTCCCCCTCTCATTGCGCCACCGAATATCGTCGAGAAGTGGGCGCTTTTTTTCCCAGAGGTTATTTTTCCAGTACAGAACCCTTACCCTTCTGAGATCTTTGATCGACCTTCTCAAATTTTCCCGTGCTTTTTTCATATCTTTCTTGAGTTCTCTTCCCGTCATCCTTCCCTCGTATTTTTTCTCTCAAAAGCCATTTTCCAGTGAATCGGCCCTTCCCCAGCGCGAAATAAAGAAAACCCCCCCTTTCACCTTCGGATTACCGTATAAATCCTGATGAATTTCTCTAGGGATTTCCTTCCCAGATAGCACTAATTGCGTCTACCCCCCCAACAGTAAGGGACAACTCGCTTTTTAAAATTCGTCTACTCCCCTTCTTTTCGGGCCCCCGTAAAGGCTTTGTGGGTGTTTGGTGAAGAACGTTTTTTACCCGTGATTTTCCCTACTGTCCACCTTGACAAATTTGTTAACTCCCCCTTAGAATATCGATTATCGACCCCTGAACGTCTTTTTCTCAAGGCTCTTTTTGCAGCACCTCATGTTAGTAGGGGTCCCATATCTCTTTCTGAGGTAATTACGCTGAGGGTATAAGCACTGCAGTCCTCTCCTCTTTTACCTATGGAAGCCCCTTCCTTATGGGCTGGACTTCTAGGGCACTCGAATTATAAAGTCCCTACAAACTCCCCGCAATCTCCTACCTGACTTTTATTCTCCTCTCCTAGACTGAGGAAATAACGCAGGCCTTTAACTCCCCCACATATCATTTCAAGTATTATGTCCGGCAATAATAAAGGATACTAAAGGGCCACATCGCGCAGGGTCACTTTGAACCTCCCACTCCCACCCCTTTTCCAGGCCGCTCCACTTTTCTCAGGTTACCCCTACGACACGGGGTGGTTGAACCGTCCCCCCTACCGCACAGGCACTTACTACCGGCGGCGGGCACAACTTAGTCCCCTTGCATACGTCCGACTAAGCAGATCAGTATCTCTTATGCAAGTAATTCGTCTGTCGTTGCGTCAAAACGAGTCCCCCGCCCTTTGTACCCCATCACAGTTTGAGTGTGGAGGAGTGGACGTCTCTTTTTTGAGGCGCCCTTTGAATCTCAGGTCAATGTGCTCCCTTTTCCGAACTTCTGGGAACCACAGATTCGTACTTAGAGTTTCAACTGTGTTCCGCTCTTTTTTTATTCCTAACCCCTCACTTCCCGTGCATTCCTACGAGAATCCCCCTTCTAGAAGGTGCCTGCCATCATGATGGGAGTTTTGAGTTCTTGATCCCATTCCCTCATTATCGTTACACAGTTTCTTCATTCTCACTGCAAGAGAGCATTGTTTGAAAATTCGCCAACTTTTTATTCCCCTATCATAACTTTTTGTTCCTGACTCCTCGCCTTTCTTGAGCTTCCAGTGCATGTTCAAAAAGACTACCTCAACCGACTAACCCAAGTGTAAGAAGAAGAGAACCCGTGTCAGCCAAATCCTCCCCCCCCAAACTCCCTTTGATCCTCAGCTAGTGCATCAACCCCCCCCCCGTGAAGCATCGGTGGTGCATCTTCTTTAGCTTTTTGAGAGTACATGTTACTAGTTGATTCTCTAATATTTAAATTCTATCGCCACGCTGTTCAGGTCCTTCACCCCGGAGGAATATTTCGTACAATGTATCCACCTTCCTACCAAAGGTTGAGGTCAAGAAGTTGGTTGACAGTCCTTTCAGGTTAGGAGCTCACAGCTTTTTCCTTTGTCTCCTCCCTAGGCCCGTACGAAGTTCATCTTCGTTACTCTTTAGCGCCCCCCTTTCTCCCTCTATAATGCCCCCTTCCCGAGTTAAGGACAAGAAATTAAGACTCTCGGACCGTTATCCACCCAGTTCGCCCCCCCCTAACTATATTCTCGTAACCTCCATGAGCACAAAGCTCCCCAATTTCCTCCTGTTTTCGTATTGTCCGTCTGTTAAATCCTCGGATCTATGTATGGGTCCTCCTCTCGTTGGTTGAGGAGAGTCTAATTTTCTTACCCCCAAGCCTCCTCCCCCCCCGTTGGTCATCTGGTTAAAGAACCGAGGATTCGCAGTAATGGGTCGTTGTCCTGATTTTTGATACTGAATGCGACCTTGCTTAGACCTTTACGAGGTGTTTCCCTCCTCACGTTTTTGAAGAGATGTTAGAACTCCAGGACAATTGCCGACGCATACCTAATATTTTGACCTACGAGATAAAGCCGAGTGCTTAGGTGAAGTGTTTCTTTTCCCCCGACGTCCTGTCAAGTCCACGAGATCCCCGGAGACCCCCCCCTTGGAACCGAGGAAATGTGTCCGTCGCCAATTTTTCCCAAACCTTTCATCCCCCCATGGCTCCTGTAGCACAGAACATCGCTCTCTCCCCGCCCTCGCAAGGTAGGACCTTTTTCGCCGTCAGGTCCCCCGCTCTCTTCTTTCCTCCTAGACGTCCGTCTCATCGCTAAGAGCGCACGTCTTTCTCTGTCTTGGCGTTCCTGCGCGCCATCAGGCCAGTAAAGATTTGTTTGCAGCGAAGGGTAGATAGAGCGCTTCTTTGAAATTATCCCACAAGTCTGGTGGATGGCCTTTTGCCGATTCACCATTCCTACTGAGACTCAAACAATCCCAGCCGAAAGCCTTTGATAAATTTTTTGTTGGCTAGGGTCACGGTTATCTTCTTTTTTTTTTAAAGGCCCAACGCCATCCTCCGATGTCTTGGTCTCCTTTTTCCTTCCCCTCCTAGGTCGAATTTGAATCTTCAGCTGGACGTTCTCCCCTGGAACCTAGTGTCCCCTATCCCTCTTTTACTTTACGTTCCGGAAGAGCACTCCAGCCTGATGCTCCTCCCGGCTCTTTTTCTTTCCTTTTCCGTGCCTTCTCGCGATCTTTGTATAGAAATTTTTTTGTATTAAGCGCCCGTCCGCCATTTTTCCCCTCTTCTGCCAACTTTTTTTTTCAGTGTTTCCCCATGCAGGCCTTCGTCTCTAATTGTGGTGGTTTCTATACCCTTTATTCCCTCCCCCCGACCCTCAGCTGGCTGTTTTGCCTTCTTGAATATTAAAGGACTCTTCAGCTTTTTTTTCATCTCTCTTCCTGACCTCGTGTCTGCATATTCTCTTGACCTCCTGAACCCCTTCTCCCCTGAGCGTCCCTGACTTACCCCAAATTCCACTTCCCTGATGCGTGAATTCAACGACTATAGGATAAAAGTTACCATTCCCCTCTCGCTGTTTTTATGAATCACCCGAGTTCTTATTGAGCATAGTTCAAACATGAGATCATTCCGTTTTACCCTTGGGCACTTCGAAGGTCTCCTACCATTTCAGATCGACCTCCGATTTCCACGTTCTTTTATGGTTTCCTAGCAGCGAGAAGAGAGGACCTCCTCCTTTCCCCTGTCCGGTTCAAGGTCCCCAAGGATTATTGAGAGGCTTTGCGATATCTCCCCTTCTACTACCCTCTCCGCGATGAAATCTTCTGTCCCCCAGGCCACCGATAATGCACTCCTCAATATGATAGCAGTCCTCTGGGGTCCTTGGCTTATACGTCAGCCCGGCCCCACACTCCCCACTTCGATTTCTTTACTCGGCTTCTTTTTCAAAGAGAGAGTGAGGCTGGCTTGTTCCTCTTCAATCCCGTCTTCTCCCTCGTACCCTCTCCTGCTGGCCTTTACGAACATCCTGGCTCAGAGTAAGATTTCTTAACTTCTACTCTTTATCATTCCCCCAGTTGACGGCAAAGCTAGCGACCCAAATCCTTCCTCACCATTGCGACTTCGGTTCGTAACGTGTCTTCTTCACTCTCTCGGAAAATTCAGGATTCGTGTGAGGGACCCCCCCTTAGTTTTTCTCTTCCAATTTGTGCGAATGATCCCCCCCGGAAACTCCCTCCTTACCAATCCTATACATATCGAAGAATTTTGAATTTCACCTCCCTTTATTTTTTCTTCTGGAACCGTCCACGGCTTTTTCCACTTTCTTCCAAATGACATTTAACCCTATTCTTTGTCTCTCGCCTCCCCACTCTAATAGTTCCTCTGTCCCCTCGTTAAAAATCGCGTGTTTTTCACCAATTTCTTTTAATAATTCCTCTTTCTCTTTTTGCCCCCCTCCTGGAGACCCTCTTCAGACGATTTGAAGAAATCACTGGCTCTTCCCTCACTTCTCCCTAAACGTCGCACCTTTTTAGCCCCCTTTCTCTTCCTGATGATAATCTTCCTAATGTGCCCCAAAATTTTTGCACCTTATCTCATCTCTTTCGATGAGTCTCTTTTAATACCTGATCTGCATTGAGACACTTCCCTTTGGTGCGCCCCCCATCCGCATTTGGAATGCTCGGCGCCCAGCCATTTTAGGCTTCTTCTCCGCTCCCCCATTTCCAAGGGGTTTAACTTCTTCTCAGCTGGGCGCGAGCTTGTTGGATCAATCGAACGGTATTCTACTTCCCAACTGCAAAAAGTGCATCCCTCTCTGCTTGCATATACTCTCCATTAGTGTCCCTTTACACAAAGCCTTTAGTTTCTCCCCTTTTGCAGAAAGGAGTCTTCTTCGTAACAGACCCCCTGAGCCTTCCCCCCACAGTATATATCCATAACTCTCGAGCAGCACCCCCCTAAGATAGTCCCTCCTTCATCATAACTTCTTCAAGTTGCCATTTCCCCTGTCATCTATTGAGGTGCAATTTCTAAAAAAGTTAGCTTTTTCCTTTTTTTTTCGATGTTGCTCTCCAGAATGTCCCCCGCAGTTCTTTCGACCATAACGCTTCCGGGGTGGGGGGGCACCCCCTTCTTCCTTTCGGTCCGCATCCCAAGTCCAAACCCATCCCCCTCCATCCCCTGAAGCCCCAGATTTCGGAGAGTACTGTAGTTACGTCTGCTCACTAGGCCCACGATTTTTTCATAAGCCAGTATCGCCTGGAGAGTTCTCACTCCCTCCTATTTTTTACTTCGATACTTTGAACCCCCTCTCCCCGTGCTTTAATAAGGGAGGAGCGACGAGCGAGGTTTCCATACTGTATCCTCTAATCTTCATTCCTATATTTCGAACCTCTGGCGAATGACATTCCTCCACTTCACCGGCCCCTCGTGACTTGTAATTTAGGATGAAGGCGTAGATTCCAAATGTCCTCTGCAGAGACCTTTATGTGACTTTAAAATTTTCGTACTTTCCCCCTCCCGGTCAGTGTCGCAGGTTTTTTACTTCTATTGTAGTCATTTCCGATGACCTCCCCCCTTCTTTTTTTTGCTCTTTCAAGACCTCGCCGGTAACTCATCATTTTTTTTTATTACTGACTCACGTTACTTCTTCTGTTCCTTTAGTCAAGTTATTCCTTCCCTATAGAAATTTAGAAATTCTTCCAACACGAGTTATCGCTCCCCCTCCCGTTTTTCTTCTTCCCTAGGCGCGCCCTTACCTGAGCTAGTTCCAAAATTCCCGCATTTTCTTGCATTTCCTCTCTTTAAACGTTCGACCCAGTCGTTTTTTTTCCCCCTCCCCCTATTCGCGTCGAACCCCCCCCGAAAATCTCTCAGAACAGGGTTTTGACCAGTATTCTTTGTTTCTACTCTTTCTTCAGACCCCTTAGCTTGGATTATGACATTGCATGGAGTGTTTTTTTTTTATACCCCCCTACCTCGTATGTCTTACCCTTTTTCTGACGAACCCGCCCGTAATAGGATCTCTTCCGGGGTTTTTTTCCCCTAGTCGACGAGCTTTGCTTCTAGCAGATATCCTTCTCTTTCGTTCCCCTGTGAGATGCCGCGAGACACGTGCGGCCCTTTCTCTCCCTCCATTCCAGGCCTCCTTAATCCTCTCCGCATATTAACTGAACTGCGCAAATATTAACTCATCGGATTCCTCTTGATTTCCCCCCCCCCATCTTTTTTCTCCTTCTCTTTTGTGTTGTTCCTTCTGAGATCCCCCCCCCCCCTCATTTTATGTCCTCCGCCGCGTGGGTGGAAAATCATCTCGGATCTCTCTGCTTCAATCTTTTTTCTAATTTCTTTTCCCCCTGCTGGCTTTATGGAGCATCTCTTTCGGCTCTTGGTTCTTTAATCTTTCTACCAAGCCAGTATCTACGCTGACTATGTCTTTATCTGTCCATCTCTGATCCTCCTCTCCTCCTTCCTCCTTTAAATCTTGATGCTTCTTAAAAAGCCTCTCTTTCCTTGTTAGCCCCATTTGTTTCATTTTTCCAATTTTTCTGTTTCTCCCCGGCCCCCCTCCTGGATAACCCTCCGCAAGTCTTTCCCTGCGTCTTTTTTTTTTTTTGAACAATCTTCCTTCCTCTTTTTACAGTAAAGACTCGCGATAAGTGACACCTTTTTTCTATCTTTTAGGGCTACTATACCCCTAGCCTGCCCCTGAGAACTACCGTGAGAGCTGAACTTGAGCAAGTTATGTTTGGTTCTCGATTTAGTTCCCTCATTAGTATTTCCCCCCCTGCAAAGTTCTTTCTTCCCTCACTTGGTTGGCGAGGTAGCAGGCAGTGTCTGCTTGTACTTTTTCCTTCCTAACTCCCTGTTAAATCTGAGTTGTTTTATTTAGAGCCCCCCAGAATTTGCAGAGATTCTCATAATTAATCCCGCCTGATCGTGTCCCCGTTATTGTGTTTTTCCCTTTTAGCTCCCTTTTTTTCCGACCTTGAATTAACCGTATGTATTCCTTTATAGTTTTTTTCCTCCCTTCGTTTTAATTCCGTTTCCCTGAAATTTCCTCCCAGAAGTCTCTTCCCTCAAAAAGAGAGTTTTTCCAGGATTCTCTGTAAATCTCGTCCTTTTTTCCACAACCCCCACAAAAAACCCCCGCAACCAAAACTGACTCATTCAGTTTTTAGCCTCTGCTCCCGATCACTTTTTCTACGTTTCCGCCCGAGTCGACGTTCATCACCGCCCTGAAAGTCCCCTCTTCCTGATTTTCGTGTCAAGCCCCTAAAGGCACGTTTTTCCCAAGCATTTTCCTCCCTGAGCATAGTCAACCCTCCTTCCCTTACGAGATCCTACTTTCGGGTTTTTGTCGTAGTGGTTGGATTGGACCGTCGTTAGAGATCCTTTCCTTTTTAAGTCACTGTCTTTGATAGTCTCTTTAATTAGGATACCCCCTTCTGTAGACTCGCACAGACTTGTACCTGACCTTAGCCCCCCTAGAACCTCAATATCCTTTATACAGCGTACCTATAGACTTTCCCTCTGATGATGACTTGAGAGACGGGTGCGTATGCTGTTCTCTATGGCTTTTCCCTCTTTGAGACTTGCGTCGTCTCTACAGGGGGACCTTTAAGGCTCACACCCCAAATCCCTTAAAGTTACCCCCCACTGGAGCCCTGATAATGATGTCCTTTCTTATTCCTGAATTTGGCCTTTGACCTTTTCAGCTATCCTTCACTCAGACCTCTAACATTTCATACTTTTAGTTACGTGCTTTCTTTTGAGAGCCCTCTTCCAAATGAGGGATGGGTGATGGGAACCAATGGTTCTTACCCCCCCCATTGATCTCTTTAGGTTAACCAGACCTCCTTTTCTTTTATGAACTTTCCCTTCCGTAGTCTCCCATCATCCTCAAAAACCGTTTCCAGTGAGCGGTCGACATAGCATGATCCTTTTTAGTTCTCTTTTCTGTACTTGACTTCTTCGTACGTTTTTTTTTACCCTTTAGAGTG
>Ga0179593_1716411_pt1 | contig 13500 bp, 18 predicted proteins | sample CZODoug2_1_08_16_FD_185931 | JGI IMG/M metagenome (GOLD analysis project Ga0179593, IMG submission 185931) | Vadose zone soil fungal communities from Angelo Coast Range Reserve, California, USA - CZODoug2_1_08_16fungal (PacBio error correction) | ecosystem: Environmental > Terrestrial > Soil >... | reverse complement strand
TCCTGGTTTCCCCCCCCCTTCGAAGGATGACTGAGCCCCCTCCCTTATTTTTTCCCCAAGACGGCGCTGTCTTTTTTTTTCTTTAGTCCCCAACAAAAGAGATACGCCCGTTTCCGGGCAAAACCCCAGCCTTCTTAACATTATTGCAAGATTCTTTGTGAAGCGAAGACCTTTTACCCCTAGCAAGCATCCCTTCCCCTCCCAGGTGTCTTTATTAGTTTTTGCAGCTTCTTTCTTTATTGCTTTTTTTTTCCGGCCCCACACCCTCCTTTCCCCCCCCCTAGAAGCATCTCTGACGCCCTCTTCGTTTGAAGTAAGTTTCTTTACCTCCGGAGGTTCTATCCCCCTTCATCTCCCCAACATTTCCCCAGAACTTTTTATAGGAATTCTTCTTTTCAAGTCTGTTTGCTTTCTCCTCTGGTAGGTTTCTTGTCTTTTCCCCGGCGCTTTGTGGGGCGGGTTTCAATGAGCCCCCCCTTTCTTCCCCTCTCCCCCTTGGCGCGTGAGGCCCCTCCCTCCCTTTTTCTTTTCAACACTTCTTCTTTTTAGAAAAGAGCTGGAAAGATCTCTTTTTTTTCACTTTAGCTGTGGCGGTTTTTTTTTTTTTTCCCCCCTTTGAGGTTGCGAGGCCTTTTTTCCTTGAGAGTTCACTGATCTTCCATTAAAGACTTTTTTTCTGATTGGTGAGTGGTCCCAGTCCATCCCATACCACGTGTGTTCTTTTGGAGTCCTTCTTTTGACCAGAGGAGTTTTTATTCCCCTCCCTTTCTAAGATATTTTTTCGGTGTCTCTCTTGGCCCCGGCGGGCGTTGTTTTGTCTTATCGCGGAAAGACTTTCTCTTTTGGATTCTTCGGTATCTCCTTCCCCCCTTCAATTTCGAGATTCATGACACCCTTTCCATCGAGTACAACGCATATTTGCTACTTTCATTCAAAATAGTTTTTTCCTTGCGAGTGTTTCCCCCCTTTCCGAAGTAGCCTTTCCTCCCAATACGTCTCCGGCCCATATTCTGAACAGCCTTACGGTCTTTCCCCTGGGCCAAGATCTCCCTCCTTTCTGAGACAGGCCCCCCCTTTTTTTTTTCTGAGTCCTTTTTGTCAATCGACAGCAGTCCCTTTTTCCTTGCATTCGAGGTCCCTTCTTGCAGCTCTGCATGTAAGACGTCCCCCTGTTCCTTCCCCCTTTTGGTTTTTTTTTTTTCAACAAGTATGCAGGCCCACCCTTTTTCTGCGGTCGCGAGTCCGTTTCCTGAGGACATTTTCTCAGCCGGCTCTCCGTCCGGGAGAGGGACTTCGGGATTTGACTCTGATCGCCGATTTTTTCCTCCCGCCCCGAGACCCTTCCTCTTTTGGTGTTTCTTGGTAAATTTCTTCCCCTAAAGTTGAGGTTTCAATTGTGGACTTTCGGCCCAGGCACTTGAAGATTCCCCTCCTTTGGTAGGGGAGTTTAACTACTTCGAGGGACCTCTTTCGGTGACCTTTCGGGAACCTGGAGCGACCTTCCCCCAAAGTCCCCAGGGAGGTTGGTATTCAAATTTGCCGAGAAATGAGGTCGGCATGGTGGTTTTTCTTCCGAGGTTTGGAGAATTGATTTCCTCCTCCATACGAATGAGACAGAGACTGGTTTTCCTTTAATAGTGGCTTTCCTCTTTTCCCTTCCTTCTTCCGGTTTTAGTCTCTTCCCGTCGGGACGAGACTTTAGCACGGAAAACCCTCTCCTCGGATTCTCGAGTATTGACTTTCCCCGGTTTCTTTTATGAAGATTCATATGCTCGGCTTCGCGACCTCGTCTTTTGCCCCTCCTCACCTTTAGAGCCCCTTTTTTTCTCCCCCCTCGGTTCCTACTGAAGATACACCTCTTCCCTTGTAGTTCGCCTTCCCCACCCCCCCAATTCCCCCAGACGAATTTGAATCTGGTACGCCACCTTGAAAAAGTGAATGCCTCCTTTCTGATTGTCTCCTGCCTTTTTTTGAACCATTTTGAAAGCGGACAGCCGTCTTTCCCCCCCCCTTCTCCCCCGGAGATTTTCTTTTTTTAAAAATAAAGGAAGAGCTCCTCCCCCCCTTGCGCCCATTTTTTTTCTGTCGCAGGCACATATACCCCGATCATCGAACTCCCCCTGTATGGCATGTCTTTTACGGATGAAACCTCCCACTTTCTTCTGGAGGAAAAGCTCGGATTTCTAGAGTTTGCCGTTCCCCTGCCTCCGGACCTCCTTTCCTATGGAAAGGCAAATCCCCCCATTTCCCCTCCCTTTTGCTGCGTTCCATGGGATCCAGGTAGACCTCCGCGTCCCGCCGCACGGTTTCTTTTCCCCCCTTTTTTTTCCCTCAGGACATCCCCCCTCCCTCCTTAAATGAATTCCTTCATCCCCCTTCCTCCCCAAGTGAGGTAGACCTTCGAGCGGTGTGGCATAGGTCCAGCAGCCTGCCCCCCAGAAAGCTTCCCCCAAAAAACTTCAGCATTTCCCTTTTTTTTTCCCTTTTTTGACTTCCTTTTTTTTGTTTGTGGTGGTTGGTTGGTTTGGTTTGTTTTTGTTTGTTTGTTTTGTGTTGTTGGGTGTTTTGTTTTTTTTGTTTGGGGGGGTGTTTTTTTTTTTTGGGGGTGGTTGGTTGTTTGTTTGTTTGTTTGTTTATCTTCCCTTTTCGTTGTTGGGGTGATGAGAGCTCCACCCCAAACAACACAACAAACAAACCCCCCCCCCCCCCCCCAAAACAACCCCCCCCCCCCCCCCCAAACAAAGCAACCCCCCCCCCCACCAACCCCCCCAAACAAACCAACACCCCCCCCCCCCCCACCAAACCCCCCCAAACAACCCCCCCCCCCCCCCCCAAAACCCCCTCACTCGGGATGAAAAACATGTCCCCCCCCCCCCCCCCCCCAAACGAATGCTTCTTCCGAGGAGGTGATGGTGCGACGCTGTACTTCGATCCGCTGAGGTCTACTCTCCCCATTTCTTACAGCGGATGAGACTTTTCCTCTCGTGACGCTTCCTCTCTTTTTCTGGCGCCCTTCTTTTTTTTTTGCAACACAGTGCGGCGGCGACTGCGGTCGGTTTCTCCCTTCTGCCATGCGCGATTTTAAGCAAAGAGGGCCATCTTTTTTGTGTAGGTGCAGGTGGGCAAATAGTGGCGTTTTTCCCTTTTCAGCGGGCAAACTCTCCCTCCTCTTGAAAGCCAGACTTCTCTTGTCTTTTTTTCAATTTTCTCAGGAATCCCTTGGGTCGTAAGCGCGGCCGCGTTTTCCGGGACCTCCCCCCCCCTCCGCCAGTGCTGCTATCTTCCCTTTCCCCGTCAAAACTCTCCCCTTTCCCCCCCTTTCCGGCAAACCTGTCCGGACTGCTCCCCCCTCCCCCTTTTTTCCACCAGTGATGCCTCTTTTTACAATCATTCCCGATTTTTTCATTTGTTCCTTTTTTGGCGCCCCATCTTCGAGGGGGTTTTAACGACAGTGCCCTCTTCCCCTGTGAATCGCCCTTGAGAAAAAAGGCTTTTTTTTTTTCGCCGTTGCTAGTTCGGCAAACTCCTCGTTTGATTTCCTCCGAGAATATGGGCTTCTTTTTTGGGGCTTCCCCAGAAAGTTCCCTTTCCTCCCCTCCCTGAGAGAATTCCCCTCTTCCCTCTATACTTGCCTAAAGCCTCTCCCCCTTTTCCGGATAGACCCTTTCTGAATCTTCCTCCCTCCTTTAATGCCCAAAAAAGTCCCCTCTAATGTAGTAGGGAGCTGGCCGCTACCTTTCCTAAAAAAAAAAATAAAACCAACGACTCCAGGGAGACCTTCATATTTTAGTGGTTTTTCCTTGCGAAGTTTTCCCACCCCCAACCTGAGCTACTTCCCCCTCGTCAGTTTAAACTTTTTCATCTTATTTCAACGGCTCCCCTTTTCTCCCTCTGAAATTGCCTTCCTGAAGACCCCCCGGGGGACTCCCCCCTCCTGGAGGACAATGGCAAGACAACAAAATCCTACCTGGAGTGTACCGGTTATACTCTACATCTTACCAGCCCCTCGGATTTCCCTGCCTGAATTTTTTTTGTGGTGACGGGAGAGTCTTTTCTCCCACTTTTCTTTCCCCCCCGCTTCCCGCGGCCTTGCCTTTCTGCAGTCTTTTTTCTCTCCCCCGTTCCCCACTGACAAACTTCCGCCAGTTTGCCTTTTTTAAGCGGGCAAATTTGGATCCGATTTTCTTCGCTGCCGTGGCCTTTTTGCTGCGCCTCGCCTCCTAACCCCTTTTGCCATCAATTTTCTTTACCCCTTTCTTTTTCCGAACGTACGGTTTTTCCTTTTTCCCCCTTCCGGAGACTTTTTTTTTCCAGCCCCCTCTTCCCCCCCTTAGATGGACACCTCCCGTGGCCTCTTTTGGGCTGTAAACTTGCGTTTTGCCTCGCTGCATATGTATATCTCCGGACCCCCAAGAAGACCCCTGCACTGGGTTTCCTTCAAAGTGTAGTTGGCCGGTCGCCTTCTCCCACCCAAAGCCGCTTCCCCCCTTAGCAAAAGAAGGCCTCCTCCCAGATCATCTTCCATACCCCCCCCATTCCCGGGGTCAGCATTTTCCAACGCCAAGTTCCCTAGGATGAGGGTTTCCCCTGCCTCACCTCTCAGCGAGAAGGCTTTACCGTTAGACGAATATACACTCACGGACGCCCTTCTCCTTTTGGAAACACTCTTTTCCCGAGGATAGCTCCGAACTAGACCCTTTTTTTCTCTGGGCTGAGCCTTTTAAAGGACGTGCTTCTTCCTCTCCCCTTTTTTCTGAATATTATTTTTTTCTTTTATTTTTGCAACCGCCCACAAAGATCTTCCCTCCCTTGGTTAGACCCAATTATCCGGTGACGCCATCCTTCCGATTATGCCTTGTGTGAGTTTTAATATCTTTTCATGGCTATCCTTTTAGGACAAATTTACCGTTCTCGGCAAACTTTTTCTTCGCAAGTCTTCACTTTAGGATTCCTGGTTTCCCTCTCCTCCAAGGGGTCCCCTCCGCCGCTCAAAAAGAATTCTTTCCCCCTATGCCCATTCGGATGCTGCGATTTCCCCTCAGGTTTTTCAGGTTTTTCCTCATCCTTTTTGGATCTTTTCCTTTCCTTCCTTTGAAGTTTTTTCTTAGAAGGTGTTTGGTCAGAAGACCTCTTTTCCTCTTTTCATCGAGGCCTCTTTTGCAGACACACGGTCACAATCTGCTTTCCTCACTCCTTTTTTTTTTTTGATAGAGGATTTTTCCCCCCCTTTCCGGACGGGAATACTCTGATCCCCCCTCCCCGCTTGAAAGACGGCCCTTTTTCTTTTCTTCGACCAAACCTCTTGGTAACTGGCGGGAAGTGCCCCCCTCCTTTCCATATAAAGAAGATCTTTTTTATGCAGTGAATCCCCGTCGGACTAGCATCCTCTCCTTTTTATCTGGCTTCGATTCTTTTGACTTGCACTACATTCTTGAGTCCTTTTTCCTTCCTCGTTCCGGTCACCCCCCCCGCCCCTTAATACCTTCCCTTTGAGCGAGACCTTTCGAAATTCGCGTTCTCTCCACGTATTCTTTTCGGAGGGCTGAGACCAGCCTCTTTTCTTCACGAAACCCCCCCTTCGCATTGCTTCCGTTCCCTTTCTTCCCTGCGGTCTTTACCCCGAGTTTTTCTCGCGAAAGTTCCTTTGTTTGGCGGCCCCTTTTAGAGCAGCCTCCTCCTACATTGGACGATTAGGCGAAGAAAGGAATTTCCCCCCTTCCCAAGGCAGATTTTACAATAGTTGCATCGAGAAGATCCCCTCAGCTTGTGAACCTATAGGAGAATTAACTCCCCCTTTTTGCCGGAGCCGTGGAATAGGCTTCTTCCGTACCTCCTTGAGCGTCGTTATCCAAGCACTTTCTATGGAATTGTCGCTTTTTTCTCTTGTCAAGGGACCCTTTTCCTAACGCTTTTTCTTCAAGTGGCCCCTACCTATTGTCTGCTGCCCCCCTCTTGTTTTATAGCTTGTGCGAATCTCTCTAATGTTTTTTTTTTTTCTCCAGTGATGTGTTCTGTTTTCGTATGATTTTTTCCCCCCCCTCTTCGTCGATTTCCCTTTTTTGTCTCACGCGCGTACCCGGGTCCTTAGATAAATGCCCCTTTCTCGCGCCTTCAAAAGATATTTGTTTTCTCCCTCCCAAACCTTTTCAGAAGGACAACTCCTCCATGTGTCAATAGACCTTCGCTGCTCCCTTTTCAGGGAAAACAACTTCCTTCCCCCCGTTTTTTTCATAAATATGCGGCCAACCCTTCGGTAGTGTTCCTCCTTTTTTCACATCTCCCTTTTTGATGAGACAGAACTTTTCTCGGAGTGTCTTCCCATTTCGCCCCACAGGCGGCCGGTCCCTTTTTCCGGAGGTCTCTTTTCCTGCCTTTTTCCATAGTAGACGCACTCCCCCCTTTGCAATGGTACGTTTCCTTTTTGGCGCTTCTTTTCAACCCCCCCAATGAATGGCCCACTAGAGGAACCAGGCCTGTTTTCCTACAGGATTCGGGACCCATATCTTATACAACAATCTTAAGGGCTTCCCCCTTTTCAACTTGACGTCACCGATATTTTCATGTTTGAGGCCTTTTTCCCCTCCTTTTGCCCTTTAGCAGCGCCGTCTTTCCCCCCCCCGCGGCTTTTTCTTCTTTTTCCCCCCTCTGAACTCCCTTTGTCGGCTCCCCCCCCAAACATGTCGTCGCCTGCCTTTCCTTCGTCTTGGGCTTTGGCCCGTTCCCTAAGTTCTTCCCCCTTTTAACTGACGTCTGTCTCGCGGAAACTTCCCTTTATGGGGTGAAGGCCGGGTTTTTCCGATCCTTCGATTTTGTTCTGATCTTCCTCCTTGGATTTTAAAGATCTCTCCTTGGGGTTTTTCCCTCCCCTCGTGGAAGTCCCAGAGTCAGTCGATTACCTTACCTCGGCGCTGATTCAAATAGAGCCTTTTCTAGGTCCTTTATGGAATGGGCCCCCCTTTTGAAGGGGGTTGATGCAGACCTCCCCCCCTTGCTCGGAGCTCTCCCCCCTACGGTCGGTTGCCGACACCTTCTCCCTAGCTCCCCCCCTCCCCCCGGGGGTTTTCAGACGTTCCTTTTGATTGAGATCGAAATTGTCCCCCCCCTCCAAAACCCCCCTACGAAAAAAACCTTCCCTTGTCGTGATATGGAATCTCCAGGATTCTAGCCCGATCACTGGTTCATTTTCCATCGTAGCGTCCTTCTTTTTTGCGATGACGGAGGGTGAGCTTTTCTTTCCTTTTTTTTTCAAATTCTTCTGCGAAAAAATTATCCCCCTCTGGCGCAGTTGGTCTTTATTCCCCAGTCAAACAGCTTCCCCCCTCCCTCGACCGTGGATGGAATGGCTAGACTCTTTCTTCCCCCCCAACCTCTTAAGGCTGGCGCCAGTTTCTTTTTTTCTGTCGGTCGCGGAGTTTGCCTTCCTTTTCCCCCCCCTGGTCCCCCACCCCGGCAAGATTTCCCTTCCCCCTATGGAAAATGCACCTACCCCCTCTTCCCCCGCTTTGCTTCTTCTCCCTCGCAAGGATCAATGGTCTTCCCCCCCGTGCCGCCTCCCCCAGCGACGGCCTTCCCGTTTTATTCCCCCTTTCTTCGACCTCGGCCAGCCCCTCTCATCCCTTCACTGTCCTCTGCTGAAGCCACCTGTCCTTTCTCCCCGCGTCGAGTGCGATTGTCAGAGTTTCCCCTCCCTCCCCATCACAGCATGAATTCCCCCCCAACTTACAGTCCCTTTTCATCCGATGTGGGGCTTTGTTTTTGTTTGTTTGTTTGTTTTTTGTTGTTTGTTTGTTTGGTTTTTTTTTTTTTTTTTTTGTTTGTTTTGTGGGGTTTTTTTTTTTTTTTTTTTTTGTTGTGGTTTGGTTTGGTTTTTTTTTTTTTTTTTTGTTTGTTTGTTTGTTTTCCCTCGTTTCCTTCCTCCTCGTTGTTGTTGTTTTTTCCTCTTCAACCAACCCACCCCCCCACAAACAACCCCCCAACCCCCCCCACACAAACAACAAACAACCCCCCCCCCCCTCCTCAAACAAACCCTCCCCCCCCAAACAAACCAAACCCCCCCCCCCCACCCCCAACAAAACAAACCCCCCCCCCCCCCCCCTCCCACAAAACAAACCCCCCCCCCCAAACAAAACCAAAATAGTTTTCCAAAAATGAAAACCCCCCCCCAACCAAAACCTTTTTGTGTGGAAAAAATTTTTTTTCTTTGATGTTCTCCCCTTTGGACCCTTCCCCTCCGCTTCTAAAATGGGATTCCTCGGTGTCCTTTTGCTTATAGATCGTGCTGGAGGGAGCCCGGTTTCCCCAAAGCCCCCCTTTTGCCGGCGTTTCGGCTTTTTGTAGCTTGCGCTGGAATAGCAAATCTTCCCTTTTCTTTGGAGGGAATTTCCCCCTCGAGAGATTCCCCTTTTGCCGATTTTTCGGGCAAAACTCGCGCCCGTTCTTTTTTTTCCGTCGCTTTCCCTCCGCAGAGTTTCTTCCTCCGAATGAGCCGGCCCCCCCCCCTTTCCCGCGAGCGCCCCTTTCTGCGACAGACCAACGGTTTCCTTTTTTCAGTTTTTTGGTCTCTTCCTGGATTTTTCCCTCTCCCTCCCATCGCCTTCCTTTGCAAAAAGAAAGGACTTCCTTCCTTTCCTGGATTTTTCTGAGAATCACTGTACACCTTTTCCAGATACAGTAATTACGTTTTTTGGAGTAAAGTTTTTGTGGAATGACCCCCTTAGATCGGAAATTCCTTCCAAGTTTTCGTTTGGTTTTTTTTTTTTTTTGTGTTTTTGTTTGTTTGGTTTTTTTTTTTTTGGTTTTTTTTTTTTTTTTTTTTTTTTTTTTTTTTTTTTTTCTTTTTTTTTTTTTTTTTTGTGGTTTTTGTTTTTTATTTTTTTTGCGTGTGTTTTTTTTGTTTTTTTTCTTTTTTTTTTCTTTTTGGGGTTTTTTTTTTTTTTTTTTTTTTTTTTTTTTGGTTTTTTTTTTTTTTTTTTTTTTGTTTTTTTTTTTTTGTTTGGGTTTTTGTCGCGAAACCTTTTTTTTTCGAGGCTCTTTAAAACGCGTCCTTTTTTCGAGCTCCTCCCTTTATGGGAGAAGCGCCCCCCCACACCCGACCTTTCACAAGCAAGTTCCTTTTTCCTTTTTTTTTCTCTCTTCGATCCCTTCTCGGACTTTCCTCCCCCCCCTCCTTCCCCCTTTAATTTTCCCTCATACTCGCAGAAAGAGTCTCCCGTCACCGTCATGCCCCCTCTCGCGAATTTTCTTTTTGGAGAGCCAGCGCCTTTTCCCCCCTCGCACTCACCCACTCTCCCGGCAAGTGCCTTTTCTCCCCTTTACGTGCTTTTTGGCCGCTTCTTTTAAGTACAATCAGTCATCCCTTCCTCCCTCCAAAGACCAGGACAATGGCCTTCTCCGCCCCCCCCCACTTTGACCTCCTTTTATGGAAAGAATCCCACACTTCTTCCCCCCCTCGGCAGGCTTCTTTCTTGAATAAGCATCACAATCTCAACCTTCTCCGGCTCCTCTCTTTCGTGAAGGGAGCCCTCCCCTCCCTTCTCGAACAATTCCTCCTCCCCTATCTTCCTCTTGGAATGAATTACTTGTTCTTCGCGTCCCGTCAAAACGCAATTACGCCCCCTTTGTCTGAACGATGACTGTATCCCGGCCTTTTTAGACCGCTCGTATTTCGCTTTTCTGCCGTTTTTCCCTATGGCCTCCCCCTTTTTTTAAACCCTTGCCGGGCCCCCCTTCGCCGGCTCTGTCCCCTACCGTTTTTTTCCGCCTCTCGGAGACGTCCCCCCCTTTCCCTGCGCTCCGTTTTCCTTCTCAAGGCCGTGGCTTTTTCGCTTTTGGCGCCCTTTACAACAGAGCGTGTTCTTTTCTCTGCTAAAATTTCTACGGAATTTCCTCCTTTTCTTGGGAGTCTCCTAATAATGAAGTCCCAAGAAACGCAATCGTTCGACAGACGGCTCTTTCCCCCCCTTTTCCCCCCACAATGGCCCACATCCCTTTTTTTCAGACCGTCGGCCATGCTCCCCTCCTTCCGCGCCGATTCCCACCCTCCTCGGGTCGCATTCCTACTTCCCCTCACGAACTCTTTTTTTTCCTTGACAATGGCCTTCCCCCCCGGGACGTCATCGGTCCTTTTTTTCCTACTTATCCCTCCCTCCTTTGAAATTCCCTCGCCGACTCTTTCAACATTCCACCCCACCTCGTGAAGTAGCTCATGATCTTTTTTTCCCCCCTTTTATCTCTCTCAGACCCCCCTTTTGTCTCTCCTTTTTCTTTTAAATTCCTTCTTTGCCTCACGCGCCTCCCTTTTGATTTTTTTTGCAAATGTAGTCACCCCCACTCAGCAGTTCCTTCTTGTTAGACAGCAACACCCCTGGTGAGAATAAATGCCGCTCTTTCCTTTCTTTTTTGCCCCCAGAGATGTATGTCCTCCTCCTCCCGGATTTCCCCATAAATACGATAGGCCACCCTAATTTCTTCGCGCTCACCTTTTGCTATTCTTTTCTCTTTTACCCAAGCTTGCCGAAGACTTTTTTTTCGCTAAAGCTCCTCCAAAAGAATCTTTCCCCCCCCCCCACTCCCCCCAGGGAGCCGTCTCTTTGATCTTCGCCAAAGGTTTCTTTTCCCTTCCCCCACCTTTTCTGGATATTGACTCCATTTTCCTTTGTCCGCCAGCCCCCCTCTTCCCGATGTTGGGTCCGAAGAATCCCCTCGCAGGCTTTTTAATAGGGTTATTGCCCTTTTTTCTTTTTCCCCCCGTCCAGTTGAAGAGTTCCCCCTATATTTACTCCTCCCTTTTTTCTCTATGATGGTTCTTGTCCTCCATGACTGCCCCCCTTCAACCCCCTGTGAAAGCCGGCGCTCTTGTCTTCCCCCAACCACCTCCCGTGGTAACTGTGCGCTTCCCCCCCCGGTCCGCATTCTTCAATATCAGACCTGATCTGCGGAAGCGAAGGCCTTCCTTACCTCGCAGTCCCTCTTCCAAATTTGCATCATTTTTTTTACGATACGTTGCCGCTTTTCTTCATTTTGCTCTACCCCTTTTTCCCCCCCCCCCCCCCCAGGATCCGCTTTTCGCGAAGAATTTTTGCTCAGCCACGTTATTATTTTTTAGTGTTTGAGACAAGACTTTCCACAAATATTCAAGAAGTAACCATTGCTTCGTAACAGGATCTTTTTTCGGTGCGACCGGTTATTCCTCCTCTCTTGTGGGGAGGGTGCTACTCTTCGCAGAACCCATCTTTTCCCCAGTCAGTAAGACGGCTGTTCTTCCCCTTTTTAACACAGAGAACAATTCCCTTTTTTCTGAGCTCCCCCCCCTAAAAGAGCTGGAAAGATTCTGTCATATCCACGTGGTGGGCGGCTTCCCCCGATTCGCGAGGCAGATTACTGGTGTACGCATTCATTTTTCTTTAATTAAAGAAAGCCTCTTCTTCCTTTTCGTCTGTTTCGGACATGTCCATTTCCCCCGACTTATGAGTTAATTTTTCCGTTTCTCCTCTCCGAGGAGTTTCTAGGTAGGGGGCGAAGATTTTTTTTCCTCTGCTCCTTAGTGTTTCTTTTTCCGTGGGCCGCGTTCTTTTTTTTTCCTTGTAGATTCGTTCCTGCACTTTCGTCGATTTCTTTTTTTTTTCTTCTCTGTACGGGTTCGGAGGCCCGGACAACTTCCTGTCAAGCGTCCCACAGGAAATGTGGAGTCAAGACGGGCAAAAAGCTTTCCCGGAAGCCAACATGTCCTTGGCAAGAAGCGAAACCCGGACTTGGGAAAGAGATTTAGAAGTCTCCTTTTCCCGGGGGGCCCCCCCCGGAACGTCCCTGTCGGAATTACTGACCGTCCCCCCGCAGTAAGGTAGTTTTTAAGTTTGACATAGCCGCCCTCTCCCCATTGAGGGCCCGTTTGTGATCTTCGCTTTCAATCTTCCCCCTCCCGCAAGGCTCCTTTCAGCTTTTGCATTGAGCTTCCTCCGGTTCTCTCTTCTTAATCGGAAGCCGCCCCCCTCCCCCGGTTTTTTCCCCCATTGGAGGGTGGGACGACCCCCCCCTGTTTTAGCACCCCAGTAATTCTCCCCGAAAGGCTTTCGCTCCTTGGTCGGAAATCTCATTTTCCTGGCAAGGGGATTTATCCTGTAGGCCCCGAGATTTTCCTTTCCCAATTTTCTTTTTCTTTGAAGATGGTTATTCTCCTTCTACTCTTACCGCGGGCCTTTTTTTGTTCTTTTTCCATCTGACTCAAGGGGGAGTGAGTTCCACAAGTTTTGTTGTCGTTTGAATGAAAGTGACTCGTGGCCGATGGGTCGCAAGCAACGTTAAAATACTCCTTATCCTCCTGAAGCGTTCTTTCGTTTTTCCGTTGAAACCTTCTTTTATCATTTTTGTCCACGAGGGTCGATTTTTTGAGTGTTGAGTTTTTCCTCTCCCCCCCCCGCTGTTCCTAAAGACGAATTTGCCTTCATGACCCTTTTTTGGTAAGATTGCTTTTCCATCTTTTTCGATACTTAAGTACCCGCGCTGCTTGAGTCTTGAAAAATAGATCGCTCCCCTCCTCTCAGGTCGTGCTTTTCTTCCCCCCCGGTGTTTGAGGCAGCTTCCCCTCCCCATGCTTGAGACGCTCGATACCTTCCTTCTCATAGGAAGCCTGCTTTCAGCACGCAGTTTCTCCCTTCTCACGATTCTTTTTCGATTCGAATTCTTTTCGAAGTTACCCAAATCCCCCTAGACTTCTCCCCCCTCCTGGTTTTTAATGCCTTTCTTGATGTAAAGGATGAGATTTTTTTTTTTCCTTTTTGACAAACATTTTTCCCCCTTTTTGAGAAGTCAGTCCATTTATTTTCCCCCTTTGCAGATGAAGTGAGGGAGGTCGTGATTTTCAAAACTACTCTCTTCCTTTTCCCAACCCTGATTCACCTTAGAAAGGTTGGTATGTAGAATTTTCCTCTCCCGATTTTCTTTTCTTTTTCAGAGAAGGGTTTCTGTCCCAGCGAATAAGGCCTTTCCCACTACACCCTCAGGATGGATCCCGCTCGAGAGGCGCCTTTTGACGGCCTGAGCCTTTCCTTTCAGATTTCTTCCAAATATACTCTTTTTTAATGTTACCTCCCCTTTTCCCTCTTTTTGCCCCTCTCCTCGAAAGGCATCCCTTCCTCCAAGTCCCCCTCCTCGACGTTTTCCCGCGGTTTCTTTGCACACTCCTTTCTTCTTACAAGCTCGAGAATCCTGCCTTCCGTTCCCTTTACATCTTTTCTTTCGACCCCCCGGTTGATTCTCCTCGCCCGACTGCGCTTTTTTAGGGAACTCTTACGGCACATCACATCCCTCATTTTGTGGTTCCACACCCCCTCCTTCGGTTTTTTTTTTTTTTCCTCAAGCACGAGTTTTTCTTTGTTTGTTTTTTTGTGTGTTTGTTTGTTTTTTTTTTTGGTTTGTTTTGTTTGTGTTTTTTTTTTTTGTTTTTTTTTTTTTTTTTTTTGTTTGGTTGTTTTTTGTTTTTTTTTTTTTTTTTGTTTGTGTGTG
>Ga0179593_1538509_pt1 | contig 13500 bp, 15 predicted proteins | sample CZODoug2_1_08_16_FD_185931 | JGI IMG/M metagenome (GOLD analysis project Ga0179593, IMG submission 185931) | Vadose zone soil fungal communities from Angelo Coast Range Reserve, California, USA - CZODoug2_1_08_16fungal (PacBio error correction) | ecosystem: Environmental > Terrestrial > Soil >... | reverse complement strand
AATTGAGCGCTTCCTGCTCTAATAATTTCGCCCCCCCCGAGGGATTCAAACGTCACCACCCCCACAGGCATCCCCTTTACAGAGTGAGGTGTCTTCCTCTTTCACAATGAATTCTTGCACCCGACCCGTTTACTTCTATCACTGTCTTAGTTCCCTCGATTAAGGAATTTAGAAATAAACCCCGAGCGCCCACCATCGCCCATCAGTCACATGTTCACCAAGGACGGGCCCCCCTCCCATACTTACAAATAGAATGGTGTTGAACCCTTGCCTTCCACCGCCCAATCACACCCCGCCTTGTCCAATTTTCTCGGGTCAAAGAACTTTCTTCCCCCCTTCCCCCCCCCCGGGCCCTGAAAGCCTTCGATTTTTGTGCCCTTTAAGTGTCCAATCCACTTGCCAGAGACATAACGGACAGCGAAACATATGGTTGATAAGTGACCTCTCGTTTTTCCACCTCCTGTCCCCCCCTCTTTCTTTCCCCCCCTGGGACTGAAACATAGATTATGGACGGATGGAAATTTTTCTTCGCATGGCGTTCTGAGCAACCTTTTCCCCCACAAATAACCTTCCTCCCCCCCCCCCCACCCACCATCCTATTTCCTCCTCACTTACAAACTATTGAAAGACGACCCTTATTGACCTTCCAGCCCTGCGGAAAAACACCTTCGCATTTGTCCTCCCCGACGTACTGGTCCCCATCAATTAATTTTTCACCCTTTGATATCACACCCAAAACCCAACATAAAGCCATTCAAATCCCCCCATGGCTCGTATGCCCTTTCATCCAACAGGTAGACCGTTTCCCCTGCGTGGTCCGTCTTCCATTTCAGTAAGAAGCTCCTTCTAAGCCCTGCACTCCCTTCCCCCCCCCCCTCCCAAAATCCCCTAGATCGCCCCCAAACGTTCATTTGTACCCTTTTTCGGAACCGCTTCCATCGTAGCTGCAAAGTTCTGATTCTCCCCTGGGACACCTCACCCCTCCCGCCCACCCCCTTGCCCGGTTTCTGTAAAGTTCCACAAAATGCTTCCTATGGTCAATCTCCCCCGACTCTTCGTTTCATCGCAATCGAGGACTGTCTCTCTCCAATTAACTCGATCTTGCTGATACCCTCAGTCACCATCTTTCCCCTTAATCTCAGCTTTTCTGGGAAGGCTGAAACACCTCATTGCCCCCACATCGCTTTTTCTGTGGAATTAAGCCATATTTCAAAGACAGTTGCAATCAGATCTCGAGTAGACTTTCTTTTGCCTTCCCGCGTCTAGGTTTAGCCGTTTCTCGACCAGGCCGCGCTCCCCGCGCTGCTAACGTGCGCAGAAGCTTCTATGTCCCCAAAACGTGCGAAATGCTTACTTTTTTCCATTCGGCCAAGTACCCCACTTGTTCCCTCCCCCACGACGCTGCTCTTCTCACGAAAGAAATCTCCAGAGGATGGGACGACTCTCCTCCCCCCGCCAGATAAGAGTACACCCTCATAGGTTAATCATCGTTTTCTGTTTGAGAGAGTGGATCTGGATTGACGCCCTAGTGCTTTAATTCTTTCCTTATTCCCCCTTTCCGACCGTGGATTCCTTTCGATTGTTCCTAAGGGCTTTTTTTCTTTCGATTGGGCACAATTGGGTAATTCTTCCAAGTTTTTGAGTCGAGTCTACAATTGCTGCTGCTCTTTTTGTTCTTTGCACAAGCTTTTCGGATCTTCTCTACACCCAATGGCGCACCACATCGCGTACCCCCGGAACCGGCCCCTCCTCTCCGGTGATAAGGCAAGGTTCCTCCTTCAACTTACAACTACCACCAACAACAAAATGCCTTCCTTTCCCCCCCCCGTGAAATTCTCCCCTTGGCCTCTCTGATTTTTGTTGTGGACCATCTCCCGTCCCCTCGCCTACGCGGCTCGTTGATGGAGGAGCCCCTAAGAGCCTCCTCCTCCTTTTTCCCCCCTTCCTAGTCCCCCCTCTTACGAGACTACTTCACTGTCTCTCCTTTGTGGGCCCGCGAACCGCTTTTTTTTGGTTGTTTCTCCCCCCCCCCCCTTCAAAGACGGGGCCAACGTACCTTGCCATCCCCAGCTGTGATCGGCTGCAACAATCCGTTGTGGCCCCCCCTCTTACTTTCTGTCGCAATGCTTGCTGATGCCGTGCCCTTTCTTGCTTTCTCCTGATTTATGGAAGTTTTCAACAGCTGGAGGCGGGTTCCGCGCGGTGTGAAGATTTTTCCGTCATAACATGCGTCGTTGGTCTGTTCATGGTGCTTGTTGGTCCTTTATGCCTTAGGAAGGGCTTTTCCACCCGTTGTGCACTGCTAAACTTATGCCGCCGGTGGCTGGGGATCCCCTGCTGATTGTTATATTTATAACAAAGAGGGCGCTTTCCATCTTCTTTTGCTTTTTTAGCACTTTCTCCATTAGTTACCTTCTCCTCCGGCCCAATGAATAATCCTCCCCTCATCTGAGGGTCTCTTTTTGGACTCCCAGTGATTTCAGCTCGGTTTTTCACTGCCAGGCTGTAGAAAACAGCATATCCTTTTACTCACAGATGGTCCTTTGCTCTCATCTCTCTAGCTATGTCCGTGCACCCCCCTGCTCCTCGAGAGCGCGTCTTCCTTTTTTGTCCTCCGGTGACAGGTAAAAACTCCACAGTTGGGACGAGATTTGAGGTAATCTAAACGCAATTTTCCCCCCTTAGATTTTCATCCTTTGTGCTGGTTGAAGATCGTTCCCCCCGGGTGATGTACCTTTGCGCTAGGGTGGTCTGATTACTTGCGTTCTGGGGAGGTCTAGGGCAGTCTCTTCCCATTTTTCCGTTCTCCTATTCCACTGTCCCCTGTAGACCCCTCGCACCTTTTCGGTGTTCCTTTGACGGGCACACCTTTCCCCATCCATACGCGCGGAGTTTTCTTTTTTTTTTTTTCCCAAACTGTCTCGCCTTTAAGGGAGAAAAGGTTTTTCGATCTTTTATTTAGACCTGGGACGGCTTTTTCCTCCGTTTTGTTTTTCTCGCTCGATCTCTTTCCTGCGAGAGTCACCTGCTTTCCTGTAGCTTTAGCCGGCTGTAGAACAGTTATGATGGCGTCCCGAAAAGTTCCCCCTTCACGTATCGATTGCGTTTCCCGTTTTGCGGAATTTTTTGCCCCCTAAAGGGAAAAAGAGAGCGAGGGAGTTTTCAGATAGCGTATTACCGCAGAGTGGCCAAGTTTTCCCCCCCCCCAACAACAGACGACAGCACAAAAAAATTCCAATCTTTTCAGAGACAGTAACCGTTAGGAACTTTTTTAATTACCCAGCCCCTTCGTTATGACACTCCGTTCCCTGAAACCCTGGCATCCCTTTTTCCATGGAGCATCGTTCCACTTTTTTTTTTTGATCTGACCCTTTGCCCCTCTTGTAGAGTCAAATAACCGAACCCCACGCCCTTTACCGCCAAGTAGCTGTTTTGGCAGTTACCCCCACACTCAATTGAAGACCCCCTCCCCCTACTGAGTTGAGTGTTACCTGGTGTATTGCGAATGGCGTTTTTTTCGCTTGCTCGGACCACGAATTGGAAAAGTTTCCAAATCTCACCCTCAGGATGTCACCTTTCTAGGCAAATTTTTCCCCCCTTGTCGCCCCCTGTACACCGCGAATCCCCAAGCTTCTACCAAAAAGATACATTTAAGCGCTTTATTTGACATGTTTGAATCCCCACTCTTAGCTTCCAATCCGCCGGCGCCCCCTACCTTATTGAGAGTTTTTTTTTACAACGTAATTGGTGCTCTCCAAGCCATACGTTTGGACATTCCCACACACATCAAGACACCCCCTAAAGTTAGAACCCCAACTTACAAAACGGACCATTTCCCTACAATACCTTCTTATCACCGAGGCTCACTCCCTGGGCCCCACAGAACTTCATGAGCGCCTGCATCATCAGATTTTTTTATACCACGCGATTCGACCAATTTTCCCTTTTTTTTGAGACGCCCCCCGTCTTTCCCCCTCGATTTCTCTTAAATCCTCTCAGCGGGAACTTTCGAGTCGTTTTGTCCATTTCCCCGGTCTCACCCCACCATAGCATCACGGGACTTTTCCCCCCCCAGCTTACCACCCTCCCGATCAGGAATTTGTTTTCCCAGGAGTCTACCCATCGGGAAGTGTGTTGTCTTCTCAATTAGCACGTTGTGCAACCACTCTTTTTCCTTCAGTCAACAATATTGCTTTCCGATAAACTTTCTGGCGGCTTCCCCCCACCAAAAATCCTGCATTCGCCAGGGGCCATGTTTTCAAAGGGAAGTGAACACTAGTTTTTTCCCCCAGTTCCTTTCTTTGCCTCCTATAGATTTCATCTTCTTCGCGATCGAGTTTTCATCTGAGAGTGATCGAAATGCCCCCCCGCTTCGCCAGTTCCAGCAGCACCTTGGCCGCTCTTCCAAAAACGTGCCCATTAATTACCCCATGGGCCAGCGCCCACCGCACATTCTTTCCTCCCCATCTACATCATCTTCGAAAGAAAATGACCTCGTATGCACGCTCCCCCGCCTCAGCTACTGAGTCCAATCTCTCCTCTCGTTTTTTTTTTTTTGATCGTCCTTGACTCTTAGAGGCTTGATGCTGCCTTTTTTTTTTGTCATCCGTCCCGCTTATTTCGTTAGAGAGGACTCTGCGATTTTTCTTCCAGGTCTTCGTGCTGGCGATGGCACCTTGGGTCCTCCCAACTTTTTTTTCGGAGCTGCTTACCGGTGCTGATGATGAGATTTTTGAGCAGCTTTTGCTTTCTGGCGCTCGTCCCCCTACACTTTGCGAACCCTCGATTCCCCGCGAAATTCAAGAACTAAGCTTTCCGCACACTGTCTTGGTCCCTTTTGCTTAATGTAATGCCAGTCGCCCCTGGCGAGATTTTGGGTAAGCGTCCCTTTAGACCTTCCCCCCCTTGAGTGTTTATTTGATTTCTTTTTCATCGCTCTGTCCGACGAAGTTCTAATTGTGCCCCACCAAGCTATGGCTTACTTTCCGCGGGCGGCGTTCAAGAGGCTGACTTCTTTTTCATGCCTTTAGAACAAGGTCACTGTTTATGCTGTGGCGTTTGCTGCCCTGCCACGCGCTTCTTTACCTTTGCCCTAGAGGAAGATTCCTGGTGGCGTACACCGGGGTCCACGAATCATTTTTCTTCAATGCGTGCTGGCGCTTGATGACTTCTTTTTCTGGCATGAAGGCGTGCCCCACGCCGGAGGCTCCTCCCCCATAGGGCATGAATTCCCAATGGGAACTTTCTTCCTGCTGCTTATTGGCTAGTTCTTTTTGGACATTAGACTTAAATTACTTCTGTCGATAACCCCACCGAGCACCCCAAATGTCCCCATCTTTATTGCCGCTGTCTTTTCGGAAGAATATAAGGTCGGGGATTTTTTGTTATAACAAATAGTTTCTCTTTTAGTCTTGCTTTTTGTTTTCCCCTGGTTATTTTGACATCCGTGCCCGGGTGCTCGCCACCACTCATACCTTTACCCCTGTATCTATCCCCCTTGATGGGGACTTACAGGTTCAGATAGTTGTTTTTTTCGTAGGGTCGCACCAGAGAGAATTTGAATCTTGAGATAATCCCGTTAGTCTGGGTAGTGTTTTTCATCTTCGAGGCCCCGTGTGAGCTCGAGTCTTTGCTAGACAGATTTTTTGGCCCAAAACCTAGTTTTTGACCGGCGATGTTTCTAAAGTCTGACGGTCAAAATCATTAGCTGTCCTTGGATGTGCTGTTTGCGGCCGTGTGATTCAATTTCCCCTTTGCTTGAGAGATCTTTTTGGTCCCCCCTCTCTTTGGTGGAGGTCTACGGGCGGTTTCCTTCTTCTGATACCCTTTCCCTGCTCGTAAGCGACCCCATTGGTGGCCCCTCCTTATGCCTTAACCAACGCTCTATTTCGCTTCTTCATAAGTGTACACTCTATTTTTGCTCGAAGAAGGGATAATTGCGCAACAGGAGCATGACGAAGGCAGATCTTCCGTTGGATAGTAGTCCCATCCCCAGGCTTTGTTGTTGAGACCTCCTCGGAGCCCTTCCTTCTCTCTTCAGCTTCCCCATTAAAGTGGATGACCCAGTCGATTATTAACCCCCGCCAATTTTTCCAGGAGAGTCCTTTTCTCGGCTCGCGCTTTTTCCTGCTTCATTGCCGCCGTGCCAGAGTGGACCGATTTTAGGTTATGTCTTCTTATAAATATTTCCGTCCCTTCATACCCCCCCAACGCTTCAAGTCGCCAACCCCAGGACGAGACACTTGCCCTATGAATCCAAATTGACTTTTTCACCAGACCCCCATCCTTGCTGGTCCCCCCTCGAGCACCTGCCCGTAAGACTTTGCGATTAACGCCCCGTTTCCCACTTTTCGTTTTTCAGGCAAAGTTCCCTCTTGAGGAAAAATCACGTACCCTGAGCGCTTCTCTGTGTGCCTTGGGACACCCCCCCCCCCTCGCCCTTTGCACTCAGCTCACGCCACTGGTGGCTCCACTTTTTTATAGCGTTTTATGAGGTGTCCCCCTCCCCCCTGTGACCCAATAGATTAAATCCCTGGTAATCCCGCCATAGGGATGTTGTTTTCCCGGCTCGCAAGTTGACATGGGCGATTCGGCATGTTTGAAAACGCGTCTTCGCCAAGTCCCACAAAGGCGAAAAAAGCAACCTCCCCAAGTTTTTAGAACTATGAAACTCAAAGACCGGCGGACGTCAGTGACGGAACAGACCTCTTTATAATTAAAGCCTGCGCTTGGGTTTTATCTTCACACGCCCTTAGTTCATATCATCATGTCCTAAAAGAAAAAATCATCCAAATGACCCCCCCCTCCGGGCCATTGGATTCATTCATGACCTTCTCCTCACAGTCGGATACCGGAGTGGCAACGCTTCCCAGACCAGCCCCTCCGAATCAGGGGTCTTTGAGGCTCCCCGCGTCGCAACCTTAGAATGTCCCCGCAAACCCCTTGCTTTCCAGCTGTTGCACGTTAATCTTGTCCCGAAGTTTGCAGGGCACTGCATTCAAATCCCCCCCCCCCCATATCCTTTCCGGGTTCATAGCCCAAAGTTCAGGATCGCCGCCAGTTTAGGACGCCTCGACTTGCCTAGAACCTCCCGTCGTCAGATAGATGATCCGTCCGGCCCAAAAATCTTTCGATAAAGCTTTCTTTGTGCTTAACAAAAATCTTTCCTTCGCGGTCGGCAGTGCAGGAAGCATTCCCCAACCCTTTGCCTTCTCCCCGCCTTCTCTCCTCCTTTATCTCTCGAGGTTTCTCCAGGTGTCACGCCGAAAGCTCTGCAACGCGGCAGCCGCTTGTAGCCGACGCCTCCCCCGGCTGCACTTACCCATTTTCTTTCCGCACCACTGTCCTCATCGACAATCATTTCCCTAAAATGCGAACCTCGATGCAACGCGACGCTCCAGCTCCCGATCTAAACCTCTCTTCCTCTTTTCCCCTTTTTGTTGTTGCCTTTAAGATGGTAAGCGGTTGACCTCCCCCTCTTGAACCTCTGTTTCTTAGTCTTGGCGCAGGGATGAAGGTTCTGATCCTCAGGATGGCTCGGCACCTTTGGTACCTTCGCACGTTTACCCCAGTTTCTTCTGCGCTCCCTGTGAGATATTCTTTCTTTTCGCTGCCTGTGCTCCAACCCCCTCCGAGAGCGAAACCAACCGGTGATTAGCTTTTTGAGAGCAAATGATACCTCTTGCTTACTTCCCAGACATCCGCGCCGTGGCAGACGTCCCCCAGGACTTGAGCTGACGCCCCTTATTTTTCTGATCATCTTCTCTGGGAGAATCATTGCTGAGGCCACGACACCGACGCGCCAGCCTTCCTTCTTTGGTGGGCATAACTTTTTAAACCCCTTTCCGTATGATTGGATTAATTACATGTCACCCCTAGCACGCTGACCCTGGCCTCATGCAGCCTAGATCGGCGTTTGAAAAGTCCTTTTTGTTGTCGCTTAGCGGTCTTTTTTACCGAATCGAGTGACACTCCTATCCTTTCTTCTGGCTCTTACTATTCCATTGGCCCGTTTTTCCCCGGATTCTTTACATCGGATTTCCTTCGGGTTACCAAGGTTTTCCGTGGAAGTGTCTGACTTCTGTTGTTGGAAGTACAGGCCTTGATTGGATCTCACAACTTTACCGGGCGTGCCAATCAATCAAGTCCTTTTGCCCCTGGGCGAGGACGTTTTTCATCCGCGTCGGCTTTATGTCTAAAACCGTAATAGTACCCCTTGGTTAGCCCCTGTTCTTTTGCATTCGTTCACAAAGGTTATTTTGTTACCCCTTTCCTCATAAGCCCATGTTCCCCTTTCTTGTCCCCCAGATGTCCTTCCCCCCTTGTGCTTGGTTAAGCCGGCGGTCGAAAACGCCCGAAGATACAAACCATGTAAGAAGAATTCGTTATTGAAGGATAGTTGTTCTTCAATACACACAGGGCCACCTTCTTTATGTAGCCGTGATTTTACTTTCTTTTTTTTCTAACGTTTGCATGGTAAGATCAACACACAGTTCCCTCTATTTCTTGCGAAGGGTTACATCCGATGCGAAGATTAGCTGTTTTCCGGTTCTTGTTATTTCCAGTGTCCCTTGTATGATTTACGCTGGGTTGTGCTTTTCCGGGGCTTTGTTTTTCTTGGGCTACGGCCCTTCCACCGGCAAGCGCTCTGTCCTGCGCAAGTCTCAAAAGCCTTTTTTTTGTCCCTGCGCACTTAATTCGGGTCCCAAGCTCCCCCCCCCATAACCCTTTTCAGAGAGCGATTCGCGGGAAGTTCCCAATCATTTTTTCTCGGGAATCGCAGCGTTAGATAGAGCAGGTAGTCTCCGATATATCCTTTCTTTAAATAAGAACTTTTGGTTTTTTAGATATCGGATTATCCTCCATTACTCTCTCTACAGAGCTTTATCTCCAGGCTGCTCTCCCTTTGTAGATTCGACCCCCACGACAAGCCTCAGCGCGTTTGAGACTCTTTTTTTATCGTTTTTCCGTCAAAGGTCAGTGAACACCCTCGTTTTTTCGCTTAGGAGATCCTTTCCCCGTGTTGTTTCGTACAGGCCCCCTCTAATAAGGTGAACCTCCCCCCCCCTCAACTGAAACCCGGGTCCCTCCTAAAACATAGGCGCCTGCGTATCGACTGCCCCCGGTTTAACCCACTTCCCCCCTGACAACCTCCCCTCACTGCCAATCTCATATGGAACCCCTTGACTAATCCCTTTTTCCCCTACTTGAACGCTCCGCAGTTTTTCCCCCACTGTTATTTTGTCATATCAATTCCCCCCTCCTTTCTCTGAACCTTCAACTGAACCCGACCGACGCTTAGAGCTGTGTGTTTGGGGTCCCAAATACTCTTGGATTCCCATCCTAATAGGCTCTTTCCATCGCCGTTTTTCGACCTGCTTCAGAAACCACAACTTTTTCCTGTCCTCCCCCCCGGGATCACTCGATGCTCCTGGATGCCCTTTTTTTGAGCAAGGGCCCCCTTCTGACCAACTGTTTTGTCCCCCCTCAGGTAAAACCTTGGCAGAAAAACCATGCAACCTCTTTTTTAAGGCCAATTTTTCTATCCGATCTGTCAGTACCCAAGAAGTCACAAAATCCTCCTTGGGCCCCCCTATTCTTAAGTTGTTTCCCCCCCTCCCTTTTTCCTGCTTTCCCTCAGTCCCTGTAATACGTGCCCCTGTCACAAACAAACCTCACCCCCCCCCAATAAGTCGCCCATTCACCCCCCCCTTGGCCCATGGCACTTAATGTCTTCTAAGATGTCGAAAGAAATAAGGAGTGGACCACCCCCATTACGCCGAACTAGCCTCATTTTTCATCATAGCGCACGATCTTCCCAAACCCGCTATCGTGTGCCGCCAACCTGTTTCCTGGACTCTTCTTCGACTTGCTCTCCGCGGCACGGTCGAGTTAGTTCTTTCCTGGATCATTCCACACAGCTCATTCACCGGGAACGTTTTACCGGAATGCCCCAGAGCTCCAGGCCGTCCTTGGTCTCTCCGCAAGCTTTTTAATCTCAACGCCGTGTTGTCTTTCGCACCCCCCCCCCGTTAGCGCTCATCTTACACTCCTCCTTCAAAAAATTCCTGGTTCCTCTCAAGAGTTTTTTTCTTTCCCCCCACTCAGCATTAGCCCTTTCATAAATTTCCTTGACAGGAATCACTTCCAATAATTTCTCTCATCCTGCCTCCCTCCTCTTCCTTTTGCCCTTTCCGCTATCGGGGGTTTTTTTAGCGGTTTTGTCTTTCCCCCGACTCCCGAAAGCCTTTTTCCACTTCGAAGCTCCCCTTAGCCTCCCTTCAAAAACCCACGTGCGGCCCCCCCTACCCCGGTGACGCGCACGACAGCCACCAGCTTCTTGCCCTATCCTCTCCTAACGTTTCCCTCACTTCCCTCACCGCCGAGACGCTCTTGCGTCAAGCCGCTAACTATTCCCCCTCCTATCCCTCCGTTTTTGTTGTTCTCGCTCTTGTCCCTTTATCGGATCCTCCCCTTGGGCGTGCCCCCTCTAGTTAGTCTTTGAAGGATGCCAAGCTTGTCCTCTGACCTTTGACCTGGGGATGCCCTCTCAAACCCATTTTCTTTTCATTGCGCCCCCTTTTTCGCGGTTCCCCTTTCTTCGCGTTTACGTTGAGGATTTCCCTTATCGCTCTCGTCACGTCCCCCAGACACACCCTCCCCCCCCCAGTGAAATACCCTCCGGGCACTCGGCTTCGAAGTACCCTTATTGTGCCAGATTTTCACTCCTGACCCCTTGCTCTGTTTGTGTTCCCTCCCCGTCCCGTCGCTGAGTGAAAGCTGCATATTTTGACGTGTCCATATGTTTCGCGACGTTCCAATTAGTCCCCCCCCACGTCATCTACGAAGATGTTTCCTGACCAAGCTTTTCGCGTTTTTCCTGCTTTTGTGCCCTTCACTTTCCCCCTGTACAGTTCTGCTGGTTTGTGTAAGTGACCTGCAAAGAGCGCGGACCTTCTACTAGAAGCTAGACTGAGAGGCTTTTGCCCCCCCATTAAGGAGCATTGAAGGGCTTTTGTTAGATGTCCTCTTCCTCTGATTTTCGTCTGATTACTTCGTTCCCTGACCTCCAAACCTTCTTAGTGGAAGAGTTTCATGTCATAGGGTCTGCTCCCCCAATACGTGACTTGGCTCGTTCTTTTTTTGGACTGTTCTTTTTTTTAACCATGAATTTATTAAAGTTAAAGGTCCGGCCCAGAACCAATAATCTGAGTGCCCAATCTATCTTTTCCCGCGTCTGGATGGGACCAGGACAGCCCTTTCGTTCATAGTTATACCCAATTTCTAGATAAATATCTTTTCTTTCTCAAATGTTCTTTCCCCTTTTAGCTTTTCCCCGGTGCTCGTACTTTTTCAACTGCTCGCCCGAACCTGTCCTCCCCTGCATTTCCGATTTGTTCCTCCCCAAGGATTCCGTGTTTTTTCGAGATTGAACACACGCATCTCTCACTCCCCATATTTTAGTCCTCATTTCCCTTTTGAGTGTTGGCAGGGCCTTGTTTCCCGTTCCATCCGGTTTTTTTTTCTTGAGTGAGTCTTTCTACTCTCTCTACCGAGTTTTTTATTTCCGGCCACTACCCCCCCTTGGGAAGTTCCTTCGCAAATGTATTAGACAAGTGTTCCTAACGTGATGGTTGGTGCCTGGTCCGGTTGATTTTCCCCCCACCGTGAATTATTTCTTTTCTCGTTGTTGAGGATTATGGGCCCTGGGGGTGGGGTATCCGGTCATCGGGAGCATTTCCACCTTCCACGTGTCGCCGGTAGCAAACGGGTCTTCGTTGGCAAGGCTTATTAGTAATTTGGAAAACTATCATCCCATTTAATCCCAGTCTGGCGTGTCTTTCAATTAGGGTCTTCGTCCGCGCTACTGTATAAAGGCTTGAGATAGCTTGATCCCCCGCCCACCTATACTATACGCTTAAACTCTCCTTTGTTGTTTTCGTGTGAGTTTCCTCCTCATATACCCCCTCGGCCTGTTCCTCATCACTTTATTGGAAATTATTTGTTTCATTAAAAGAAAATTTCTTCGCGAAATGGTGCCAGTCTCCGTCCCCAGCCCTGAATGTCCTCCTTCTGTCCACGCTTTTTTTGTCTTCTTCATAAGCCGTTTAAGTGTCATTTGTAGTTCACCTTCAGGAACCCCTTCTCCCCTAAACCAAGTCCCGCTCGTTCACAGCCAAAATCCTTTCTCCAGACCAGTTCAGTTTCTGAATCACACCTTACGCACGACATCCGGCTTCCCCCCACATCGCATTATTGACCTTTACTGAGGACTGCCTCCTTTCCACCTTTTCTCACTGCCATTTAACCTGTCTAGTACCCGCTACACTCCCCTCCCCCCTCTCCGCCCGCTAGAGTGGTTTTTGAACCCATCAAAAAAACCCCCCTGCCCCTCGACCTTTTTTTCTTTGGTTGAGTCCCCCATTCTTGTGTCATCAGGGCTCTCTTTTTCGCCCGATGCTCCCCACCCCCTCTTTCAATCCACTTCCTACCCTGCGTCTCCAAAGTATGACGGTTTCGGATTTCTCTTCCCATGGCTGTGGCCTTTTTTGAATCTCACTGCAAAAATAACTGTTTCCCCCCAAACCGCCAAGCTCCCCTCTTTTTTTAACCACTATGAAATCCACGACCGGATTAGTTCCCAGCAGCCTCAACATAACTTTTTTTTTCACGAAATGATCCCGGAATTGCGGGCTATCCTCACGTCCCTGTATACGTTAACACAACAACATCCAGCCCCATATAACATTCCCCCCCGGATTAATGCGCGTATCATCACCTGATTCTCTCGGAGTGCCACGCCTTAAGCGTAATCCTCCTCCCTAATCAGATTCCCGTCGCTTTAACCCCAACAAATCCTGATTCTTTGTCCTCCACCTTTTTCACCCGGCCGTCGCCTCTTTCATTTTTCTTTCGCCCGCCCCGGTTAGCGTCGCTCTTTCGCCGGGCGATAAACCCCCCCACCCGCCTCACCGGGACAGGTTCCCTTAAAGTGACCCACCTCTCTAACGGCCGTTCCTCTACTCCAGTCTTTCTCTTAATCGCCATTCCGTTGCTTCTCCCCATCTAAAGTCGTCCCCCGTCACTTACGTGCCATACCCCGTCCAACCCCACCTTCTGGAAGTCAGATTAAAGGTATTTTAAGGTCCTTCCACAACACCCTACCTCCTTCCTTCCCGGGGTTAAATGTCTTTCGGTCCCTTCCTCCTATCAAAGGTTCTCATTTTTCTTTCCATTTATTTTCTTTTTAGGGGTTTTCCTCCCTGGGTGTAGAACCATCCCCTTTTCTCCCGAACCTTCCCTTTGACTCACGTTGAGAAGCCGCACCGTTTTCTATTGCCCCTCCACACTTTCGCAAGTGGCCCCCCACCATTGTGCACTCCGCCCCAAAGACCCCTTTCCTGTCTTTCAACAAATAGAAACGCACCCCTCCCTTCCCCGCCTTCCTCGACACCCTAAGTTCTGCACGCTACTGCGCCGGCGTAAAGTCCTCCTGTATTT
>Ga0179593_1494655_pt1 | contig 13500 bp, 14 predicted proteins | sample CZODoug2_1_08_16_FD_185931 | JGI IMG/M metagenome (GOLD analysis project Ga0179593, IMG submission 185931) | Vadose zone soil fungal communities from Angelo Coast Range Reserve, California, USA - CZODoug2_1_08_16fungal (PacBio error correction) | ecosystem: Environmental > Terrestrial > Soil >... | reverse complement strand
TTGTGTGACAATTTACCAGGCCCTCCTGCCTCTCTCTTATTCCGTTTCCAAACCTCTTATCCTTTATATGGTCTCGGCTCCTTTTCTTCCAGGTCGATCGCACTCCCGGCAGCTTTTTTTCCCTCGTACCAATTTTGCCCGGTTCCGCGCCGGCAATTCTTCCTCGCCCAGCGTTCACAAGTCGTCGAGTATTGCGTAAAGATACTCGTTATTCCCCTTTTTATCTTTCCCCAGGAGCCCCTCCCTCCCCTCTCCTTTTCGTTTCCGTTTTGAAATAAAAAGTCGCCTGTGGTAGACGATCTCTTCGAGCCACAAGTTCTCCTGGCTTACGTTTCCCTTTTTTTCTTTAGTAAGTCCTTCCATCCAACCCCCATCCCCTGATTTTTACCTTCTCTGATGACTCGTCTGTCAGACCTTCCGGGAAACATCTGCCCACAAATCTTTCTCTCTTAAATCGACTTGAGTGAATCAAACAAGAGGACCCTTTGGGCCTCCCCGCTATCTCCTTCCTCGCCAGGGGCGAGTCTGAAGAGCTCCGCAGATCAATGTGTCCCTACTCTCCTAGTACTGTAGAGGAGGCAAGATCACGCCGTCCCTGCGGTCCCCCGAGTAGAGTCTACGCGGGTTTCGACCTCCGCCTGCTTCGTCGGTCAATGTCTGCGGGGTAGCGCCGTCCCTCCCTTTTCCTGAGATTAAGCCCTCTCCGCGCCAGCACTGTCTACCCGCCTTTCTCTGGCCGCCCAAACCTATTTTCTACTCCTCCTGTTGTCTTTCCTATTTTTTCCGTTCCATCGACATGCTTGTGAGGACTTCTTCTTATAGTAAGGGCGGCCTTCCTCTCCGGACACTTTTATCAGTTCTTTCGAAACGCACGCCATTTTCCTCCTGGTTCTAGCCAGGGTGCTCCTTCTTCCAAGAGTACTTATTCCCTTCTCTTCGTCTTTACTTCTGGTCACGCTCCACCCTTTTGTCCGTAAATAGTCTGCTTGATGAGTCCCATGCAATTTCGGAGTATAGTCCCCCTCTAAACTCGTTAGGCTCTTTTTTTTTTTGTCATCTTATCGGTTGCTCCGATCCCGAACTTTAAGAGATCCCCTATTTGGTTTTCAGAATTGCACGGATTCTCCGACCGTTCTCCTCCGGCATCTACTCTTTGGCAGGTGCCATAGTTTTAGCCTCCTTTCGAGTCTAGTCCTTCGCACCTCACTGGAAATGGCCCTTCAGTTCTCCAGGATCTGATCTTCAGACTTTTTTTCCCCCCCCGACATCAGCCATTCTTCCTTCTCTTTTAGGTTTACCGTTTGTGTGTGACGGAATCGCTTCGTTTCTCCGTTCCCTTTCATCTCTCCCTCCTTGAGTGAATCTCGAAGCTTTTTCGCCCGACTGTCCCCTATCTTTTCTGGCCTGCTGAATCGGCTCTGCGTTTGTAGTTCCTTTTTTTTACTGCTGACGACGGCGGCTTCCGCCCTTCTTAAATTTCCCCTTCTTCTTTGAGGACAGAGTTGTAGGGTCTTTCAGTCCTTTATGCGCTAGTGTTTATGATCGTTCCCCACCTCCCCACCCCATTATAAGGATGCAAATCTCACCCAACAACGACTCTGCAATCAGGAACATCTCCTCTTTTTCCCCCCTTTCAGTCGTGGTACAGACCGCTCGCGAAGACCCACTTGGCACGCTCGATCTGCCTCTCTCGTGGTACCCGACTTTCCGACAGCCTACCCACGCGACGTTTTCTCCTCAAACAATTATCCACCTCGAGCCATCCCACCTGGCCGGTCAAGCCGTTACCCCCCTCCTGAATTATATACCCTCCCTTCTCCTCTCCTCCCCTCTTTTTCTTTCTTCTCATGCAGAAAAAAGTTGGTGTCCTCGTTTCCTTCCCCCCTTCGTATAGTCCACACCGCGGTTTGAATCGCGCTTCCCCGGCCCGCTGTCTTCCTGTTGTTCTCAACAACGGTCCCAATTCCAGTTCCTGTCCCTCCTCAAGTGATTGAGAGATAAGTTCTGCAACTGCTGTTTTTACCGAGCCTCTCCAGAAAGGGTCCCTCATTTAGCGGTTTTTAGTCTCGATCGGCGTTCGACACCACGGACAGGCTTCCACCGTGGACCTGCCGTCCCCGGCTGCGGCAGCTGGGTGGACGCCGTAGTAGAGGGCTGCTCTTCGACACCTTCTCCTCCCCGAGTTTTTCCTCAGTCTTAGGGAGACTTCCGCCGGCTTCTCTGTACTGGCCGCACGTGTTCCCATCTTTCTGTACTGTTCCGCCCCATTGACCCCTTCCATCCCTTTTGAAAGGGACCTTTTTCCGGCTTCTACCCAACTGAATGTGATGGGGGGACCTTTTCCCTGTCAGCAGGCGGCCCCCTCGTCCCCCCATGGTTGACCGCCCGCCACCGGTTCTTTCTCTTACCGGTGTCAAGGCCAACTTCACCACCCTTGTCTCCCATAGGCTTCTTCGAGTCTCCCAGGGGCCTTACAATACCGATCCAAACCTCTTCCTTGCCCGTCCAAAGACAATTCGTGGCCGCGGACTGTTCTCCGTGCTGGACACCTTCCGCAGCCCCTTTTGACCGAGCCCTTTCACGGTTCCCCTCTTTTTTGGTGCGAACACGGTTGGTTGTCCGATTTGTATCATCTGTCCACCGTGGGCCCCACCAACACCCTCGACAGCTCCCTTCCGACTGGCCTTTCCTTCGCTCTTCGCATGGCCAGATGTTCGCCCGACTGAGCTCGGCGACGAGCAGCAACCCCCGTCTGCATGTAACCCCTACCAGTAAGATCGCCTCCACTTGTCACTCTCTCCGACCAAGCCGCCCAGATGATTCCCGGGCCTCTTTACCTGACATCTTTCGTGGGATCTTATTTCCTCTTCGATGCAATTCCTCCTTGTCCCTTGCCGCTCCCCCCCATTCCCTACTTCTTCTTTTTTACCTGACCTCACGTAGGTATGCGCGTTCAATAGAGTGTCGGTGCAGATTCCGTTTCTTCGGAGTTTTTTGTTCTGCTGTTTTTTCTGAGACCGTGGGCGACGACATTTAGCTGCTGGAGCGGTCCCGTTCGAGGTTCCCCTATGCCCTTGTGCGTATATTCCCATTCATTCACACCTTCCTTTCTCGTCCCCTCTGGGCTTCTCCCTACACACTTTTCGTTTTTCTTGGAGACGTGTTGATTGCTTCGGAGTGGCGTCCATGGACGGCTCACGTATTTTTCCCGACTTTGCGGTTTCTTGTGGATTTTCTCTTCTTTTTTTCTTACCCCCAACCGTTGGAAATCTCCTTCCTCCGGCGTCAAGCCTCGCTCATGGCGGTTCAAGTGACTTTTCATACGCGGACTAGTTGCTGCTTTTTTGCCTGTAACTTTCTTCTTCTAAGTTCCCTAGTACAACCGGTTTCTCGCCTTGGTCGACCTGAACACGAAGCGGGCGCGTGTGGAGAACCAGGTCAGCTGCCTGTTTACCTTCCGTCATCACCGGCCTTTCGCCTGTGCTTTAGGGGCTTTCCTTACTTCTTTTCAGCCATCACGCTTTTTCGGGGTTTTTAACAGGGGAGTTACTCACGAATCCTGTGGTTCCCATCCCAACTTTGCCGCAGCATGTAAGTCCTCAAGCTGTCGACTCTTCTCTCTCTATATTGCATCCCCCCTCCTCCTCGTGCAGGTTGGGAACTTCCTCCCAATTTGCGCTTTTTTGTGCATCTTCAACTCTGGGCGTGCCCGGCGACCGTCTCCCTCCCGTCGGGATATTTTCCCGTTACGCACGCCTTTTTTTTGGGACGAATTAGGATGCTCGTGTTCTGTGACTTTTGTTTGATAGATGTCCCATACCTGTATGGCCTCGAAGTGGCCAATGAATTGCTTCCTTCCTTCCTGTCGCAGTGAGTAGGAGTTTTCCCCCTTCCGAGTCCTATCCATGACTCCTTTCCCCCTCGCGTTTTTTCTGATTTCAGGTCCTGTTTTGCTGTGATCCCTATTTTACATCTTTTGTTGATTGGAGAGATCAAGCACCTCCGTCAAACTTTCCGGACGTGGTTTTACCCTTTTTTTTTTGAAGGGGTGGTAATTCATGATTCTCTTTGCGGAAGGTTTTTTCCCATCGACAGGCAATGATCCTTCACCCCGTTTGATTTAACATTTACAACTGCGTCGGTTCATGGCCTGTCTATCAACCAGATTTTCCCCTTTTCCCTCCGCATGTTTCCTCCCGTTTCTTCCTCACCTGCCCCGTGCTTGCGGCCTATGGCACGACTTCCCCCAGATCGGGGAGGGAGCAGGGACTAACGACATGTTTGCACCGCAGCGAAGCACAGATTCGCACCCCCCCTTTTCTCTGCGGTGATGAAATGCTCCTAACTCCTCGTTTCTTTTTAATTTTGAGGCGATATGATTCCCTTGGTGGCCCTTTGTTCTGAAACTCCTTATGCGTTGCTGCTGCTAGCCCTGGGAGTCTTTCTTATCTCCACACCCCCTCGTGAGGCGCTTTTCTTTGATGAATCCCTTGTCTGTTCCTGTTTTCCTTCCTCCTTAGGTTGGTCGCCACCGTATCGGGTGCAATTCGTGAGTCCGCGGTTTTCCGTATCGGCTCAAGAAGCACCTTGAAGGGAAGCCCGACTGCCCTGTTATTGACTGATGGAACGGCGTTCCCTGACCTCCCTTCCTCTCTTTCCCACCCCATGGTGGTTCCTTGCCCCCATCTCCCACCGGGAATTCTTTCGGGCCGGGAGCGCGCTGCCCGAACTTTCCTTTGCCCCATTCTACTCTTCACTCAAGTGCTTTCTCGTGCGCAACTGATATGCGCTGTCAGGCGACGTTGGAGTTTTCGTTTTTTGATCTCATTGCCTCTCGTCCCTGATCTTCAAATCGACTTGAAAATCTACAGAATCTATCCTCGCTGATAATCCTTGGAAGCTCTTCCCACCTGAAGATGCTCCTACCACTGGACCCTGCTTAATAGCTGCTTCTTGTGGACGGTTTTCCCCCCCTCCTACGGGCGTCGTCCTTCTAGAGAGTAAGGGATTTAGGCTCTGAGTGACCCTTCCATTTTAGAAGCGAAGATTTCAGCCTTTCACAGCGATGTCCCCTGTAGAGGGTAAGGTTTGGTTTTTGGGGGTGGTTTTGGATCGTGATCCTTTACGTTGTGGCTCCACCTGTGCTCTGTGCTTCCCTCGAGTTCACTGTTTTCCGTGTGATTTCATTCGTTGTCTATGTGAACTCTTTCCGACCATTTTTATCGTAGAACCTAGCGTCCCCCTTCGGCTCAAAGGCCCGGTCCTTACCTCTTCTCAGTACCTGGCCGGGCGACCCTTTCACGCTTTTCTTGCTGAGGTTTTTCTTCCACGGTTGTAGTGATTTGCTATCATCGACCTTGGTCACCGACCCCACGGTCGCTCTGCACGTTTGCTTTCGGCCCCTCTTCTTCTTCTTGGTTGACTCAAGTCCCCCTCCCTGTACGCCCTTCGTTTGGAGTTTCCTCTTGCCGAGCGGGTGCTTTTCCTTGAAGTCCTGGCGCAGAGTCCCCTTTCCTTTATCAGGTGCCGTCGATTTCCCCCTTCCTCCGGGCCTTGACCCCTGGTAGAACTAGCAAGCGGGTCGGTCCCATTACTTTCCTTGGGAAATTTTTAGACTTGGCGGGCCCCCTTCCCAAGGCCGACAGTTAATGGTTAGTGTCCATCTTTTAATGCCACTCCTGATTCTTTCCTTTCGCCCCCTTAGTTTTCGACGGTGCCGTCTTACTTCTTTGCAAGGCGGCACTCATCGCGCAGCTGATGTCCCTTTGATTCTTGTCCCTCAATCAGGTCGTAGTCCCAAATTTACGAAGTCGTCCCCTTTCGCGCGGGAGTTTAATGGAATCCTTCTGGTGGGCGCCAGCCGTACTTCTCAGCCGCCAGTTTCCCTTCCAGATCAATTTTTTGGTGGCTCGGCTTTTCCCGTCTGCAGCCTTGGTCAGACGGCCCGCTTTTGAGAAGTGATTGATATTTTTGAACCTGGATGTTGTAGACTCATTTTGTTTCAGTACTTGGGACAGGCCTCGTTTGGAAGGCCCTGCGTCCCCCCGCGCACTCGTGTTGACCTTCTGACTTCCTTTTTTAGTCCCCCGAAACCCCACCACCACCCGTTTTCGACTGCGACCGAGTCACGCCTAGTTTGTTTCTGAGTGGCGATAGCGCTTTTAACCTCGGTTGACTCGATTGGGTGGTAGTCTTGGAGGACGTGGTTTTCGATGGGCTACGTGGTGGCTTCTCTGCATTTGAGTTTCCTTTTTTTGTATTTTATCCACAGATGCGGTTCGACGGCGTGCTCCTTGAACAGGTTTTTTTTTGAATCTTTTTCTGCTCTCCGATCCAGTTTTCTGATTTTAAGGATTGTTGTTTTTCATGATTGAATCTTTCTTCAGGTTTGTTTTTTATTTGAGAAGGTTGGGTCCGATCCTATAAGCGCGCGCTTTCTCCCCTTCCCCCCCCCCCCATCCGTCGAGTTTTGGGCTTTTTGGAAAGACTCCTTAAGGCCCGTGAAGACCAGTCTCCAGAAGACCTTCCGTCACAAAGCCCGCGCGACGATGCCTCTTCCTTGTCCCGATGAAGCCCCTGGGCCCAGTCGTAGAGGTGGCCCGCCCCTTCTCTCTCTTGAACGGAGACTCGCCTCGAAATTGCGTAGTAAAGTCCGGCTTCTTCCTTTCGCGGATGATGGTCGTTTTCTACGAGCTTTTAGTTTCCCATATTTTTCTTTGGCGGCCTTTCCTTTGGGGCGGTTTTTTTCTTCCTAAACCCTTACGCGGACTAACAGCGCGTCTTTAGGCCGAAGCCTCGCTGACGTGCCAATCTCTTCCAAGGCTTGTCAAAACCCCCTGGCTCTCTTTTGTGCGACCCCTCCGTGGGTGACTCCCCAGCGTGAGCTTCCTTGGGAGGCGTAGCGTTGGGCAGCTCAGATTTTCAGGGCACGCCTGCCGCTGCCTTCTCTGGGCGGACGGATTCGAAGGGGACCTTTCTTCTCGCTTTCCTCCTCTTTTCGTCGTCGAAGCGTGAATATAGCGGCCCTTTTTTTCACACCCTTGAAGGGAAATGCTTCGTTTTCGGCGCTTGATGAACTTAGGAGTAGTTAGCCCCATACTGGCCGCCCTCTTTCTTGTCCGGCCAACATTTCTCCTACCTTTGTGTTTGGTGTTTCTAGAGATTTTTTCCGCCATTAGACCTTGGGAGGTTCTCGAAGTGCGTGGGACTGTTTTTCCCACTATTCGTTTTATTTACTGTCTCGGCTCCTAGACGCACCCATGCACGTAGCTGGGAGTTTTTTTTGACATGTTTTCACTTTCGATATCTCCCCGGCGCCGCGATCTTTGGCGGGTCAACAGTCTTTTCCCCGCCTTTTTTCGCATGCGGTCCTTCAGTAAACCTGAAAGAGGTGACTCCCGCTCCGAGCCACACTTCGGAGGCTCTCGGATTTTGCTCCCAACACTCGTCCTTTCTTCACGCCTCATCCTTTCCGATAGATTGTTAAGCCTGAGGCGCTTTCCTTCCGCGTTCGTTTTTCATTTCTTCCTCTGCGTTTTCCGGTCTCTTTTTTTTTGATGGATTCTCACTCGCACGGCATTAAACTTTGCGACGGGGCCGAGCTCTTCCCCCCGACATCAGCCCGTCTAGGAGCTTTTTTGGCCGCGTGTTTGTGGAGGCGTTCCTCTTTTCTGCTTATTTTCGGCGCGTCGCCGTTGCCGTCATAGCTCCCTTCGTTACACGGCTCTCTTTCCTTGGCCCGCTGTGGCGGCTGTTTTTTTTTTCCTTGCATCTTTTTTTCTCTGTACCCGAGGGAGTTTGCCTTTTTGTGCCCTGCTGTGTCACACTTGAGGCTTGACCAGCCGAGCGCTGGCGAAGGGTTGTCCGGTCTCTCCTTTTTTTTGCTGTTGGAACCGTTCCACACCCATTTCTCCCCCCCCCCCCCCAATTTCCACTTGATTCTGTCTTCAAACACCAGGACCTGCGGACATCCCCTTGAACACCCCCCTTTTCCTTGAGGCTTGGTTTCTTTTCACATACCTCGCTAGAAGACTCCCCTTTCAAATTTTTTACGCCTGCGTCTCCCCTTTGCCTTTTTACGACAAAATTTTCCCACAAGTCTCCTAATACAACTACTACTGTGTATGCCACCACCTCCCTCGCCAAGTCTCCACTCGTTTTCACGCCCAGCGAATCAACCTCATGACACTCCTGAATATCCCGACTTTCCATTTCCGCCCTGTCTGAGAGATTTTTGTCGCTTCCACCTCCCCCACAGTTTTTTTTGTGGTTTTTTTTCCAAGGAGTAGAGGTCAACCGCGGCGCATTTTTCGCCTAGGTTGAATTTTCTGATCCTTTTGAACCAAACGGGAACCCCCTGAGCCCCTTCCTGGAAATCTCCCGACGTTCTACTCCTTTCGGCAAGGCTGAGTCCTGTTTTTCCCAGCGCCAAGACCGTCCCTTTTTACGCCTTTGCGGTCGTTTTTTTTCGGGCGTCTTCATTACGATGGCGCCCCCCGTACGGTTTCTTATTTTTTGGCTTTCGCCTAGAGATTTTTGTGCCCCCCTTTCTCTTGGAAGACTCTCTTGATTGGAGCAGTATCTTCCCTTGACAATATGTCGCGTTCTGTAAGCTGGTCTTGCGACGCACTGTGCCTCCTTCAACGTTTAAACCCATCCTGCTATTCTCCCCTTGCCCCACTGTTCCCCAGACATCTGCGTGCAGTAAACTCTTGATTCTCGAAAAATATCCTTCGCGTTTTGAGTTTTCTTCACGGTCCTCTTCCCCTTACCCCGCGCCACCTGGAAATCTACTCCGACCGACGGGCGGCGTTCGTCTTTGGGCCATTTCCGACAACTTTCCTCGGCACCCATGAGCTTCTTTTGATACCCTTTTTTTTTTTTACCTACCCAAGGCCGATCCAGCTCCGTACCAGCTTTTCCTTGACAATGGGTTACCTTCTTTACTGTTCCCTGACGTGCGGGACCACGTCTACTTTTTTTGACCGCCGCCGTGCCGTTTCAAATCGTGTCTTGACACCCCGGTCCCTCCTTTTTTTTTTTTACCTCTTTCCGACAACTCTGGTAACCAACGACACCCGTTCCTCTTTAACGGCAGTTCCTTGTGCCGATGTCCTTAATTTTTTTGGTGATAGACTTGCGATGCTCCCTCTCACTAAAATTCCGGCCGATTAGCTTTCCGCAATGATTGCAATTCCCGCGCGAAGCCCCCGACTCCTCTATGGTACTTTTTTTGCCTGAGGAGCCTGGCCCCACTTGCGGGTTTCTTTTACTCTGTCTTGCAAGTAGTGACGACGTTTGCCTCCTCTCCCGTACGCGCTCCCCCCTTTCCTCACCCCCTTCGGAGGTTTGCCACACTTCCTCGATGCGGCGTCTTTTCCCCGGCGAGGGGGTGTTCCATCTGAGGCTTTCCCCGCCTTCGTGCTCGACGATTTTTTTGGCTTGAGATTTTCTCCCCAATTTCGTGGTTCCTCGTTTTTGACGCCCGGCCCATTACACGCCTGCCACAACTTCGCCCCATTCATTTTTTCGTTTGCGTGTTGACACGAAACCAGTTCTTTTCCCCGTCCTTTTTTTCCTTGGTTTTTTTCCCTTTTTTTTCTGATGAGTCTCTCTTCCCCTGGCCGATCATTTTCCCTTCTGGGCGTGGATGGTCTTTTCTTGAAGGACCAACGGTGTTCTGGCATCGGCTTTCAAGACGGCTTTTTGGCATCAGCGTTCCCGAATAGCTCCTTTCTTTCCCGGCCCCGGTGCTGCTGGAGCGATCCGGGATTCCTTTGACTTTTTCGTTTTCCCCAGTACACAGTGGCGATCATGTGCGACTTCAACGAAAGCTTCTTTCGTGGTGTCAGAGAACCAGTTTTTGCAGCATTTTTCTCCTGCGTAATCTTCTTGTCTATTTACGCGGTTTTTTCGATTCTCGCTCCCAATTTGGCAGCAAAGCCTTGAAGCGTCTCACTTTTTTTTTTTTTCCCAACTACTTCCCCCCAACGGTACCATCACCCATTTCAAGCAGCAGATCGTGCAGAAATCCCCCCCTCTCGGCGCCTTGAGGTTTTTGAAGTGACCGCATTTTTGAGGCAAAGGGTTTCCTTCCCCCTTTGCTTTGCGGTGACCTCATCCCTTTTTTTTTCCCAGGGCGTCTCTTTTTTATCATGACAGATGCCTTTCACGGCCTCTTGCGTTGTCAGGTCCCTCAAGGGGTTGTTTGATTTTGGCGCCTGGGGAATCGGGTTCTAGACTCTCCATCAGACCCTTTTTATATTGGCTCCTGCTAGGAAGTTTACATGAATTGCGGCTGACTTCCCCCTGTCCGCTTGGCGCCTCCGTCTATTCATTAGGTTCTCTATTCCCTCCCCCCCTTAGTTTCTGCCCGTCGGCATGTCGTAGTTGGAGCTATGTTCTTTATCTTTTTGTTTTTTGAGCAGCTATCAGCACGACGAACAGTACCTCCGGTCCTCACCCGGCGGGGTTTTTTGATGTCTTTTCCATAGTCATTCTGCTGTGATTAGAGGAAGGGTAGACTTTTCACGGAGACAGTGCTGTCCGCAAATTAATGTGCCTTGATCCCTAATCTTTTTTTTTCGGCAACTTGATTCCCCCCTTCCGCAGCTTTTTTTTCCCGTCATGTTTTCACTGCACACTGCAAACGGGCTGGCTTATGTCAACTCCCCGATCGGGAGGGCGATTCCCGGGCCTCCCGACTTGAGGCATTTTTGACCGTTTTCCCTTGCCTCGCGCTGCGGGTGACCCTCTTACAGGCTTGTTTTTGACTTTGCGACTCTTGCTGCTGCCACGTTGCTTTTCCCCCAGTTCTTCTTTGCTGACCCATGTTCAGATTACGTGATGGCCTCTTTTTTTTTCTCTCTCGGCCCCTCGGCCAGATTGCATTCTTGACTTTTTTCCCTTGTAGACCCGGCTTTTTTTACACCCATTCCCGCTCGTTTTCGGGTCGCCCCAGGATCGCCAGTTTTTTGCGTTCATATCTGTCCCTCAGCAGTCCGTTCTCTATGCAAGCGGTATTGACACGCGGCGGATTCCTTATGCCGCCGCTGCATAGCTGTCACACTTGGTCTTTTTAAGACCAGAATTCGTTTTTCATCCTGTTTTTTTCCCTTTTCGACGCGCTCCCGCCCATTTCCCCTTCCGGAAATAAATTTTAGTGACTCCGTTCCGCCCACGAATCGTGTCGTCTTCGGCGAGTTGTGCGAGTTGTTTAGGCTTGCCGTAACTTCTTGAACGACTGTTGTTCCCGTCCAGCCGCTTCTCCCTTCTGTCGCTTAGTTTTTCGGCCTCGGTTCAACTTTTTTTTCCTCGACCCTGGCCGCGGCCGCCCCCTGCTATGCGTCTTTTTTCCTTTTCATTTTCGGTCGCACTTTAGCGTTCTTCTTCTCGATGGTCACGATCAATGTATTTCCGCTCAGACGCTCCTTTGTTTTCTAACCCAGATTCCCGGTCGCCTGCTTTTCCATGCCCGTGATTCCCCCTGCGTTTGCAGTCGCGTGCACTTTTCCTTAGGATTTTTCTTGGTATATGAGATTATTGGGAGATTTTTATCCCGTCGCCTGCGAGACTTCGTCTCCACCTTTCAATTACCAGGGACGAAGCCTCTTTCTCGAGGGCGAGCTTCGGCGGGTGCTTTTGTGTTTCGGGGTCTTTTGCTTCTCAATTGTTCACCGCACAAGATTCCTCGGTGCCGGCGTCGGTCCCTCTCTTGTTGAACTGCTTTTGGAACCTTTTTTACGGCCCGATTGTCGGTGCGGGCTTTTTTTTCTCGCTGTTGATCGGGACTGTACGTTCCCCCTTGTTCAAGAAGCCTTGAGACTGTCGTTGACGGCTGGCCAAGTCGCTCCCCAGACAGCGGGGTCTTTTTTTTAAGGCCCCGGGGAGCGTTGGCCCTCCTTGCTGACCCCGGGTTTTTTTTTTCCCGCCCCCCAGTCGGTGACCGCTTATGTTTCCCGAGGCCGTCAGCCTTGGCACGCCGTGATTGGACGTTTCCTGCGGCCGGACATTGCAGCTTGTGATTTCTCCGGTGAACGTCTTTCTCGGGCTCCAAGATTTTCCCTTAGGAGCTCCGTGATGATGTACATTCGGTGATTTACTTCTCCCATCAGTTATTGCCAAACGACTTGCCTTCCACAGCTGCGTTCGGGCCGGAGGAAATTTTAGGGGACTCTGAGGGGTGTCGCCCCCTACTCTTCTTGCAACGCTCGCATTAGTTTGGGATGGCTCGGCGCGGAGGAAGGAACGCGCCCTGGGCCGCATGTCGTAAGCGTCGGATGATGGTCCCGTGAACCGGATTTTGTAGTTTAAATTCTTTTGTTTCCCCCCCGTCCTGAGTTCAGCGCTTTGACTTCTCGGCATACCATGCTGCGTTTTGACTCTCCGATTTTTCCCATTGACGACAACCCACCACCAACTTTTTTCGCCGGGCGCTTTTAGCTTATGGCGGGCTATGCTGGGATATCCCGGTCGTTGTCCCAGCTGGTTGATGAGCTCCTTTTAGTTAGGTGTATTTGGGTTCTCTGTCGTTTCTGGTTGCGTCTCGTATCGCTCTTTGTCTATTGCGGAGATGGTGTAGTCCCCCCGCTGCGCGGCAGATCTCCTGTTTTTTCCATCAAGAGCTCTCGGCTTTGAGGGCTTGCCGACGCCCGATGTCTCAGTGATTTGATTACGGCGTAAGCCGGATGGGTTTGCTTCCCTGCTCATCCGTCTCCATGTTTTGTTTTAGACTAATGTTTTCCAGATCCCATTAAAATCTTTGATATCTTTTTTTCCAAAACCCCATAGCTGCGTTGTTAGGCTGGTCACCCTACTTTTTCGCATTGGAGTCTGACCCGCGCCTTATTTTCCAATCCGGTCCTTTCGTCTTTCTTTCCGACGATTGACTGGCCAGTCCTTTTTCTTTCTCAGGCTTGGCCACGAGTCTGTTTTTTCCCTCTCTGTCTTCAGATGTCCTTTGTTCTTTTATGCCCTCCGAAAGCCTCGGACTGTCTCTCTCCCCCTTTCTTCCCCCCTTTTTGTAGCTCTTGATGTCGTCTTTTCTACGTCTCTCTTCTTCCCCTACTTGAGTCACTTTTGCAAAGGTTCCAGGTTCATCTTTTTGCTTCCATCAAACTTCCACTTTTCGACTCTTCCTTCCCCCTCCCCACATTACGTTAGCCGATGCCGGGACCAAGTCTTTTCCTCTTTGACACCCCATCTTTATCGCCTTAAAGGCTTGACGACAACGTTTTTTCCCTCCACAGGCCGAGAGCCTACTCTACTTTTTCTCAGTGATTTGAGTCCCCTCCGAGGACTGGTCCCCGCTTCCGCGTTTATTCCCTCGGGAGGAAGGATTTTTCGGTCTGGAACTAGCGGGAGAGTTCTAGATTTCGAGTGCATCCCACTTCTTCATCTCCCACTCCAGATGGAAGTCCTTAGGCTCCTCATCCATTTACCTTTGTGAGTAGTGAAGAACGCCATCAGCAATGGAAGCCCCTGCAGGTCTATGTCTGCCAC
>Ga0179593_1268352_pt1 | contig 13500 bp, 16 predicted proteins | sample CZODoug2_1_08_16_FD_185931 | JGI IMG/M metagenome (GOLD analysis project Ga0179593, IMG submission 185931) | Vadose zone soil fungal communities from Angelo Coast Range Reserve, California, USA - CZODoug2_1_08_16fungal (PacBio error correction) | ecosystem: Environmental > Terrestrial > Soil >... | reverse complement strand
AGGGACCCCACCCTTTCCATCCCCCTAGAGTCTCTGGATTCAACTAATATGACGACCTTCTCTTTTTCTCGCCCTACTGACCACTATTACTGGAAGTTTCGCTTTTTCCATACCTATCAATGCTGTCACCAGCAGACGATACGCTGCTTCTGTCTTTGTCCAGAGACCGACTGGCTTCCCCGCAGACGCAATGCTACAGCTACCGACACATTCCAGCCAGGTGTCTGGTTCATAGCTCAGGACCGCCGATGTTATCAACCAAAAATTACCGGCCCTTTCTCTTTTCCGAAAAGACTATCTCGGTGCGCCCGCGACAGTGGGATGCACAAAGATGCTGTCCCGATTATTAGCGAGAGGACCGGATGTTCCATCCGCGCTTGGTCCCCCCCGTTCAATCGAACCTGCCGGAAAGCGTACCTTGGCTGATATATGCGTGCCTGTTACGCTCCCCGATCGCTGTCGTGGATTCTCACACGTTATCACAAACTTCCTCCTGTCCAAGCGCCTATGTCAGGGTCACCCGCGCCCCTCATTACTATGGAAACACCCATGAAACATTTTTCCCCACTGTCCCATTCAGGCAACCTCGTGGCAACTCTGCAGTCGCGGCACCCTCCCAATCGACCACGAATTTCTGATACTTTCCCGTTTTCTTGCGTTTGCAACTAGCTGCGTCTTTCTCTTACATTTGAGCTTCCCCCGCCGCAGAAGGAATCGTTGTGCGTACGGCTCTTGATCCACCACTACAAATTGAGATTTCACCTCGGCTATAAGCGCATCTCGGAAGACCCCAACGACCAGATTGTCTTCCCTACATCCTGTTGGCGGATCTTCCAACCACAGAGGTACCCCAATCCACATCACCTTTTGGGGGTGCTTTACGACCATAATACCGCTCGATAGCTGCAGTCGCATCGGATTACTTGAAAGTGTTTGGGTTTCCGCAGGGTGCTCTTGCATCGCCGGATCGAGTATCACTATCCGATTCCCCCCCGCGTACAGACCCCTTTTTCCGGAAATGCAGGGACCACAACCTGGTCCTGTCCCCCGTCCAGATCCTTGAGCGCGTGCGCTCCTGTGCTGTCCTTCGCTTGTGATCTCTCCCATCTTGTCCCCCCAAGGCGTCTTTGCCCGCCCACTTACCTACGATTCGAGACCGCGTTCCCTTTCCTTTGTTGATGGATAACTCCCTAGCCCCTCTTTTCCAGTTTTCAAGCAGCGGCTTCGCCGCTGCAGCCCCCCTTTCTCCTGGGGACAATGCTTTTTTTTTCCACTCCCTATTCTTTGATCCCAAGCATTTTCGCGCGCCGGTCAGCCCGTACTTTATAGAGACGGTATACCTCGCGCTGCGAGGTCCTATCTAGAATTCGCAAGCTTTCTCTTGCTAGAACGACTATGAGCTCGCGCGGCCTCGTGTCCTCGCCCCCATGGTCTTATAGTTTTTGCCCCACCCATAACTTCTTGAAAGAGTTCATGGTTTAAGTTTTCGCCATGCGTCAGATTGATCGCTGCCGCGCTCCTTCTCCGCCTCCGCGTCTCGGTTTTCTTGAGGGACATTTGAGTCAGTCGCGCCCGAGATAGTCGGGTCAAGCGCGACCTGTTTTTCAGGTTCAAGTTTCTGCCCGTCATTACTGGTACTTTTGTTTTTTGAATTCGATACCCGGCCCCCGTCGTCGGAGCTGATTTCGGGGCCTGGACGGGCCCCCCCCCATAATGACGATTTTTGCTGGCTTTTTGTGACCGTATGCCGGAGGGGGAACACCCTTTTTTCCCCGTCGACATGGTAACGCTTACCGCGCCGGTTTTTAAGTCTCCCCTTCCCCCGCTAAATATGGTTTGCCTCGCTGGTGTCTTCTCGTGGTGCGAACCAATTTGAGGGCAATTACTGCAGCGCCTTGCGTTCGGGTTTTTTCCTGCCTGTTGCGCACCCTGCCCGCGGACCTTAACCCGACCCTATGTTTGAAGCTGCCTTTAGGTAAGGGTATTTTTCTGGTCAATTTACGCCGCGGCCCTGGAGGGAGTTCCTTCCCTTCACACCCTCCATCTTATCCCCCTGCTATAGCGAGCGTATATTGCCTCGGTCGTTTTTTTGAAGGAGAAGAGCCTGCTCGGCGCGAATCGCCAGGGGTTTATGCCTGAACAGGGAACCCTCACAGAAATCGTCACGCTGCGGCCAGGCTCCCCCCCTTCGTTTGAATTCGTGTGGTTACTTTTCCCCTTTTGTTGTTTTATCCCACACTGCCGCGGCCCCAGTGTTTACTATTTATGTGAACGGTGTGCCCCTTGTTTTCTGGCCTCCCCCGCCTTTCTTCTCTCCGCGCGAGCCAGTTTTCCTTCATCCGCGCCGCAGGGTTTTGCGGGATACGATCTCTTAGCATTTTTGATGTTATGGATGTCCACGGGAGCCCGCCCCCGCTCTTCGCGCGAACGCGTTCTATCACGACCGTACTTCCTGACCCCTATGTTTGGGTCGAGGTTCCTTTTTTCCGCACTCCTCGGCCCTTCCGCGCGTTTCGCTGTGATGGATTGATCCAGATGGTTGGCGCACCCCCTCGAAAGGCTCCCCCGCGGCATGCCCTTTGGTTTTACCCGGCCCCTATTAATAAAACAACCGTCGGTACTTGTCATTCGAGGTCCCAGGCTTTTCTCATTGTCCCTCCCTTTTGCCCCTGGGCCTCCTCCCAGTCTCCTCAACTTCAACGTGTGGCGGAGGCCGTCAGTGTCCTCTCAGCTCTTCCGAAGGGGGCTTTTTGTGTGTCATTCAAATCTCTTCCAGTCGAGCAGGGTTTTTGAGTCCCTTCACCCTGATCCAACTCCATTCCTCTCCGGAGCAGGTAGGTGGTTTTGCTTCGATGACCGGCCCGAAGTCCCCCGTTTTACTCGGTCCGAGGAATTGTCAGAGGCCCGCTGCGCATCTTGCCCTTCACATCTTTCTCAGTCCCGTTGAAAATTTTTCGTAGTAAGACTGGCGTAAGCGGCCAGCTTTATATTTTATACGCCGCTCTGGACTTTAGTCTCCGTCTCTTTTTCCCCCTACGTGCCGGACTGCCGCATGTATGGGCCTACTTGCTGGTCGCGCGCGTGTCCTTATTTATTACCCGCGCGCCGAACCTTGCCCCGAAGCCATCATGAGTTGGACCCAGAAGCCCCGATTGTAACAGAGTTCCACCCCTTTCGTTTGCAGGGCGAAGTCCTGCTATCTTAGGTCTTGCATTTCGTTCCCCCTAAAGAAGTTTCACTTTTCTGCCGGTAGCCCAAAGCACGCCTTGGGTTCCCTTCGTTATCTCTGCGCTAGCCTGCTGATGCCATCAGTGTCCCGCATCTCCTGGATCTGTGACGGCTCGTACAGGGGTGATGCATGCATTCGCCTGTGTGGCCCACGCTGCCTGCGAGATCGGGATAGTTTTCTGATGCGGATCCGGCACTCTTCCCCCCATCGTCCCCCCCCCACTGGAAGTAATCCGTTTTTTTTTTTTTTTTCGGTATTTTTCGGCATCTGTAACCATCGAGATTTTTTTTTCGTCTTTGCCACCGCTTGGCCTCGTCAGTTCGTGATCGCCAACAGTCTTTTTTTTTTTTTTTTTTACGTTTTCGGCCGAGGAATCGCTGTTTTCATTGCATGTCGTTTTCACTCGCAGGTCCGCTCATCCGGTTAGTGGTGGAGCATTTTCTAGTAATAAAAACGTTTGGGGTCTGCGGTTCGCCACGGCTCTCGAGTTCAGGAGTGTGTTGGTATCGTTCTTCCTCAGTAATCCCCTTCTAGTTTTATCGAGCAGCTCGTGTGCTGAATCGAGTGTCTTCCTTCCGATCTTTCTACCATATCAGGTTGTTTGTGGTAGATTACGCCTGAGGAAGGCCTGGGTTGGCCGAGTTGCAGCGGACTGGTTTCTGGGTGCCTTGCGCTCGAGGCGCTTTGCGGCCGGTGGTTTCGGCTTGGCTGACTCCCTCAAAGGATGGTTGCGTTAACTAACCAGCTCAGGCCCTCTTTCTTCCATCTTCGGCATCACCTCGTCACGTCGTCCCTGTCAGAGGCTGGATGCAAATCGTTCCGCGCAATAGTGGAAATCAATCTGTTCTTCCACGACGCGGTTTTGTTCCTCTGCCTTTGTTGCATTCGTGGTGCCGGAATTTGTTGCTACATCTTGCGCCTGGCTACTATGAACCCATAAGGTGCTTGAGGAATGTGGTCGGTAGAGCTTCTGCGCTTCTTTCGTTTTTCTTTCCCTTTGCCCTCCCCAATATCTAAGAGTAGATGCGCCGTCTTTCTGGAAGACAGCAGCTTCTTTTATGCGGCACTTCCACTTCCCTAATTTTTAGTAATTCACAAACGCAGCCCACCTTTTGTCTTCAGATTTTTGGTCCTCAAGCGTACTGCTTCAACCTGGGTAATCAATTTGGTTCCCATCACTTTTCCGCTCCATTACCGTTGTTGTAGAGATGTCCCCCCCAAACTCTAACCCTTCTGCTTTTTTGGATCCAACCAGAATGTCGCCCTTTGTGGGGCGGCTTTTTTCATTCCTAGGAAAAGTTTTGATTAGATTGATTACAGCGATCAGGGCAGAGCACTGTTTTTCTCTACTTGAGCGTATTCGCTGCTTTTGAAACTCCGACCTTTTTTCTGCATCGATCTCTACAGCCTTTGACATTCCTCAGTCGCACGATGGGGTTTCCAGACCGGACCGCCCCTTCCAACAAAATCCTCCACAATTTCTCAAAGGCATCTCTGTTTGAGAGCTCGCCGGGAATGCACTTGATTCCACGAGTCTTTCCTCTATTCCCAGTATTTCGCTCGATCTGACCAAGACTACGACGTGACCTTTCTAAGAAGGCTTACAAGTGGCGTTGCGATTGGGCGATGAGTCAACTCCCCTCTAGTTTTTCGGTGGATTTCCACGGCGATACCACCTTTTTTAAGGCAGGACCCTTCCCTCTCGGCTCCCAGGGGCCCATTCTATGCAACTCGCTGACCCAGTCCTTTCCTGTCCGCTTCCACCGCGCAACTCTTTTGGCTAACTCTGCCGTCGCTACATTTCTTAGACCGGAGATTTTTCCTATGCGCCCCGATGGCGTCTTGGTCCCCCCTCGCATTGTATTTCGGAGTCTGCGCGGACCCGCCGCCGAATGCCGGTTGTAGTACGGCGAGCCTTGCCCCAAGACACCTTCGTTTTTTGAGCTTTTTCGCCATGCAATTGAAATCTCATTTAGTCCCCGGCTCCACCGCCAAGGTCGACGCTCATGTTTTGTTCCTTCACTTTACGACAGAGGCCACTCACGTTTGTTACCAGTTCCCCGACCGCTCGCTTTACATGCGAAGTCTGCACCTACGATTACTTGCAATTGCCCTTTTGGGAAAACGCAGGAGGGCTGCCGTTCCGCGCATCCACCTTCCGATATAACCCCTTGGCGTTTGCACTCTTTTGCCTTGCGCTGGAGCTCCACCGCGAGCCGCAAAGCTCCTTTTTTTTGGTGAGATAAGTACTGAAAATTTTTCAGTCCCTGGGCTATTCTTCCCAAACGGATTGACCGGCGTGCTTGGCTATCCCTCCCCTGAGAGGACCGCCTCCTTGACTGCTGGCTGGGTTTAACCCCGCGCGATTTAGTTTGAAGCAGATGAGGGACAAGGCGGCTTCGCCGCTGCAGCCTTCGCTTAGTTACTGTTTCCCCCAACTTCTTCCCTCTTGGTGTGCCAATCTACTTCTTCGATCCCACTCTTTTCTGCGCTCCTTTCCGTACCCTGCCTCGCGACACTGAATTCCTCACTGCGGCCAGGCCCCACGATGTCCACTCTCTTCTGACGATTATAGAAGTCTGCGGTACGACTATAGCGCAAGCTGTTCTCACTTTCGCGCCCCATTTTCTTTTTATCCGAGGAACCCCAATCAACTTATATGAGCAAGATGAGGAAGATGCGTCCTGAGGTGAAAGATGCTCATGCCCCCCCCCCCCCCCCCCCCCGTCTTCCGGGCCGGCGCACGTGTTTTCCTAGCTTTCGGTCCCTTTTTTGTTTTAGCGAATTCCACCGCATGCGGCGGCGGCTGATTTCTGAGTGCGATCCCACTGATAGAGTTCCCCCTTTTTTCTAATTCCGAATAGTTCCCCGGCCGAGCTGTGATTCCTTTTTCTGACGGGCGGGCGCACTGCGAGGTGGTGTCTCAGGCGCCAGGGTCCTGGGTTTCGAGCCGGATTGACATCCCTCTGGGTCCTTTCTTCGAACACATTTTTTTTCCTGGATTTATTCCTTTTGTTTGATGATTCGCACTTTTCAGCATCATCTGGCAGGCTCGCGCGTTTTTGACTCCTTCTACAGTTTTCGCAACCCCCTGGCAATAACAGCGCCAGGCCCTTCGTTGTAAGTCGGAGATGATTCATAATGATTTTTTCCCCTTCTTTCACCCGTTACAACATATGGTGCCGCACATCTTGGGTTCTGTCCCTGGAGGAACGAGTTCGCGGGCGTAAGACCGGGTGCGCTTAATCCCTTCATCCTTTACACGCACGACCTGCTCAGCTTTTATGGCCCTCCTTCCCTCGCCTTTGGCTCAGGAAGCTGGTTTGTTTTTTGATTTCGGTAAGCCAGCGGGTGTGTGTTCAGAAGTGCACCACCGTCACCGTGTTCCCCTCCTTCCTGTTCCTTTTAGGAGTCCGGCTCTTTTTTTGGTTTCTATCTCTTTTAATCCTCTTTTGTCGAGAGATAGAAAAAAAAAAAAAAACCCCCCCGTCTGCCGGTTTTTTTTAGTTTCTTTTTCGCGGTGACGATTTCTGTTCGGTGCGTGCCCTTGTCTGGCACCCCACCCTGCGCCATTCCGTCGTTCCAGGTTGAAGAAAGATCGAGCCCGTCGCGGCCTACGGGGTTGCTTTCTGGGATGGGGCAGATTCCCTCCGCACCTGCTGTCCATTTCCGCTGAGAACTTCCCCAGACACGGAAACCCGAAGCTGTCCTCGGCAAACCAGATGTGTCGGTGCTTGGCTTCAGGGCAGTGGCCTCAGAAAATAAGGGCCGGGCTTCGCCCAGGATGGTTGATGCCCAACAAGTACCCCTGCCTCCAGTCTTCACCTTCCCGGTTCTTCCCTGCCATATGTTGGGCTGCAAGAGCCGTGCGACATCCACGGCGCGGCTTAACCTGTCGACGCTGGCGAATGTCCCCTTCTTCGCCGCGACCCTGGGACCCTTTCCCCTGGCGCCATTGACCTCACCACTACGCTTCAAAGTGGCGGATCACCTGCGTGTTGCTCTCTGGGGAGTTGGTTATCCCAACCAAGTGTACCGAGCAGTTTGGAGAGCCCCTTTCACATTATCAACGCCAGGGTCCGCGCGGGCCCGTAGTAGGTCTCGGGAGTGAGGGAACCTTCCGTGCCCCGTCACCGTGCCCGCGTGCTCTCTGCCTAGCTCATTTTTATTCGAATGTGCGCATTTCTTCAGGCCACATCTTGCTCAGGATTAAATTGTCCTCGTTCCTTTTTCAGGACCCCTAAGGTGGTTCGCAATCGGCCGTTTGCTCCCTCCGTCGTCTAGCTGCTAGCCTGCGGTTAGAGAGTGCCCTAGGGCGCCGCCACCTGAGTGAGGACTAGGTGCGGAGTTCCGGCCTACGCGGCGCTTCCCCCTCTTTGGATCCGATTTCCAGCGAAATAGGACTTGGCCACCAGACCCGAAAGTGTCACCTGCAGCGGCGAAGCCGCCTTCTTCCGTCTTGCTGGGAGTTATAGCGCCAGCAAAGGGCACTTTCTCTTCTCTCATCGACTGTAAGTGCGTTTCACTAAGATTGGGGTTCACTTAGTTTGGAATGTTAGGCACAGCCGTACTGGAAATCTTTCCCTGAGAGCCCCTTCTTCTTTGATCTGTGTCCCCCTGGTTTCTTATACAGGTTGAGGCCCTGATTCCAGTTCAGGCACCGGCATGAATGACCATGTAAGGAGTCGGTGTTTTTCTCTCTTCTTTTTTTTTTTTTTTTTTTTTTTTTTTTTTTTTTTTTTTTTTTTTTTTTTTTTTTTTTTTTTCTTTTTCTTTTTTTTTTTTTCTTTTTTGGTATGCTCGGATACCCTCGCCCGCTTCCCTGCGTAACCAGTAACCTTGCAAGTAATATGGGTACTGTGCTTGATCTAACCAAGCAGCGTTCTTCCTTTTTCCTTGCCACCCACCCCCTTGATGTGGAGGGTTCCTATGGTCGTGACCCCCCTCAATTTCCAGGTAGGGTACTCCAAATGGTTGGCCGAGCGAATGCGGATTTCCTTTCTCGTCCCCTTCATGTTTTCCCTCTCCTTTCTTTGCGTTTTTGGACCTGCTCGCCGTACGCCTTGAGGCCAAACGATATTACGCGGTTTTGGATGAGAACTTTTGCTCAAGACGCCGGATTTTTGGCCGGCGGACCTCCATATAACCAGGCTTTATCCTCGTTTTCCTTCCTTCTTCCACGAGTGTTCACCTGCAGATTTCTCCACTTAGCGGTTGTTGTGTCTCTGATACAGGGCGAGAAGGCTGCGGTCCTTTTCTCTGTTGTTTCGAGGAAGGTTCCCGGGTCTTTTCTTTCGCTCGAGGCTCTTGCCGCTGTCGTCGGTTGGTATCGCTGGCGGAATAACGCTCCGACGGGATGTACTCGCCTCCCTTAGACCACCCATTATCCACGGGTTACCTCCTCATCTCGGCATCCCCGGTCACGTCGTTATTGTTAAGTGAGGCGGAACCCGGTCTCGCTTAATGTGACATCAATATTTAGTCTTCCCCCTGCGCCTGGACCTCTCCTCCCCTGCCTTGCGGTAAAATTCGTTTTCCTTTTTTGATACAATCTCGTATGTGACATAGAACTAAGGTGATTGAGCGTTGTTTTAGAGCGTAAGATCTTCTGCCAGGTCGGCTTTCTGTGTCCCCTCCGACCCTCTCTTATCTTCCCTTCCCGTCCTTCCACTGATAGGACCGTCTCCTCGTACTCGGCGAATTCCAGTCCTCGTCCGAGTTACTGCAAAAACGCCCCCAGGGTCGATCCCCTTATTTTGTGCAAGCGTTGTTGAGGCGCACTGGGTCTCCAGTTTCCTGCAGCTTCCTTCCTTCCTCCGGTTTGTGTTTTCGATGTTCCAACAACTTTGCAGACCCCCCGTGCGCCGTACGTTCTGCCCAAACCAGACCCTATCTTCCCCGGTGTGGTTTAGGAGAAGAGCTACTGGTCTTCTCAAACGAGAAGATGCTGTTAATCGGAAGGACAGAATTGTTTCCTCCTTTCGGTTTTCCTTAGTTTTCCCAGAAAGACCGACCGGAGGCAGCGCAGAAGCTCTTCGGCTACTGACACCCATCAGTTCCCGATGGGGTTCCGCCAGGGGGACGCCGAGTATCAACCCCAAAAAGTCCACTCCTTCCGTCCAAAGGCAGATGCCTTTCGCGCCGCGAGTGGGGAATGACCAGTGCTGTCCCAGTCTTCGAGAGAGGACCGTCCATTTCCCTCCGCGCTCTGACCAATACTACTGAAGTGGACCGGTGATTTACCCAAGTCAGGCTGAGTTGCGAATTGTTGAGTCCGCGACGATGTGCCCCAAGGTGGATACTCCCCTTTCTGATACCACGGCGCCGGGCATCGAATAGATTCTGCTGACCCGGGCCCCTTCTTAAACAGCTCACGTACCCCTCTTTACTCGCCCTGCCCTCCCCGGCCCGCGCTGGCTCAAAACCCTTTGTTAGAAAATCCTAGTCCGAAACCGAGATGATTCATACTTCTTGGCTGTTTAGTCGCGATCCCCCACCCTCGCGGCGTTTCGAAGCCCGTGCCCCGCGCCGTGCCGTTCGAATGAATGTGCAGTACGGCTGATCTCCCACCCCCCACTGTGCTTCCGGCACCGCCTTTAGTGCTCGCCATGCATAACAATAAGCGCCTCTATAGCCGAAAACACGACGCACCCACAGCCGTGGATCCCCCCACCCTTCCCTTTCCCAAATTTCCCCTTCCCCTGTGGGTGGCCCTTGACATCCGACCCCGCTTGTACATGGATGCACCTGAAGTACCCCCCGGCCTTTGACCTTTCCGTTGTACCCCTGGAAGGACTTTCTTATCCGAGCATCACCTATCCCGATTCTAAATCGTCCTTGAATCCTTGCCTTTGCAACCCGATGCTGTCTCCCCTCACCCCTTCTACAGTCAAATCAGGAGCGGGTTTGCGGCCAGTAATGAACGCCCCCCGCCCCCTTTCTTTCCTACCTTCCAACCCCCCCTCCTTGCCCCAGTCTTGCTTTTCCATACCTACGAGGATGATCCGCGTCCAATGGAATGGTGATTCCCTCCAAGAAGACGCGAGAGGAAGCAAGGCTGTTGCGCAGCCGCCTTTGTCCTCGGGGTGTCCCCCATCTTTCTATATTGTTTTGCCCCTCCTATTACTGGGCTTCCGCTCCAACGCAGTTTATAGATCTGTGTCCAATCCGCCCCGGCCGCACTGCCAGTACCTCCAACTTTCTTCCAGGTCCCCTCCCTCTTTTCACTATCTTCGACTGCAATGCTCGCTGCGGCGTAGAACGTTGAGAGAAGCGGCATCTGCCCCAATTTGTGTCTCTACTCTGACCATTTCCCCTCTTCTCCCCTCCTGTGCCTGTTCCAGATGCCGCCCGGCCATATGATCCTGCCGCGATACGTTGCCGGGCACGGTTTTTCGCTCGGGCCAGGCTTTTCCCTCCGCTAAGAGACCCCCCATGCGGTTCCTGCTGACCTTGCGTTGCGTGAAGCGAATATAGACGTACCCTTTTTGCCCGATCTCGACCCGTCGCGACAGGGGCTGACGGGCCCCGCCCCACACTGGTCAATGTGAGTTGGATCCAACGTTGCGCTGTGAAAGGGTAGTCTAGGTCCACAATTTTACTCGTCGATTTGTGACGCTAACGCGCCAGTTCTGGTCGAAGTCGCACGTCCCTTTTCCCCCTCCCATAATGGCAGTCTCTCGCGGTGCTCCTTTTGTTACCTTGGTGCGCAACACAGGTTGGAACATTATATCTTGCTTCTGCTCGCGAGATCGCCTCCTGTCCCTTGCTGACCCCCCCTCTGGTTTGCAGATACCTTCCCTGTTTGTTAGTGGTCTTTTTTTGTGACTCTTTCGAAGCGGCCATGTGCCTTTGAAGAGGCATTTCAAGTTCAAAAGGCCCTGTGACTGCTCAGGTACTGCCTCTCTTCCCCTGCGTCTCGGGCTTCAAGTTACAGCCTGGCTCGGCGCTTATTTCTTTTCGCCAGAGGTTGTTTTTTATCAATGAACAATTCCCGTCACATCCCTACCTTAGGGAAAGGATAGCGTCCGGAAATTCTTGTTGGTTCATCTCTGTTTCCTCTGTTGTTGTCTCGAGTCTTTACCCCCCAAACACGAATTCCGGCCTCCCCTTCGAATTCCGCGGCGTTTGAATTTCTTTCTGTGCCCGGTGGTGCCCTTCCCTTCTCAAAACACGATGGCTGCCACTCCCCTCTAAGCAAGGGATTATGAATCCCTCTAGGGAGCTCAAACGTATGCCGGACAGCCTTTGAAGTTTTCTTTCTTGTCCCGGGTCCGCTGACCCCCCATTTTGCACTTTCTTTTCCGACCACTCGTTCACCACCCTCCCCCGACCCCGAAGATGCATCAAAACCAGATGTGACTGAAGGTAGCAGGTGCAGCCTCTCAGAGGCAACCGAATCTCGTGTGAAGATACCCCCGGATGGGTTTGACTCCAATTAAATTCACGGAGCACCCCCGTCTAGCTTCCATATTTTTTCTGAAGTAGCAGTGCGACAAAAGTCCGGAGGTCAGAGAGTCCTTCGGTGGAATTGTCTCCCCTGCGAAAATTCAGCACCCTTTCCCTCCCTTTTTGCTTCCTCAACACCTCTTCCTTGACTTGTGGGCGGCTTCTGGCCCCGATCAGCTCCTAAGGGTTGTGTATACTGAATTAAACTAAACCGAATGTGCTCTCCCTTCACCCGCCCCCTCTTGTCAGCGACGGCCCCCGCAGGGTAGGTTCTAGTGTCGTCATTCCATCCGGGCCCTTTCGCGATACCAGTGAGCGGCTGGCGAGCATCTCTCCTGCCTCTGCTCCTTTGCCCTTCCCATCTTGCTCTCAGTTGAAAATTTCTGTAGAATTACGAAATGTCTACCGCTTGCCCAGCTTGCGCTCCGTATACGCTGCGCTGCATTTTTCGTCCGAGAGTCCCCTCGCTGGCCCTTCCTCTCCGTAGTGGCTACTTGCATTGTCTCGCGTATACGGCTGACGCGCCTGGCTGGATCGAAGCCCAGGACTACCAGTGGAACCTTAAGCAGTGTCTCCCCTCCGGCTGCAGCGGCGTCTGTCTTCCCTTTCGTTCCCTGCTTGGGACCCCAACCTAAGAAGTCCAATGGTTCCGCGTCTCGACATCGTAGGTAAGTCCCCCAAATCCACGCCTGGTTCAGGCTGGGAATCTTCTTCGGCCAGTAGATTTGGAAATCACAGTACTTGAGCCTCCCCGCCGCTGATCTGCCTGTAGTATACAGGGGTGGTCTTCAGCCCTTCTGGCCACGGCTTCAGGGAAGATTGAGATTTCTTTTGATCTCGGATCCTTCGCCTGCCTTCCCCTGGGTCCCCCCCTTCCCCTTGCAAGTAACCTTTTATGAAGATGATCAGGTTCACAAGTGCTCTTGCCACCACCAAGTTTCTTTATGGGTTCTCTTCAGTTCGTGTCTCCCTCAACCTTATTTCGGAGGTCGACCTTCTCCCTTTTCTTTTCGACGCTTCCTGCGCTTGGTATTTCATGCTGCGAGCAATCCGCAGGTGCCCGAATCAGAGGAGGTGTGTGTTGCTAGCTTCCGACAAAACCGCTCCATTCCTGCTTTCGCTCCTTCCCTCGAAATCCTCCCTCTCGTTTGGGATCGGCGACCCCCTCTCCAACACCGGGCGCGGATCCTGCACTTGGCTTCGTGTCGATGATGAGTTCGCTACTGATGGACTCCCATGGAGGGTGCTTGTGCGAGAGATATGCGCTTAACTTCTTGTTTGGCGATTTGTCATTCTCTTCCTGTGCCGGGTTTCTTTTCTTTCCCTCGAGGCCGTACGACGTGGACTGGACAAGCGATCGGCGTCTACTCCTTCACCCTCTCCAAACCTCTCAGCCAGGTCAGCTTCGGTATCAAAGGTCACGTCGTATTGTAAGCTTCGCGGCTGGCCCATCTATGTCGCAATACTCAATCTCTTTTTCCCCCCCCATTTCCTTTTGCCCCCACTGCGTCCCCCTTTCTCCCCCCTCTTTTTTCTGCATTTGTCCGTTTCAAACGTGGCCGGTTTTTGTTGATACATCGGCGTCCTTTTCCTCCTCGCCACCCGGTTCCTCTGAGGTTGTCACGCTGTAGAGCTTCCTTCATTCTTGTCTTTTGCCCCCCCGCGAACCGCCTCAGGTTCGACCGCAAGTCGTCTGCCTGTTCGCCTTCTTCGTAATGCGCTCCAAGTCTTTGTCCTCGTACTGAATCTCCCAACCGGGCCCAGATTAGTTTTGTTCTCTGCGTACGTGTCTCCAACTGGGTCATTGCACCCTTTTTTTTTTC
>Ga0179593_1266934_pt1 | contig 13500 bp, 15 predicted proteins | sample CZODoug2_1_08_16_FD_185931 | JGI IMG/M metagenome (GOLD analysis project Ga0179593, IMG submission 185931) | Vadose zone soil fungal communities from Angelo Coast Range Reserve, California, USA - CZODoug2_1_08_16fungal (PacBio error correction) | ecosystem: Environmental > Terrestrial > Soil >... | reverse complement strand
TTAGGATCGTGTCCTTGCGTTTTAGCCCTAACTGCTCCTGCTTCCGCGCCATTTCGCCGTCCGCCGGCTTTCCGCCCCCTTTGATTTCTCAGCGTACTTAACGCTTTGGTATTTCTTAAGCAGCGATGGTTTTCTCATCAATTTCGATAGCCCTACGATTTTTTCCTGGACTTTTATTTCTCCTTGGCCCCCTTTTCTCAGCCTTTCGACCCGCACTTGTCATTCCGCGGGCGCCCTCCTCGGTCCTCCACGACTCCCTAAAAGTGATGTCCAGTCGTGGTTTGTGAGTTTCACATGTTTTTTCTTTTTTTTTGGCTGTCATCGCTCTCCTTTTTTCTGCTTTCGCGTTGGCTTGGAACCATTCTAGGTTCACCAGTTTTGCTTTGTTCCATTCCCGCATTCCAGACTGCTCTTTTTTTTGCCTGTCAGCCAGCGTTTAGTCTCGGGCAGAGTCGGGTTTCATAGCCCGGATTCCGACCCTATGGAGTGTCTTTCTGTTAATCGTTTACACTTTTCCAAGGAGACTATCGCGGTGCCTTCTCATTTTGTCGTATTTGTTGCTTGGATGAGGAGGGGTGTCATTGACTTCAAGGGCATTATTTGCTCAGCGCTTCCACAGTTTCCAGTTGATCGAATTTAGGATTTCTTCTAAGTCTCCCCCTTTGCCACTCGCAGCTTCCGGTCAGGCCCTTATCCTTTTTTTCAGTCTTCTCCGAAGCATTGCTTCGGCTACGAGAAGGTTCCTTCGTGCTGCGTCTGGCCTCACAGACCCCCTTCCCGGTGGTTCCCTTTCCATACAGGGTTTATGGTTTTTTTCATATTGATATCGTACCCTCCTTTCCGGTCCCCTCTGCGTTGCCTTGCCCCCCTTCCCTCCCCTTTGAAGGAACTCCATCTCAGATTGTCTTCCCCTCCTCCGCTGGAGGATGACTTTTGCGTGTACGGACAATGGCGTTTTTGATTTCGGTGCTGACGATTTTCACATTTGAGCCGATGTTTCCCTAAGTTGTACTCTTTTTCATGCCTCTCCCTATTCTCACCATCCCTGTACTTACCCGGACCTGGGCTCCGGATGGCTCACCCGTTTCACAATTCTCGTCATCACTCCCTGCCCCGACTTTTTCTACCTCCTTCTTCCAGCGCTTAGGTCATTGTCGCCTTTATGCCCCCTAAAGTCATGCTACTCCGTTTCTGTTCTTTTCCCACCAATTTGGCGATGCTCGCCCTCTCCTATTTGCCAGTACGCTTCCCTTACCCCCTGATTCTTCTTGTGTGGTTTGAGCCTTTTCTACAATACCGCCTCTTCCGGTTGTCTCTCCTTACGCGTCAACTCACTTTTTAACCTTCCTTGTGTCTCATTGCTAGTCACAGGGATCTCTGCCCGCACGAGATCTTCTTCCACTTTCCCTCTCACGTTGCGAATCTTAGACTTCTGGTTTCTGTCGTGACTTCGTTTTCTTGCTTTCAAGTCAAAACAGCTGCGGTATGCCCATGCTCGCATCTTTATTTTTTCGTGACGTATCTGGTGACTTTCTAATAACCTTTCAACCCAAGTAGTCTCCTAATGCCTACGCCCCCGACTCCTTGGTTGTTATGGATCTTTTCCAGATGATACAGCTCTGTTTTGTTTAGTCCCTCTTGGCCATCACCTGGTTTGGAAAGTCGTGAGCAGCATGTCTCCGGGTGTGCCACCTTTTTGGATAGAGGGCACATAGCTTCGAGCTTCCTAGACGAAGGTCCTGCTGTCCTTCACAAGAAACGGCGGTAGCTTTCTTTTAACCCATTTTTTTCCCATCCTCTCGTGTGTTTCGAGAGGGTCTTTTTCCACATCCCTGGTGTCTTCTGAAGTATCTTGAATGCGTCTAGTTTTTTTGCTATGTGCACGCATCCTCACCGGGGTGTCCCTGGCATCCCATGAGGTTTTCTTCCAGAACCTGGTGGGCGCTGGCGGGTGATCCCGTACCCTTATTGAGCAATCTTTCTAGAGCAGTCTCGATCACACCTTTTCTGGATGGTGCTGGTAGTCCTAGCCTCTACTGTTTCCAATTTTAGACACCTCACCTGTGACTATTTCACGAACTTCGCTGCGCGATTGTCCTCCCGCCCCATGTGGTTTTTTTTTTTGCTTTTCCCAGCCAGAATTTCAATTAGTTCAACCCTCATTTTTCTTTTTTTCGCCTTTAAGTTCGATATTTTGAGACCTAGTCCATTTCTTTCCGTCATCCCTTTTCTCCATGAAATGCAGGAGCCCTCAATGCCGTTGTTCAATATTGTTTTATTAGTTCTTCGCTCCGGGCCATAGGCCGGTATTTGAGTGTGGCTTCAACCCCAGTCCCCCGCATCTATTCTTTTTCTTTGTTTGTTGGTAAGGCATTTGTTTCCCAGGTTTTTAGGTAAACCTCTCGCCCAGATTGATTGACTGCGAACGTAATTGTCACGGATTACTTCTTTTTCCCCATTGCATTTTCGGAGTCTTTTTTTGACCCTTACTCTTCTGAAGTTTTTTAACAGGGGAGGGTAAGGCGCTCTGGTGATTAAGCGATGTTTCAGCATTTCTTGGCCTCGTCGGGTTTTACCGGGATTTTTGGTGATCCTTCGTACCAGAGTGTGAGCTTTTTTGTACCGTTCTTCTGCTGGGACAGCTTCTCACCTTCTCCCCCATTTTTCCTCAGTTTCCGTCCCCACGCCCAGTCGTCCAGTGTTTTTGGAGTCCTAATCTTTTCTTCCTCTTGTAGAGGTGTGGTCTTTAGTTTGGCATCCCTTGCCAGGGTTTTTTGAAGAGAGGAGTATGTTTGGAGATCCCTGCGACCCTCCCCTTCATATGGACTGACCCATACCTTTTAGTTGCTCCCTTAACCACCGTCCTGGGATGTTTTCACTGGACCCTCCCCACGGAGCTTTTTTTCCGAAGCAATTCTTCGATAGAAGCTTTGGTGCTCGATTTTCAGCATGTTTTACCCTTTTTCGCTTCGTACTCTTCTTTTCCCAAAGCCAGCTATGCTTCCGGCTGTGACAATCTTCCCCCCCTCCAGTGGGACTTTTTTTTTAGCTTTTACCGTTCCCAAGGGTTCTTTAAGCGCCACCTTCCCCCGAGATTCTGCACTCCTCGAGTCCAGCCTCCCCTTCGGTATAAGCAAAGCTTCGTCTAGGGGAACACCAAGCAGTGTGGACCTCTGATTAAACCCTTTTTGGACAACGGTTCAGATTTTACTGGGGGGCTCTGACACCATCATTGTGACTTCCAGAGATTCCCCCTTACATTCCCTCGCCTCGGCAGTCTTTTCCATTTCTTTGCCTTTGCCCCCAGTGAAGGTTAATGTACGCAAGAAGGCCCCGCATGCCCCTCGGCTCCACTTTTATCTGGATGACCGCCAAGTCAACGTTGTCCCCCCTCCCTGTGCCTGTTTCGACCGCCCCCCACTGGGCTGGAAATCCTTTTTCCGGAGGTCCTTCGTTTCCTTCGCTTCCGCTTTCGGGAGTTAGTCGACACTGGCGTCTCTGTCCCTTTGTCAGCGGGCATGGTGACCCCTCAGTGCAGGCGCGTCGGCTGTCCCTTTCCCCTTACGATCTTATTGTAACCAGGTTCTCTTCCCGCCATATGGTCTCAGACCCGCGTTTCAGTACCTTCCCTACCAGCTCCTCTCTCGAAGATCATCCCCAAGGCTGCGGCGTCTTGCGCCGGCTTCTGGTCAGTGCTCTCCTAAGGACACGATCCCCTATTTTTCTCTTTTTTCTGTTTTGTGAGAGACTTATTATTCGTTGCCATGCTGTCTGTATCCCGACCTGCCTCCCTTTTTCACCTTTCCGTTCTCCTGTTCCCTTCCTAAGTTCCTTTTTATCGTTTTTTGTCTAATTCCCCCCCGTTTGCTTAGTCCAGCTTTTGTATCAGCTCCTTATACGACTCGACGCGTGCCAGCCTGCCGGCCTTTTCACCCCTCGCCATGAACGAGTTGACGCAGTCTTTGCGAAGCCAGTGCCCCCCTCCTCGGTGTCTTTCTCGAACTAATCGTCTCCACGACGGACCCCCCTTAAAGTGCTGTACCGCCCAGTGGTTTCTTCCACCTTTATCAATCTTTTCCTTTGGCTGTCATCGATTCCCAAACCGTGTTTTTTTCTTTTTCGCGTTTTTTTTTTCGTGAAAATGAGACAGGGTTCCCCCTTGTTAGCTTTTAAAATGACTGTCCCGAGCGTCTCGGATTACGCCAAGCTCGGTAGCCGTCTGTTCTTTAGCTTTTGGTGGACTCTCCCCAGGGATTCCTCGATTCAAAACGTTGGCCTCCAGGTTTGAGGACCTTTTGTTCCACATCGTTGCTTGTTCCCCTTCTTTCTCGGTTCCTACCTCTTTTTTTTTTTTTGTTGCGCTTCTTTTTTGGGCAGCTCGGTGTTTCATGTTTTTTCTATCGCTCCATTGTGCGGTATTCCTTCCTTTTGCCAGGTTTTCCCCCATGTCAAGTTCATCGGCTCTTTATTTTCTTCTGTACTCGCCTGGCCTTTCTGCTTTCCTCGGCCGTCGGAAGGTCATTGATCGAGCTGAGACCTCTTTTCCCCCGCTTTCCGAATTGATGGATTGCGTTTTTCCTGGTGCGTCGGCGTGGCCTCACACCATTCGGTGGTTACATCCCGGTCCCCCTCACCTTTTGTGTAGGACCATATGAGATGGATGTCCTCTCCCTCCCCCTCTCCTTCTTTGTCCACTTTGCGGATTGATACCTGCTTTACTCCCCCCACACCCTACCCTTAGGGAACTCCCTGTCTCTTTTTTTTCCTCCTCAGCCCTTTCGTTCCTCTGGGGAGGGTTGTGGACCCTGGTCCCATAGGGTTAGTTTGCTGCGTGGTCCGCGGAGACGTCCCGACTTTTACACTCTTCATCTTCCTGCCTATGAGCACCATCCTTTCCGTACCCGGATGGGCCCCTTTTTTTGATCTCGCTACTACCCAGTAAACTCGGCCCTGATCTGGCCCTCTTTTTCTCGAGGATTGTCCTTGCTGTTGGTTTCGCACCTATCTCGTAGTAATCGTCGCTTGAGTTCGCCTTCCTTTTTTCTAGTGCTTGCTGCCAGCTCTTTTTTCACTATTGGGCCTCGTTCATTACCCCCATCGGACCATCTCCTTTAGGGTGTCTTTTGTTGAGCCCCCCCCTCCCTTTACCCCGTCCTCTGCCTTTTGAAGCGAGCTCCCTCCTTTTTTCGGCCGGTGATTCTATGTGCCTTTCCCCCTTTATTTCGATTCGTTGTCTTATTCTTCAACTCGCTTTTTCACAGAACGAGCAGACTTCGTTGTTGAGGCGGAAGGTCTCTTTTGCTCAGCTAACCCCTTGGTTTCCTGCTCGCCTTCTTTCGTAGGTACCTTATTCCCCTTTTTAATACAGTGGTCACAAGTCGTCTCTTGTACTCCTCCGACTTCGTGGTTCTTTAGGAGAAGCTGATCACCTCGTTCTTTTCCAATTCAGTACATTTCTCCTTTCCTACACGGTTCTGGAAGGCGTGTAGCATCAATGGTTTTTCCCGTTGGTGCTGGTTAGAAGAGTGCCTCCCTTTCCCGTATTTTTCGAGATCACCGGGGGGTGTTTTTTTTTCTCCCTTCCTTATCGCCCCCGGGTTTTTAGTGGGGGAACCCATCTCTCTCTTCTTACCTACTTTGTGAGGAGAGTTTTTTTTCCCCACCCGCTACCGCCGTTTTTGCTGCGACCATGTCCTGCGTTTCTTCCCCGCCTGCTATTGGCACGCCGGCCACCAGTGGGGTGAGACAACCGTCCCCCTTGCTGCTCTTTCCCGCATTGTGTTTTCTTGGAGTGGGCGTGGCCCTCCTGTATTTTGAACATCTGAGTGATTCATCTATCCTATCCTACCCACGGTCTTTCTTTTTTGGTTTCTTTTTCCAGTATTGACCTACTTGTTTAACCACTTGAGTTCTTACAATCCCATTGTGTGGACTACGTCCCATACGAACTCTTCTTCTTTCCTGTGTCAGAAGCTTTTGGCTCTGCATCCCTCATCGCCCGCATCAAACAAAGTCTTTCTCCTTTTCTGCTTCGCAGTGAGCGATGGAAGATCTTTTGTTTTCTTCTTTCTTTTTTATTTACCGCAATCCTTTGCAACGGTTCAGTCGTTTCGCGTTTTCCCGTTACATTAGGAAGGTAGGGGTTTTTTTGCGTGTGATCAAACCCTCCACCTCCTGCTTTTGCGGTTGGTAAAGGAAATTTGTTTACGGCAATCGGTAGTTTTGTGTGGCGTCCTCTCTCTCTGCATGCCGCCCTCCCTAATGGCAACGGATTATACGATCGTATGTTGCTCCTCCAACGGCGACCCTTCCTCTTTTCAGCGAAGACTTTTCCTACAGTCAGGTCTTCGTTATGTACGCCGCGTGTTACTCTCCGATTGTTATCTGCCTCCTTGGGCCCACCTGGTATGGCCCGCGGTCTTTTTTTTTCCTGCTCTATTATTACCAGTCTTTGGTCTGCTCGTAACAAGTCATTCGTATATTGAGGTGTGACAGGTATTCCACCTCTATCCTCATGGGGCCAGTTTAGCCCCAGAGTTCTCCTTTTCTGATTGAGTTTTCGAGAGATGTTTGCTTTTCCTTCAGTGGTTATTTCGGGGATGTGTTAGTCAGGTTTCTCTCCGCATCCTTTAGGTTTTTAGTGCCCCCCCCGTTTCAAAGGATCTTCGTTTAGATGTCGGTCGCTCTCCCCTCCCCATATTCTCATTTAATGGCCTTCTCAACCACCCCTGGTCTGTCCTTTTACCCCCCTCAGTGCGGGCACGTATTGCAAGAAGGATTTTTTCTTTCTTTGCCGCCGTCCACCTTCCCCCCTATCGTCCGCCGAGTGTTTCCTCCCTCGCTTCAAGTCCTTCCAGGAAATTTTTTTTTTTGGGATGAGGAGCCCGGCCAGCTTCCCTCCCCTACATCCCCCCTTTCTATCAGGGCCAGTGGGAATGTCGGCTTTTGCGATGTCGACTACCGCAACTGTTCCGCTCTTCGCGAAGAACATCTTCAGATCCTTCCACTCCTCTCTCCCCCCCGATCAAAGGAGTTTGGTCATTCCCCGCGATCCTGCGGGGAAACTCAGCGCTTGGGACCTATCGTTCCTTTCTTCCCCCCCTTTCCCTTTTCTCGGGTTTTTTCTGCAACCCGACTTCTGTAGACGTTCCCGAGCTTTCCCCCCCCAGACTTCCGAGACGATAGTTCAAGTCTTTTTCATGTCTTCAAAGGTGCCGCCCATTCGGTTTCGCACTCCTCCCCACGCCTGACAGCCCCCCCGTCCGGTTGCTATTTGTGCCGCAAAGGACGCCCCCCATGTCCCTTTTTTTTCAACCCCATGGGATGGACTTCATTTTTCGTCCTCCTTCTTTATTCCTGAGTATTTGAGCCGACGGCCCGTCTCTCACTGGTTTACCCTGATTTTTCTCCTCGGTGGCAATCTTGATTGAGCGGTCTGCTCCCCTTGGTCGTATATATTTGTTTATAACCCGGATTGACTAGCTTTCCGACGCCACTTGTTGATCCGTATTCTTTCTACCAGCTCCCGCTTCGAGATCATTTTGTTTCCCTCAAGCCGGGTTCAGTTCGGCCCTTTTTTTTCCCCCCTTGGCGTCAGTTTTTCCTTCCCCGTCTCAATCTCTCTTTGCATAATCCTCTCCGGTGTTGTTTGTTTTTGATTTATCCTCTCTTCGGAGTTTCTGAGCATGACCCTTGCTCTCCTGCGCATCGCTAATTTTGTAGTATCTGCGAGGAGGTGATTGATCTGTTTTCCTTTCTGACCCTTTTGTGTCTTTGTTCGTTGCCCCCGAATCCTGGTCTCTCATCCGCCTGCGACCCTCCTCTTTTTTAAGCTTTTCTATCGCCATGCACGTTGACTTGTAGCAGTGCTCACTCCCATTTCAGATCCTTTTTTCCCGTCGGGCTCGCAATCCCTCGTCCTCCACGAAGTTTTTTTTTTTTCACATTTTCCTTCCATTTGGGTTCTTCCTTACCCTTTTTTACCGACTTTTGTGCCGCGGGTAGACAGCAACCGGGATTTCTTTTTTGATGTTTTTTGGCTCTTGCGTACCCTTCTCACCTTTCCTGTCAACCTTGTTTTCCCCGCAAGGAACCATGCAGAGCGTTTTTGCATGTCCATTCCCTCCTCTTTAGCCTTCCCTCTTTCATCTTCGGGTGGTCATAGCAAAAGGATCCTCTCGGAACTTGGGCCAGAACTGTTTTCCGTGAGGATTCCTGGAGTTCCCCGGGTTCTTGTTCACTTTCCTTTTTTTTTCTTGGGTGCTTTCTTTGCTCTAAGATAGGTGTTTAATTATTTTTTTCCTCGCGACCTTGTGCCTGTATTCACCTCCTACCCTCCCAAGTCTACCAAAGGCAGTCTTGGATTTTGTCAGCGGAGACTGGCCTTTTCCTCATCCGGCAGCTTAATTGAAAGAGATCGTTTCTCCCGCATTTCCTTTCTCGACTAAATTGCCGGCTCCAATTGATACTCCCCAGTATTTGTTGACTCACCTACCGACTGTTTGTTCCCTTCCCTACAGGGGTTATTTTCAAGGCAGCTTTCGCGGTCATTTTCTCTTCTACCTCTCATTAATATATCCGGTTTCTCTCCCCGCGTGGTTAACGTTCACAGCCAAACCTCCTCCCTTCCCTTGCAACCTCCATGGCTCATCTTCTCACCCCTCCAAGCCGCTGAGCTCTTGTGTGACGGAAACTGAGTTTCCCCCGTTGTCTAGCGGTGAGGTCCGTGTTTCCCCCCAGGAGACGACTTCAGTTTTTCTCCGTGTCCCCCTGAGTACTCAATACTTCCTCTTTTAGCAACATCCTGGTCCTTACCCTCCTTTTTCCCTTTCTTCTGATCACGCTCTATCCCCACGTCGTCATGAAACTCGGCATGATCTGTGTCGACTCTTTTGCTATTCTCATTGTCCCGCCGTGGATGAAGCAGTTTAATCTTTTCCTATGCTTTCGTCCCGCAATTTTTTCCTTCTACCTACAGCTCTTATTGTCCGTCTATTTCCTTACATCCCAGCCTCATGGTGTTTTTTTTCTCCCCCTTTCTCTCGTTTTTGGATTGAGGCGATAAGCCAATCAGTCTGTTTCCTTCCCTTTTGTATTGCTTAGCCACCCCCGGGATGATCGACCTCCGTACTCTCCCCCGCTCGTTTCTTGCAGATTTTTTGAGGTGAAGGTCGCCCTTTTTCCTTTCCCCCCCCCCTCCTGTTACCCATGGCTGAAGTCTTCATCGTAGGTTTTGGAGTAGTCATCCATTGTGATGACCCCTCCCAGTGGTTGAAACCAATCGTTAGTTCGATCCCCTATCCAGAAACGTGGTTCTGCTTTTTGATCACCCTAGCTCTTCCCTCAGTTTGGCATGCCCCCCTATAACAACAGGTGTGCTTTTGAGCAGCAAGGTGCTCACGGTGGTCCTGGATTATGGGACACATCGAGTTTTCTCCAGTCATTTTGTCCCACGCCATTATTGTAGCGTTGGAAAACACTCCTCTTTCCCTCCTCCTTTTTTTCTTCTTTTCCCCCCCCTTCCAGCCTTGTGTGAAGTACATGATGGCTAAGAAGCTATGTGCAGTTCAGGCTATGTTTGTTTTTTTTTTTTTTTTTTCCCCCCCTTTCTGTCTTTCCAGACCATCAAGTCCCTTTTGAGGAGGTTTGGTTCCCCTTTCAGCATTCTTTCCACCCTTTCTTCTTCCCTCGTCTCGATCCTCCCCCTTTTTTGGGTCGTCTTCATTCTTTTCTACTACTTTTCAATTGGGAGTTTCTCCCCATGGCTTCCTCTCTTCCTCTCATTTTCGTGAGCTTTTCCTCGTGTGTTTTTTTCAGTTTCTCAATCCCTTGACTTTCCTCCCCCACCTAAGTTGACGGTTTCCTGAACTTTCGACGACTTCCTATTTGCTCGTCGTCCTTTTCTCTCCTTTTCCTCCACGGTTCCACCTCCATGCCTGTGACCGCTTTTTCTTATCTTAGCGTATCCGTCCCGTCCATCTTCTTTCTTTTGCGCGTGGTCGGTTGCTTCCCCCCCAGCAACTGATTTGATTCTTTTCCGATTTGGTTGGAAAGGAAGCGGATCCATCTTTGCTCTTTTGATGGCGCAAGTAGCCTTGTAATGGAGCTTTTGCATTCCCTTTTTCTTCTGTCCACGGACTTTCTTTTTCCCCCAGGCTCACAACGGAGGTCCACCATTGAAGAAGAGTCCTCCCGACCGGGCCGAGTTAATGACGCTATTTTGTCTCTCTCCTCTTTTTTCAGATTCCCCGGCCCCCCTTTGGAACAGGATGTGATGGCGACTTCTTCTTCCCTCTTTTTTATCGTTCGTCACCTTTCTACTTAGTCTAAGGCGGTGTTCCCAGCTTTACCTCTATCCTATTGGGACTCCAGTGTCTCCTCCCCTTCAGTCTCATTTGTTGGAGTACGAATCTGTTTTGCCCTGAAGGGTTAGATTGGGGCTTTTTCCCGTTCTCTCCCGTCTAGGGGTGTTAAAGGAGAGCTTCTTCGTTTTGGATCTCTCTTTCAACATCCTCATTTGTCATATAACATTCCCCCTTGCTTTCGTTGTCACCCTTTACTTTTATGTGTTTTTGGCCACGTGAAGGAGACCTCCTTCTCGGCTGCGGCATTCTGCCGCCTCATCTTTCCTCCTATTCCGCCTTCTTTTTCCCGAGCTATTCCCCAGGACGAAAGGTAAACGCTGCCTGATTTTATTGCCTCATTTCTTAGCCCTACCCCCCATTCTCTTCCCCTTGCCCGTGGGGACCCTTAGGGAGCTGTCTCCTACCTAAACACGTGTCGCTAACCTAGTTCCCCGAACCCTGGCCCATTGCTTCCAATACTTTCCTTACACGGATTTCAGTTCCCCCGAGTCAGGCAGTTGATAAGCGAGGGTTGACCCTTTCGATTCTCAACGTTGCCCCCTTTTCCTCTAGATCTTTTCATTTCCCAGATCTTCCCCTCTTTTCCCTCGCTTTCCTTCCTACCTGAGATAGATTTTGTCCATCGTTACTGTTTCCCCGGGCCGGGTTTCCCGTCCGCAAAGCCTCCACTTTTCCTCCCTCTGGTTGCCCTCTGGCGTCCTGACCACCCACTTTCTTCGCGCAGCACAGCCCGGCAGGACTGAGTTACACCCACTAGGGTGGGACTCCCCCACCCCTTTTCATTGTCCTGTTGTCCGAGGATTTCTACGGGACTTTTTCGATTCACTTTTTCCCTTTTCCATTCTTCTCGTAGGGATGGCAATCTTTCGGCTCGCCTTTATTTACCCCGCGTCGCGTCGCTGCCTCTTTTAGCCACCCAGGATTTCTCCCGTTGGACTTCGCCCCCTCCTTTACTCATTCCCTCTTTGCAGGACAAGATCAAGTCTATCGAAGAGTCACGACCAAGTTCTTCTCCTGCCTTGAATATCTTTCGTGAAAGAAGCAGGTCCGCCCCCTCTTCTCCCCTCGTGTTGTTGAGTTTTTTTGACTTTCTCTTGTAGAGAGAGCTTCTTCGGGTCTTATGCGATTTGTTGTTTATGAGTAGCAGTGACCTTTCTTTTCGTTTTGGCCTGTTCCTCATCTTTTTCGAGCGCGGCTGACTGTCCTTGTGTACGCACCCTCCCTTCCTTTTCTCCCCTCGGTGTTTCCAAGTATTGAGTTCTAGATCCTTTCTCATACGAACCATGTACAGTAGTGATTCTTCTCATGTCAGCCCCTCTTTTTTCTTCTTGCTGCAGTCCTTCTGTGCGCCCCCAGGCCGTCCTCTTTTTCTCAAGCTTTCTTTCCTCTTGTCCTCCGGCCCGCTTTCCTCGTCTCTCTTATTTTGGGAATCCTATTGATTTTCCGACAATGGGTTTCGCTGGCAGTTGCATATTTTCTATCTGTTGGCCTTTCTTTTTCCATTTTCCTCCCGTTTGTTGTGCAGGGCGTTTGTTTGTTAGCTGATAACTGCCACTTTACTTCACCCCCTTTGTTTCACCTTTCAGTTCATGAGTCACTGCCCCCTGTAATAAGATCGGTCAGTTTTATTTCCTCTCTGTGTTGGTCTTGTATAACACTTTGTACCTGTACCATTTATATGTTCCAGTGGTCCGAACTTGTTGATCTCGTATTTTCCGCTATCAGCTTATCGGTCGTGTGTTTTCCCTAAGTATTTTCTTCGTTTGTGGTCTCTTTCTTATCTTTTCCCCTACCTTCGCTCTTTGCTTCTTTCCCTTTTCTTGGGCGTCTTGCGGCATTTTTGGCGTTTATTAATAGTGTTACGGCTCCTCCCTCCCGTCCTAATTTTCTTCGGTTGTTGCTCTGCTTTGCCTATTGCGCCTGTTGTGTTTTTACTCTTCTGTGATTTCCTTTTATTTTCTTGCCTTTTATATGTTTCGTTCGAATCTGCTCGCAGTATATTGACTGTATTACCTCTACGTTCGTGCTTCTTTTCCTTCCAGCCATACGCTTGTTAATAGACCTTATGGTACTAAGGTTTTTGTGACCTTCCGTCTTTGAGCATGTCTTCTCTCTCAATCTCCTTACCTCCCTTCGCTCCCCTTTGCTGCTTTTGCTGACTAGCCCCACCTGACCTTAAGGGAGGCTTCAGATTTTACTCCCTCTCTTTTCTGAGACTGACTTTTGAGTTTTCATGGGTTTTAACCACTTGTCTCCCTAGGGTGATAGATTTTCGGTCTGATTTTCACGTAGGATAATGTTCGTGTGACTTTCCCACTCTCTCATATCTTCCTTATGTTCACAACCCCTTTTCCAGTACCCCTTGACTGGACCTTCGGATGCGATCCCCCCCCTTCTCCATAGTGTCATTAAACCGTCTTATCTTTCGACTTCTTCTTCAACAGAGAGGGATGGTGGTGGGTCGCCACCCTCCTTCTTGTACTAAGTGTACATCTGTTTGCTTTCCCAATTTTTTTATTTCGCGCCCCAGCTCCCTCTTTTTTGGCCTTCCTTTCTTCCCCCCCTCGGCCAAGTCTGGCGGTTCGCACATCCCGCTCCCCCCCTCCCTTTTTTCCCTCTGCGGGGAGCGGATGCTCTTTCCCTCCTGCCCGTTTCACCCGGCCTTGCTTTCCGCATGCTTTTATGCACTATGAGCCTTTGACGACGCTTTTCCCCCCCCCCCCTCTGCTCCTAGAGTCAGACTTTTGGGCGGAGGCGCGTCTTGTCATGCTCACCAAGTTTCTTTCAATCTGGCTAGCAGTCGGAGGTGACGTACGTCATAATTTTTTGATACTAACTCCCATGGTTGCCCCAAGTCTGAGAGAATGACTACAGCCGCTCCATGACCGTTTAGGTCGGAGCCGCTGATCACTCATGTATTTTTTCTCTCCCTTCAGGGGGGCCTTCCCCCCCTCAGCTTCCTTCAGCTGTTTGTTGTTTCGGTTGAGTATAGCAAATTGTGAGAAGGTTTGCGCCCCCCACAGGGTTTGGACCCTTTCCTTCACATCTTTCGTGCGGACGGCCATAGACCCCCCCCCCCCCCCCCGCGTTTCTGTTCACGTAATCCGCCCACCTGCCCTGTCATTTGTACCCCTCT
>Ga0179593_1259466_pt1 | contig 13500 bp, 15 predicted proteins | sample CZODoug2_1_08_16_FD_185931 | JGI IMG/M metagenome (GOLD analysis project Ga0179593, IMG submission 185931) | Vadose zone soil fungal communities from Angelo Coast Range Reserve, California, USA - CZODoug2_1_08_16fungal (PacBio error correction) | ecosystem: Environmental > Terrestrial > Soil >... | reverse complement strand
CCTCCGTGCAAGGAAGTGGTACTAGTTTTTTTTTCTCAACTGTGTCTTGGATTATACCAGCTCACTTCTCTCCTTTGGAACTGGCCCGATTATCTTTTTTGAGTAAGGTTTTTTTTTGACCCAAGAGCTGCTTGACCAGGCTTTTTCGCCCCGTTTTCCCCCCCTATAGAATCCTCGAGCATACTCGAACAGGCTGACCGCAACGCCCATCGTTCGGACCTGATGCGAAGGGGCTTTATTCATAATCCCCTCCTTTACGCTGATGCTTCAACCTGAACCTGAAGACGTTCAGAATATCGGTGTGTTGTCCCAACTCGCGCACCCTTTGCCCTGATCTTCCCGATGGACATTTTAATTGGTTCCGTTTTTTCCCCCCCAAGAAATTTGATTTTTTTCGTCTGTAGTGCGCACATATACCTTTCGGTTTCCCCCCATTGTTTTCCCTACCACCCTTATGCTTTTTTCCCCCCGGCGCTCCCCCTTCCTTCTTTGTCACCTCCAGCTGGATGCCATCGAGCGGGTGTACCCGCCACGGACTTCCATTTTCAACGACTTCCTGCCCCTCGGTTTTTTAATTCCTGGTCCGAGGACTTTATCCCTTCCTCCAGCGCAGTTCCCCTCTTAAGACTCCGCCCCGCCCCACTCTCTTTTTCCCTGGCCCTGTCGTTTTTTTACACGCCCCCGGGAGACGTCCCTCTTTCCTTATTGAATTACTTCCCAGACTGCGATTTTAAGCCCCTTTATGCTGAGTTTTTTGCGACGTGTCTGGAGAGAGACCCCCCCTTCACTTTCGGCCGCCCCCCCAGCACTTCTTTAGTTTATGTTCGCCCCCAAAAGAGGTCCACTCTGGCGAAGGTTTCTTCTGCCCCTAAACAAATCATTGTGCGTGCACTCTGTGTTCCATTCTCCCCTTCGGCGTGCCTCCTGTTTTAAACACCTAAACTAAAGGTTTTGGCAGATGGAAACGGATTCGTTTTCTTAAATCCTTCGTAAGCCCCCTTCTGCATTTAGGCCCCCAGCCACATATTGTTTTCCTTACAAAACCAAAGTTCTGGCCCATGTAGGGCCGAATTACCCCATACCCCTCTTATGGAATTTTCGCCCGGACACCCCAATCTTCATATCGATTCAGTTAGTTTGCACTATTTTGGCGGTTGATGTTACTCTTCGGAAGTGGGAACTTCGCAGCCTCCTGTACTGTCAATTGTCTAGTTTCCACGGTTGTGATGATGACCCTGCTGGGGAAGTCCCTACCTGACTGAGTTTCTCAATCCAACGTTCGGAGCAATTGCTTGGAGACATGCCTTCTGGGTTTTGAACTTCTTTCTTTTCCGCGGACCCTCCTATCTGTGTCCAGACTCTGAGTCTGACTTCTCCACGGTTCTTGCGTAGGGTTGTGTTTTGTATTTTTTCCTTCTTTGACTTCGTCTTTCATCCCCCCCTTCCCCTCTTCTGAAAATCCTTACCTGAAGAACTTTAAAAGCTGAGGAACCCAATGGAGTTGGTAGGAATATTTTTAAGCATGCACCACGCTGTCCCGCTTTTTTTCAGGCTAACGCATGTGGGCAACAAGATTCAGAAGCGGAAAAACCTACAACTAGAAGGCTCACCATAGGCCCTTCATCTGTGCCCGACTGCTTTCTGCTGTTCTCTCTTGCTTCGTTGCGTCTTTAATTTTCTGTCTGTCGCTAACCTTTCCTTATTGTCTTGCTAGTGACCCCCAAGAGTTGAATGATTTCTATGGCCCCTCCTTTTTTTCCTCCCTTTCTTCTCAAGCTTTCTTCCTAAGTTGGCTCAAAGAACTCATTTACTCGTGGAGGGTCTTTTTTTGGTCACCCACCTGATTATTGCCCTGCGTGCACCCTCTACCTACTTGTCAAGCTTCCAGGTCTTGAGCTTTTCACTTTACACGACGTTTCTTAGAATCCAAAGTTTTTTCCTCCCCCCGATGGTGAACAGTACTTTCCTGTGAGCAGTAGTTGCAGGTATTTTGCGTGTCTTTTTTTCTCTCTTTTCCCCCTCCCCTGTCGCGTTCATCAGGCACACATGGCTATGAGTTTTCACTTGTGTTTCCGAGAGGCTTTCTCTCGTTGTTTGTGGGTCCGTGTCTCCTGGCCTTCTTGATTCAGGTTCCTCAATGCTTTTTGTTTCGGTGCCTCAGATTTAGCGAGTGCCCGACCAAAGAGTTCCCTCTAACGTTTAGCAAGTAAGATTCCCTAACTCGACACGCTTCAGCAGTACCCTTCCCCCTGCGGTCAGTTCCCTCTCTCTATTTCCTCCTTGTTTTTTTCTTCCTCTCTAGCCGCCTGGTCACACCGGTGATCCTTCTTCCGCTGCATTTTAGTCTCGTTTTTTCTTGAGTTTTCTTCGGGTGTATTGAGAGCTTGGGTCTTCATTTATAGCGATGCGATATGCTGAAAACACACAATTCCCTAGAACCTCCAGATTTCCTCCCCCGCAGCCGTCTCCCCCCAGGCAACCTGTCATGCTCCCTTTCTTGAAAACCCAAGCGTTTCCGCGGCATGGTTTTTCTGCGGCTAACCGCAATATACGCATGATGCCGCAGTCCTATCCTTTCCATTCCCTTCGCCGTCCTCGTGAGTCTTTGGCCATACTCTCCGGGAAGAGAAATTGTGTTTAGATTTTACCCCCCCCCCCCCCAAACCACCCTCTTGATCAGCAGATAATGCTTTAAAGCCCTTCCCTTTTCCTCCCGATGCTTTTCGCGGCGACGGACTTCTCTTCCCCCCCAAAAGTGCACCTCAATTTTGAGTAATTAGTTGTTACTGCGTCCCTCTGAAGCTTTCCCGGCCTGCGTTTCGTTACCGGTGTCTCCCCCCATCTTTCTCCCTCTCCCTTGCCGCTTGTCTCTCAGTCCTACTTTACGAAGTCGCGAACACAACAGACTTTAGACGCCCCACGGCGCGACCTCATCCTCCTTTCCTTGTTATTCCCGCTGACCTTTCGCAAGGAGTTTAGTTCGGTTTCCCCTTTTCCTCTCTTTTGTCCTCGTCGCGAAATTCTTGTTGCCCATAATTTTTTCGGGAATGAGAGAGGGACATCTGTGCAGAATCACCGACTTTTCCTTTGGTCCTCCTTGTGTCCTGGATAGAAACCGGTCAGATCGTACGGGTAGTACATATGTTCCGCAGTTTCCCCATGGCGCATCCTGTTCCCAAGATCCGTCGACGCAGCTTTCTTTCAATACAGTTTTTCGTGTCCCCTAATTTTCGTTCCCGAAGGCATTTCTTCAGAAATCGCTAGGCCCGTTAGGATTTGTTCTTATCAAAAGGCCCGCAGGGCCACCCTTGTTCAGAAAAACTTGTCGAGAAGTTTATTGACCGTCATGCTTTTTTTCCCTCCCCCCTTTTCCTTGCTGCCCCACCCGTAGTCCATCGAGTTAATTGTCTTCGATTATTACGGTAGAGTTTTTTCATTAGTCTATGACTGTCGGCAATTTTCGTGTCCCCCCCCCCCACCCCCCCCCTTTCCTCGTTTTCAACACACGGTCGGTACCTTAACTTTTCAGAGGTATAACGAGAGGTGTTTTAATAATAAATTTTTGGTCTGGCCCCCCACCCTCCCCCCCATCTATGCTTCTTTCCGGTAGTGAAAAGTGGACTCAACACCCCTTTTTTTTACCAAGACGCCATGTGCTTTGAATTGTAACTCAGGTCCTTGACCTTTTTTCTTTTTGGCATGTCACTCACCGCGTTCGCTCTGTTTTCCCTTCTTTTGGTTTTTAATCCATTTAACCCATACTGGCTGTTCGCAGGTCGTGGACACAGACACTTTCTCTCTTCCGCCGGGGGCTTCGCCGGATGGCCCCCACTTTTTATGGTATTGAATCCCCAGACGCTTACGACAACTGATCGGTCTAATGGTCGTTTTCCCCTGACATTGAAACCTTTTTATGATTGCGGTTTGGTTCTCTTCCCCCCGGCGTCCGTGGCTTATCACCGAGCGTAACAGGAATTTCCATCCCCTCTTTCTCGGTTGAAGAATGAGCCCCGTTCATCCCTGCTGCTTTCAAAACAGTCTGCACCCTTTTTCACATCTTCGGTGACACAGCTGCGGCGTTTCTTTTTGTGCCCCCCTCCTAAGTTTTTTCTTCGTCGATTGCTGTACGCTGGACAATCTTGTAGTGGGCCAGACCCTACCTAGATAATACTTCCTGTCTTGGAAACCTTTCCTGCAATTCCCATTTGTCTTCCTTACCAGTGGCCTCCCTTGCTACACCTTCCTTACCCCGATGCTGCATTTGATTTTTTTTTTCACATGCCTGGGGCAAGGTGAAGGTAATCCCTAAGTCTTTTTCTTATTCTCCCCCCGGCCCCTTTCTCCTCCTCAGGAACCCCGATGTGTAGAAGGCGCTGTTTTGGTCTTGTCGTTTCCCCCCCCCTTTTTTTCGGCGGTTGTGTTTTGTCAAGCATTGCTGTCTGGCCATTCAAAAACCTGACTCCCGAAGCGCAGTACAACACTTTCACACAAACTTTTACTGCGAAGCATCTGGGACCTGTAATTCCCCCACACTACTTCCCTTCCTGCTGTGATATCTATTCCCCTCCAATTGTTGTTTTTTGTCTCCGCGGAATTAGTTAGGTTTTTTCCATGCCCTCTGTCTTCTTGTTTTCAATGCGGTCCTTGGATCCTGTCCAGTTTTTCGGGATCAGGTTGTTTCCTTAACCTTTCATGACAAGGCTGTCCTGCCGACAGACCTTCAAGCGTCCCTTAGCAATCGAAACATGTCTTTCGAAACAGCGGTCTGCGTGCTGAGATTTTATTTTTACTTCAACGCTTCTTAATCTGCTATTCCTTGCACCCTCTTCCTCGAGCATTTTTTTTCCCCGTGGTGCAGCACGATCTCGCACTTTTCGATCTGATCACTTTGACAGACTGGAACATTGGCTTCCTGTCCCACAAGAAACGTCATTTGCTCGAGCTCTTGTGTAGTGTTTCCCCCCTACAGATTTTTCCTCCCCCTGCATTTTTCCCCATTCTTCTGTTTACCGGAGCGCTCATTCAGGTGCGTGAGGAGGGATGAAGGTTGGGTTATCCTTTCCCCATCTCGCCGGTTCCCTTCGACGGATTTTCCTCCTTTGTCTCCTTTTTAGGAGCCTTTTTCGGCCGGTCCTAACCCTTGACGCAGGACTCCCCCCAAGAACGGCGGTTTTTTTTTTTCACTGAATGATTTCCTCCCCCCCCTGTAGACACCGTCCTTTTCTCCCGATATCATTACCCTACCGCGATTCCATCCGTCGATCCCTTCTTTGAAGAGCGCCGTGTATGAGACCCCCCACGTACTTTTGTCGCCACCCATGCAGCTTTTTTTCATGTTCTCCCCAGTCCATCGCCAAGGCGTGGCTGACGCCAAATCACTGAAGATTTATGCCCCATTTCCGCACTTTTCCCCTTTTTGACGCCCCCTGTTCGCCCCTTTCACTACACCCTCCCGGTCTGGGCTTTGTTTCGAAAGCTCCACCGGTATTCAGCGTGATAAAAACTCACTCTTCAATACACGCTGCTTTAAGTTACCCCTCCCCCCTCGTTTTATTTCTCAGAATGAGGACAAATGTAGGGACGGCCAGGGCCTTTGAATTGCGCCCGGAACCCCTCTACGATATTGAGGTATTTCTCTATGGACTTTTTGTGCTTACCGGGCTGGGCCCCTAGGCGCATTCCGCAATAAAATGAAAAAGTTTTTCTACCCGTTTTTGTACATCCTAATGGTCACGGCTTTAACTTTCCCTACTTCCCCCCCCCCCCATAATCCGCATTTTGCGTTTGCTGCTCCCCCCTTCTGCTGTCCCCGGCGATCGTTGGTCCTAATTCCGGATGCAGTGCGTTCTGGAAGCTTTTGTTTGACCCGTTCTTGGGTGGTTTTTGATTCCCCTTTGCCTTCCTTTTTCCCTATCCACCGGAACCTACGCTAATTCAACTTGGGGGGGGGGTGGTTCCCTGAAGAAACCCTACCGATGGGCCAAACCGATTTGCGTTGGCGTTGTCCGAATCTCCCTCATTTCCACCCCAGCTGGGACCAGAGATAACCGGACGTGCCCATATGGCCCCCTCATTTAGTTAGGACAAAACTCCTACACCGATTGATAAGCTATCTCCCTATGGTCGTAAACATGCTTGCCAATCCCGCTTTCCCCTTTCTCGTTCTTTGCGAGCGCGTTGGATCTTGTGCGAGAAACATAGCACCTTCTTGATCGAACGCGTCAGGTAAGGATCGGCAATCCTTCCCGCGTCCGGGGATGGCACTAGTATTTTTCAGTAAGTTGCTTAAGCAATGCCTGTCTCCCCCCCGTGGAGGGGCCTTTGTGGTCAAACCCCCTTTCCCTTCTCCGCGACACTTCCCTTCGCACTGACTGCTTCCAAGCTTCCTCTGCTGTTTCCCCATCAGAAAGCTGAGTCTTCTTCCCGTGTATCTGCTCGACTTCCCTCACGCTGGGCCTGCGCGGCCGGTCCAGTATCAGTCTTTTGCGTTTCAATGAGTCTCGGCCTCCGGTCTTCCTGGCATCCAGTGAACACACATGTCCTTTTTCACTTCTTGCCGATCTTCTGCTGGAGTGGGCACTGCTGGTTAGCAGTAGAGTCAAGGTTATGATGCAATTGCGGTGTGCCGTCATCGCCCTCTTCCCTCTACAGAACAGTCCCAAGATCCTCCCCTTACCAACGACTGCTTATTTCCCTTCCTCGACTCCTCCTCGTTTCTCAAAGCTCCCCCTTTTTCAGGCTCGGAATATCTCTATAACCTGGTGTTGTGTGAGATTTCTCACTGCCTACTGGACACAGGTCCTTCGGACCGCGCTGCTTTTTTTTTCAGTCCTCTTAGGCCACTCTTTTCGGGCTCGTTTTAATCTTTGAGAGCTTGTCGATGATCTTCTTCAGCTGCGACCGGGCCGAACCCCCCCATTCACTTCGCCTCCCCGTCAAAAGTGATGAACATCGTCCGATCCCCAGCAACGTGAGTCCCGTCTCGGAAAAACCACCTTTGCGGCTTCCCTTGTTTCCTGGCTGCCTGGCGCCACGCTTGAAGTTTGAGAGCCTTGCGCAAAACCTTAGACTTTCCAACTGTCTGTCCCTTCCAAAGCTGATGCTCCCATCTCTGATCAGCTTTCTTGAGTCCCGTTTCGCTCACTTGCTCCTTCTTTCCTTTTCAAATCGGCAGGGTGCCGATTTGCCGCTTTGTATCGTCTAAGTGGTTTATTCCCAAAGAGACCAAAAATGTTTGATAACTTTTTTCGGTGATCCCCTGGGACCCCCCCGCTGCACCTGGACTTGCCGGCGCCGATCTCTTACTTTATTGCCCCCCTTCCGCTTTCTTCCCCGGCAGAAGGTTCGACCTGTTAGCTCCACAAAATCAGCTGACGAAAACAGGCTTATCAGACCTAATGCCTTCGCGGGAGGATTTGCTCTCATTTTTCCTCCCTTAAGTTGAGCTTCGGTATGAAGTCGAGGTTTCAGCTTTTTTGTACTCTTTGCCCTCTGTTCTCCTTCGTCCCGGCCCCTGTCGCGAGGGCCAGAGTTGACATCTTTATGCTACCCACATCTTTGTTTTAAAATTCTGTAGGTTCCTTTATCAGGATGGCCTCTGACCCAGGTCCTCCAGTTACGTGAGATATGGCCCCGCCTCACCCTCTTCTCCTTACAACACCCTACCTGTAACAAACTGATTATTCCTCGAGTCTTGCAACAAGCCCCGGGTTCGCCTCCCACGCATTAGGTTTCAAGATCTTTTTATTCCTGCCAGGGCCTCTTGCAAGTTCCCTGATGTCCCTTTTTCATTTCTTCCCTTCTGTCCCGCCTGGGCTTGTACACGTGGACTTCACAAATTGATAAGGGGCGAAGTCAGGAGCAGGTGTGTCCCTGTAGGCTTCACTCACCCGTTCCACTCCATTCAATTACCCCCCCTTCATCCTCTGAGAAGGATGGGCTTATCGAGCAATTCCATCCATGGTGATTGCGTCCCTTCCGCTCACATGTTGCAAGTTTATGAATTTCCACCCCCCAGTCTTTTTTTTGGTTTCATCGATTTCTTCCCCTGGATTATGTTTAAAATCTCTTGTGATGGCCTGAACACGCCCACCCGATGATTTCCGGGTATTGAAAAGTGTCGCCCCCCTCCTTCCCAAATTGCTATTCGTTCAATAGATCCTTGGCCCTTTTTAGTTGGCTTCCCGCCGTTTTCTCGCTGGGCATTCTTTGGCTCCATGAACCTAATACTGTGTTTCTCATCCGTGACTTTTTTCTACCCAAGTTCTTTGAGGGTCCTGCCTTATGGGACAAAGTTAGGTTCTACTTCACTCGGGTAGCCCAATTCTTTTTTTCTCCTGGGCTTTTACTACATTTACAAGCCAAATAAAGTTATGTATGTCTTTTCTTGAGTATAGCGTAGGCCATGACGTCTCTGATTCCTGCTAACTCCTTTCTTCACCATTAATTCAGCCCTCACTTCGGCGGTCTGCTTCTTTTCTTCCCCTCCCTTCTGTACACCCCGCCTCCCTGTTTCCACTCCAATTTTGCAAAGGAGGCGCGACTGTTTTTACCCCTTTCCCTTCAGTGGTACGGAAGATTTCCTTTCCTCTGTCCCATCGGGTGTGGCTAACGACCTCGTTCTCGAATCTGAATGTCTTGGGCAACCTTACCTCCAATTCCATTCCAATGATAAGATCAATTGGTAGATCTGCTTACACGTTAGATCTTCCTTGCCTTCCCAGGATTCAATTTTGAAGCGTCATTTTCAGGATCTTTTTCATCTCCATGCCCCGTGCGTCCGCCATCTCCCCATCTGTTTTTTTTCCTTTTGCGGAGATGGTCGATCTGCTAGACCGCCGGTGGACTGCCTGGTCAGGAGTCCTATGACGTTTTCAAAAACATCCCGAGCCCTCCTTTGCCCCTTCAGCTCCCCCTTTTTTTCCACCTTTTTAAGGAGACGACAGATGGACCCCCAACTCATACACACTACTCAAATTACTGATGATCTTCTCCTACCGGTTTTGTTGTGGATCGCGCTTTTTTTGAGTCTTCTTTTTGTTTCTGAATGGGTTTCATCTGTCTTCTCCTGTCAGTTTTCATTTTTGGACTACTGGCAAAGCTCTAGTCAGTCAGGTTCACCACTCCTCTCAATTACCAGGATTTCCTAGGACCACCCCCCCCTCAAAATCGGTCGCTGCTATCGCCAAATGACTTGAGACCACATCTTTTTGCAGGATTAGTTTTTGTTTAGATACCGTTCCCATTCCTACTTCAGCCTCACACTTTGAATTCTGTTGCCTCCATTTCAGCATTTCCTATACCGTTTTTTTACGCCAGATATGGCACTGTTTCCTGCTGGGACATTTTTTAATGTCTTGCCCCCTTTCCCAGACATCTTTCCTTCCGAGCTTCCAGGGCGTTATCCACTGCCAAAGTTTCGCGTAAACGGCACCTTCCTCCTTTTTTCCCCAATTTCGGGTTTACACCTTGGCTTGTCCCCTAAAGCTTCTAGTGAGAGGGCGGCGGGTTCCCTCTTTCTTCCCTCTGCTCCATCAGTCGGACTACCCTCTCGGAATCGGATCGAATTCTGGTTAGAGTGGTTATACTTAGGCCAGAGGACACGGAAGACCCCCTCCGATACAGCCGGAGAAACAACTCAGCTGTGCACTTCCCTTTTAGTTATAAACCGCAAACGTTTTTGACGACTCCGTTTGCTTCCCGTTATTTAAGACAGAACCCTCTATTCCCCCCCCTCAGTGAGCCCACGCGGTATTCCCATGTGAAGATCCCTCCGTTGTATGGTCGCCCCCATGTTTCCCCTTACCCTTTTCGTGCGCCCCGGATTTATGTGAATGTATGACCTTCCGCTTCGGCGGGAGGCCCAAGACCCACAACTGCCCTTTCTCTCTTTACGCACCCTCTCCTTGCGTGTACCCCCTGGTACTTTTGTTTTTCCCTTTCCAATAATGTTCCAATTTTTTTATCGCCCATCGCCCAACGGTTCTTTGCAGCGTTTATAAACCTCCTGCTTCTTCCGCTTGCTTTTCATTTTTTTACAATTTAACTCTTTCGGGTGTATGCCCCCCCCAAAGCCCCCTTAGTGACACCCAACTGCTTATGGCGACCGTCACCCCATTCATTCTTCCTGAATTCGCGACAGAACCAAATCTTAGTTATTCCGTGTGATATTGTTTGTACGGGTTTTGCCTTACGGGTTCCCCCCCCTAGCGTCCTTTTCCATCCCCGTCGCCAAAGTTCCCCTTTTGTGTCCAGCCCTTCTTGTTCGACCGGTTCCTTGACCATCAAGGCACCGACGGGTTCTCTGCTGCCTGTCCTTATTTTGGTCACGTCTGACCCGATTCTGCGCCGAATCCCTTCTTTTTGGCAAGGACGCTGCGTCTTAAAATAGGTTTGTCGACATGTTGTTTTGTGTCTTCCTCTGCCTTTTACTTCGGGGCCCTATTTCTCACCGTCCCGATGATGACCTCTATCCCTGTCCGAATGTAACCGTTAGGGCCACACGATGTCTTGGCTCAGATTCCTCGTCCCCCTCTTTCCCGCGTTGGCTAGTTCCACCTTAGGGAAACAGATTCTCCTGAGTCCCCCCCCCATAGAAACGATTCTTCCGAAGCCCCTTTTCGTCCCTGTCATCAGGTTAAATCCTCCATTCCTGTTGCTGATTCTGGCTGAGCTCTTTGGCGTTCCTTGATTTGTTCTGATCACTTTTCGACCTTTATTTCGGACAGTCTTCAATTCGAGACTTTCTGCAAATCCGTCCGGCCGTCGCCCGCGCCGGTTCCCCCTTTCATGGCTCACCGAAGAATGTGTGATCACTTTTTGGTCTTTGTTTGGCAACTTTTCGACGTTTCAAACTCGGCTTCCTACACCCCTTCCGGTACCCGATTCCTCTTTCTTCTATGCTTTGTGCAAATCTCCCTTCCGATTCACCGTGCTTCTCGCGAGGTCCCCTTTTCACAGTTGGCGGGCCGTATGAATCATTTTTGAGGAAAAATGAGTTCCTTCTCCCCCCCATTGTGGATCATTCCCTCCCTCACCAATTGCTCCGAGGTCCCTTTGTTTTTTAGGATCCGTTCGTTTGCTTGGGCGTGGACTGATTGTCGCAGTTTTCATTTTGAAGTGCATTGGTTTCAGCAGCAGAGAATCTCCTCCGCAAGACCCCGATTTCTCATATCCCCCCGCCATGCCCCGCAGCTTGCCTACTCGACGAGGCCCTTGCCTCTTCCCGACTTATCACCGGTGTTCCCGACCGGTCCTATCTATCTTCTCAGGTGTGGTGAGAGATATAGGACGCTCTTTACACGGTTTCTTTCACGCGATGTCCTTTCTTCGTAGTCTGTAGTGTTTCCTTTTTTCTGGATTCCCTTGGAATATTGATAGCTTTGGTCTCTCCTCCTTCTTGCGCTCTGCTTCGACCCCCCCCACTTCACTTAGAGAACTTACAGATGTCGGCGCCCCCAAACAAGGCAGGCCCTGCCCCATTTCTTCCCCCCCCCTGCGTTCGCGGAGCCAATTTTCCGGCTGCCGCCGGCCGTCTCCTGTGTTGACGCATTGAGCCGCAGCCCTCTCTGCCTTTTTAGCCCCCCAAGTTAGGCCTTTAGACATATACGTCATTCCTTCTCAATCGGGCGCCCGCTTTTAAGTCTTCCTAGCGGACTTTTCCCTCCGTTCATTTTTCCTCTGCCGCGTGTCCCGGTCCTCCTTACATGTATGCCCACAGCTCCCAGCACTGAGTAAAAGTCTTTCGGTGCGCCCCCTGACGGCCTCGACGGCGTGCGGCCGTCGTTAGCGCTGAACGGATTGCCATCTCCTTCTCTCTTTTTTGCTCCCAGCCCCGTTCCCCAATGTTCGATCCCAAAAATAAGCATTACGGACCCAGGACGCTCGCCCTGACCGCAGTCTTTCGGCTTTGCCGTCTTTCCCTTTCCCCACTTAGGTTCTCTGGTTGCTTTTTTCGTCTTTTGTCCTCCCTTGGAACCATATGGTTTCACCTTATGTCCTTGAGCGGGCCAGCTTTTTCCCCAGATTAACATACCACTCCCTCGTTTTGCCCCATTGGTTCCTTTTTTCCTTTCCTAAGTTTTCTTTACTCACAGTCCTCTTTAGTGCCGTTTTTTTTGCTATTCCCGCGTCACACGGCAGCTCCATTTAAAACACACCCGCCCAACCACCTGACTTTCAGACGTCTCTTTTCCCGTCGTTTGTGTTTCCGCCTCGCCGTTCCCGAATTCCTCTCTCCCGTTCGCCCTTCTTCCCCTTCTTCTTCATTCTTAAGTTAGAACTGGTAGGTCCCCGCCTTTTCGGTACCCCCCCCTTTGGACCCCTTTTTGGTGTGGAAAAAAAACCTCATCCGTGGTTTCCCCTTTCCCCCGGTCCTTTTACACACCCTGTTCCCCTAGAATTCCAACAACCCTGCCCCTCTTTTAAGCTTGGTGCTTTTTGTAGAGCAATTCATACGGGCGATTGACTTTCATTACTTTTTTTTCTCATTTTCTTCTTTTAACCCCCACCACGAGGTTGGCGGGGTTCCCATGTCCTCCCCTTTCGGCATGTTTATAACAGCTGAATCCCTTTGGCGCCCAAAAGACAGACCCCGATATCAGGGTACTGTGTTGACCCTTCTCCCCTTCTTCCCTGACGTCCCAAGTCGAAGGATTTTTACCTCATGTAGGATTGGTTGCTGGTGTCATCTCCTCGTTCGATTTACTTATGTTACCCAATTAACCTCCCGGCTTGTTGTCCGAAATGTTAAGTGGTTTTCTCCGACAGAGATATTAAGTGCTTTATACCCTCCTCTTTTCCAAGTCTCTGTACTTTTTCTAAATTCATTCTTTCCTGACAACTTATCTTTCGTCTTGGTTGGGAGTTATCCCCCCCCAAGTGAAACTACCTTGATTTCTTCCTTTTTTACGGTAGGCATTCCGAAATGGCTTTCCTTTATTAACGACTCGCCCCATGAATTTTTTCCCATACCGATTCCGATTTCTTTTTCGGTCTTGCGGAGCTACCGCCTAAGGCTTCCCCCCCCGCAGAACCTGCAAATCACTCAATGTTGACAAGCCGAGGAGAGTGGGTCGTGTTGTATTGTGTTGCATATTGACGGTACGTGGCAAATCTTGGTAGGGGGACCCCTCGCTTTCATCATGCATGTCTTGGGAAACCATTTTGCACTCTAAAGGATCCGATTCCCAATTCTACCCTCCTTTCCCCCCCCCCCTTACAACTATTTAACTTTCCCCCCTTGAACTTTCTTCAATCGTCCTCTTAATTCTCTTGCTTATAAGCCCCCGGCTAGCTCCTGACTGATGTGTCGCAGTTTCTGCGCTTTCTTTTTCGAACTCCTTTTTGTTTTGCGGTTTCCCATCCCTTTCATGAGCCTCTTTCTTAACCCCCACCTTCTCCCCCGCGGCAATCTGTAAACATGGAAGATTGAAAACAGGCTTAAGGAGCAGACCTGGCCCCTTAATAACACAATCCTTTTTTGCCCTCACCTTCCTGCTG
>Ga0179593_1589453_pt1 | contig 13501 bp, 13 predicted proteins | sample CZODoug2_1_08_16_FD_185931 | JGI IMG/M metagenome (GOLD analysis project Ga0179593, IMG submission 185931) | Vadose zone soil fungal communities from Angelo Coast Range Reserve, California, USA - CZODoug2_1_08_16fungal (PacBio error correction) | ecosystem: Environmental > Terrestrial > Soil >... | reverse complement strand
CTACCCCTTTCGGCCCGCCGGGGGCCCCCCTCGCCTCTCAACGCCGGATTTTTTGGCCGGCCGGGGGACGGGACCCCCCCCTCCCTGGGGCCGGTCCCTGTTTGCAGTAAAGCCTTCGTCATTTTTCTTTACCCCTCCCCACTTGGCGTTTTTTTTTTTGTGGTGGGGAACCCCTTCCGCACCCAGCCCTAGCATTGGCTATTTTTTTCAACTGTTCTTTTCCCCCCCCCAAAGACTGTCCACACCCTTTCCTTCTGAAATTACAGGGTTTTTTTTTTTTCTGCACCTCCCCCTCCCCGAACCTTTGGCCCTGACCTGGTCCCGCTCGCCCCTTTTTTTTTTTTTTTTTTTTCCCCCTTTTGCGACGGCTTTTCTCGTACGTTTGGAGGATGCCTTTTTTCCCTGGTCCCCCCCTGTCCGCGTTTTTCCTCCTCGGCCGGCCGTTTTTTTTTTCCCCCAAAAAAGGGCCGGCCACCTCGTTCGTGTTTTTTTTTTTCCTGAATGTCGCCAACATTTTTTCCTTTCTCGTTTTTCCGTCCATGGCTGGTTCACCTTTTCCCTTTTCCTGGGGGGACGAATTTCCCGGGATTTTTTTTTTTTTTCCCTGCCGATCCGCCATTAGGACGACGGGGCTTTTTTGCGGGTAGGAGGATCCTCTCCCGGTGGGTTTATCAAGGACCGGCTCGGCCTTCCTTCGGGACGGGCAAGGGGCCTGCGAATGGAGAAGAGGCCTTTCCCACCCCTTCCAAATTTCAGAGTATTGTTTTCCCCCTTCATTGGGAAATTCGGGTTTTTCCTGATAGTAAAGTCGGACCTTTCCCTTTTTACTCCCCCCCTCCGATACTCCTCCTGGGGGACGCAGAACGTTTTCAGCCTCCCCTCTTTTTTGGAGAACATTCGGCCTAGATTTCGTCTTGCCCCTTCCGAGCCCGTTCAGCGCAAGGTGTTCCAAAGGCCAGTCTTTCCCTTTTTTGGCGCGCCTTTCTCCTGCTATGACGGCCTGCACCGGTCCTTTTTTTTTTGGTATTTCGTTGCTTTTTTTCGGCACGGCCCCCTTCTTAACCAGGTTTTCGTCGTTTTGAACAGAGACGCTCGGCCTTTGTGCGGGGACGGGGACCTTCTGTTTTTTCCCCGAGCTCTAAACCCTTCGAGCGCTGTTCTCTCCGGAGGCTCTCCCCCGGACCGGCGCACGATGCTCGGCGTTTCCCGGCCATTTTTTTCCCGAAAGTGGCCGAGGGGCCTTTTTTTTTCAATTTGAGCGACCACCTAACAAGATAGGCATTCCCGACAAAAAGAGGCCTGGTGATGAGGATTCTTTTTTTTTCAAACACCAGCGATTCCCCCTCCTTCCAACGGCGGGCCTGGTGCAGCCGGACCTCAGGCAAACCCCCCCCCCTGAGGGCTTCCGCGGTCCCGTTGCAGTCTTTGACAGGGTTTTTCTGATTGCCCCCTTTTTCAACAACGATCACCTTTTCCAAAAGACGCGGGCCCCTGATTGGAGATTTGTCCTTCGCACGTTTATGCCGGGCCCTCTTTCCTTCTGCCGGCTTTTTTCCTTCCACCGAATGCATTCGTTTTTTTTCCCGGAGAAGCTGCGAGAATCTCCGCTTTTTTTTTTCCCCGCGCTCCAGAAAGGAAATTTTTTTCTCGAGAAGAGGAGCTCCTTGTCCCTTTGATCGGGCCGAGAGAAACCACCTTTTCCATGGGCGGAAGCATCTCTTTTTTTTTTTTTTTTTCTTTTCGACCCGGAAAGCCGGCTCGATCTCTATCTTTTTCCTTTTTTCTCCCGAGATTCGAGGCGTCCTTTCGCCGGGTCGGCCCCCCCCCCCCGCGCCGGGCGGCGATGCTCTCCTTGTCCTTTTTTTTTTTTTTCGCAGCTTCAAGGGGGGCTTTTTTCCTCAGGGCGAAGCTCTTGAGGGAGACGGTTCGTTTTGTTTCGACAGGCTCGCTGACCTTTTTTTTCCTTCCCGATGCATTCGGGTGTTCTCATTCGAAATGCACCGCCTCCCCTCTTTTTGCGCCGCGTTCCCCTCAGGGATGCTTTTCTTGTAACAGGTGGAGGATTGATCGTGTTTGCCGTTTGTGGTTCTTGCCCCGATGGCCCCCTCCTTGCGTGGCACCGGCGCCTTCCTTTTTGACATAGGACCTTCTGCGCGTGGATCCTCCGGTCTTCGCCTTTCTTTCCAATTCAGCCGCCTTCCCCCCTTAGGGATCGGTTCCCTTCATGACGATTCACGGGTCTTTCTTTTTTCCGTTCGATTCCCCTCTTTTTTTTCTCGTGCGGTCGCCCTCTTTCCCCAAAAAGATTCTTCCCCTTAAGAACACCAGTATGCAGGCCCCTCCATCTTTGCCCTGAGGAAAACAGAGCCTGTGCCTCCCGGGTTTTCTTTTTTCGTCGCTTTTTTTTCCTTTCTCCTGGCAACGTCTTTCCCCCCCGAGCGTCTTTTCTTCCAGCGCACGGTATCCCCCCTCACTTTCTCCCCCCTTCCAAATACGGTTCCCTTTCCTGTAGGACATAGCAGCCCAGGCGAGCAATTCGCGTTCCTTCTGTAGGCTTTTACAGATGAGGGGCTCTCGCCGAGGCGGCGGGTTCCCCCGAGGTCGTTCTGATGTCTCTTCCCGAGGGGAGGGCTGTTGTTCTGAGTCTTTTCGTTCTAAATGGCCCTTTTTCCGTAAGAATTTGTACAAGGGCGGAGTCCCCTCCGCACCCCCCTCCCTTCTTAAGGGTGTCGCGGATGTCCACTCGGCAAGGCCGACCCCTGCCCCCCTTCATGCCTTGCCGGCCGCGAATCCTTGGAGGCGCCGCGCCGAAAAAACGAGCGGCGTTTTCTAAAACCTGTCCTTCATTCGGGCATAAACCCTTTTTTTTTCGGCAAGGCCCGCGCTTCAGGGGTCCATTGACTTTCCTTCCTTTTTGAACCAGCCCATGTCCTTTCGCTCCATTTGGCGAACCCCCACACGAAGCCGCCTCGGATTTTTCTCGCGTCTCCCCCTCCTTCCTCCCCTCAAGGAGGATAGTACCATTTTTCTTTTCTGACCGGCCCCGACCTCGCGAGTTTCCCCGTCTTTTTCCGAGGCGGGGCCTGGGTGGATCCCTCGGCACCCCGCCGATTAGCTTTCTCTTGCGCGTTCCCCTTGTAATTCAGAAGAGGCGGTTCTTTCGATTCCGAGCCAGTTCCCTTCCATGCTGCTGGGTGCCGTCTCCCCCTTCCCCTTCCTTTTCCTTTTTTGCCATAAGGGCGGGACCATTTCATTTCGGGCGTTGCTGACTCTTTTTTTGGATGCCGAGCCCCTCAGTTTTCCCCCCCGTCTCCGCCACCGGCCCCAGGGGCGTTTTTTTCGGACCTTCGAAAAGACTTTTTTTTCCTTTTTTTTTGAGAGGATTCCCCCTCGTTTCGGGGCCCGCTGCCGCTTTTTTTCCTTCACGCCGGGCCGTTTCCTCCGGGTACCCCGGATTTTTTTCCTTGAGACGGTCCATTTCCCCAGTTCCCAGTAGTTTTTCCGCAGCAGGACGCCGGCCCCTCATTTTTCCCTTCCCCCATCGGCCCCTTTGTTTCGGGAGGGTTTGAAAAAGCAGGACCCTTCATTCTCCTTCCGGAAAACGGTGGTTCTCCCATGGCGAAAAGACCTCCACCCTTCCTTTTTTGGTTGCGGTCGGCAAGGCTTCCCTAACGTTTTCCGCCCCTGTTCCACTGGAAATGGACCAGGGTCTTCCGTCTTGCGACGTGTGTTTGCGGATCTCCCTTTTCCCGATGTTTCCGCCTTTCCCTCTCCCCCCATTTTGCTCTTCAATATCAAAGTGTTTCATTTTCACATCTTTTTAGGGGGCTCCGCGCTTGGCGTTTAAAACTAGGTTAGGAAAGTGTTTTTTGAGGCCAAATGGCCCGCCTCCTTTTTCTTCTTTCCTTTCGTTGTTTTTTGGGGCTCAACGACCGGAGTAGTAAGAGCCAAGGAGCGGTGAATGTCGCCAAAATTTCAACATGTTAGGTGAAGATAAGCCTCCCATGGATGGTTCACACCGTTACTTTTTCTGTCATGAAGAATGACCGGAGTTGGAGCTTTGTCGCCCTGGGTTCAAAAAATAGACTGCCGACCCCCCTCAGCCTTTCCCTCCGAAGGCGGCTGGTTAGAGGGGACCTAAAACGCTACCCGCCGCTCCCTACTTCCGTCCCTCCATACCGGCTCGGCGAATCGTCGCTACCCCTTCCTGTGCAATGCGGCTCCACTTTCCACCCCCCACAACATCCTTCTTCTTGTTGCAGGATGGCGGAGTCGTCCTTTACAAAAGATAGGGTTTCGCCACGCCCCAAAGCCCCTTCACTCGATTCCATGGGCCCCTTGCATGGCTGCCGAGCCAACTTTCACGACACTGTTTCAACAGGGCGCAAACGGTTTGTAAACTCCCCCCCTTCGTAACATCATTCGGCTTATTCGTCGCCTGGGCGCTGACCCGCATCTGCCTCTTTTTCTTCGAAAACCTTGAAACCCCCTTTCTCCTTCGGCCCATTCCTGCACCGGTTTCCCCGGTTGGTCTCTTTTAGGGGAGGCTTTTTTTGCCCCCGATCCCTGAGCCCCCCCTTCGATGGGGCCGGATTTTTTCTTTTTTCCCGCGTGGGCGGTCCCGAGACGACGCCGCAAGCTTTTTTTCCGAGCTCTACCACCTTCTTTCCCCGGACTTTTCCTTGAAAAGCTTTTTTTACCGCTTTTTTTTAAGAATGCTCTCTTTGTATGGGGGATCCTTAGGAAGAACCCCCCTGGAGGTTTCGAATTCATGCGCCCATCACCCGGCATGAAATGCGGCCCTCCCTGGCCCGACGAGTAACCCTCACCCCCTGCGAACGGCCCCCCTGCTGATAATCACGCTTAACCCCGGTCCTTTTCTCCGCTCCGCGAGGGTTGGTCCTTGCATCGACCTGCCCCGGCAAAACCACTTTTCCCTACCCGTTTTGATTTTTTCGGCATCCTCGATGAGTTTTTCCCTTCGGGCAAATCCACCCCTTTTTCGCCTTTCTTTTGCCCAATTTTTTTCCTTCCTTCCCGGACGTCACCGATTCTCCTGCGTCTGGTGCAGCGAAGCAGTCTCCGCCCCCTTTCCGCATTGTGACCCTCCTCCCACGGCCAGCCAGTTCCCCCAGCTCGGCCTTTCCTCTCCAAGGTTTTTCTTTTTCTGAACGGCCTTTTCCCCCTGCCATCGCCGCCGGCTTTTCTACCCCGTTTCGAGCGCTCTGTCTTGTTTTGGAGAAGGACTCCGCCGGCTTCGGCCCCTCTGCCACCACCACCTCTTCTCCCCCCCGCTTCCCGTCCGCGTTGGCGCGTCCTTTTCCCGCGACTCGAATTGGAGTTTGAGGAGTTCTGCTTAGTTTTTTTTTAACATGCTTCGTGCTTTTTCGCCGATGCATTTTTGGCCGAGTTCAATCTTGCCTGCTAGCTGCCTCGTCTTTTACTTGCAAGGCGCCTCCCCGAGGGAGCTTCTCGTCTTGTAAACCGGTTCTCGTGTTGACGTGCCTCACCACACGACCTTCCCTTGCACTTTGATTCGGAAGTTTTGGTGTTCGGCGCCCCTTTCGGCTTTCCGGGGTCGTTCGGGCCTCGCTTGCCAACCCCCACCTCGTCTTTCTGGGTCCCCTTTTTCCTGCAGAGGAGGGGGGTCTCCCTTTCTCAGGGAAGGAGATTATGAGAGGAAGTCGCCTTTTTCTGTTGCAACTCCCAAAGAAAGACTGAAGTAGTACATCGGTTGTCGAAGCTCCCCAGCGCTCTCCCCCCCTCGCATCGGCGAGGTGTCGTTTTTCCCCGGCGGATTCTGCTCGTCTCGGAATTGCCCATTATTTTTTTTTGTCTATTCAGCTTCAAGAGAACTTTCGCCATGCGAGAATTCCGCCCCCCCCGTGGGAGTGTCCCGAAGGTAGGCATCCCCCCTGGGAGAACTTAGCCCTACTTTGTAGCCTGCTTGGGTTTTTCCCCTTCTCGCGCGCTTTTGTCTTCTGTCGCGCGATCTTGACCCCCGTTTTCTCGTTTTGTCTTGGCGAACTCCAGGCGTCCTCTCGGACAGGCGCTTTTTTTTCCTCCGCATATTAACCCCCAAGACGCGGAAGCTTCTGTTGTTTGGGGTGGCCCCCTTGCTCTCGGCGCAATCAACCCCTTTCATTGCCCCCCCTTAGGCGGCAGTTTCGGCCGCGCTCGCCACCCCCTGAGAGCGGGTCTTTCTCCTCGACCCCGCCTCCGCCTCGTCTTTTTTCCGTAATTTTTTTTGATCGCAGTGCCAACTCAGGGGCTCGTCATGACATATCTTTTTTTTAAACCCTCATTCCTACCTCCCGATGTGGTGTCCACTTTGGCGGACATTCTCAACGAAAAGGCCGCCCTTCAAACCCCGACCTTTTTTTTTCCTCTCCATATGCCGCGTCCGCTACCCCAAAATCGAGACAATGGTCTCCCCCGTCTCATCGAGCCACCTTTTTCCTTCGGCAAGTTCTTTGGCGAATCCTCCCCTTGATGCCAGGTCCCTTTCCCTCCCCCCGGCTCCCGATCTTTTTTGCTAGGAAGGGGGTGTCTTTCACCCGCGTTAATCCTCCTTCCCCCCTTTTTCCTTCTTCCCTAGACCTTCCTGTCCCTTATATTTGATGGGTGCCGTCACACCCCCCTCCGATGGCCACTCATTAGTATAGGTCTCGACACCCTGCCGGATGCCCACCTCAGGGTCGTCATTCCCCTTTTAAAACGCTTTCCTGAGAGGCGAGGCGGACGTCCCTCCCGAAACGAGGGCCTTTTTTTCTTCTTTTTTCCTCCTTTTTTTTGGACCAGCCTCGGGGCCCTTCGGCCCTTCCTCTCACCCGGGTTTCTCTGGTCTGGGCCTTTTTTACCACCAAGGATGCCTGGGCCGTTTTTTCGGGCTCCCCTCTCCTCCCCCTTTAAGGCAAGGGGAGGCCGATTCTTCCGCCCTTAGTGCCCGGCAACTTGTTTTTTTTTGGTGACTCCAACCGGCCCCCAGCAGCTTTCTATGGACAGCTGTTATAGGAGAAAGGAGCTTAAAACCTTTCCAACAACAGCCTCCCTTCCCCCCCTTGCCTTCCCCCCCCCGGCTCTAAAAGCCGATTCCTTTTTTTCCTTGTTCTCAAACCAGGCTTTTCCCGCAGACCCTCCTTGCGGAGGCGGGGGAGGCTCCCCCCCTTGGGCTCCCTCGGTCGGGGGGCCCCCGCCCTCCCCCCCAATTTGCTCCCTTTTACTATCCTCCGTATCGTATCCCCCTCCATTAGGGTTGTCCAGCGGGGGCTTTTGTTCCAAAAAGCCTTCTGTTGTTTTGCCTTTCGCCAAAACCCCCCTTTTTCGGGGGATAGTCCATGGCTTCTTTGGCCCTCCGATTGTTTCCCTCATTCACTGGTCTTTCGGTTGGGCGGATCCGCCAAGTATGGAAGACGAAGGCGTTGATGTTTTTTTCTTTTTCGCTGCCCTTTACACCGCTACTTTTCTTTTCGCGGCGCGGCTCCGGCCTTTCTACGTCGTCCCAATTGTTTTCGGCGTCCTTTGCGCCGATTTTCCGAGTCCACCCATTCACCCAAAAATTAAAGAAGTATCTCTTCCGGTAGTTAATCTTCTGCTGTTTTTCTTCAAAAGTTTTGAAAGAAGGGAAGTCCCCCAAAGAATCCTTCTTTTTTTTCCTCAAGGGCAAAATCTTCCGGCGCCAGACATCTGACTGCTTTTTCCAGGATTTCTATCGACCCGACCCCCCGAAACCATCGGGGGCAAGGTCCAGAACACTCCGGCCCCCCATTGGAACCTTTTTTTTTTCACGAACCAGGGCCGGCCCCTTCAACGGTCGCGTACCAGGATTTCTTTCGCCGGGGGTTCTTACCTTTTTCGACCGGTGCTCTTTAATGTTGGGCGGGCCCCCGACCGTGATTCCGCGAGACCCTTTTCCGAGCGCTGTTTCCCTTTCTAGAAGAGGGAACCCTTTCACCGCTTCAGGAGCCCTTCCCCCCGGGGATTTTCTTCTGATTCGAAGGAATCCAAGAAGACTAGAGAATCTTTCTGGGAGGAAGGATGGGACCCCCCTCGAAGTGGAAAAAAGACCACGAGTTCTTTCTTTTTGATTGGCCCACCCGCGGAAACGGCTCTTTTCAGTTTTTGTTTAGGGGCAAAGGGCAAAAACTTTTTGTCGCCAGCTTTTTGCCAATTTTTTTTTTACTTTTCCCAAACACGATTCCCCCCACAGGTTTTTTACACTTTTTCGAACCGCTTTTTTTTTTTCGCAATGCCACCTCGGCCCGAAGCCTTGCCGCGGGGCTTTTCCCCATTTGACCCCGGGCCTCCCCCGGAATGCATTTCGGGGCGCCAAGTTTTGTTCCAGCGGGAGGCCTTTCCCTATTCCATATTGTGACCCTTTTTCCCAGAAGGCACATCTGACTTTTCTGATCGGCGGCCCCCCTCTCGTAGAGAAAAAACGGCTTTTCTGGTTGCCTGGGAGGTCTTTTTTGGCTTGTCAAGGTGGCGGCCGACCCCGAGTTTTTTCCTTTCTTATCTTTCTTTTTTTGGTGAGAGGATCTTCCCTCGTCCGGCCTGGCTTCCGGCCGGCACCACCAACTCACCTTTTTTTTTTTTTCCGCCCCGCACCCTCTCCGTTGGGTCCCAAGGCTTCCGCGATCTCGGAAATTTTGCTGGCGTTGAGGCTCTTCCGTCGGTCCCCCTTCCGAGGAACCTCTCTTTTTCCTCTGCCGATGCATTTTCGGTTGATCCCTTCGAAATGCATTTTTGCTATTCCCTTGCGCCGTGCAACTTTCTCGGTCGAAGACTTGTAACCGGTGGTCTTTCGCACGGGCCCCCCCCGCCTGGCAAACCCCCCCCTTCGGCGGAAATCAGGTTTTTTTTGCCTTCGAATGCGCGAGGGAGTGAGGTTTTTTTCCAGCCGGGTTTGCATTAAGCCGCCCCTTTTTCGGGTTGGGCCTTTCCTGATAGGGTTTCTTTCTTGAATCGGACACATGGTGCTGTTTCAGTTCTATTTTTAAAACCGCCGGAGGTACCTTCGCACGTATAGACTCTTCAGAGGCCTCCCTCCTTTTTGGCCGTTCTAGCTCGGTCTACGGTCCCCTGGAAAATTGAAGTCCGAATCGAGGCGTCTTTTTTTTTTTGCCGGATTCCCTTTGCGGGCGAACTCTTTTTTTTTTTCCACGCGTGGAAAACGGGTTCTGGGGCGAGGGTCTCTTTCCCTTCGACCTCGATTTCCCCCCCCCTTGAGATGAGGGTCGCGCGGCGTCTCCCTCGAGGCCGTTGATAGATGTCTTTTTTTTTCTTTCTTTGGCTGTTGTTTTTCTTCGTCTCGGTTCTTCTGGCGAACTGCCCGTTTTTCGACTTGACGATCTTTTGGCTTTTCCAAAACCAATCCCCCTTGTTCGCGGGGATGTTGTTGTTTTTTTTGCAAAGGCTCTCGGCTCCCCACCCTCTTCCCTTCCGCGCGGCCGGTTCCGTGCCTTTTTCTCGGGCCGGCGTGAAAAACGAGCGGCCTTTTTTTCTTTCACCCCGTCCCGGCCGGCCTTCCCTCCCCCGGAACCTGGTCCTCCGGCGCCAACTCTTTTCCTGGACAATAGTAACGGGTTCTGGACTTGCCTCCCCCTGGGCCGCTCCCCCGTAACCCCTTCAGCAGCCATTCGATTTCGGCCTTTTGGAAACCCAGCGCGATTCCCTTCTACCGCCCCATCGGAAAATTGGGTTTTTTCCCCGGGCCCGACCCTTCCCGGGTAGCCTTTCCTCTGCAAGTTCTTCCGGAGGCGACTGGTTGTCTTCCCGGCGGCGCCGATTTCGTTTCGGCCTTGCGGCGCCGGGGCACCTTTCCCCCCTTTCACCCCTTTCTTTTTCCCTGGGCGGCCGATTCTGCTGCTGGGGTGCCGTCTTTTCACTGGGACCTTGAAATAAGGTTTTCGCCAACGGAGGGGGCGTTTCTGCCGAGCTAAGGGGCCTCCTTTAAAACCCAAACTCTTACAAGAAAACAACAGTTTGAGGGGAGAGGCGGCCGAGGGGGAACATCCCCCTCTCCCCATATCCCTCTAATAGTTAAAGCCTTTTCAGGAACGCGGTTTACCACGCGGGTTTTTACTTGTATCCCCGCAGGGGGCCCGGTCCCTGATTTTTGCGCAGCGGCTTACCGTCAGGCAGACGCTTTTATTTCTTCCTCTTCGGCAAAAGGGCCTTTTTAAAGCCACTCTTCAGCATGGCTATGGACCCCCCTTTTGGTGACGGGGCTAGGACCCTCCTCCAAAAAGGATTTTCCCCCCCCCAGTTTCCCTCCTTAAAGGGTTGAAGGGCGGGCAAGGCCCATCCATTACCCCCTCCTCCACGGGCCCTCGACCTGACCTGGATCCCTCGGGCCGCAGTCCTTTTTTGCGTTTCGGGAGGCTTTTGGCTCCGATGATGACTCCAGGCCCGGACCCCCCTTTCCCCTCCTCCGTATCGGGACCCCTTCATCTACTTGCTTGCGTTTTGTTCAAAATTCCCCTTTCCTTTTTTTTTTCCCGAAACCCCCAAAAATGGCTCCACATTTCGGGAACTTTCCCATGGCTGGTTCCACCGTTGGATTCTGAAGAAGAAGGGGTACGCCCCCTTTCTGGTGGGTCGGCTGTTTTGTTGCATCTTGCGGGTAGAAGGAGACCCCCCCTCTCGTTTTTCGGCAGGCTCTTTTTCCCCCCCCCACTGTTCCTTCGCCGATACGTCGGCGGACAGGGCCCCCTTTGCGATTTGGATTTCCCAAACAAACCCTTTTCCGCGTCTTTGCGTTCGTTCCCTTAAAAGCCGATTAGTACCCCCTGGGAAGGTTTTTTTCTCCTCATCCCTCTTTCAGAGAAGGGGTCCTCTATAAGGAGAACCCCCCCTTATTTAGATTAAGAGAGGGGACCCCCCCCAAAGGCAAAGAGAACACCTTTCCCCCCCCTGACGACGTTAAATGATGTCCCAGGGAGGCTATGGGACCCCCCCCACGCGTGGTGGAACCCTTTTTTTCTTAGCCACGTCCGAGAAGAGGGTTGGGGCCTTTTCCGACACGGGCTGACCTCTCTTTTTCCATTTTGTTTTTCCCAGGAATGGCCTGAGAACTTTCTCCCGTAACGCCCGGCCCCCAGCGCCACAACCTAGCCCGGCTGTTTCCTATAGGAGGTTTTGAGGCCCAGGGAGATCTATCGAAATTGCTACTTTGTCAGATTTAGGGCTCGGGGAGGGCTCGGTCCCCCTCCACGAAAGGAATTTGAAGGAGCGTTTTCCCTTCCCTGAGAGGACATCATCCCCCCCCCCCTCCCTCTTAGCCATGCGGGGCAGACCTTTTTTCCGAGGGTGGCCTTTTTTTTTCTTCAAAACGGCCGCCCTTCTCCCTCACGCTGGGAATATGTTTTTACCCCAATGGGCCGGAAATGATTCCTTTGGCGAAGGTTGAACTGTCGTTGGTGCACTACCACAGCTCCCAAAAGGTTGTTTCTCCGAGGGGTAGGATCCTTTCCGATTGAGGTGAACGGCCTCATCACAGAGGGCCTTTTTTTCTTCGTCACTTCTTTTGACCGGCCAAGGACTTTCTGCGGGCTTCTCTCCTTGAGCAGGGTCTCGTCTCCCCCCCCCTGACGCCCTCAAAGCCCCTAGATAGCTTCTTTCAGGCCTTGCCTCCCCGACCCCAACGCGGCTTTTTTTTCTTTTTTTTTTTCTGAACGGCTTTTGCCACTTTTCCGCCTTTCGCGCCGGTTCTTTTCTTTGCCCCTCCCTTTTCGCCGAAACGCCTTTTCCAGCTCGATTCTCTATCTCTTTTTTTTTTTTTTTTAGAGATGAATCGGCTTTTTTCCCCCTTTTTGACTCCATTTTTTGCGGGCGGATGGGAGGGGACGCCCCCCCATCAAAGGCCGTTCGAAGCCGCTTTTTTTTTTTTTTCAAGGCTTAAGCCTCCCCCTCCTTGTTCCCGGTAACAATGCGTCCGTTCCCCTTTGGCGAGAACCATGTGCCTTCGGGCGCGCCCGACGATTTTCTCCTTTGGCTTTTCAACCCGCGCACGGCATAGCTGTCCTTTTTTCGCGAAGGGCGAAGTTGCCCCCCCCCTCGAGGGATGCGGTCTTCCTTCCGTTGGTGCCTTTTTGGGCCATTTTCTTTTTTTCCCACGACCTGGCCCCCCTGCCCCTGCGCGGGATCAGGTCCCCCCCCTTTTTTCCTCCTTTGCCCCTTTTATTCAGGAGTTGATTTTTTTTTCTGCCGGGTAGACTTCCCCTCCCCCTCGTCTTTTTTTTTTCTTCATTGCATGCGCGAAGGAAATTTCTCCTTCCCTAAGCTGCTTCGTGCGGGTCGCTTCCCTTTCCTTTGCGCCGAGCAGTCTTCCCCCCTTTTGAATCGACTTTTTTTTCTCCTTTTCTCGTGGAGAGGGTCCCCTTCTTGTTTTCTCTCTCGGTCTACCCCCTTTCTGTCTCGGAATTGAGACCGTCTTCCCTTTCGAGCGTTTCTTCTTGTCTTTCCTCTCCCCGGTAGCTCTCCCTCCTTCCTTTCTATTTTCCCATGGTGCAAACGGTTTTTTTGGCAGGTCGGCCCTTCTTTGGCTGAAAGTCCCCTCCTCTTTTTTTGCTGGTGTGTAATTCTTTTCCCTCGGGTCGGTCCTGCTCGCCGCGGGCGTCTCCCCCCCGTGATGTAGCACTGCTGGGAGGCTGAACCCCTTCCCTCTCGTTGTCGGATTCGCTCTTCTCACGTTTTGACGTCGGAACCCTTTTTTTAAGGTTCCCCCAGTTCTTTCATTGCTTTTTTAAGGTGTAGCGGTGTGGAAATCGGGTTCCCCCCCTCCCCCCATCGCCCGCTTGCAACAGGGCACTCCCTCTTTTTTTCCCCCCTTTTGGCGAGCCTCTTTTTGACGCCGGCGAAAAAAGCTCCTTTTTTGTAATGTCTCCTAGAACAGGCCCTTCTGGCATACCCGGAAACCTGGCCTTACTCCTTCTCCCCCACTCCGGGCCCATTTATAGGCATGCATCCCTTTTTTTTTTTCCTTGCCATGGACTACAGTCCTCCTTGGCCGCTCCTTTTGGCGCCCTTTTTTCCCCCCCACGCCATTCGGCTTTTGGGAACACTCCCTTCCGCGTCCGATACGGAGCCCCTTCCCCCTTTCGCGCAACCTTGTGGGTTTTTTGTCTGACGCCCCTCGGAGCAATTTTTCTGAGCCGCCACGCGTCTCCCCCCTTGTGCGGCCCGATCGCTTTTTTTTTTTGCGAACAGGAGGCTCGGAATTAGGTCTTTCCTAGAAGCCTTTTTTTTTTTTTTTTTCCCCCCCTTAGGCGTGTGTGGAACAGTTTTTCTGGAGCAGTTCCGTTCCTTTTTCCTAGCCATGCTTTCTTTTTTTTGTTTTCCCGAAGTTGAAGGACTTCCACATAAAAGGGAGAACCTTTCCCCTTCCCCCCCCGGGTTCTTCTTCTGATGAAGTTTACTTCCCCCTTCCCAAATCCCCGGGGTACCCGTCCGTTCCCCCCCTGCCCCGTGCGTGAGAGGCGTCTTCTCCCTTTTTGCCCGA
>Ga0179593_1485847_pt1 | contig 13501 bp, 19 predicted proteins | sample CZODoug2_1_08_16_FD_185931 | JGI IMG/M metagenome (GOLD analysis project Ga0179593, IMG submission 185931) | Vadose zone soil fungal communities from Angelo Coast Range Reserve, California, USA - CZODoug2_1_08_16fungal (PacBio error correction) | ecosystem: Environmental > Terrestrial > Soil >... | reverse complement strand
AGGATTCCCAAGGTTGTCTCCTTCTTTTTCCCAAGCGGAAACAATAGACTCCGGGTCCGCGCTATAAGCATTTCTTTATCTTTTTGAGGACTTTCCCCTTGCTCTTTCCCAGTCTTTCCGCCACGGCAGCTTTCCTTTGCCTTCCAAAAACGAAATCTGCGAACCTATGTACTTCTTCTCCTCCCTCCCAAACGACCGCCTCAATTTTTCCCCCCTCCCCCCCAGTCTTTTCCTTCCCCTAGATCTCCTGCTTCGTCCTTTTTAACTCCGTTTACAACCCCTGAGGGTCGAGACCCCCCCCCCCTTTTTTACTCCGCCCTTTTTTCCGAGCCCTTTTTTTCTTCGAATGCCCCATCACTCCCTTTTTTTAACTCTAATCCTTCTCCAAAGGACCTTTTTACTCTTTCAGGCAAACCCTGGTTAGGTTTCCCCTTTCCCTTTTTCCCAATTTGGGCCCTCCCACCAATTTTTTTCAATTACTTCTCCTCTCTGGTCCGTGGTAGTCTAGTTTTTAATTTGAATACTCTCTTTTCCTCCTTTTGGTGGTTTCCTTTCCAACCGAATGCCCCCTTCCTCCCCCGTCTTCTTCCTTTTTTGACTCCCCTCTGGTGCTTTGGGGATGACTTACAACCCTTGTTGGTAAGTCCCTACAAGGTATTCTTTAGCATTCCTTCTGTTCTTTTTTTCCTTCTCTTTTTGCCTTCCTTTCTCCTAATTTTCTCTCGCGAATTCCTTTCTTGACAAAGACTTAGTGATTTTTCCTCACCTCAGATCTTTACGTTTCTCTACAATTCCTTTCCTCTTTTCCAAGCACTCTTTACAATTCCTGGTCCTTAGTGACCTCTCAGGTTCTTCTTCTAAATTTATGGTTCATCAGCAGAGGATCTCCCGATCCCCCCTCCCACGATCCATTCAATTCGCTCTCTCCCTTCCCCCGAACTCCTCTTCTTCCCAGGCCACTCCCCTTGGCTAGCCTATTCGCGGCGTCGCTTTCTCTCCCTGAGGTTCCTTTGAGCCTTTCTGATTTCCCCATTCCCTGATCCTCTCTTAAGCCTGTCCCAAGAGCTGGGGAGTGTGAAAAGTCCACAGACATCGCTTTTTTTCTTCAAGGCCTACTACCTTGTTTTTTCCCTCTTATTCCTAATTTATCTTTCCATTTGTTGTTCTATTAGAAAGATTCCAACGAGCTTCTCGACGTGCTCTAATTTCCTGCGACTTTTTCCTTGACGACGGCCCATCATTACCCCCCTCTTTGTTTTTCTTTCCTTGAGGCCTCCGGTTTCTCTTCCCCCCTTATTATATTTGCAGATACCTCAGTTCAATTGATGGAGCGGTCCTTTGCCCTCCACGACTTTAGTTCCCGCCGCTGGGCCACTTTCAGCGGCTTTTCTCTACTCACCTTGTAGGGTTTTCCCTGACTACATCGAATCTCTCAAGACTCTCCCCTCTTTGCCGTTGTTCCTTTGCCCTCCCTTTCCTCAAGATCCCATACGGGGCATGGCAGCGAACGATCGAATCCTTTTCCAGACTTCTATCTCTGAATCGTTGTCTCTGGCCTTTATGACATCCGATGGTCCCAATGAAAAAGAGCCCCAAGTTTGTGAAGATTCCTTTACCTCGATTGGCGCTTTAGTACCCCCCCCCAAGCCTTTCGACCCGAGGCCATACCCTTTTTCCTCCGTTATAAGTCCCTCAATCACTCCGTCTTTCCCCCTTTCTTCGTTTCCTTCAGAACTCCCCCTATTAATCCTGCCTGTAGCTCAAATCTTTTTTGTCTCTGTCCACAATTGATTTTTTTTCTCCTCAGACCTTCCCCCCAAATCTTAGTGGTTCTTTTCAAGTAGGAGCCTCCGCCTCAGGTCTGCGTCCCTTCTTCCCTTCAGAGAAGTCCCTCTAAGAGCCTTCAAATGGAGATTCTCAAGGCTTCTATAAAGTCACTTCCCCTGCCCCCCTCTCCCACACACACAGTAGTCTGAAACCTAGGACTTTTGCAAGTTCAGCCTTTTTGGTTTATGGTACTTACCCCAGGCCTTTTGTCCTTCCTATCCTTCGATGTTTTACTTTTTTTTTTTTTTGTACGCTTTACCCCCCCCCAATTTTTCCCCCTCTGGGAATCCGAATCCTTTAAGCTCCCCCCCTGTGTACTCCCTTTGTTTTTACACGGGCCGGGCTTTCTCAGTGAGGCTACTCTTAGTACAGCATGCCTCATATTCTGATGGATCACACATCTTCCTTATTTTTACCCGATTCCTAGGACCTCTATCCGTGCTCTATCTGAACAGAGTTTGTGTCAGTATTCCCAACTCCTTTTTTTTTGAGAGCGGAACGCGTACTCTTCTTTTTACCCCTTTTTGTTCCCTTTTTAAAATCGCCTTCGGCAAATATTTGGGAGCCTTGTCAAAACCCAAATCCCGACTTCCTCTCCAATCTTTCTTCTTTCCCCAGTCTCCCCACTATCCCTCTTTTCCCTCGCGTTTAGAAACCTATAAAGCCGGTGTTTTTTCCTTCCCCCCTCGGAGGGTTTTCAATGTCGAAGGTTCTATTGCGTTCTTCTTGTACTTGGTGAATCAGCTATTTTTTTCCTCCCCGTGTCCAGGAAATTTTTCACCCCCCTTCCACCTTTCCCCTGACTCGCTTGTTTTCTTCGGACCCTTTTCCCCTTTTTTTGCCCTTTTTTACCTTCGGGCTTCTCAATTCCTTTTTCTAGGGTTTGACTTTCCCGTCGGAAAGGGCTTTCCTTCCTCCTTTCCGCCGTGGAACGTCTGCTGGGTTGGTCCTGTTGTTTTTTCCCCCCTGATCATCTTTCCCTCAGCGACCTTCCTTGACACCCCTCCCCTAAATCATATCATGTTCCAGCGTCCCCCGCGCGACTCCTCCCGGCCCTTTTTTTTTTTTTCCCTCTGTCTCGGGTATGCCCAACCCTGTTTTGAGTTGCTTTTGAATCGGTCTCGAAGGAAGATTGTTTCCACTCAGCTCTTTTTTTGTTGCTCCATCTCTTAAAAGAGATTCAGCTCCTCTCACGTTTCCTTTTCCTGAACGCTCCCCCCGCAAACCCTTGCCCTCCAATCCAGACAATTTCCTAACTTTTGTGAAACGGGGCCCTTTCTTCCTGGCTTCTTCCCTCCTTTCCCTCTCCTTCGTGTGTACCCCCTTTTAGGCCGTCCTTTTCTTCTATATCCTCTCCCTTTTCTTCGCCCCTCTTTTTTCTTGGACGGAACAGCTCAAAATCTATGGCCTTCTACCCCCTTCTTGATTTTTGGGTGTTTTGTGCAGTTCTCTCCTTCTATCCCTTGTTTTCTTCTCTTCGCAAGAAAGTTTTGCAAGAGCTCTTTCGGATTCCTCTTTTCCTGAAGGTTCTTAAGTTTCCCCTTTTGGAGTTTTCCTCTCGATAAACACCTCGGATCATTAGTAATGATATCCCCTGCCGGCCTCTTTTTCACCCTTTTAGTTATTTCGTGAAAGAAGATCCTTACTGAAAATAAAGATGACTCGGATTTCCTCCTTATGATTTTCACAATTTGGGTACTCCCTCCTACCCTATCTTTTAGCTCGCCTTTGGTATAACTTATTTGAACGACAGCCCCCCCTTCCAGATGAAGTCTGACTAGACCCTTCCTGGCTCCTTATTTTTACCTTTTTCCCCCTCTGCATATTCTTATTTAAACTCCATTGTGAGTTGGTGTTCTCTCTTCGGTACCCCACTTTTATAGGTTGTCCATTTTTTTGGGCATATTTAAGTTGCGTCTTGCAAATCCGACCCCCCATTCTTCTGGCCTCGGCTTGAGATCTTGTTCGGTAGTTTTTTTTCCCATTCTCCTAGGTGGAAACTTTCCCTGGCTAGGATCCTTTCCCACTTCCCTGGTATATCTAGTTGCTCCTCCTTGTCCCGGAGGTTTGACGGTCCTTTCACCTCTTCCCGCTGCATCCACCTCCTGTTTTGAATTAACATTCTTTGTAGGTTCTCCTTTCGGGACTTAAACCCGGTTACCCGTATTTCTCCTCTTTCTCAGTGCCCCCTTAACCCTCCATTTTTTTCGTGAGAAGCTTCCCTAAGTAGAATCCTTTTTTTCAAGACCTCCAAATGGCGAATTCCAGCAGATAAATTCCCTCCGAACTGCCTCCCACCACCCCCGAGAGACCCCCCTTCTCCTTTTATGGAGGTTATTCCATTACCCAATAATACTTTTTCTACTATCTTCATAGATAGGAGCGTGGCGGTTTGTCCCTTCCCGCTCGTTTTGGCTAACTTTCCGAAAAGCGAGACCTATTTTTTTCTGCCCGGGCTCATGCGAGGCAGCCCACCTTTAAAGTTCCTTTTATTCTTGAATTCCTCCCCTAGTTTCCTTCTTCTGAAGTGCCACTTTTTAGCGTTTTTCCCGCGTTTTGATCTGTGTGCTCTTTCCCTCCCAAGCCTTTCCCAACTCCGCGGAAAGATTTTCTAAAGCTTCACTCTTCCTTCAGACTTTTTCCCCGAACATCGCCCTCCCCCCCTTCTTTTTTTTTCGCGGAGTTCCTCCACATGTTCCCCAAACTTAAGCTTTTCCTCCGCCATTCCAAACTTTCCTCTCCCAACCTCTTCTTCCCCCTCATTCCTGCCCCCTCAAAACTTTTCCCCTTCCCGCGCCCCCCAGAACTCGGCATCCTCGAAAATGGTAGTTTACTCCCCCCCCCTTTCCTCCCGGTCCCAGTTCACCCTCTTTTCGGACATTTTTTTTAGTCGGCGAGCATTTTCGCGAGATTCCGTGGTTCCGGGTTGAAGTGCTTTCCCCTTTTCCTCTTTTGTTGTCCCCACCTTTCACCACTCCCTGCCTCCTTTTCAATTCTGGAAACTGCATTTTGCAATTGTGTTTGCCATTTTTTTTTTTGAGTTTCGACTCCTCCCCCCCCACCAACTATACACACTTTTTTGTTTCCCCTGTCCCCGGACTTTTTTTTTTTGGACTTACCTTTTTTTCTTTTTCACCCTTTTTCAGGGCTCCTACGATTTTTTTTATTTTCTCTCCCCCCCTTTGAATTGCGGAGTACCCTTGCAGTTTCCCCCTAATGTTTCCTCTTTTTTTCCCTTTGCTCTTCAATTTTCCTGACCAGACTTGCGAGAAGTCTTCCGAGTCTCCCCTCTTTAGGATTTGCAGTTCCTCTGGTTTTCAATCATCTTCGTAGTTTTTCTCCTTTCCAAAGTCTTTCCCTTCCTCAAGTAGATTTTTCCCAAAAAATGAACAATGCCCCCCCGTTCGCTCCCCCTTTCCTTTCCCCCTTAGGCCTTTCCTTCCGGGGCTAGGCCTCGTCTTGCTCTTTCGAGTTTTCCTCACTCTCCAACATTCCCTCTGGTCCGAAGTTCTTGTGACCTCTCCTATCTCTCCGGCTGTCGCCAGCAACCTCTTTTTGGGAACCCCCCCCAACAGCCATCGCTTGGCCCTTTTAAAAGTGCCTGGGTTTTTCCCTTCAGTTATACCTCCTCTCATTAGACATTGGCGTGCGGGATGCTCTCTCTTCAAAACTCTCTTCTTCCCGACACCTCAAGTTTGTGTCTAACTTTCTCCACACCCCCCAAGGCTATCTTTTTATGAGGAGCGCAAGACAGTATTCTTTGGTGGCCCCTCAATTCACCCTGTCTCGACCTTTCGTTACTTTTTTACGCTTCATTGAAAGGAGGGCTTTACCATGCCGTCTTTCCGAGTGGACCGTTTTTACGTCTTGCTTGATGCCACATTCCTTGCTTTTTCGGGACCGCCCGCCTCCTGCGAGCTTCCGCGGCCAATGCTTTTTTCTATAACGCATTTGCTTCAATTCGTAAGCTTTCCCTTCCCTTCTTCTCTTTTTCTCAACCTCGTCGCGTCAAGAAAGGGGACGATAGCTCTTCTCTCCTAGACCTGCCGTGTTGTTGTTTCCGACCTTTCCCCTATTCCCCCCCTCTTCCGTTTCCCGGGCCCCCTCGCTTCCTTTCTGAGATATTCTTTTAATTGATGTATTTCCCTTAGAAAAAAACTGCCTTATACTCTTCTCTTTTTGTCCCCATTGACTCCCTTTTTCATCACCTTCTTTTCAAACCATGAAATACCTTCATCATCGACGGTCCCCCCCTCAAGGTTTGTTCCCCCCCTCTCTTTCTCCCCTTTTTCACGTGTGAATTAGCTCCCTGATCCTCTTCAGACGAAAAGAGTACCCCATCTCAACTATTGTAAGCCCTTTTTTCCAAACTTTTTTAGCGAATTGCGATCTTACTTCTTCGTGTCCTCTGTTAGGCACTCCTCCAATTTCGATTCTCAAATGCAAAGCCCCAATAGAGCCTTTGAAACCCCAACGGACTGGTAGTATTTTTTCCACGTTTCCCCTTTCATTTCCTTTTCCCCGTTTCTCTCGAGATCCCCTGTTTTGTAACCGGCCTTCACAGAGCCTACCCTGTTTTTCCCCCGTCCACCCATAGAAAGTTTCAGCTCCCTCTCTTTACTAAACCTTTTTCCTCTTTGGGAATTAGACCTGTTGAGGTTGCAGTTTTTTTTTTACCCCTTTCCGCCCTACTTTGCCCTGCGCAAATTTTTTCCTTAGTCCACCCCCCCCTCCCCTTGAGTCATCCCCGGCCAAGCCCCGTGTAAAAATCTCGACCAATTTCTCTCGCTAATCCTACCTTGACGACTGCCCCCCTATTCCTCTGTCAGAGGTTCTTTTTTCCTTTTATCCGTTTTCCCACGAAATTACACCCTCTCCAGAACCGTAGGACCTTTTAATGAGTATCTTTTCCCCCCCCGGTGTCAACCAACTTTCCAATCCCCTAGGACCCCTTTCCTTTGCGAAGGCAAACCTCGCCGTGTATAGGGTTTCTTTCCAGTTCCACAAGAACTCCCTCTTTTTGCTTGCCCCCCCCTCTTTTTCCCCATGATTCTTCTTACGTATTGAGTTTTTAGTAGTTTTGGTGTCCTTGGAATCAAATTTTTGTATATTTCCCCGTACGACCATCTCAATCCTCCCTCCTCCCGAGATTTTTCCCCCCAACCGGTTTTTTTCCGAAAGGACCTCTAAAACGGTAGGTTTCTCGACCTTTTTTAACCCCTTGCTGCTTATCGAATCTTTGGCGTTTTTTTCTGCTTTTTACTTTTTTCTCGAACTTTTCGGACCAACTGGTTTTATAGAGACTCAGATAATGTTTCCTCTACAATTTGCTAAGCGGTTAAGCGTTTTTTTTTACCCCTTTTTGACACGCCCTGAACCCCGGTTTTCTTTCGACCCCGGCGAATCTGGGTTTTCCCTTCTTTTGGGTGTTGATCAATCGTCAGATATTGCTTTTGAAGTCCTTCTTTCCTTTGAAGCTCCCCCTTTGGAGAATGGCCCCATCCCATTGAATCAGCTTTAGTACACGTTAGCCTTTAGCTTCCCTTTGGTTTAATATCCTTTAGGTTCCCCTCCCGCGCCGGACCGCAGTCACAAAAAATTGGTGCCTTCCTAACTAGGACTCCTAATTCCATCTTTGGAGTGTGGACACCCATCAGTAAATCCCCAGTCAGGAGTCTTATCTCTTGGTTGTGTTTTCTTCGAAGTCCCTACTTCCAATTTCTTTGGGCCCTTCTTGCAAAAGCTCTACGCAGTGATCGGCCCCTCCTGCGGACAGTTTTCTCTTGTTTTTTTCTCAAACTACCAAGTCTTGAGTATTTTTGGGGAACAGAAGCGTTTCCCCGAATCAAGGGTTTTTTGAACCGCCTCAGCCCTTTTTCATTAGAGTGAAGAGGTTCCCTTCAAACCTTCCCAATTCGTTTGCTCTATGTTCCCGATGTTGACCGCGGAGTTTGGCGACTTCCACTCAATTCTGGTTTCCCCTCAAGCCGCGGATGCCACTGAAGTTTGTTCCCTTAAAGACCCCCAAGATCACATTCCCCCAAATGTTCTTTTAAGGCTAAAAGAGAGCATATTTTTCCGTTCTCTCCCTCCTCCCTCCTTTGTTGTCATCGTAGTTTCCGATTCTCCCCTTCAAAATTTTTTTTCTGAGAGGTCCCTCTTCAAGCTGTATGTTGCAAATCCCCACCAGGTTCTTTTGAGATGTTCTTTAAAATAGGGGCTAGAAAAGGAGAGGCCTTTCCGCGCACTTCCTTTTTACCGAGCCCATCCCTCCCAAGTCAAAACCTTCATACATTTTCTTCGATCAGATCATATGTAGGCATTCCCCTCCGTCTTAATCATCCTTACTACCACACTGTTTTTTTTGTCCGTCAGGAATATCCACTGTAGAATTTTTGGTGGCCCCCCAACGTCTTCTTTCTTTTTTTCCACACTGAGATAGCCTTTCTATTTCAGAACCCTTCGTTGAAGAAATGAAGAATTGAGAAAACCCCCGTCCCAATTCTTTCGGAGGGTCCTCTTTTTGATTGTTTATGGTATTTACACCCGCCAGAGCTCTGTTTTTCACTAGCCGGGAATTCTTGGATTTTGGCCCAATTTTCAAACGGTTTTTAACGGTTGTCTCCCCCTTGTCTCCACATATTCCCCGAAAGCCTTTCGTCCCACTGTTCGCCGCGAGGCTTTTTTTTCAAACGTGATTCGATGGTTTTTTGTTTACCTAGATTGTTTTTTCTCGGTGCGGTGAGGCCCTACTTTGACTGTCCTTTCACCCCCATTTTTCCTATGCTGTGTTAAACACCAGTTTCCGAATCCGATCGATTGGTCTCCTCTCTTCCGGGCTCCCCCCCGGTTTTTTCCTGGCATTTAAAACTCCAACTATTCAAATTGTCGCGTTTTCCCCTCAAAAATTGATCTGAGGTGCCGCGATCCCTCTGTGTTCCTCCCCCAGATGTGTTTCCTTTCCCCACTCCCCCCCTTTTCCCAGAAGACACTCAGATTTCACTCAACTTTAATTTTTTTTCCTGCATCCTCGTCCCTTGAAGTTTACTTTCCCCCAGGCCCCCCCTTTTTCTGGCAGTTTCCCTCCAATAATTTGTTGGCAAACCCTGCAACGCGGGTCAACTGTTTGACCGCGGGCCGGTATTCGACTCGTTTAGTTTGTACGGTTCTTGAATCTCCTTCCCTTTGTCCCACTGAAACTTTGCGATAGCTACCTTGCTCCTTGCCCCTGGTGCAAGGGTGTGACCCAGTTCTTTTCCTTTGCCCCTCCCCTACTTCGTTGCCTTAGTTTTCTGATTTCTTGGGAAACCCCCCCTGTTTTTTTTTTTTTCTTCTAACCGTTTTCCCTGATCATCTTTTTGCCTTTTCGACCCCCTTGGAGTCCTTGTTTGGCTCCTAAGTCTCACACGTTGCTACCGGCCTTTTTAAAGCAGTCGCTTTTTATGACCTTCGAGAGCAATGAATTTTTTTCCCTGAGCCCCCCCCCCCTTGGCCTGCTTTCCTGTCATCTCGAAGTCGTTTTCTAAATTCCTCCAGATCATCTCAGATCCAGCGTGCTTTTAGGCGAAACTCTACACCCCCCCTGACAAACTCCGTGAGCCCTACCCTTCTTTGTTTGATTTCTTTTTTTTCGCGGGCCTTCGGCACTCTTTAATAGAGGGTGGCGTCCTTTATTTCTTCACCGGACTTTCCCAACCTTTCTCTCGATTCGCCCTCCGAGGTGGATGTTGGAACTTGGTCCGAAACCTCCTGCTTCAAGTGGCCCCGGCACTCTAGTGCTTTTCCTATCTATGTTTTTTGTTTTTCTTTGTTTTTATGGACTCCCTTTCTGCTTTTTTTTTTTTTCTATTCTAAGAGTGGACCCGAGCTTAGAACTATCTTTCCTGCTTCTTTTTCTTCTCGCCGACTTTCCCCCCCCCCAATACTCAAATTTCGTCCTTTTTTCTTTGTAGTCTTCCTCCGCAGGTTTTTTTCCCTAACCTGATGATATTTTCTCGAACAGCAGCCAAAGGATGGATTGTTTGGATTCCGGGCACAGAAAATGAGGTTTTCCCCGCTCCAGATGTCATTTTTTGGAGTTCCTCCCCTTTTTAGATGTCCACTTTGAGGTGTCACGTCCGACCATCTGAAGATAGCAAGCGATGTTGGAGGAAATCAAACTTTGATGGCACTACCCCAAATTTTCCCTTGATTTTAACCCTAAACTTTGCTTTCAGTGGTATCGAACAGGCGATATTTTTTGACGATATATCTCTTTTCCCAGGTTGTTGATTGTTTTATTTAGTAGGAACCATCGGTTTTTTTTCTCAGGCAACACGGCTTTTGCTGCGCCTCCTTCCCCATGTCTTACCCTTTTGAACCACGAAGGGAAATTACTTTTCGCTATCCCTTTCTCGTGACCCTCCCCCCTGATTTTTTCCACGGACCTTCATTTCGTGACTACTGAGAGCCGGGTCACACCATCCTTTTATCCCTTTTTTTTACCACAACGCTCCATTGCCTTTCTCCCGATCCCTCTGAATTTCTGCCCCGATCTTTTTTTTTTCCGCTTCAGCATCACCACAATCGCTGTTTAATCTGCTTTTTTCCGTCTGTCAATGTCGCGTTCTCTTGGTCTCTTTCCCTTTTCTTGTTTTCCTCTCCCCTCTGACCCCATTTTTTCGATCAGTCATTAATGCCCACCACCTTCTAGAAACACCCGAGTTCCTCTTCCCCCTGGGTTTCTCCAAAAGTTCTGGGTCCCCCCTCTTTGTGGCGACTAGCCCGACTCCGATTAGTGGAGTTTTAAGGTTTGGTAAGATTCTCCCTTTTTGGCTCCCTCTTTCGCGTCCCCCCAGTCTTTCCGCGATTTTAATCCCCAACGTGACATGGGGTGGAGGAATCTTTTTGAGGGGGCGCGTTTTTTTGGTGTTAGCGGCCAGTGATCGCGCGGCTAATATCTTTCTCTTTTCTTATCACAAGACAAGAAGCTGATGGTTGTGTCCCAGATTTTCTTTCTGTCGAATTAGGTCCTCATCTTTTTCCAAGTTCCCCGCGACCCACGCCCTTTAGCCAATCTTTAGGGAACGCGTGTTTCTTATCTTGATGCAAACTCTTCAATTCCCCCCCTCTTTTTCAAAGCGCAAAAAAGATTTCTCCTTGAAAACGGTTAGTTTCCTTTCCCAAAGGCAAGAATGCTTTCAATCCACCCCATTTTTCTCCTTAATTCCCCCCTCAAACCCCTTTTCTTTCTTGTTGTCCATTGGGTTCCGTTTAAAAGAAATCGCCTGTTTTTGGAAAACACATCCCTTGTTTCTTCCTTCTCCCCGGTTATTCGTAGCTGGTAGTTTTTCTTCAGTGGCCTTTTTTCTTCCCCCTTTTTTCTCTTTCATTAACAAATTTCGACCACCACCATTCCCTTTCGTTCCCCCCTTTTGCTAGAAATTCTTTTTTTGACCCTGGCAATGTGGTTTTTAACCCTGGGCTGCTTAAGTTTCCCCCCCCGAGTGTTTTTCCCCCCCCCTTTCAATTTTAGTATCCAGACTCTGTGTATTGGAAAAGGCTCTTTTTTTTTATTCTAACCGGTATGTCTTTTTTCCCTTGCAATTCCGGAGCCCCCTTTTTTCTTTTCGACATTTTTTTTTCTGGAGCACCCTCCTTTTTTGAAAGGAAGTCTTCTCTGGTCCATCCCCTTGTTTAGAGAGCACTTTTCTCGGGACTTTCCGCGGCTTCCCGAAATCTTCCCCTTTTTTCACTCCCTTTGTTTTCCCCCTGAGTATCCTACAGAGTGCATCATCTCTTTGATCACTGCCTCAACCCTGACCCTAGCCCCTTAGACCTCTTCTGAATCCCCCTTTTTTTTTTCTTTAGTTTTTTTTTTTTCCTCTTTATTTAGACATTCTCGGGTTTTTCTAAAGTGGCTGTCTCCCCCCAACCAGTTACAACTCGCTTTTTCAGTTTCCCCCCATTTGGCTTTTCTCGCATTCCCCCTGGTGCTTTTTCCCTTTTTTCCAAAGTCAGTGGCCCGGAAAATAAAATTTTTTTCGCTCTGTGTTTTTTTGGCATATTACTTTCTCTCCTTAGCCCCTTTTTTTTCCGCGGGTTGCCCCAGAGTTTTTTTTCCCCCCTTCCCCCAGGACGTGACTGACACAATTCCTTCCCCAGGTGTTTCTCTTGCATGTCCGCCCACCAACCTTTTTTTTCTGTAAGCCTTTCGTCTTAAGAACCCGGTTTCTCCTTTGGCATGCCTTCACCATGATGATGGTTCCCAAACTTTTCTTTTCTTCCGGTCTTTCCCTAAAACTGAGGTGCTACAGTAAAGGAGTTCCCACGATGGCCTTTTTAGGTGTGCCGACTACTCTTTCCCTTTAAGTGGTTTTCCCGTTCTCAATTCTCACAGAGCCCCACTATGAGGAAAGGAAGTTTTTTTCTAAAGAGTTGCCCTTTCAAATTTCCCCTCGTCTAATTCACAATGCTTGTTTTTTTTTTTGGGTTCTTTTTCCCCTGACTCCCCCGATCGCATACCTGGCCGAAGAGAGATAGTTTCCTCCTCCTTTTGTGGGTTGAGAGACGATAGTAGGCAACTTCTCTCTCGGTTGCGACCCCTTCATTTTTTCATCTCCCCTTTTCTTTCTTGCCAAATCTGAAAAAAAGTCCTTTGGCGCGCTTTTAGAATCTTTGACTTTTTTTACCCCCCCCCTTTTTTCCTTGGTCCTTAGCGACTAGCGGGCCCCCTTCAAGCGCTAATCTTTGCACGCCCCTCTACCTTTGTTTTCTCCCCGCCGGGGTCAGGAATTTTAGATTACTCATTTTTTACGTTTTTATGCCCTCCCCCTTTGTTTACATCTAACACAAGCGCTGGGAACCCTTTGATCTTGCCGATTACCACCCCCCTTTTTCCTTTTGTTTGTTCCTCCGAAGCTCTTTTTCCCTATTGCGTTACTGAGCATCTCGCTCCAAATGGCGCCTAGGCGATGAAACTCGTTCATCTTTTATCCCCCCTCGTTTTTTCAAAACCCTTCTGGTAGTCTGGCCCACTTCCAGCGATTGGTTATTTTTCTTTTCCCCCTCCTCGTTTTTTTTTCCTCCGTCCTAGGATTTTTTGTCAACGTTCCACGCTGTAATTTTTTGTTCCAGTCTCCCAACTTCGATTCCAAAGAGCTCCGTGAGGATACTTTTCTACAAACCCTTCGGCTTTTTTGGAGGGGGATCTGTTTTCCCCAAGTGTTGTGTTTCTATTCGATCGCCTCCGAACGTTGCTCGCTGGCTTAGCTATCTTGCGCTTTTTAAACCCCTCCCCTTTTTGCTTTCTTTGCCCCTAGGGGCCCACGCTGTCTTTTCCGCTTCCACCAGGCTATCATCACATTCGCGTACAGAACATCGACACCACACCTTTTGTCTTTTTTAGTCCCCCCTGAGTTACTAAAAAACTTCGATTTTCTCCCGCCGTAAAATCTGTTTGCGCAGCGTCGGTTCCCCCTAGGATTCACCCCCCTGAATCCACAACCCTCTGTTACTTTTCTTACCACCTTTCTTTTTTGAATTTCTTTTTTTACCTCTGGCTTTACGGCAAAACCCCCCCCCCTTTTCCTTTTGTCCATTTTTTAGAAATCCCGCCTTTTGTGGCCCCCCCCCCCACCCTTTTTTTTGCGGGTCCCTCTTCTTTAGGATTCGCGCGAGTGTCGTTTAAGTTTTG
>Ga0179593_1694884_pt1 | contig 13502 bp, 11 predicted proteins | sample CZODoug2_1_08_16_FD_185931 | JGI IMG/M metagenome (GOLD analysis project Ga0179593, IMG submission 185931) | Vadose zone soil fungal communities from Angelo Coast Range Reserve, California, USA - CZODoug2_1_08_16fungal (PacBio error correction) | ecosystem: Environmental > Terrestrial > Soil >... | reverse complement strand
GGTTTCTTCTTTTGACCACAAAGCGAGATGCTCTCCCCTGTAGAGCTTTTTGATACCTCTTTTTGACCCCGCCTTTCCACATGTGTTCGGATTTCGCCCAAGGATATTCTTTTTACTGAACTTTTCCTTTCCGATCTTTTTCGACACCGGATTCCTTTCCTCCTTTTTCTCCCCCCTAACCCTTTCTATCATTTGGGAAACCCTTGCGGACACCCCCACCTGAGAATGATCCTCCCACCAGCCTGGTCCTAATCCTTTCCACGAGATTTTTCTAGGCTCTCCCCAAGGAACATGAATGAGTTTCCCCCTTGAACATCTTGATGGTTTTCCTTATCCCGATCCTCGAGGTGCGCCGCGAAGGGGACATCTCTGTCGACCGCTGTTGTCCCCTTTTCGTCCCATGATCCGCGAGGTGGAAGGAGGGCGGTATCCCCCTGCCGGTCAACCCGTCGGTTCTGGGGCGGATCGTAGGGTTCGCCCTCCCGGGCCTCCCGCCGCCAGACTTAAGTTTTTTTTTTTCTCCCCCAAAGCTTCCGGGTCGGGGAGAAGGGGAATCCCATGTGGGCAAGGAGACTGTCTTCCCCTATAACCAGAGGGGGGTGACCTTCGCCCCCCCTCTACTCTCGTTGCCCCTTACTCTTATCCCCCCCCCCCCCCCCCCCCCCCCCCCCCCCCCCCCCCCCCCCCCCCCCCCCCCCCCCCCCCCCCCCCCCCCCCCCCCCCCCCCCCTTCACAGCACAAGAGGGTTTTGTGTGGACGTGGCGCGTCCCGACAACTCTTTCTCTTATCATGCCGATTGTCTTGGCTGTCATTGAAATATATCCTTTCTTGGGCCCCTCCCACCAAGGATAATCTCGGGGGGGTTTTTGCGGTAATGTAGGTGGACCCTTAGCAGCCCCCATTTTGAACCAAGTCGAGTTCTCCCTTGCAGGAGGTTCCAGGCGATACTCAAGTGGGAGTCCCCACCGGTTGCTGAAGTCTGATACTTTTTCAAAAGCCCCGCTACTTTAGGAAATAGTGTTCCTGAAGATTTCTCTGTCCATTTCTCGGGACTTTTCGTGGACGGTGTTCAGAAGAAATGTTATGTATCTCTTAATTTGAGTCCCCTGTGAGTCAGTCTTCTCGCCTTTGAATCCGGCCTTGTAGTCCAGCTCTTTACTTCTCCGTGCGACCTTTTTCGGGGAACCCGCTGCATCTCTCTCGCGGTCATTTCCCCTCCGAGCGTATACGGACCTCCCTTCCGTTTTTTTACCGGCCGTCGCCTCCTCAGTCTGCCTTTTCTGTCTTTTCTCGTCTTAACGGAAAACGCCCCAGTTTCCTGATTCCCCCTGAATTGTTCGCTCGGTACCCCACATATTCTCGGCTTCCTGGCGCCCCTCTCTCTTTTGAATGACCCCCCAGGATAAATGTCGCGGACTTTTAGTTCACCAGTCTCCATTTTCTTTTTCGGCCATGCTGTCTTTCTTACCTTCTTCCTCCGGTGGTCAGGGTCCCGACTTCTAGGTTAGGGACAAAATTTCTTTTTGAGTATTGCCCCCTGGTGCCCCCCCTCCAGATTCCTCATCAATTCCGAGTCTCGCATCCGAATATTGGTCCAATAATTTTTTGACATGTCATGTGTTTCCTCCAGCGTGGTGACAGGTAGGTTGTAAGGATTATGTCGATTAATGTACCCCTTTTCCCCCTGCGTACTATTTTGACAGTGCCTGAATCCCCCCCTCACCTTCTGAGTACGTGCGTCCACCATTTAGCAAATTTAAGTTCCATGAATCTGGAATGACTTTCCCCCTTTTAACCATACCGTTTTGACCTATCTGATTTAGTGAGAGTTTCCGATCCAGGAGTCCTTTCCAGTCCCCCTGGAAGGCGCCTTCTTATCCTGCGTATGTTTTGATGTCGTTCCCAAACACACAGCCTGTTGAGCAGGTTCCTCTAAATTGCTTAGCCAAAACTTCTTGAGACCTGGTTTCGCTTCCCCTTCTGAACGTCAACGTCAGCTAAATTACATCCTAATTTTTTTCTTCGATATCTTCTGTGAGAGCTTTCCCAGTACCAATGCGGCCTGAAGTTAATTTGAGTTTCCTTTTCACCGGGGCGCCACGACCTTTCTTCTTCCCCTTCCAAGTTGCAATTTGCCACAATATCAATCCTTTTCTAGAACTTAGGCTGTTTGTCAGACATCCCAAAAACCCCGACCTGATGGTTTAGAATGAGGCCCTCCCGCCTGACAAGTCGTTCTGATCAGTCTCAATTTGGTACCGAAAAAGACAAATGATCTTATTTCTGGCGTAATTCTTCCCTTCCCCTTCCTCCTCAATCTTTCCGATACTCCCGAAGAGCTTCTTTCTTGTTGCGTGAATCGGTCCTCCACATAGTCCAATGGCAGGACTCAAATATCAAACCCTCCATTTCACTGCTTCGCTCAGATTCGAAACTTTCCCATTCCTAATTTATTTGGATGAAACCTTGGATCACGATAGCCATACCGAGCCATGCGACTCCTTGACTTCCCTTTTTCCGCCAGTCACCGGCCACGGGATACCGTCAATGATGTTCCGACCCCCCCCTTTAACGTCTCATCACCCTCTCCTCCAAGAATTCTTCTCTGACAGCGCCCCGCCCATGGAGAGCAACTATCCGTCCGCGTGTTGAAGTTCATGCCACGCGAGAGTTGTTTTTCCCGCGCAGGACCCTTCGTCCCGCCCCCCTGGAAAGATATTCCATTGTCAAGTAAACATCTTTTTTCCCCCTCCCTGGCCCGCTCGCGCCGAACCCCCTATTTTTTTTCCCCTGGGTCGTCGTATCCTTGAGCGGCATTACAACTTTGCTTTTTCTTATACGCGCGGACACCTGAGAGCGCTTACAGATGTTCATTTGTCCTGCATCAAACATTCTTTGGAGCCGACTTTTTCTGAATATTATCCTTATCTTAAAAGTATCCTAAAAGCAGTGAAGCATCTTGGCGTCTAACCCTCCCCATTTGGATACCCTTAAACTGGCGTTTTCCTCACAGACCTCCCTTCAAATTCATCGGACAAGCGACCCCCTTCAATTATTTTCCCCTTTTCCTTTGCCTGCCACTCGGATCACCTGCGATCCCTCATACACTTTTGCCCCTCAAACTGTCAGGACCTCTGAAATCAGCCCATGAGTGCCCGCCCTTACTAAAATTCTTGATGCTTAGTAGTCCCCCCCAAACCCCATCCCTTCCGGAACCCATTGCACCCTTATTGAGTCAGTTTGTTAGTTTAACTAGAGCTCCTCACCGTTTCCCCCCTCAGAAGTCTCTTTCCTCATAATCCCTGTCCTGCCATCTTTCGGGCGACATACGGGCAACCCGGACTGGGTTCGTGCTTTGCCCCTTCAACCCTCCGAGAGCCAGAGAAGTCCCTCAGGGTCCTTATGCCCTCCATTCCCTAGCTGCCTTCTGGTCGGAGGTAAGGTCTATGGCACCCTTTCTTTCCCCCCATTACCATAATTGATTGCCTCGCTGAACAAGCCAACCTCCCCTCACTTTAGAGTTGGAACTGGTTGATAGGGCACTCTCGTAATCTAGCCTTTCCGGGCGTGGTCCCCATGGTCCCCCTCCGTCCGGATACAAAATCAGATGGGCACAAATGTTTCCTTTCTGACGTTACCAGTGGCGATTCCAATCTCGCACAATTTTTAAGCGACTTCGTCTCGTCCTGGTCTTTTTGCTTTTTTTTTTCATGATTTCCGCCAGGATATAAGGAATTCGTTGGTTGTTTGAACCTCCCCCCCCCTCGGAACGTGGGGATGGTCTCCCATAGCCATCTCCATAGAATACGTAATCAAACTTTGACAGTTAGGTTTTTGGTCCCGAAAAATGGAGATGCCTTTCCATCCAAGTCGACTATGAGCCATCTCGTGTCAGGCGTCCCCTCATAGTTGTTTCTCTCTCATAAGGACTCTGTGAACCACGTCAGGAGGCTTTCCTTTTTTGCAACGGGTTTAATTGGATTCCTCGTGCTTCCCTGCGGGACCGGACCATTTAACACTCGTTTTTCAAGTGACTATGATTTTTAGAAGACCAAGGCAATTTCCCCTTTTTTCAATTCTGCTGCTTCAACACTACAACGAATTCAACGTACTTTGGTTTAAAAATTCTCAACCCATCGTATCAGGCTACCTTGTCGCTGTACGGATTGTGGAGACTCGGGATAGATCGCACTCCCCTGTGCCATTGCCTGGACCCTTCTTTTGTGCCGTCCTCTTGAGTTGATAGACGCCCCTTCCGCACGTGCCGGGAGAAATTATATTCCTTAGGTTTTGTTTCCAGATGCGTGCCCTTGTGCGCCGCGACAACTAGTCGTTCTCCTGGGCACTCTGGGGATGGTTCTTAATCCTTTGTGAGATCCGGGCCCTGACAGAACGCCTTTTTAACTGACCTCGCGATCGCGACTGATCTTCATTCCTCCCCTGTTCCGACTCCGTTGACCCTTTCCCGAACCGCGGTTGCGTGTGACGTCCTTGCGCAAAAGATTGCAGACCTCTTTTTTTTTCTTTCGAATGACGACTTGCTTTGTCATTGAAATCTTCTTCGGTTTTTATTCTACACTATACTTTTCAACTCTGGGGTGTGTTTAGGCGCTGGTCAATTGCCGAAGGCCCGCCCACATAGGTTTTTTTTTTCCCAGATTTTCGTTCTTTTCCGTGCCAGGTCTTTATGATTGTCACTTCGTATTGAAGTAAGGTCGGGCGGCGTTCCCCTTGGCATCCCCACCCCCTGAGAACTCATTATATTCCTTCCCCCCCCTGCTGATTTGTTTTTTCTGGAAAGTCAGCTTTCTTTTTTTTACGAAGAACTTATGTCGGCTCCCCCCCAGTAGCGTAAATTCGTTTTTTTTCTTAATGACGGTTTATTTTTGTGACCTTCAGGCTTCCCTTCTCGAGACCCTCCTTGAAGGGAGAAGGGTTGTCTCCTCTGGGACCAACCCTTTGCCGTCTCCCTCTGGTTCACCCATCAGCGTTCTACCCCAAGCACGTGTACTCCCCCCCGTCTCCAATCGCCCCTTGTATTCTCTCTGACCTGGGACCATACAGTCATCTTTCCCTTTTCGGTCCCATGTAGAAGATCCTGTTCCAGAATCTAGTGTTTACGCGGCTCGGCTCCCGTGGCATGGCCGCGGCTCTCTTTGCCAAGTTACGCCTGCTTGGGTCGGTCCCAAATGTTCTATTAAGTGGCGTTTCTTTTCTCCCCCCTGCTTCGGGGAGTGATGCTCCATGTCGAATCTGCTTTCGTGTTGACTTTTCTTCCCTTTACCCTTCCAGTCGGTTTTTCTTCTCAGACCCCAGCAATCTCTTTGCCTTCCTCTCGCTTTCTAACAGCACGGTTGCCCCCCCCTAAATGCCTTGTTCTTTTCTCCAGGGCAAAACAATTCCCCCAAGCAAGGTCCAGCCAAGGTTTAAGGCTTTTATTGATGATATCCGGCCTTGGTTTTTCGATGTACAATAGGAAGAACCGGAATTCTTTTCCGGTGAAGCTCCACCCACTATTTCAGCTAGCAGATGGCTGGTCTCTCCTTCCCTAATACTCCCTTCCCTTACGAATTTCTGCCCGCGACCCCACTAGAGAGTGAGATTTACGATCAGCCCCTACTGTCATGAAAACCGGGACCCTTATATATACCATCAAATGATGTTTATTTGTTTGGATGTCATCCCAACAGCAAGGTATTGCTGGAGAAGTCCGACCAACACAGGTTTCTTGCGAACCGATGAGGGTTTTCGTTTAGAGATGCGTTTCTGACTTGAACCAGTCTCTTGTTCCCCCCGTCCTTTAATTCTCTCTCTTCTCTTTTCCTAAGAATCCCTTGTTGTGTGTTTCTCGAGCCTAGCATTACCCTTCTGATTTTTTCGGGAAGTTTGAGTTCATCCGGGCGAACCGATTCTCGGTTTTTCCTTTCCGGGTCCTGCAATTTGCACAAAAATTTCCCATGTTACACGCTCTCAAGACACCCGACCTGTCGACTCCCCCCCCCAGGGGCTTTCTATACGGCCTTCACATTCCCCGATTTCATGAAAGTCTCTATGATCGTTATCCATACTTTTTAGGCTATGTTTCTCGCAAACAAACCGATGGATTCATCTTACTTAAAGACATACTATGATGCAGTAGTGTTACGCTCGTCCCGCCTCCTTGTTGTCCTATCGAAGCTTCTATGCGATGCCCCAGGTCCCCCTTAACAATCGATCCCACCTAACCTCTCTTCGTGCGATTCGTACAAAGTTTTTCCCCAACCTCCGACTTTTCTTTTTTCACCGGATCTGACTACTCTGAAGAACTTTCTGAGGGCTGTATGACGAAATACCCCTAATGGAAGGTCCAGGCGGAAGCATCCCCCCAGAATTGGGAGTTCCTCTCCGATACCTTCGTCGACCGGGACCTTTCCCCCGCTTTGAAATACCCTTCCTTCCCCCTAATCTAATGGTAAGACCCCCCCCCAAATTGGACTTTTCCCCCCCTCTCCGAGCAGTTCGCGGCACCCTGGACTCTTTTCTTTTCCGACTGGACATCAGTTCTTCCCCAAGAGGAACCCATATATTATGGTCCCCCTGCACTTTCTATACACCTATGAAGCGATCCTCCCGCGAGGATAGAGCAGCCCTCCCTTTGCTTATTAGATTGGAACCGTCGACGGATCGCCCCTTAACCATTCCGATACCCCGTGGTGGACTTAAATGTTCGAGAGATTACCTCTGCAAGCTTTGCCCCCTGACCCGGTCCCCTTCCGGTCCCAAGTACCGCTCCCGAATATTCCCCCCCCTTCTCTGATTTAAGTCTTTCGACCCCCCTCATTGACTACCCTGGGTCCCCAAAAGCCACCTCCTCCACGTCCTTAATGGAATTCTCTTAAATGCCCACGAACTTTCCGCGCCACTCGGCAAGTCCCCATTCCTTTTCCCTTTGGGCGTCTGCAATTCCCTTCTAAGGAAGGCCCGGGAATGATCCCCCCCTTACTAGACCTTTGAGTGACCCCCTGGCATCAACCAGTTTTTTTGTTAAAAGGCCCCCCCCCTTCCCTTCTGACAAATATGATGGTCCCACTTTGGTCGAGGAGAGTCTTGCCCTCTGTCCGGCATCCCTTGCCGAGCTTGTTTCGTCGTTTTCTAATATCTGAGCGGTACATTCCGCCGAAGCCTCTTTTCAATTACCCCTTCCCCGGACGCCGTCTGGTTTATAAGCATCAATCGGTCTGTTTTTTGCCCCGCAATCCGGCCCACGAGACGACGAAGCACTCGCGACGGGTCTTTTTTGAAGTCTTTCCTTTTTAAAAGCCTTTCTTTCTGTCCGCTCCCCCCTTTTGTCCGGCATTGCTAACTTCTATCCCCCCCCCCCATACATTTTTTTTTCCGTTGTCGACTTCTTTTTTTTTGACCGTGAAGTCACCTCCCGACTCCTGAGGCGCAATGCCCGGTTCGTTTTTCGAGATTTTCTACGGCGTGAACGTGTTTCTGAAATGACCCGACGCGCACTCCGGTATCTACACTCCAGATGATCCCTGGGTTTTTGTCCGTGCCCAGCATATCCTCCAGCGACCTCGAGCAGATAGGATTTTTTTCTCATAAGGAGTTTTCTGTTTTTGGGAGCCATTTCCCGCACTTTCTAGATGCCCATCATACCTCGACCCCCCTCTGAAAGTGGGGAATTCTTTTGTAGGTCCCTCATTTCTCTCCATCCTTGGAATCGACAGCCTTTTTGTAAAAGCCGACATTTGAGGTGCCTACACTCCCCCCCGCAAAGCCCCTTTCCCCCTCAAAGCATCTTTTTCAACAGTAAAGGCCTTTCTCTCTATTTAATCCTCCGTGTTGTTTTTGCTCTATCCCTGGTTCCCAATTTTGCTGTCGCACATTCTTTGATTTTATGCATGAGGGATTCCCCCCCGATTCCCCCCCATGGTACGGTTCCTCCAATGATCGATGGATTTCGTCTTCCTTCAACTGAAGTGCGAGCTAGCCGACACTCATGCCCGCGTCTAAATTCCCCCCTGACTTCGAGATACATTTGGTTGTTTCTGCGACAATACCTCCCTGCCTGTCTGGACCACAGGACTCTTTCAGGCTCTTTTCGTTTTAGAATTAACCGGCCTCCGTTAAACCTTTGGCAATAGTCTTTGTAGACGTCAGAGTGGCCGATCGTTTTATACGAGCGGGCCGGGTAAGATCCTTTTGCAAGTGCCCCCCCGAAATGTGTCCTCCTTCAATTGTCATGGATGACGTTCTTTTTCCCCTTCCGCGGCCGCGTCTTAAAGGTTATTTTTGGATGACTGTGCTCTTTTCCTTTCCTGACCTCCCCCTAACAAAGAAGGCGCCCCCTCATCGCACCCATCCTGTTTCTCTTTTTAATCATGAATTCCCCCTCTTCATCATATCTTCCGAACGATTTCTCTTTTTGGTCGGTGAGAACTAAAGATTGACTCCTCTTTATGCGACCTTGCGGACTGCTTGTGGCTGCCCAAATGGCCTTCGTCCAAGCAATTCTATTGGCCAAGACCCCCCCCCTGAGCACACTATAGGGTCACCTTGCCGGACTGTGCCCGCATTTAACAAGGCTCTTTTTTTTCCGCTTGACCCCGGTCTTCGTGGCAACATGTTTTTTCCGGCTCTAGTGTGTGTCCCCCCGGATTGACTCATTTGAGGATCATTGCTCCCTTCCAATGCTCCTCATTCACAATCTCCTCCGCTTCCGCTTTTGCGTCGAGTTCGTTTGAGCTCGGGCGTCCGGCGTGTTTCTTTTCCTCCTCTTTCTGTCGAAGCTCCCTTCTTCAGGTGGTAGTAACCTTTCTCTGAGTTATCGGACGATACCCGCCTTTTTCAAGCTCTCGTAAGAGTCCCCTTAAAGTTCTCGACCTCCAAGCAGTTCCGGCCGTGCGCCTTTCCCCTGTCGACCCCCCCCTCAATAGAATATTAGCCATTAGATCTCCTCCTGGTTGTAATTCGGTAAACTCCCCCCCCGAATAAGGTGGTTTAAGTATTTTCCGCGTATCCTTTTCGGCGACGCCATCCGCAGACCGGACGGCCTTCCCGGCCACTCTTTTCCCCAATTGCCTCTTCTTGGTACTCTTTGCGTCCCAAGGGGGTTGATGCGACCTTTGTTTGGTCGGATCGTCGGCGTCGGGTTTCGGTCCACTGGCCCTCTGCATATCCCCTCTACCCCACGGTCGGCCTAGACGATACTCTTCCCCAGGTTTACCAATCAAGCTTCGGCACCTTTGCCTTCTACCTGGCTTCATCGCAAGCAGTTCGCGTTCATTTTTATTCCTGCCCATGGTTTTGACCGTCCGATGGTTCAGACTTGACCTCGTCCCCCCGCCGGCATTTCTTTCCCACTATCTATGGAAGGTTTTACATAACTCGTGGAATGCATACCCGGTTTCGGGACGCCTCTTTTATCGGGCGAAATCTCCTCTATGATGGCCCAGACACCTTTGGGCGCCTTCCTCACTTTTGTTTTCCTCAAACCCACACAGACTTTTTTTTCTGAGAGATGTCATTTTCCCGATTTGGGCCCCCAATTGCGCCACCCCGGGCCTGCGATTGAGTTAGCATTTCCGTTTTCCTTCCCGCTGAACGTACCCAATACAGCTTGTCCCACATCTCCGTCACTTACGTTCGGGTAACCCCCTCCTTTTTTTTTCGAGAAGCCCCCCTAAGTCCAGGCGGGACTTTTCTAGGGACGTGCCTTTTCATCCGGCCTTACACTTTCATCCCTCAGAGAGGTTCTCCAACACCGTTTTTTTTCCTCACTTCAAAAATAGTCACTCGACGCTCGCCTTACAGTCTGGCCCAAAATACCTCCTTATTATGAGTCTTCTCATCAATCTGGATCCATTCAGTTTTATGAACTTTACGTCAGTCCGGACCTAGCCCTAACCAAGGCCGTAATTATGTTGATGGCTTCATTAAGATAATCTACTTCCTCGCGATAAATTCCGACCCCGGTCTGGGAGTGGGAAGCCTTTATAACCAGAGGCCTTCAGGCCTTAGCCCATGGGACCGATACTCCCCCCTTACCCCCCGCTTCGCCTTGAGATCCCTCCAAGAGAAGCCCCAGCAATTCCTCATTGGTGAATGATTCCTTCCCTGGCTCTTCGCATGGATTTTCCCCCATTTCCATTTAAATTGTTCAGCCGTACCCCCCCTGACAGTAGGAAATCCGCCTAAAATTCCTTAGTCCGCAAGATTTCCCCACTCCCCTTCCCCGAATGGCGACCTCAAGGTTGACTTTAACTCCGTCCTCGGTATCCTGATTTCCTGATATGCTCCCTTCAGTCGAGGAATATTCACGCCGGATTAACACTATATTCTGGTAACGAACTTTCTTTCCCCTTAGTCCTCCATTACCCCCAGATTCACAGATTTCGCCCCATCCTGTTCATGCGACCTACACTGCTTCATTGTATGGGTGTCGACGATCGGCGATTGCTTTTTTTTCCCCCCTCTAAGAGCTCTTGTTTCAGGGAACGCTCCCCCGATGCAGCGGTTTTCTGAATTTCGACACCGAGCTTTCTCTCGACCCTTTTTCCTAAAATTTATTCTGACGAGTAAAAGTCTTCGACCACGGCGGAAGAAGATTTTAGAGGAGTTAAGACATTAGGCCCCGACTCCCCCCTAAGGTCTTGATCCTCTTAAGGACTCAACGCCTCTTCCTCGCAATCCATATTCCTTTTGTTGTGCTAAGGATTTTTCCCCCCCCCCTCCTGAGATCCTTCCCGCCGGTCATACAGATCCCCCCCCCCCCCCGCAGCCGCGAGAGCATACTGAAGGTGCCCCGCTCCAAACCGTCCAGACCCCTGATTTCTTTTGTCGGCTCTTCCCTCAACAAGCCTTCCTTGCCCAACAATCTTTCCCCCTGTGATGCGCCGGTTAGTGCGCCTCTAGCTGAGCGGGATGACCTTTATCTTCTTCCCTCTGTCGGTCCCATAAATATCTTCCTTCCCCTGATTCATTCGTCACAAGCCCCTCCTGTATTTGTCTGCAGGAAAAAGTATCTCTTACAGTGAAGGTTTTTCAGTGGTCCCCCTTCGAAAGTTGCAAAAGATAAGTTCACCCCCTTGCTCGAGTCTTCTCTCTGTGAGTACTTTTTTGTCCATGAGAACCTGATTACTTTCCCTACCCATAAAATCCTCTAGTTAAGTTCAGCCGGAAGTCGACACGTCGTCCTCCCCCCTTTGTCGCGGCGCTTTCAAGGGCCTCTCGTCCTCAACCAGATCCGGAGGAACAGTCTTCCTACTTCCATTCTTCCACCAATCCGCCTCACCACCTTAATTCCATGCTTTTTTCCCGCTCTATAACCCACCCTTCCTACAAGCCCATTTTAAAGAGACTCGCCGATCGGTTTTGGTCTTGGTCGGTACAGCATTTCACCCTTCCTCACGGACAGTGGCCTATTTGAATTTCCCCCCTAGCTAGAAAAGCTGACAACTTTCTGCCGGTGTTTCCGTTCCCCTCGCACCGTTTCTTTCCCCTGGCCGACCTTTGTTTTCCCCTTCCAATCAATGATATTCTTTCAGAAGGTCGACCCTTTCGACAGCCTTTCTCTTCCTTCAACAGATCCTCCCTTCATATTTCTTCCCCGTTTTGTTTCTTTCTATCTCCGGAATGGTCCTGTCAACGGCAGAGATGATGTGCACCACTTGGCTGCCGAGACCCGGCGGTTCGCCCTCCGTTCCCCTGCTTTCCCCCGTAGACCCTCCCCTTGAAGTGCTCTTGGAGCCGACAAAGGGCAAGCCCCCCCCCGTCTCTGCTGAAGGCGTTTCTTCCAATAGGACACCCCCTTGAGATCTTTGCCCAACCCCCGCATGACCTCCCCCCAAAGTCGATCGTGCTCGAAGCTCTGTACTCCTTATCCTGTGTAGGAGAGATTTTCTTATGAACCCCTTCCCCCCTCCCAATTTTTCTGGGTAGTTTTTTCGGCTTTCATGTTGTGGCTAGCCGCCAGGGCAGACGGCGCCCTGACATTCTCTTGATTTGCTGCTTTTCCCTCCTTTCGCCTTTTTTTTTTGTTTTATTTTTTTTTTATTTTTTTTGTTCCCACTCGGCTCTCCTAACGCTCAAGGTTATTTTTTTCTGAAGATTTTGCTCATGCCTTCCCGGACCTCCTCATACTTTTTTTTTACCCTCGCAACATAGGATCCCTTTTTTTCAGCCGGTCTATTTCGGTAACTTCTTCTCTTTCCGCCCCAATTTTCAACTAATCCCCCCCTTTCTTTTGAGCTTTTCCCTCAAGATGAAGATTTCTGCTCTTAGCCTTGAAAAGGAGTAGTGGATGTCATTGACTGCGGGATATCATTCCAAATAATCCTATTTCTCTTCAACCTCGTACCCCCCTTCTTGAACTTCTTTTTCCTCCGATCCCTCCCCAATAGGTTACCCCAGCAGATTTTCTTGTTCAGAGAGGTTAAGTCTTTTCATGAGGAGTCTTTCTCGATTCTAGTTCCCCCCATTCCTATACTTTTTTCTGGGACCTTCTTGGAAGTCCCACCCAGCACATGCGACCCGAAGTTTTCTTGGCCGTTTTCAATTCTCCTCTTTTCCCTTGACGTTGATAGGGTTACGACGACATGTTGTAGACTTTTCCGCAGAGTCCCCGGTTCTAATCTTCTATTTTTCGTCCTAATTTTTTTCTCTCTTTGTGTCCCCCTTCTTGATTTAGAATGTTTTCCCCTTTCCCGAAGGGGACCCCGATTGCACACTTTTCCTTGATCTCCTTCCACCTCCAGTTTGGAACGGCAGTAGACTTCTCGGTGACCCTAATCTCCGGGCGGCCTTTGTGTTGCCTTTTTTTCTCCTTGTAGACCCCCCCCTCCTTGTAGTAAGATAGGACCCGCATATAGGTGGTTTCTTCTGACGGACGGATCCCTCGTCCCCCTCCTTCCTGCTCTTGATCTGCCTTTTCAAAGTCCCCCTTTCTTGTGTAGGCCATGCTTTTTTTTCCCTTTCACTTTTGATCCGGCGTCAGCGGGGCTTGCGTTCCCCAGGGTGTTGATTGTTTGTCTTTTCTGTCAGAACCTTTCCCTTTCCCAGTCGGGCTTTTATATAATACAATGCATCGTTTTCTCCTACTTCTTTTTTTGCACCAATCATCTTCTTGAAATGTTGATGTTCTCGCGTGATCTCAAGCAGTCGTGTTATTGTCCTTGGATTTTCCCCTTTGGGTCCGCAGATTTTTTTGATGGACTCTTTCCCCCTCTGCTTGACGAGATCCAACACTTTAGAGCGCATGGAAGGGATGTCCCTCTTTCTCCCTCGACTCCTTTTCATTAGATCCCCCCTCTCAGATTTCGGTCAAAGATCACGACTTTTTCCCTGAACCGGCCCCTTCCGCCCTTCTCAATCCCCTTCTTTACTTGTTTGGATTAAACCCACCCCCCCGGTTCTCGGGTTCCTTCCATGCGTCCCCCCCTTCCCTAACAGCATTTCTTTCTTGAGATAGAGATTTTTTTTCTTTCCGGCAGGATGAACCGTCCAGATTGACCCTC
>Ga0179593_1647542_pt1 | contig 13502 bp, 10 predicted proteins | sample CZODoug2_1_08_16_FD_185931 | JGI IMG/M metagenome (GOLD analysis project Ga0179593, IMG submission 185931) | Vadose zone soil fungal communities from Angelo Coast Range Reserve, California, USA - CZODoug2_1_08_16fungal (PacBio error correction) | ecosystem: Environmental > Terrestrial > Soil >... | reverse complement strand
CACCTTCTCTTTGCTCCACGCCGTAGGAGTTTCGAGCCCCTAGTTCCTTGTAGGTCTTGATCTAGGTCGCCGGTCCTCGCGCACCGTCCCCCCTCGAGACGTCGAATTGATTCACCCCTGTTCTTTTTCGCCCTCGAGCTTCCCATTGTCTCCCGGCGGGCCTTTTTTTGTTTGCTCTTCTTCCCACATCTTCAGAAGTGTACCCAGTGAGACTCCGACGCAGAGCCGAACTTTTTCCCTTTTTTCAGTCGCTTCCCTCGGAAATTTGGCGCGTTCCAAAGGACCTCCTGGAGGCCCTCCCGGTGGCCCGACTCCGATGTTCTTTCCAAATGCCTGAACCGTTCGAACACCTCTTAGGCACCCTTGACCAGAGCCCTTCGCTCATCTTCAGTTTTTCTTGGTCCGCCCTCCTTTCGGACTGTTAGCGAGGCTCTGCCCAGCGGACTTACATCGTCGAAGCGTAATCCTCGTCTTTTTTCCGGCGGTCCAAACCGCCCGAGGGCGTCCCTTTTCGACACGTTTCTCCGCTCTTCATGGTTGAATTGAGCTTTAAGGGCCCCTTTCCCCCTCGCTTCTTTTCGTTCTTTCATTCGAAGAAACGTAGTCGATTGAACTGATCGAGTCCTTCTTGGCGTATTCCCGGATCGTTTTTTTTTTTTTCGCTTTCCCAAGTTCATCCGATCCGTCCTTCGAAGGATGCGCGAAGTGGTGTTCCCTCCCCCCCCGCCAGTTTTTCATACGTACAGGATTAAGGTCGCTTCTTCCGTCCGTTTTTTTTTCTCCTTCTCCTACGTCTGTAGTTCGAACGTTTCTTTCGAAAGTAATTCATATGAGCCACACGTCGTCTCCCTCCCCGGAGCCGTTTTACAAAGGATTTTTCCGAGGCCCCTTTTCGTGGAGAGTCCGGTCGGTTAAGGAAGACTTTCCCCTCTGAGTCCCCGTTGCAGCCATTCATAACTGTTCCCCCTCTGTATACCCTCGTAGGGATTTTAACAAGGTCATTAGGAGGATCCCGGCTAGGTATTGTTACTATGTGTGCCCCTTTCTACCGTTTTAAAGAAACGTTCCAGGAGTTTGTGTGCGTTCCTCCCATGACCCATGACCCGTCTGCTCTCTCAGTCATACCTCCCCAGCATGGACGTGAGGTTTGGTCGTTCTTTAGATTAGACTCGTAAGTGGTCCTCCCCTGATTCCCTCGCTTTGTTCCTCACTTTTTGGTTTGTGGGAGCACTTTTCGATGAACGCTCATGGGCGCACGGCTTTTTCTTGTCAATCAAATTTTTTGAGTCCTTTTTTCCTTAGCGACGGTCGTCCCAGTGCGGCCCGGGCGCAGGACCTTTCAACGGTCGTTACCGCCCCCTTCTCTCTCTTCCGTAGGTGAGGTGTCGATGAATCTTTATTCATTTTTTTTGCCGTGTTCTTTTTTTGATCTTTTTGTGTGTCTTTTCACCGGAGCCACCTCTTTTCATCTTGAGGCAGTGTACCTGTGTCATCCACCTTGCAACTCCTCTTTTCTTCCCGACTGACGCTTTCCGCCACGACTCGCAGCAGATGTCCCCCGTCCCCCGATTTCTTTCTTTTATTTTGTCCTCCAAGGATCTCCTCGTGGATAAGCAGACCCAGCGCTCCCCACCCCCCTCCCTTCGTGTCCGTCCGCAGCGCAGCAACCTCTCCTCCCGCTCCCCCCCCACCCTCCGCGCCCGACCTCGTCTACAGTGTTCCCCTCTGGGGAGTGAGCCCCCTTCCTTCCATGAGGATTCCGAGGGCTTCTCCCCTTGTTATGTTCCGTTTCGATTACCCTTTGACGAGTAAATCGACTTTTCCCGCTAAGGATTGTAACTTCACGAAGCGTTCCCCCCCTCTTCTCTGTAGGATGTCCTGCGGTGTTCCCGCTTCGCGGCCTTAACCGGTTCCCTCTCCGCAACCGGGCCTCTTTCCGCCTCCTCGTTGTTTTGTGTTTTTGCGAGCTCCCTTTTTCTTGACTTCCGTTGCGTGGTTTTTTTCGTCAAGTGAGGCCGGAGACGAGGGACAACTTCCCCGCGACTTCGAGGTCTTTGTCCCGGTAAGCAAGCCGTCCTTCCGTCGATTTATCTTCAACCGACCGTCTGAGAGTAGCAATCGAAGGTCCGTCCCCCACTTCCCAATGGATTAATTCCTTCCTCATTCACGCTTGCCTAAATCCACGAGCTGGGAACCCGTATACAGATTTCTTTCCGCCCTTCCGTCTTGATAGGGCCCCCACGTGCTTCACGAGGTAGACTCTAGATGGGATACATTCTCTGGTTTTATCTCTGGTCGCGGTCCAATAAGAGGGATTTTCCCTTCGCCGTTTTGACACTCCTCTTTTCCTCATCGTTCCCGTCGGGACGGGACTCAGACTGTATGCTAGCTTTTCGTCTGCGCGTTTTTTTCCTCCCTCCCGTCCTTCCCAATTTCCCGGTAGTTCCCTCTAAGATAAATTCCCCCCTGTTCCCGGTTATCCCCTCCTCCCCTTTTGAAAGGAACACTTGCGTGTCCAAGCCTTTCCCCTCACGGTCCTCCCGAAGATGAATCGACCCCGCAGATGTAAGACAAGTATCCCGCGGATTAAGGCGCTTTCGCATAGTATGGTCCCTCTTTCCTTCTTTCTATGGAGAAGTTCTCTACTCCGGCAGTGCCGGCCATTTTTCATCGAAGGATCTCGGACCACCCCATCCCCCCTCCTGTGAAAAAGTCCCCTCTTTTCTCCATCTTCTAAGGTGCCCCTCTTCGAGTTCGCCCGACTTTCTCCCTTAATGATGCGGGATGGATGGCCTTCGATCGCAGACTGCGCTGCTTTTTTTTCCCCCCACACGCAGGCTGACGTGCCTCAGCCCGGTTATGGCGCCTTGGCCCCCTCACACGCAGGAGACATTCCTCAGGGAAAGGGGGGCTCTCGAGATGTAGAATCTTTTTCCCCTGAGTTTCATCGTAGATATTTCTCATCGTTCTTCCTTGAAGATCCCCCAGTTGCCCCCCTGGATGTGGCCGCCTTCACCGTTTTTCGGTGCCACGTCAACGGGTGCTTTCCTGCCGATTGTGCTCCTTTCTTCCGTGGTAGTCTCCGTCTCGCGGGCCTTCGACGAGCTCTCGAAGGACTTCTTCATGCTTTACCGGCAACTCCTGTCGTACTTTTTCCTTCGTCAAACCCCCCGCGCCTCCCGTCCCTTACATTTTTGCATATTTCCCACGCCCCTCTCCAGGAGAAAAACTTATCCGGGACTAAAAACACGTATCGACCCTCCCCCCTCTCCTCAGTCTCAGCCTTCTGACACCCCGTCTCGACTCTGTTTCCCCCCTTCCTCGCTCATTCAAACGCTTCGCGGACGAAGGGCGAACGACGGTCTCCGCGTCGCGGTTTGGACCGCTTTTTTTCCCCCCCTTATCCTCGAACTCGCTCCGGCTTCTTACGCGCTTTTTCCTTCCCTTCTTCCCTCTGCGACCTCTTCTTGGTAGTGGAGGATTAAAGAAAACATTCGCTCTTCTGAGCGACTTGGTACTTGGGATGTGGATAGTACCGTCCACTGTTCCTCAGACCTCCTTTTCTCGGGGACAAACGCCGCCTCCGGAGGCCCCGTTTGATTACGACAACTTCCGCTCTTTTTCCGCACGTCCGTTCTGCTGGTTCTTTGAATCGCAGTCCAACGTCGGTTTCTTGCTAAAGAAAGAAGAGTGAACCCACATTCCCGGCCAGCGCTATTCCCCTATCTATTGTTCCTCCTGGCCAAGTGAAAACTTGCCTTTTTCCCTGCCAATTCGGTATTTTAGATCGGTTCCCGAGGAACTTTCGAGCAGATCCAGAACTTAACAGGTGGTAGCTTTTTCTTTCTGTCGAATCTTAAGGCTCCTCTGCTGTGGTTGTGACTCTCTTTTCCCTTTGTTGTTTTTTTATGTCTTCAAAAGGGCGGACGTGAGAACGCCAATCAGGAGAGCCCCTTCCTCTTTCCCCCGCACGGACCTCCCCTCCCCGAGAAAACTTCTTGATCGGACCCCCCTTCTCCCTTTTCCCCCGCCCCCTCCTCGCCCGAGTTCAAGTCGAATTGAGAGCTGCCAGTTTCCGAACTCGCAACCCTTCTTGCTCACTTTTTTGGTGAACGATCGTGGCCGCACCCTTTTCCGACGACGTGCCCCCCCCCCCCCCCGTGCGGCTTTTCTTCCTCAGAGACGACCTTTTTTAGGCTTCTTTAACTCGTTTTCTTCACCCCAGGAGGAAGGCCCTTTCCCAGCATGAGAAAGATGGCTTGCCATCGGGAATTACTTCGACAAGCTCATTTCCCCTCCCGGGACCCCTTTAGAGCCTTCTCTTTTAGCGCGCCCAAAGTATTTTTTGTCTCCTTAAGTTCCTCTTGGACTCTGAGAGGCAAAGCCTCCCTCACTCGCTCTTTTACACTGTTCGGCCCCCCTCTAGGATCCAGCTTGTCAGAAAACCCCCGACGGCTGGTCTTTCCTCGTTCGCCACGTTTACGTTCTTTTTGGACTCCTGGAGGGTACGTGCTTTGGAAACCTTCGCTGTCGTGCGATGAATCTTTTCCTTCCCTAAGAACTGAGTCTCGGTGAACGATCGGTTACGGATATGTTGTCCCGGCCTCAAGTTTCTACTCTCTTCTTTTTTTCTCTGAATTGAGTCACTAGACTCGGTCTCTCCTTTTTTTCCGGAGAGCCTCGTGGTGTTTGACCCGCAAGAAGTTTTCTACGAACAGGAGTTTTCTTTTTTTCCATTAGTTTTAAGAAGTCCCTGTCATTTTTCTTTCTTTCTTAACGAGGTTCTTTTATTCGAAGAAAAAGTTGCATAATAGAGAACCTCGAGAAGTCCCCTCCCCCGTGAGTTCCCTCCCCGGTTTGCTGGCCACATTTCTTGGAACTGATACTTCCTGTTTACGGAAGAACCTTCCCGCGAGTAGGATTGAACTACCTTCTTCTCCCCAGATCCTTTTCTACCCCCCCCAGAGTGGAGACCCCCCCCCCAAAGTTTTGCACGGCTTCTTCCCTCCCTTGGTATTTTTTAAGATTGTGTAACTGACCGCCCTCAATAGCACAGGTGTGGTGTGGTTCACCATCAGGCCAGCGCAATTTTTTTTCCTCTCGACTGCCCGTCAATCCCCCCCCCCCCCCCAGATGACTGACGGTCTGAACGCCGACGGTAAGTGGCGCCCTTCCTTCCGCTGGTGCTTTCCTTAGTTGTTCCTTGTTCACCGCGTTTGATTCTCTATCCCCTTCCTTTTTTATTCCCATGCATTAGAAAAGGACCTTTCTGGCAATCCACCTTAGCAGGTCTTTCCTGAAATGCTTCGAGTGCTTAAGCCCCAGCTCCCCTTGTCCTCTTTCTTTCGTACAGAGTCTTTTCGCTTTTCTTTTCGTGAGAGTGTTAATGATTTTCGTAGTGGAAGCGGTGAGTCCCCACACCTTTAATTTTGGGTTTCTCTCCCCCTCCCGGGACTTTATCTTTTGGCAGTGGAACGACCCTCCACTTTGACGACCGCCCTCTTTGATTTTTCCCCTCCGGTACGTTGAGTCCCCTCCTTTCGTCCGCCTCACGAGTGGCGATTCTGGCGGCTTGTCGAGACGCGATGATCTTTTTTTTTTCGGCTACCCTCCGCATACACCTGTGCGGCATCAGAGCTTTTTTCGACCTAGAATTTTAGGGACGAGCAAGCACCCGGAAGTTTTTTTTCTTGTACCGCTGGATCCCCCTCACTTTCTTTAATGAGGTCTCCCTCTTTCATTGTGGTACCTCTCGTTTCCGTCCAGTTAGAGTGCTACTCCTCTTTACTGGGCGTTACGGCGCCCGCCGGTCTCGCCCTTTTTTTCCCCCTGGCACGCAGCGTTCCCCTGAAGTTCGTTGTAATGTCTTTCCCTTTTGAAGATTCCCGTTTTTCCTGATGAACCGGTCCTCTCCGCAACCGGGAGGTCTCTCTTTTCTCCTCCTCCCTTTGTTGTTGTCCCCCCCCTTAGGCCTTTTTCGAGGCGGCGTGCTGCCGCTCGTCAAGTCCTCTTCCCCAGTGCAAAATTCCCGTTTTTCGATTTCTGTGCCCTTCCCTCCTCGACCGGCTCTCCCTCCCAACGCCCGTTCGAGGTTTTAGCACTCGAAAGTTCCCCCCCTAGTCTTCCCCCCAATGCAAAGCTCGTGTCTAATTTCCCTTTCGGGAACACGTGCCCCCGGTCTGCGAGCGGACTTCCTGTGCTTGCTTTTTGCCTACCGGGTTCGAGGGTCCTATCTATTGCCCGGTTTTGAACCCCCCCCTCTCAGAATTTCTTCTAGCGGACGGTCTGCGGACACACTAAGGGCTCATCTCCCGGTCCTTGCAACTCCTTTGCCCCTCTTACGGTCACGACTGCTGCTCAGATAGGTTTTTCGGCGCGTAAGGCGTCCCCCCCTTCCCCCCGTCTTTGCGTCAATTGATGATCTTTCCCCTTTCTCCACCCTTTCCCATGTTCATAGAGTCCGGAATATTGGCCAGGGTGGGGACCCTCCCAGTCCACTACTCCTTCCGCATCCCCGCTCTTTTTTCGAAGCCGTCTGCCTTCACCGTTACCTCCTCTTCCGGCGCCGGGCGCATCGTCTGGTCCTTCGGCCCTTTCCTTAATTTCTATCTTGGATTTTCACCTTTTCCAGACGGGTCGTTCGCCCAATGCTGTTCTCGAAGGGAGCTCTTCACAACACCCCCCCCCCTCTCCCCCGGTCCCAACTTTCCTGAAGCCCCTCTTCACCCGTGGCGCCCACTTCATAAGTCGGTAGCAGACGGCCGCACGCGCTGGTTCGATGATTGGCCTTCTCCCTAATGGTCGCTGGATTTCTTGACCCCCCCCTTTGCAAGTGAGGGAAAGCCCTTAAGACGTTCCCCATCGTAACCCTTCCCTTCGCGGGAGCCTCCGTTATGTTCTAGAACCGGCTCCCCTCCCCATGAGGACTTTTTGGAGTGCATTGAGGAATCCTCCCTGCCTGAAGGTTGGTCGTCTTTTTGACCGATAAGTTTTTATTCGTTGGCCTCCCCCGGATTACGGTGTCCCCTCAAGGCGTGATTGCTCTGCGATCTCTTCTCCGGGACGTGGTCGTTATATCTCCCTTTCTTCCCCGAGAATTCCTTCCTTACGTTCCTCAAGGCGACCGTTCTCTGTATATGAAACTGCGGCGTCAAACTCCTCCTCTCTAGTATGTAGGACGCTTCTTACCCGCCCCTGGCTATTTTTCCCTTTCTCGCTTAGTACACCCCTGGACTCAGCCCTCCCCGTACTCGATGTTCACGCTCCCCCCTTTTTCTTCGAGTCGACACTTTTTCCGCCGACTGTCAGGACTTCCACCTCATTTTTTTCTTCAACCGCTTCGACTCTAGTGTTCCCTTGAGGGTATCCTCTTCTCGTTTTCTCCTTTCAAAACATATCATCGAACTGAGGGTTCTTGATTCTACTCTTCCTTGATGGGCACTCGCGCGCGAACGATTCCCGTTTTTAGTGGGGGGGGTTTTTTTGGCGGACCCGCCCAGTTTGGCGCGCTTTGATCTCACGCTCCCGGGGCTGGGCCTCGATGTCCCGTCTGGTTCCCCGATTGGCTAAGCCATTTTCTCTCTTGGGCAACGGAGGCGGTTCTTCACCGTTTCGCCTTGTAAGTTCTCAGGTTTATGCTGGTCTGCCCGGTCGCCTCTCTGCGGCAGTCGCATCCGCGTGCACCCACAGGCAGGCCCGCTGAGCACGGGTTTGCGCTTTTTCGCCCGTGACTTTATTGCTCCATTCTAATAGATAGTATTGAGGTGTCTCTTCCCCCCCCCTTTCGAAGAGATCCTACAAGTGGTAGTTTGGAGATCTTCTTCCGAACGAAAGGATCTCTTCGACTAGACCGGGTGATATCTCCTTTTCTCAAGTGTTGGTTTTTTTACGAGCTCCCAATGCAGTACCCGATAAGCGTCCCCCTTTCAGTCCTTCATGACTTTGACACTTGAGGTTATTTGCATAGGGATAGGTTCCGGTTTAATCTCATAACTGGAAGCCCTTAGGGATCCCTGCCCAGGGTAAAGTCCACTTTAGAACCCAGAGCGAACCCTCTCAAGTCGTTCCTTGCCTGGTGTTTTTTTTCTCTTTTTATGAGTTGCATCCGATTCGGCTACCTGCCCCAGGAAGATTTATCCCGGGCGGCAAGTTTCTCCCTTCGGACTAGTTCATAAAGAACAGGCATTTCCCGTTCCCCGTACTCTGAGGGCTGCAGTCCCCCCCTTAAAAAGGACTTAGAAACTCCCGGGGACCCGGGACAACGAGCTCTTTTTGGCCCTCCCCCCCCATTGTGATTGCGTAGAAATAACCTTTGAATCGTTCTGCTTTTCTGCACATCCGCTCCCTTCTTCGAATCCGGACCTTCGGCAAATTCCGTTCATCCCTTTCACAACCTCTCCGGGAGACCTCGGTCGCGTCGTTCCCGCGGCCATCTGCATAGATAATTTTCCCTCCTTTCTTAGAGCTTTGGGCGTGATTCTTTTCGAATTATCCTTCGTCTCTTTGACCCGATAGTTTACGGTACTTTCTATTCCCTTCTCTGAGAGGTTTCGCGTCCTACGATTATCCCCCCTGATCGTAAGAAGATTTCTTTGCGAGCTCTTCTTCCCCGACAGTATTTTCATATCCTACAGTCTGTTCTCCCCTCGTGAAGAAGCCTTCCTTTGCGAATTCTATTCCTAGGCCAGAGAGTTCCCTTTCGACTTCGCCGACCCCTCCCTCGATCCACCTTTGCTAAGTATTTGTTTACCCAGTACGGACAGAGCTTCGCCAATGATCGTCAATTTCCGGGCCGACCTTAGAGCCCTCTTAGGCCCGTGCCAGAAACCTCCCCTAAGATTATAATGTTCCCGTTTTCTACCTTCATCCCCCGTTTCATTATCTAGGCTCCGCTCTGTTAAGCTTGGGTCCCCGTTCAGACCGCTTTCAGAACCCTCCCTCGTTTTTTTTTGGTTTTTTACAGCGCAGGCCGCCCACTGCGCCAGTCCCTCCTCCCCTGAGGTTCTTCGGTAGGCGAACTCGCCTTGTAAGTGGAGAAAAGTCCGCTGGTCTTTTTCCTGTTTCACCGAGGCTGTTGTTTTTTTTTCCTGCGCTGAACAGTTGCGCAAGGCAGTTGCGGCCCCTCACACATTAGCCGTTGCTGTTGGGCGGATAAATGGGCGCCTTACGAGATGCTTTTTATCGCTTCACCTTCAGAGGATTAGATTCCGCTGAGCGTTTTTCTTGTTGGAATGCTTATGTTTTTTTGAGTAAAACGGCCTTTGGTGCCGATTCCTTTTTGTCGCGGAGAAACTCATCGGTTGACTTCTACGACCGCCTCTTGAGGCCCACTCGGCCTAGCCTCTCGATCAGAGAAGCATTTCGGGGACCTTCCCCCCCTCCTTTCTTTTCCGATTGATGATTTGGGTGTTGTTCTTTTCTCTATGATATACTACGTTGGTTACGAGACTCTATCAACCTCAGGGAGGGGGGTAATCCCTTCTTCGATTCGACATCGAAGCCCTCGAGGGCAGGAGTCAGCCACAAGGACCTTTTCCTCTTAGGACGATTTTCCCTTGTCCCAGGCGCGGGTTGTTATCCACTTTTTTTCATGAGGACGTAAGTTTTTCCAAGTGTGTGAAATACACTAGTTAGTCCGTTCGGTTCTCTCTTCTCCTTTCTGTTCGATACGGCCTTTGTAAAGGCCAAAGTCTCGTGGGTGCCTTGTCATGGGTAGTTCTTCCTAATTGAGAGCTTTCAGAACGCTCGCTGAACCGGTCCCTCCTCACACCGTGGGATCTCAATCCCCGTTGTGTTGTGTCCGTCTCCCCTTCTTCCTTCCAGGTTCATATCTTCGTTCCTCCCCCTTATCGTCAAGGACTTGGAGAAGACCACATGGAAACCCCCCCTCCGAGTAATTTTCCCTCTTCGTGCAACTATTCCGCTCGAAAGTCGATTTCGTCCCGAGTCCCCCCCCTTGAAGTACGCCCCCCCTTAGGGGTCCCCCCTCCATAAGAAATCGTCTTCTCCGGCTGTGGATCACTCCAAGAGAATGTGTCCCTTCTCAAGCGGTACGTTTTTTCTTGCTTTGCTCCGGTTTAATACACGGGCTTCCTTGTCCGAAGTGCCTTTTTTTTTCCACATCCTTTTTCTGGGGATGCGAGGTCCTGACCACTTACGTTCTTCATTCGCGGTTGCTTAATCCTCCTAATCATCCCCCTTTCGGCGTTACGGTCACGTCGCGTTTTCGTCTCGTCGTTTTCAACTATTCCGGCGTAAAAGGGATCAAGGTTCGCTCCTCTCTCAAGTCCTCTTTTCGCCCCAACCGATCCTCCAATTCCGGGGCTTTCTTACGTCCCGCCCCCCACGAGCGGACCTCTTCGCTGTACGAAAGTTCCAGATCTTGCCGGGACGAAGCGTCTGGTTCTCCCCCCTCGCGAATTTTTTCCCCCGGCGAAGTGGATTTCAAGCCTCGCTCCCCCCCTGCCTGTAAGCTTCGTACGAGGACCCCCCAAAATCCATCGAGTGAACAGTCCCCCCCCCCCCTCTCACCATCCCCCCCAAAAGTACCGATAACCCTTCTCTTCGGCCGCCACCCTGAGGGTCTGTTTGACTGGCAGGGACGTCTGTCCTACCTGGCGATTTTTTTGTTTTTGAACAACCCCCTCCTTTTTGCGGTATCGGAGAAGTTCCCGCGTAACAAGACTTTGGTGTGGTTTTTCTTTAGCTCCGTCATGGCGTGTCTTCTCGCCCGTAGAAAGGAGCGTTCCTGAGAATAGCTTTTCCTCCCTTCGGCACTCCGTGACGAAGGTCGTTAACCCTGCTTTTCCCAGGGCGGCGTGGCCCCTCCGGATTACGGTTACACGCTCAAGTTTTTCTGGCTTTCGTGTCCGAGGAGGCGGCTGGAGTTTCGCAACTCCTCTTTTCGACGAGACGTTCTTCGCGGACTTCGGCAATAAGGCGACCCCCCTTCCCTCCTTGTCGTATGACCTCCTGCGGGCGTCAACCACACCATTCTATTGCCTTTTTTTCTTTGTTCGACCTTTCAGAATCGCTCTCCGCGAAAGTTTGCAGGAGACCTTTCCCTTTACTCCGCCTCTATCTTCACTCGACTATCTTCGCCTTTTTCCCCCAAGGCATCGCCCCCATCCTGTGGTCCATTGGTAGAAAGTTACCCCGCGCTCATGGAACCTATTCCGCGGGACGTTTCACCGCTTTCGACACTTCTTCGGTGCCGTCTCCCGAAATCTGGTCCCGTGACAGTTACGATTCCCCCGAGTTCGTAGGCTTTCCTTCTCCGAGTTTACATTTAGTTTTCGGCCCCTCCCGAAACCCCGGAGAGATGCTTTAGAACGCGATGGGTAAAGCGGGTTGGGACTACTCCGGTTCCCGGATTGGTCAGCCTCGATAGGGGCACCGTCGAATATTTTCTTTCCCCCTGTGATGATTCCAAAGAGTTCGCCTCTTTCTGGTCGGTTCCTGGTCGGCAATAAGGGTAACGTCGGAGGTTTCTTGCGTTTTTCCGCTGTGCACCGGCTTCCTGGTATCGATTCGAACGGTGCCCAGGTTTGGCTCTTCGCCCCCTTCTCGACTTGCGTCGAGGCAATTAGTCGAGACCAGAGTAACCCCCCTTCAAAGGTGGTCGCGTTCCGATGTCCATCGAAGGCTCATTTCTTGAGTGAGCTCGAAAGTTGTTTTTTCTCTCTTCTTGTTCATACTAATCCTTTTTTTCTAGAGACCTTTCGAGGACGCTTTTTGAGCCTTGTCCGCTCAGACCTAACGACAACCTAGGTCTTGACGGCTCTTCCGCCCCTCCACCGCGCCCTTCGAACTGTCCTCCCTGAAAGGGTTCTTTTCCTTCTAACCTTCGAGCGCCCAATTGCGTCAGCTTTTTCCCTTTGCCTGTGGGTTCTCGTTCCCCCCTGCGCGCCTCCCTGACACGTTCCTCCCCCCTTTTCTCCGACCCGGGCTTCACGTTCTGCAGGCGGCACCGTTGTCGTTCATAACTCCCTCCGGATTCTCCCGTCCCGAGCTGCACGGCTACTCCCCCTAACCTGGCTTCCAAGCGATCCCCAGAAACCGGTTAAGCGCGTTAGATCCCCTCCCCCCCCGTGCGCTTCTTTTTTTTCTTGCAGGGCTCCCACTCCCCTGGAATATCGGCATTTTAGCCCATCAGCTCCCTAGTCTAACCTTTCCGGCCCCCCCCCCCCGATCTATTATACGTTGTCTACAACTACGAGGGAGCCCGTTAGAAAGCTGCGGCCATAGGGACTTTTCTGGCCGGGTACCTTGTCCATCTCCCACTTGCGATCTTTTATAGATGCTCTTGAATTCCGAAACTGAGTCTTCGTGAACGATTTATTACGGTTAGTCCGGCCCAGTCTGCTCTCCTTTCCCCGTTTCCACCTCTTATAGTTTTCGTCCGAAGACAGAGAGCGAGCGACGTTTTACCCGCAAGCCTTCCGTCGGTTGTTTTTCAGAATCCCTCAGAATTATAGTTCGACAAGACGAGGTTTCCGCGACCCCGACAAAGGTTTTCGTATCAATTTTCCCCGTGAGGCGTTTGAAAAAGCCCTCCTCTCCCCGAATAGTGGACAATTCGGTCAGGTTAAGGCCGACCTTCGAGAAGAGGCCCTTCCTCCCCGCATTCCCCGCTCCTTTTCTACACTTCTCTTTTTCCCTAATGAGCCGGCTTTCCGATCGGTCTTTGTACGCCTGGGGAAAAGGGCTTTCCGTCTTTCACGTTCTTTCGTGGTTTGTTCTTCAAGGCCCCCAAAGGGTATGCTCTCGATGAAAGTCCCTGCCACAAACTTTCGGACCTAAACTACCTCAATTTCTTCAGATGGTTTGCCGTTGGAATTGTTAACTCTGCAGTGGATTGTGTGTCCTTCGTAGACGGCTCATGGGTTCGCACCTTTGATTCTTGAAATCCCCCTTTTGCGAATGGGGCGGCGCCTCGCAGAGGGCGCAGTAAAAGACCTTCGGCCAGGTTCCCTCCCCCTTCCGTAACATGTCTACAGCCTTCTCTTTGAGCGTCTTTCTGTAGTGTTTTGGTCGTGTGAGTCACGGCATGCCTTATTCCGTTTGAACGGGAAAAGTTCTCTTTATGAGGCCTTGGTAACGACCTTGACTTTCCTCACGCAAGAGTTTCGGGATCGATCAGCAGCGTGAGTTCCTGCCGATTCCTTTTTATGGGCGACTGTAGTAGACCGCCGAATGATATAATCTTTGTAGAGCAAATAAGAGACCCCTCTTCTTCTACAGGGTTTTCTCAGAGGCCCTCCTACCGGGTACTTTGCTCAGCACCCTACTCTTCCAGTAGCCGCTTTTCAGTGTTAACAGGAGGATGGGGAGTGAGCCCTTCCCCTTTCCTAGGACGAATTCTGGTCCACCCTAGTGATTCTTTTCCCGAAAGGGGGTTGACGAGTAAATCGACTTCTTCCTCCTTGTACCTCTTTCACCTCTCCGGTTTGCGCCCCCCTCTTTTAAAACGAATCGTTTCCCCGGTAATTCCTTCCCCCGGG
>Ga0179593_1479135_pt1 | contig 13502 bp, 13 predicted proteins | sample CZODoug2_1_08_16_FD_185931 | JGI IMG/M metagenome (GOLD analysis project Ga0179593, IMG submission 185931) | Vadose zone soil fungal communities from Angelo Coast Range Reserve, California, USA - CZODoug2_1_08_16fungal (PacBio error correction) | ecosystem: Environmental > Terrestrial > Soil >... | reverse complement strand
CCCCGTGTCCTTCACTTTTCTCGCGCCTGCTCGCGGTCTTTGAAACTGGCCAAGGATCCTAGTGAGCGCACAGAGAGGTTTTGTGCCGAATATGTACGCGCCGCCGCGGTCCTCCGTTCGCCTCTATCCTCCATCCTAATTTCCTTCCCCTGTCACTGTCTTCCTCCCATGAGGCGAGATCATGTTTTTTAAATTCACGAGAATGACGGCTTCGGAGGGTCCAAGGAGCAGGTAGCCGTCTCATGAGTGAGACTAATGCAGGTGGTGGTTAAATAATTCCTCCCGGTAGTTTTTATCTTCTGCGTTCGCTACCGCCACCACTTTTACAATTTTGTTGAGATCCAGATAACCCCCCCGTTGCTCTCGGCGGGTTCTGTGATATGCCTGAAAACCTGAGAGTAAGCCGCTTTTCCTTGCGCACTTCTCCATACTATAACTCCTTCTGTTGTCAGTTCCATCTCTTCCTTTTCCTCATGGATTGCGATTACTTCGTCATTTGCCGAGAGGTTTTAAGCGCTTTTTCTTTTCGCGTTAAGTAGAGCAGTCGGTTAGTCTGACCGACACCTTTGTCCTCCGTCCTGATCATGGCTACACGCTCGGTTTCGCAAGTGATGATTCCACGGTTCAGTTCCTTGGAAAAATTGATAATGCGCGGGAGAGTGACCGGCATCATCCCCCTCCTCTCCTTACAACAGTTCACTAAAAAGCCCTACGGCCTCGCTTTTTTTCGGTTGCCAGCTCCCCACTGGTTTGTCTCCGCGGTCGTGGCCCTCCTGCTCTCCATACTTTTTATCTCTCACAAGTTTTCCCATAGGGCATCTCCCGGTCGCTGGTCTTGCCTTTTTGCGATCGTCCTAAGACCAACCCTTTGGAAAGCTCCTGCGATAACTGTTTAAATGGTAGCTCGTTCCCGGCCTTTCTGATAGGAACCTGTCATTCCAACCTGGTGCGCGTCCGCCCCTATGAACGCTGAATTTCTTGCCTAGCATCGTTACGGATTTCCTTGCACTTCTCCGGCCTGTTTAAGCGTACGGAGGGCCCTTCCCTCACATTCCATTCCCTCCTGCAAATGAGCCGCCGTTCCTATTTTTTGGTTTTCCTGTTTGAGCGAGCGACGCCTCTCGAGCTTCGTTTTCCCTTGGTTTTGGCACTGACTCATTCGGTTTGAGATGCGTTTTTTTCTTCCCGTCTCTCAATCCGATCCTTTCCCCCTCTTTCCCCCCTCTATCTCTGAGGCACGCGGTATCCTTTTGAGATTGGAGCCTACACGTGAAAATATGAAAGCACCCTCTCGCTGAGGATTCGGGTTCCCCCCCCCCTTTTCGGCCCCCCTCTCATGCTCCCGAAGACGCGAGTGTTCGGGGTCGCCTTGAGATGTGCACTCTGTATGTTCTAACGTACTATGGGATCTTCCCTAACCGCAACTGGTCTCCTCTTTTCGTGGTGATACCTCCAGCGTCTTCCTTCGCCAACCCCCCCCCCAAACACCACACCCACAAAACACCAAAACACACCAACCACCCCACACCAAACCCCCCCCCCCCCCCCCCCCCCCCCACCCCCCCACCCACACCCACCCCCACCCCCCCCCCCCCCACCCCAAACCACCCACCCCACCCCCCCCCCCCCCCCCCCCCACCCCCCCCCCCACACCCCCCCCCCCCCCCCCAAAACCACCCCCCCCATGTCACAATGATGATCATTTGAAGACGTCGCCGCTCCAGAGCTAGAGTTTTTTTCTTTCGCGTCCGGACTGTAGGGTTTGCGCTGTTCTGCCAGGTCTTTTCTCTCCCTCTCAAGATTTCATCATTCACTTGTGAACTGGCGATCGATGCTTCCTTCTCACCTTACGGTGGCACCTCCGCTTGACTCGGCCCTCCTGCCGCGGCTGTCTTTATTCTGGAGTACGAGATCTCTTGTGCTGTCTTGACGAGACCCCTTTTTATTTTTGTTGGTCTGAACAGAGTCCCGCTCTTTAGAGCGCACTATTAGACTTGATTAACTCCCCTTCCTGCGTCAAGGGACCAATTCGCCCTTGATGATTCACCGTTCCTCGGATCCTTGGATTTTGGATTTTGACGTTAAACGGTATTTTGGGTGGTTTGACCGCGTGGTTTCCCCTTTTTAGGGACGGCTTGGTTGAAACAACCGAAGTTTCCTTGGTGTTCGGGCACCATGAGAAAAAACTCACACGTCTGAGGATTCACCGGAGTCCATTTATTAAACACTTTCGTTTTCACCGCCGCCAACCCCTCCATTTTTGACTTTCCCTCTCCCTTCCCCCCCACCTTTGCTCTGTATTATCTCCAACTTTGTGTCTTCTATCAGTTCCCTTCGTTTCTTTGTCCTTTTCGGACATAAAACCAGGGTCTTTTGCTGAGAGCGACCTGACAAGGTTGTTCTTTGATCACTCCGTCTCTTTTTTCCCTTCTTTTTTTTCTGGGTCTGGAACCAAGTAAGACTTTCGTTTTTCTGGCCCCAGAAGTACTCAGAAGGATGAAGACAGCTCTTTTCCCCAACCTCCCGTGCCCCGTGTTCCCCTGCCCTTTAGCTATGCTTGCAGCATGGCGGGAGATTGGTCTTTGCTCGGACGAACGGTCAGGAGCCCCTTCTCGATAGTTGAGTTCGCCTCGGCGGTTTATCTGAGTCCCCTCTTTTTTTCCCTCATTGTGCTCTTCTTCTCCTACCATTTGACGACTTCTCTTTGAGATACGAAGCTCGTGGAACCTTCTGGTAGAATCTGCTCACCTCCCCCTGAGACTCGCTTAGATCGCCATTCGGACTCATGTCTCCCCTGCGATAGGTCTCCTCTCTTTCCCCCTGACCAGATTTCGAACTTTCCCCGCCGTCGTGTTCGCCTCCACCGCGCCCCCCTCTTTCTTCTCCTCTCCCGCGTTTTTTCATGATCAGCATGTTTCTGACCTGACACGTACCGAGATGTCTTCTCTCCACGCCACATGCTCCCTTTTCTCGTCTCTCCCTGAAAAACCAGTGGATTAAATCCGAGTGAGCCCGAGCATGCTCCCAAAGGACAAATTCTCTCTTTTGCATCTTGCGTGCTCTCCTTTTGTCGGTTCCCCTCCATTTTTTTTATGCACGTAATAACGAGCTTACCCCCCATCTTAAGTGAGATGATTTCTTTCAAACTTATGATTGCAACGTCTCGTGTTCCTCTCTATACAGGTTCCCCCTCTTTACCTCATTCCCAGGCTTGAGAGGCCTAACCGTCGAAGCACCAGATGCGACGTCAGCTCCGGGATTACTTAATTCACCACAGTGACCCAGCATCCTCGCTTCTCATCGAAAACGAGTCAATCCTGCCCCGTTCGCGGGCTCATGCATGGAAAGCTGTTCCCGTCTGTGCGGCCCCGTCTCCCCCCCCCCTTCCTTACGAAGAAGTCTCTCCGGTCCGATTACCTAATCCCTAACCCGATTCGGCTGCCATCTAGTTTTTCATCCGCCTAGTCCCCCCTTTTTTCTGGCCTCAAGATATTTTTCCCCTATCTGACCCCTCCTTTGAAGCGGCACATTTGTCACCCTTTAGTCGGCAGGCGCTTTCCGACATTTTTGATCTTTCTGGACATCGGTGTTCCTTCCCCTCCGGGCTCTTCCGGATTCAAATGCTTCGCTAACAATCTGTCTTCCTTCTCTGCTCTCCGACGCGCTCGTTTTTTCTAATCTTTGGTTGAGCGGGAACCCTACCGGGCACAAGACCTGACTTTTACCTGGTGTGCCAGGCTTCTGCATTTATAGTGTTTCTCGATCGAAATTGTCCCCTGTCTTTTCGTATCCTGCTGTTCTCCATTTTTCCCCTTTTTTCCTTGGTTGGGAGTCCTGGTCGGGCGTGTAGCCCTGATCATATTTCTGCGCAAATTACCTCCTTTCCCGCTTTTTTTACCCCTGGAGAGACTCTTATTATTCGGCTTAGCACCTCCGGGTTAGTTCTCTTTCACTTCCTCCCTTTTTTCTTCATGTGCACACGTATGGTGATGGGCCCCTCCCCCCCTCAGCGCGGATATTGGCGAAGTGCGCTTGCCTTTTTCGTCAGCTCCTCCCTTTTCCTGCAGAAAGCCCCCCCCCTTAGTGTGTGTGTGGGAGCGTGCCGGAAACTACTCCTTTCCTCTTCTGTCGCGTACGCTGCTTTTTTCCCTCCCTCGTCATCGTTCAAAAACCTGCTGATGGCGGTGCTCCTCCCTCCACCAAGGTCTGGACGGTTTCTTGACCTGCTCGTGGTCCGCATCAAGCGTCCCTCGATTTTCGGATGCTCCAGGCCCTCGAACGATCTACCTTCCTTTTCTCAGCCTCAATTTCTTCTCTTTTATGAAGGACTGCGGCTCGAGGAGTTCTGTTGCGTGCCTTTTTCTCGTCTAGGCCTTCTCGCGCCTTTCCCTCGGCGGTTTTTGCGCTCCGCGGAAGATTTTTGGGCATTTCCTAGTCGAGCGGCGAACAGGGAGTTATTTTTTGGTTAACCCGTGCGACTTTGCCGCTTTCTTTCCTCCTCCGTTTTTTGTTTTTTTTTTTCTCAAGTTTCCTTCCACTATAACCGTGCTTTAGTTCGCAGCGCGCTCGCGTGCGCGTCTGTTAGTATCTCTTCCTGGCGGCGCGCAGTTTTTTTAATTGTGTCGAGCTTGTCGTATTCCCTTTTTTCCTTCTCTCCAGCTCTTCTTCCCTCCCCCTCAGAAGCGATTGCTCCCCGTGGGACAAGAATGATTGTCAGTCAGCTGTCAGGGTTTCTGATGCTTCCTCTCTCCGACGTCTTCGGCGGAACCCGGCCTGTCCTTTTAACAGTCCTCACTGCGATATCAAGAAACATTAGTGGTTTCCCCTTCTTCCGATGTCTTTCCCTAGTACTTGCGTCGAGACCTCACCAACGTGAATGCTGAGATTTCCTGACCAGAGAACCCCAGCCCCATCTTCTCCTTGTGGCGTGTCTGAGGACACTTCTGGATGTCGAAGTCGACATTTTCCCCTTCACTTCAAGTCCTCCTCTCCTGATTTTGGTAGAACCCCAAATCGCCTTCTACGTGTACCTCCTGTCCTTAGGCCGTTAGTTACGTGGAAGAACTTGAGTTCCAGGCTTTGATCTTCCCCCTTCTACCTCCTTCCCATCCTGTAGAGGCAAGATAATTGGTGAAATTCTTTGTCCTTTTACACTCTCCTTGCTCCTCGAGATGCCCTGCCCCAGCGGCAGTCCGATGCCCTCTCCTTGCTTGTGCTTCTTTCAGCGAGTGCTATTAACCCCCAGTGCCGGGCAACCATTTAATCCCGACGGTCTTTGACGGTCCGGGAACTCCCACCGGCTTCCTGTGCCTCTCTTCTTCCCTTTTTTCAGCTCATCCCTTTTTTGCTCCGCCGGTGACCTCCGGTGCGCCTCCTGCTTTAGGTGTCAGACGTGTACCGAATTCCCAAGCTCCAACATCCGGAAAGGACTGCTCCTAACTGGTGCCAATTTGTGTCTCACGGGCCTTTCCGAGCTCCCTTCCTTTTCTGAATTCCTCCTTTTGCGCGGCGCGCCGTATGACCTTGACGAATGGCATGCTCCCTTTACTGTATCCTTTTGACAGTTCTGCCCAGGATCTCCTTAGTCTTACTTTTCTAATTTCCCTCCCCCCTCACAGACAAACGAAGCAATTCTTGATCCTCCTTTTCCGTATTGGGTGAACTCTTGTGCGCGGCTCCTTTGCCTCTCGCCGGTCGTGGTTGAGGACACTGCCCGTTTTTGAATTGGATCCTTACGTTTTGGTCCGCTTCTTCCTCGTGTGGTATGTTCCGGCTTCTATCAATTCACAGAATACTTTCTGTTTTCCTGTATCGCTAGGCCCCCCCTTTCTCCCTTGGGCGAGTGATACTATACCCTTCTTCACGAGCTTCTCATGATTCTTCTGGCGTAACAACACTGGCGTCAATTGTCTCTCAAATGCGACGCGGTTTAGGGTCTTCTGCCTTCGGGGCGCACTTTTTGATACCCCGTATTATTGTTGCCGATATGCCCCTACCACTTCCGCGCCGTGTCTTTAGCTCACCTCCAGAGCTTACTCGTTTAAAACACCTGTATTAATCCGGCGTGTGCCGATAAGGACACGATCCGTCTAGTGGTTCCCTACGGGCTGGTGTTTTTTTTTGACATAGTTCTTTGATCTCCCAGATCCCGAATCGCAGTTTCCCCATGGCCCTTTCCCGAGGAAGATTTGCCCCCCTTTTTCGGATCCGGGAAGGTGAAACCCCCTTCTGCTTACCTGCACTCCTTCCCATCGCTTTCTGACCCTGGATCGGAGCGAGAGATGGATTCTCTGCCGAGCCCATGCTATCGTTTGCCTTCGAGTGACGCGCCTCCTCGACCTATCCGTCAGACTTACTCGTATTTCGGCCAGGAACCCTTTCTCCCCGCTGCTTCCATGCCTACTCCCATTTGGAGAGTTAAAGGCTTTGTGCATCGCGTGGCTGCCCATGTGTCGCGGACGCGGACTTTTGCCCCCTTCAACGCCTTTGTCCTTCGGCGTTTTTCCGGTCCCAACCACAAGATGAACCCCTTCAAATCCCCTCTACTCTCCCTGCGTTGACACCTGTTTCCCCCCCAAACTGTAGCTGCTCACCTCCGTCCCAACCTCCCTTGGTGGTGTGGTCCCCCTACCTGGGCAAAACGGTTCAGCCTTCTCTATATCTTCTCTCTCCCTCCGTTTGTTTGATTGAGCTCCGTCGAAAAGGGCACTTTGTGCCTGCTCTCAGTCCCTCAACGGTTTCTTTTCGTTTTTGATCGCTCCTTAGTTACCCCCTTGTGCCGGTATCTTCTCTCTCTTTTGGTTCGGGGTTTGAGGGCACACCTCCGAAAATACGTACCTAAGGTGTCTGATTGCCCACAGAATTCACTTGTCCCGCTCCCGGATTCCTCCTCTCTGTAATCCAAAGAATTGCCCCACTCGTATCCACTGCCCAGGGAGCACTCCGTTACTGTGGATCCTGGAAGCCTTGGTATGACCCTGAGTTCCAGCCGGGAATTCGAAGCGAGATTATTTTTTTTTTTTTTTCCTACAAGCGATTTCTCTGCCTTACAAGACTTCTGTGCTAGGCCATCTCAAGCACCCCCTCTTCTGGCGCCTTTCTTGGCATTACCGACAGTTTGCGTGGAAATTCTTTCTCTCCTGCGCGTTTCCCCCTTCGACCTTAGACGAGATATGAAAGGTTGCGTTTGGAATTTGTGGATGCTTTCCCCCCTTCCGTTTTGATCTTTAGCTCTCTTCCATTTAACCTCTCCCACTTGCCGCTCACGAACCCTTCTTCGTGCGCTGAGCTCAGCGTCGTTTGTTCCCCTGGGCGCTTGCGGAAATGGTTAGAAGCCCTTTTTGAGCACGACTTCCCAGTTCTCTCTTCTTTGATCTAACTAAACCCTACTCACCGGGGCGAGCGATCTGCAAACATCAGTACGTACCTAAAGATGCACGACCTTTCCCCTTTTTTCATTTGACAGTCAACCCTCACCCTTTTTAGCCGAGTCCCTTTCATTGAGTCCTGTGCTGGTTTATCAAGTGTTTTTCGCCCATGCATCTAGTCTTTCGCGGCAGCTCCCTTTCTCTAAGATGCTCCCTTCGCGTCGCCCGGTCTGCCGTCGGATACATTCCTGATTTTGACCTCTTTGGGAAACGGATTTTGAGAGAATTTTCTCTCCAACGTCTCCGCCGTGCAGACACTCAGTAAAGTGTTACCCCCTTTAGTGCCATCTCCCCCCCTTGGAACGTCGCCTTCCTGTTCCTTAGTTTAGAACCGACGCAACCCAATCTTCCCCCGTCGCTTGCTAAGCTTCAGTTTAGGACGTTGGGTCAGTGAATTTCTTCCTTTTCTCCCTCCGTAATTCCAAAGTATCTTCCCTCCTATTTTTGCCCCTGCCCCAGTTACCCGATTCCCGTTCGCCCTCCCGTTCGCTTTTCTTGCGCAGAACCATTTTGTCCTTGCAAATTCAGCAATCTTGCAATAGCCCTTTCCCCTTTCCAAAGGGATGCTCCAGTGAGGTCCCCCAGTTAGCTGAGTTTCTACATGGATCTTGATTTTACCACGGTACCTTCCGTCCCCCGTCGGTCCGTATTTTTTCAATTTCCCTCGCGTCACCAGATGCTATGGCTTTGAGCGAGGCAAGCACGACCTCGCGGCACTTTTTCATCACCTTGTTTGTGGAGGGCTGGGTGAAACGCTGTCAAGAAACCCTCTCACTTTCCTGCAATTTTGTTCCTTCTTTTTTGTCTTGATTATTCTTCACGCCCCTCGGCCCTGCTGTCTTTATCTTATCATCTTTCTCCTTCCCATCCTTTTTTGTGGAAGCCTTCTCTGGGCTCCGGCGTCCTTTTCGTAGCCTGATCAAGTTTTCCCAATGTGACGATCCGCATGTCTTTTTATTCGGATTGAGGCTCTATTCACATGTTGGAGGAACTTACTGCTTCAAGGAAGCCATGCCCTCCTCGCATGCCTTTTCCCCGAGCCAGGAGCTGTTCATTAACAACTTCCTTTTTCGAGGAGATGTCGAAGGTGACCTTCGCCGCCCCCGCTTTTCTCCTCAGATCACCCGAAACCTCTCTCTTTGCCTGGGGGTGCTCTTGTCCTTAAATATCCCTGATGTACCCCCCCTTTCTGTCTCTCCTCCGAGTATCCTCGCTTCCGACATCTCACCTTTACCCACACTGATGTGGGGAAACTTTAAAGGATACGGTTTATGGGCCCTTCTCTCGTTGTCCGGCCGTCCCCCTCCCCCCTTCTCTATGATGCCCTCAGTAATGTATCTAGTCCACAGAATTTTTCCGGCGCCACTTTGATTCTCGGCCGTGTTCTGTCCCCAGGATGAGTGACGAGATGATTAGCTTTGACGCGGTGTCTCTTTCTTGGTCTACCCGGAGAACTGGCAGGTTTCCGAGCATAGTTTTCCCCTTATTATCTGGGCCCTTTTTGCGCGCCTGAGATCGCTCTCGCCAACTTCTTGTTTTTTGCCTTTTCACGGGACAGATAGTTTCAATTCGTGTGTTGTGTGACGTCCTCTTCCCTTCGCCCGGGTTACGCGACCTACCCCTGGGTTTCCTTCTTAGAGCTAGGAGAGAAACCCCTAGCTACGCGGCGTTTCGCACCTCTCCCTTTCTTGCCCCTTGCGCGACAAAACAAACTAAACTGGCAACTCTCTATGCCCGCGACGGCTTTAGCTCCTGCTCGAGCTTCCATATCAGACGAGGATCAACCTGGACGTTTTTCTTCCCCCTTTGTTTGCGACGCCTTCCTTTTTTTTTCTCTCTTTTTCTAGTACTCCTATGAGACTCCTGCGGTCGGACCTTCCTGAGCAGTTCGCCGACCCCTTCCTCCTTGAGGTGCGTCATCCTAGAGTCGGGTGTTCTTTTTTGATTGTTCGATCTCAGCTCCTCGGCGTTTACGTACCTCCCCCCGTAATGGGAGAGGGTATTCTTTTGGACAGCGCACCCAAATTCTATTTCCTTTTTTTGCGGTTTTGATACTGATTAACTCATATGCGATTCCGCCAACTGCAGCCCCCCTTCTCCCTTCTCTCCCCCTCGCTCTTTTTTTCTCCTTTGCCTACGTTTCAATGGTCATAGATTGTTAGCCGTTGCCCTCCTCTGGATTCCTCCTCGTCTTCTTATCCTCGCGCAAGGCGGTATCTCCACCTTAATTTTCTCCGCTCCCTGTTTTTTACAAGCCTCCTTGCTCCCGAGCTCTTCTTCACAAGCGGCAGTGTCTTTTTCCCTTGATGATCTTCGTTCTGCCGTACCGTCTCTATCCACGCGAGCCGGCACCCCTTTCTTCCCCAGGAAGTTTCTTTTATTGCCCGGTGACGGTGAAGCCTCCACCAAAGTTTCCTGCTTGCGCGATCGATCCTTATCGACTCCGCTCATTGATGTTCCGCTCTCATTTGAACTCAATAACGCCTCCTTCCTGTTCCGCCGTGAATTCTCTCACCCAGACAAATAGGACCCTCAGAATCGACTGTTAATTAATGACGTCGTTACCGTGAATTTTTGAGAGGAATTTTGATGTTTTTTAAAATTGGGTAGGGGAGAATCCTACCTATTTCCCCAAGTAATAGGTTCTTCAGTGACCCGGGTCGGAACTGTCTACTATTCGTATGCTGTCTTTTACACATTGCACTTTCAAAACCGCTAAGCAGTTTTTCTCGCGACTTTTCGATTGTTGGAACCTTTTTCCTCCTTCTTCTCAGCCGCGCTCTTTCTTGTGAGAGTGGCCCCCCATTGAATAGGAAGCCGGGAGCTGGACTGCGCTTTTTTGCTAGTTTTTTCCAGGATTGCTACACCGAATACTCCCGGTTTACTTCGCTCGGCTGGCGCCTTTTTTGTGTCTGCCTCTTTTTAAGCTCTCAGAGTTTTCCTTCCGCAAACCACGAGTTCCCCCCGCCGAAGGCGCACGCAAGCTGCGGTTCCAGTGGTCTAATGAGAGTTCCTCTCTCTCATCCCGTAAACTTTTTCTTCTTCTCCATTTCCCTTTTTTGGCGGGTGCGACCGAAAGAGATTACGCCTTTGCTTCAACTGCTTATGACGCTCGCCGCGATTACGATTCGTAGTGCCCTGGTTTTGCCTGTGCCCTCGGTCTTTGTAGTCAGCTCCTCTTTTCCTTAAATGAAACGGTAACAGCGGTCCCTTGGAAGACTTGGATAAGTGTGACGGTGGCAACTCCCCCCCCTCTTCTCGTCCTTTTTCATTCCCCAGCCGCTGAGTTCGAAAGTCTTGAGGCGTCCTAGAGGGCTTTTTTTTGTCCCTTTTGGCTGAAAGTTCTACGGACCCGCTCCGCACTATCTAGTTCTCTCCTTCCGTCGGCCGTGGCCCCTGACCAACCATATATCAATTGTTCGTGCCGCCCCCCTTTTCTTTCTCTCTTACCAGGTACGTTTTTGAGGGACATAGAGTTTACTATCCGGGCGCGGACGGCCTTGTGGGCCCTAACCGTTTTTTCGGTGTGGAAAATTCGTTCGTGGTTTCAGTGCACCCCCCCCCCCTCGTCCCAAACCCTTAAACTCCTAAGACTTCTTGCGTGACTTGTTCCCATGTCGCGATCCCCCCCTGCCTGACAACCCCCATTTAAGTTTGTTTTTTTTTAGTTGATAGGAAACCCCGCACAATTTTCGATTGAGCTCTTGCCCTCCTAGGGGGGGTTGGGGATCGAGATTCATGAGAAACTTTTTTTGCCTTCCTTCTTCACCCTCCCCCCCCCCAACCAGTTGGAGGGTTTTGCTCGGCGTGTTCTACGACATTTGGTCCCCAGTTTGAAATTCGGATATATCTTAGGAGTTTCGGTTGGTTCCCTTTGTTGGTTGCAAGGAAAAAAACGCCGACTTCCCCCCCCGCTTCTTGGGGGAGGCCCCAAAGAAGTCCCTACTTTTCTCTTCCCACAGGTAGTCCCGCCCACTCGATCATCAACGAACCGTTTTTTACACTGTCGCGCCCAGCCAGGGTCCCCCTGAGGCCCTTGACCTAATTTGCGGAGGGGTCCTCCTCAGGCCGGAAGGGCGGCGTTACGTGCCTTCGATAGTGAGTTTCTCTCTTCCCGGGCTCTTTCATGACTCTCCCGAATTTTCACTCGTCTAAGTGACCCTCCCTCGACTGCGCTTTCTTAAAGATGTAGATTCCCGTGCATTCCCTTTTTCACTAGAGTGAACGTAAACCCCTGGATCCTAATCTCCCCCTGATAGCAGTTCCTCGTTGTTAAGTCTTCATGCCGACTCGGGATTCTGAATACCCCTTTTTTTACCTTTATTGTTTCGCAATCCACCCCTTTCGTTCTCGCGAATTTTTCGCGGATTCCCCCTTCGGATTTACATATAAGTACCCACTCCCGCACGACAGGAAGCCCCCGATGTCGGTGATATACAAGTCCACAGCGCGCCCTTCTTGCTCCTCTAACATTCCTTCCGGCGAAATTCCAAGATGCTCACCCCCTGTCGCATGCAGCCCCACCAGCGCATCTTGCGGCTGAATTTGAGTGTACCCCCCCCCTTTGTCGGACCCCTTTCTCCTGAGACCTAGTGAACTCGTTATTTTTTTTTTTTTTTGATCCAACGAGTCGCCCCCCCTTCGGCCCTGGTTGCCTCGCGATACATTTTTACATCGGGCCCTGTTTCGGGATGATCAGACGTGATTCCCCCCACCTCGAGCTCCCGCTACCCTCAGCTCCCGGGATTAAGCGTCCTCTGTCAAATCCGAACACAGCCCCAACGCGCGCGGATGTCGTCAGCTCTCACCTATTTAACCAAATAGACCACGTAGTTTGGTGGCTACTTTGCTGATTACGCGGTTGGTACTTAATTGCCCGGCGGTGAATAAGGCTACTAATCCACGGGACTATCCCTTTAATCTTCCCAGTACAGAGGACCTTTGCCCACTTCTCTTTCATCGGCTTGAAGCCCCAATGTTGAACGGGCCCCAACGCCTTTCCCTCGCCACGTCCAGTTTGCAGCGATTCCATTGCTGGTCACCGTTAGTTTTGTCTGAGTCTTTTCCGCATTGATCCCCTGAGGTAACTTTTTGGAAAACCTCCATTCCCCTTCTCTTACTGTTTCCCCCAGGGGCTTGAGCGCCACCAGCTGCCTGTCAGCCTCCGTAGCCCGTGCCTCTCGCTTCCCCCCTCTATATTGTTGTCGTCACCTGTTTTGCTTCCCCCGCACCCTTGTCAAGAATCAGTCCTTACCTCTCTTTTGAACTGTTCCTTTCGCGCCTTTTTCTGATATCTGAACGAAGAGAACCTGCATTCTAAGATGTTCTTCAAGGACTGGGTGCCGCTGCTGGCGCCCGTCCTAGTGTTCTCCCCCATGCTCAAGGGTTTTCCCTCTGCTTTCCCTCCACTCTTTAGGGCTCGGGGATGATTGCTTAGAGTTACTTAGCTTTTTTCTTTTCCCTCTTCCCTGCACGGCCGTCCCCTTTTTTTTTCTTTGCTGCCCCTTCTCCTTCTCTGTTCGATGACCAAACGCTTTTCGGATCTCTTTTCTGGCAGTGCGTCTGCCTGTGCATCGCATCTTTGGATCCGCAGATAACAGCCCCATCTCCGGTGGGTTTTTTGCGGCCCCAACATCTCAGATTTTCCGTGATGGCAGAGAAGTTTCGGTATCTTATATCTCCGTACCCCTCGAATCGTTGCCCCCACCCCCTGCTTGTGTGCTGATCCGACTAAATTTTGATGTGGTTACCCTTTTTTACTTCTTTTTCCTCCGCCCTGACACGTAATTCTAGATGAGGTTGCTCTTCCCCCGGATCCTGTCATCTTGCCGAATTCGTTTTCCGACCAGTGAAGCCATCTTTCAAGGTGTTCTTTCTCTATCCGGCTTTCGGATCTCTTGATGAGCGTTTGGTTGACGCCTCGGTGATCGCTCTTCCTTAGCGCCTCTCCCCGGTTAAAGCGACGGTTGCGCTCGCCTGTCGATTTCTGCTCTGATCGTGCCAGGTGAGCGCCGCTTCGCCTTCCGGCCTGAACAGGGATTGTTCGCGTTTGAAAAAACTTTGGTCGCCTTGCCT